>Ga0255351_1000545_pt1 | contig 16680 bp, 27 predicted proteins | sample HBST25r2metaG_FD_186024 | JGI IMG/M metagenome (GOLD analysis project Ga0255351, IMG submission 186024) | Peat soil microbial communities from Stordalen Mire, Sweden - H.B.S.T-25.r2 | ecosystem: Environmental > Terrestrial > Soil > Wetlands > Peat | place: Sweden: Norrbotten County, Stordalen... | reverse complement strand
ATGGCGTGGCGTATTAAGAATGAATGGGCCTCTACCCACGAACTTGCTTTTGTCTTCGCCAACACAGGTAAAGAACGAGAAGAGACGCTTGTTTTCGTGCAACGGTGCAGCGATGAATGGGGTCTGGGAGTTGTATGGGTTGAGGCTGTGGCTCACGCCGAACGAGGAATTGCTTCGACTCATCGCATTGTGGATTTTTCCACTGCATCCCGAAATGGAGAGCCGTTCGAGGACGTTATCAAAGTCTACGGTATTCCGAATATGAATTACTTGCACTGTACCCGCGAACTCAAAGCCAATGCCATTCGTAGCTACATGCGGAGCATCGGATGGGAAGAGTATTTGACCGCCCAAGGAATTCGCATTGATGAGCCAAAGCGTCTCAAACCGAAGGAAGGGGTCATCCGACCTTTGGCGGAGAATTGGCCCACAACCAAACCGGAAATCGTAGATTGGTGGAAAGATCAGAAGTTCGACCTGGGTTTGAAGGACCATCAAGGGAACTGCGATTGCTGCCACAAAAAACACATTCCAAAACTTGTTAGGATCGCGCAGGAAACCCCCAACTCCTTTAATTGGTGGGGCCAGATGGAGCATCAATATGGGCTGGCCGGGCATAATGAAGACGGTACCCCTCGCACCTTTTTCCGTGGTCATAGATCAGCATCCGATATTGTGGAGATGTCCAAACTTATGACCCTTCCGCCCCTTCCAGACGAAGATGAAGACGCTGGATGCAGCGAAAGCTGTGAGGCTTTCGTATGAAAGCACAAAACGGAAGTCAAGTATATAATTCCCAAAATTTTCATCTACACAAAACCGCCTCCAGAGCAGGAACGCTTATGGAGGCGGTTTTCTTTCTGTGGTGTTCTGGAGGATAGGTTGAGGGGTTCGACTTCATGATCGCCGCCGAGGTCACATGAACAGGATAGGAGAGCAGTCTACCCCTCATTTGCAGTTTACCTCAACTCGTGGTACATTACAACTGCCGAGGTAAATGTGGACAAAATAGCTCACAATTCGTGCTCTCTTTTGCTCTCCTCTATCCGGGCCGCTGCTTCGCGTTCAACGGGAATTGCTACCCGGAGTTGACAGCCGGTGCCCAGAGCTGGCTACGGCTGGCCGACATCGTTACCAGGGGATGACTTCTGCGGGAGCCATGTGCGGACTCGGCCTTAGTAGTCACGAAAGCCTTGGCTCCGGCTAATGCATTCGCGGAAGACCTTGGTGCGCTAGGTTTAGCACCCGCCCCCAGGTTTTTCGTGCCCTTCACCAGCACTGCATTAGGCTTTAAGAACAAAGGGTTTAAGGAGAAATGGATTATGGATTCAATCATTGTTCCAATCTACAAAAGTAGGCTTGTGAAGCTGATGCGCGGTACACGGATTCAAGACGTGAACGGCAAGTGCGGAAAGATAATCAGGCTCACGGCAGAAAAGGCTTGCATATCCTGGGACATACCAAACAAAGCAGGAGTACGCCTCGCATACCTCTTTTACAGTGGGATCAAATGTGGACTTCCAACGATTCAACAGAACTGTTCCGGGGTACTACAGGCTTGAGGCCGCGCCGTCTATCAATTCGCCGCACTGCCGAGTGAGTAGTTCACGAACTGTGTCGATAGCTTCTCCGCTCTCTACCATTGCCGTTGAGAATCGGAGCAACATGATTCCGGCGATAGCAGCGGCATTATATTTCCGGCAATCCTCTTCAAAGCCCTCGCCTTTGGAATGGCGGCTTTTTCCGTACTTTGTAGCACCCTCGATCTCAACAGCCAGGTTGTGCTCTCGGAAGTAGAAGTCGAAGCGCCAGTGCCGGCCGGGGATCAGTTCGACTTCGCGCTCTGGATCAAGGCCATAAACCTTGCAATCGCGGGCGAAGGTTTCCTCGCCAATACTAAGAGGCTGAGGGACTTGGTATCGCTTTTGGGTTATGCTCGGCATAGTGACAATCTCCACAAAGTAATCTGGTATTTTCTTCGGTGTCGCTTCCGCCAGCGCCCCGGCTTTGAATGTGCGCCAGATGGCCGGAAGCCCATGAGCAGGGCGCAGAGCATTTCCGGCACTTCCAGCCGTCACGGACGAACACCCGGCGCCGAAGGTCGGCCAATGCCTGTCCCGTGAGCCTTAGCCTGCCCGTCCTGCCCACAACACCACTTCGGATAGTCATTGCTTGCCCTTCTTGAAAACGGGGCACTGGCAGACGTGTGGATGCTGATAGGCACTCACATTACAACAATCTCCGGTAAGACCTCGATGGTCAGAACGGGGATGCCCACATTTGCATTTGATAGTGAGTATTGGCGATTTCTTCATTTCATCGTCTCCTGCTTCTCGATCTCGTACAGGGCCTTTTCCGTGCCATAGTCATCCGGCGATTCTCGGTTCAGGACGTTCGCCAAGCTGAGCAGGGACCGGCTCCCACAGCACGCGCACGACCGGGAGCTATTCCCCACTTCTTTGCAGTCCTGGCAGAAGTAAGACACGGTGAGCGGAAAGTGCTGAGGCTTCATGCCGGCTGTTCCTCTTCGGCGAGGTGCTCTTGGTTTTCATGTATTGCCAAGTAGAGTAGGGCTGCCGGATAGTCGCCTTCATCCAGTTCGGCCTTGGAGATCACCCATGCCAGATACTTGCGCACCTGCTCGGCATCTCCATGTGGGTAAGTGAATTTCAGCGTCTCTGGCGCTTCGAGAGCTTGGCCGTGGGTTGTGTTGAGCATCTGACGGAAGCCCTTCTCACTGGATTCGACCATTGCCTTGTGAACTGCCGGGTCTTTACGGCAATCATCGGAGATGTACTTGCTGGCGAGTGTCCGGGCATTGCACCGCGGCGTCTCGGCAAGTATCTTGATTGGAACATCAGAGAGCGCCTTTTCCGTTTCGGCTGCTTCTTTGGCGTAGCGGGACGTTCCGCCAGGGAACATCGCTTCCAACCACGAATCCATCGAAGTGAACGGTCGATCACTCGTCGGGTCGATGTCCAGCCGCCACAGGTTCCTCGTCCGGTAGATTCTCAGACAGCACATGCGCCGGTTGTATATCCGGTCACGCCAGCTCTCAACTTGCTCTTCTACGGCGTCTAGGGAGCTCAGAATTGACCTGAGAGCGTCTGCCGCCTCTTTGTCGGGGAGTAAGCCTATCTTGAAGTAATCCGGCTCTGCTAGGGGCATTTGGAGATGCGATATTGCACCTGTGGTATTCATGGCTTTACTGACCCCCAATCGAAGGAATTCGAGAGAAAAGATACTCCGCTCTCATATTCAAGATCCATTACCAGCTTGGCAGCCTGCTTAGGTACTATCTGGACGAGATTCGGCACCTTCGGGCACTGCATCCCTTCTGTGGAGCCGAATAGACGGCATATCGGCGGTCGGATCGGATAAATTGAGCAAACTCCGGTTTCAGTGTCGATGAATCCGCAGTCGAAGGTTTTGCGTTTTTGCCGCGCCAGTCTTCTGGTAGTGAATTGCGGCATCTCGGCGATGTATGCCCGGATGCGCCTCTCGCGGTCCTTGCTTATTGGAACAGGACCGCAGCGCTCATGTTTGCATTGACCGCACGGTAAACTTATAGCGTTTCCCATATTCGTTGACACCGCCTTTCCATGTTGAGGGCGTGGTGGAAATCCCGCGCCAGATTAGGTAGGTCGGGCCACTTGTCGAGTGACCGTCCAAGCGTCTGCACCTTCCGACGCCAGTATTCTATTCTCTTTTGCGCCAGCCAGAGCAGTTCCGTTCGCCGCTCTTTCAGGGCATCTCGTCGCTCTTGCTCGGCCCGAATCGCCTCCATCGCGGCCTTGTCGGGCGGGCTCCGTAAGGCCAAGTCGCGGACCTTCAAACCCATCGCATCCAGTATTTCAGCCCGAGTGCATCCGGCAAAGCATTTCAGCATCACCCACCCATCGTTACTCTCTCGGATGCTAAGGCTGCGGCTGCGGTCGCCGTGAGAGTGAAGACGAGAGCATGGGCATCGGCACATGAACCCGCGTCCGGCCTTCACTCCATGAAGGGAACGAGCTATCTGGCTTGCCGTCATGCTTTTTCCGTAGGAGCCATAGCCATAACGCATCCGGTTCCGTGGCAGGTTCCGCAGACCTTTTGCAGCTTTCCATTGAATCCCGCTCCTCCGCAACCTTCACAGGATGTGACCCATTTCGTTCCCTTGCAAGCACACTTGTCTGTGTGTTTTCCTGCTCTGCACGGAATCTTTTCTTTCGAGACGACGGCTCTTGCCAATGCTTCACTACTCATGCTCATCGGGATTCTCCTTCGATTCAAGTTCTTCGGATGAAAACATTTCCTCTTGGTCGCTCGCATCAGACCATCCATGCTCAATCGTGTACGCGATGTTCTTTTGAGCTTGTCTGTAATACGATGGCTTCAACTCCACGCCAAGGCCGCGCCTACCGTTCATAAGTGCCCCGCAAACCTCAGAGCCTACACCCATGAACGGGGTAAAAACCGTCTCTCCGGGGTTACTCCACAGAACTAGGCACCGCTCGATAACATCCAACTGGAGAGGGTGGACGTGCTTCTCATCCTCTGAATCGCGGGCCGCTCGGAATGGAAGAACTCGACCGATGCGAATATCATCCCAAAACGCAGAGGCATATTGCCGCCAAATCCAGTGAGAGAAGCGATTCTCAATTTGGTTTCCCTTCCAGCTTTTGTATTTCAGCAACTCAGCAGGCATCTCTCGCTCGCCAGCATAGCTTACAAGTCCATGAGGGTGAGCTATCGGCAAGGGATTCTGACCACGCTTGCGGAACACGAGTAGGTAATCGGCACTCGCTACACTGCACCGGCTGGAGTCTTCAACGATAGTTTTGTGGGCAAGGTTCTTTGCCATAGTCCGGTTGCGCACAGCCAAAGGCTCCTTCCAGATTGCATACCGGGCGATGTATCTGAATCCCTCGCGTTCGTGAAGCCGAATAATATCTCCAGGGAAGTCAATCAGGTGATCTGTTCCACAATTTCCACTTGGAACGTCCATGCAATGAACCGCCGTCATGCGCCCAGGAACAGTGATTCTTGCCAGTTCCCGGACGACAAAGGTGTAGTGCTGAAAGAACTGATCGTAGTCCTTGCAGTTCGATAAATCCTTTTCGCTTGAACTGTAGTGGTAAAGCCCACCAAAGGGCGGAGAATAGACGCTCAAATGGACGCGGTTGTCGGGAAGAGATTGCATGGTTTCTATACAGTCTCCACAATAGATAGCATGGTTTTTGCCTGTTTCCTGCTCTGCTACAGCCATGACGGATTCTCCTGTTCCTGTGTGAATAAAACACTGCGGTCGATTGAGGTTGCCCTGTGCATCTGGTCAACCAGAGCGGAGAACATCTTATCCGCTGCTTTGGACTTTCGCTGCAAATTTTCAAGTACGGATTGCTCGCCTTGGGTGGTCACAATATCCACCTTTACGGGTAGCTTCTGGCCAAAGCGCCAGCAGCGGCGAACACCTTGGTAATACTGCTCAAAGCTGTGAGACGGAAAGAACGTAACATGGTTGCAGTGCTGGAAGTTGAGACCCCATGCTCCGATTTTTGGTTTGGTGACTAGCACACGTAATTCGCCGGATGTAAACGCAAGGAACTTCTCTTCCTTGGCTTCGTCCGAGTCGTCGCCGCTCACCTGTTGCGCGTCCGGTATAAGTTGTTCCAGCCTATCTCCCTCGACATTCAAATGGCACCAGACGAGCGCGGGCTTTCCTGTATCGGACACAAGATCAGCAACCTTAGCGCAACGCTCCTCTATCGTCCTGCGCCGCTCCTCTCTCTGCTCCGAGAGTCCCACAGCGGGCAGATGAAATAGCATCCCTGGAGCCAACGTCTCAGCTTTTACCGTGTAGTCCTTCTCTATCAATTCAGGCAGGATGAATCCATCATCATCAAAGCCAAGATCTGACGGGCGGCGGCAAGCTCTTGCCCAGGAACACACCCAACGCCAGAAAGGAATCTCCGCGTGCCCCTTGAATCTCCACTTTGCCCTTTCGTCCAGCAGCGCAAAGTTATTACCCTTGTTGCGGTAGACCATAGGTTTGATGGTGTTCTGGTCATTCTTGAAAAAACGCATCAGCATATCGGTATGGCCCAGTTCTCCCAAAGCCTCTGCGGATGTGCCAAGCTCGATGTAGTCGTTTGGCGCGGCGGTCGCGGTGCACAGTAGCCGATACTTCATCTTGCGCATGAACTCGGTTATTTCCAGACGCCTCGCCCCGTCGAACGATTTGAGGATACTTGATTCATCGCACACCGCCCCGGAAAAGTCGTTCGGATCGTAGTAGTGCAACCGCTCGTAATTGACGATATTGATACCGCCGTGAAGCACTCCGGTTGCGGAGCGGTGAGCTTCAATGTTAAATTTTTCGGCTTCGCGCAAGGTCTGAGCGCCAACCGCAAGCGGCGTCATAATCAATACCGGCTTGTTTGTGTGCCGCACCACGTTCTCAGCCCAAACCAGCTGCATCGGTGTCTTGCCCAAACCGCAGTCGGCGAAGATGGCAGACCGGCCTTTTCGCAGCGACCAATCGACAAGCTGAGACTGGAATCCGAACAGAAATTCAGGCATCCATTCTGGCGCGAATCCGTCCATCCCTCCGAGTTGAGTCTTGCGCTCAAGGAATCGCGCATAAGTGCGTTCTTCTGGGTCGATAAACTCGGCCCCCATCACCGCATTGACTGGCATATCCACCACTTCACCTCGTATCGTTCTCAGACTCACGCTCTGCTCCTTATCTGTGCCCGCTTGGCGTCGATAGCTGCGGACACCTGCCCCTTGGTAACGCCGTCGGGAACTGGAATCTTTAGTATTCGGCAAAGCCCCAACTGCTTCTCTGTTGGCTTGTCGCCGTGCCATCGCGCATCGCGCCGCACCACGTTAATCAGATCGCGCGATACGAGCCCGTCGGCAACGTTGAAGGCCCCCGGTAGATTCTGAGCCGATAGCGTGATTACCTGGCCTTCGAGGTTCCCGACTATCTTGTACTCGTCTCTCAAGTCTTTGGTGATGGTGATGAGGTCGCGCTTTACGGCCAGCATGTACCCGTCGCCACTCTTTCTCCAGCCCAACTCGGAGAGCTTGCTAATTTCCGGGGGGTAGCTCACTTGGAACAGGCTGATGTTCTCCGCGATGGAGTCGAGCTTGGACAGCGACAGCACCCCGGAAAGGTCCGCAGAAGGGAATTCCTTCGCCACGCGCTCAAACTGCTCTTTCGCCTTGATTACCGACTTTCCTTTGAGGTCGAGGTTCGCCGGCAATCCGAGAAGGCTCGGCATGGTCACAAGCGAGTGCTTTGTCGTGTTGTCCACGACATCCAAAATCAGGCAATCACTTTTCCCGTCGTCGATGCGTGTTCCCCGTCCGATCATCTGCGTAAAAAGCAGCGTGGACTTCGTAGGCTTAGCCAGGACAATGCACTTGATGCCAGGGTCGTCGTAGCCCTCAGTCAGCACGGCACAGTTGCAGAGAACGGTAATCTGGCCCGTCCTGTGCCGGTGGAGCTTGCTCTTGCGCTCAGGGTCGCTTCCCCATACCGCATCGGCTGGAACCGAGCATTTGCAGAACGCCGCCGCAAGGTCTACTGCGTGCTGAATGTCCACCGTGAATACGACCGTTTTCAGGCCATACGCCGCAGCCATCCACTCCTTGACGATAATAGCGTTGCGCTCGACCGTGTTCACCGCGTCGGCCAGTTCATCTTCGGCGAAGTCTCCGGCACGTGTCTTCACTTTGTCGAGATTCGTTTTCGTGTTGACTCGGATGCCGCGCAGGTCCACAAGGTAGCCGCTTTCGATGCCCTCGCGGATTCCCATGTCGAACACGATCTCATCGAAGTTCTGCCGCAATCCAGTCCCGTCAGAACGGTTCGGAGTGGCGGTCAGTCCGAGCGATAGAATTGTTCCTCCCGGCTCCGTCAGGCCGAAGTGGGTCAAGACGTTCCGCCACTGCGGGGAACTGGAATGATGCGCTTCATCGGAGACAATGCAGTCGTACTCGTCGGGCATGAACTTCTTGATGCGTGCGCTCCCCCGGCGCCCGAGTGTCGGAACAGAGGCCACAACGAACGTATCCGGGAAGATTCCGTCCACGTCGGAGTAGCGGTTCGCCATCTCGACGCCTACGCGCAAGTCTGGATTCCACCGCAGGAGCTTATCCGCCGCCTGAGCTGCAAGCTCCTCACGGTGAACCAAAACCATCACCTTCTTGCGGAACTGCATCTGCTCTCGCAACGCTGCAAAGAGTACAGCCTTGCCCAATCCGGTAGCCAAGACGCCGAGTTGTCTCGTAACCCCGGCGTCGTAGCGTTCGCGGACTTGGGCAAAGAACTTCCGTTGATATGGCCGAAGTTCCATTTACCTGTCCACCGGGATCTTGCGTTCTGTTACGGTGATAGCTCCGAATCCGACCATCATCTCGGTCGCCTTGTGCTGAGTCCGAACCAAAGCGTTGATTGCCTTGTCGTTGACCAGCAGGAATTCCGGCTTGAGCTTCTTCGCGTCGAGCAAGACCCACTCCCACACTGAGCGGAAGGAAAGCCCTTGGACGGTAGGAACGGTGGACTGGACGACTGCGGGCGGTGCTTCGACGGCTACCGCCTCTTCCAGAATGGCCTCTGCCAGCGCCGTATTGCCCTCAGCGGCGGCGACACGGGCCTCTTCGGTCAAACGAGCCTCCTCAGCCTTCCGAGCCTCCTCGGCGGCTGCCTGAGCCGCTGCTCTTGCCTCGCGGTCCTCTTCGGCGGCGTACTGCTCCCGCTCCAGTTTCAGGCGCTTGATTTCGCCGTTCGGCTCCGCCACGTTCCCGGCGCGTAACCCGGTCACGGTTCGATGCGCCTTGAACAGAGCCGCGGCGAAAGGCTCGTACACCTCTTCCATCTGCTCCACCACAGACTTAAGCGCCTGGACTTGCTCCGTGGCCTTGAGAAAGGCTTCGCCGTCCGAGACGGTGATATGGCCTCGCTGGTCACGCTGAAATACGGTTATGGACTTCGACTGTTCCACCAGCGCCGTTCCCTGGGCGATGAGTGAGTTCAGTTCAGGAAGGGCATCGAAGAAGGCGGCAAGCTGCTCCTTGATGTCCACTTGCAAACTAGTCGTTTGCGCTTCGAGCGTAAGTGCAGTTGATGTGCTCATTTCAGCAGTCCTTTGTTGTGGCGGTAGTAGACGTTGGTCAGACCCGCTCCCACGAATATCTTCTCGTCTTGGCGGTCAGTGTGTTCCACGCAGCGATAGAACTTGCCCGCAGAGGTTTCCTTATCGAACAGGTACACCACGAATCGGCGAAGAGAGAGCTTCAATTCTTCCGCCTTCGCCTTGAATAGGATCGCTTGGCCCGCCGTTTGGAGGGCGTGTGAAGATTCCTCGTTCGCGGTGCATTTCTTCTCGACGATAGCCAGTGCGGTGCTCTCCCCTTCGCCGATGGTTCCGTAAGCGTCCAGCTTCATCGCGTAAAGCATCCCATTGACCCGGACGGCAACAGGAACTTCGCACACGGTCAGGTCTGGCTGGAACTTGAAATCTTCTCGGAACTGCCGCCAGCCAAGCACGCGGTTCTGATACTCCGGCCAAGGTTTCAGATCGTCGAGATCAAGGTCTCCTTGGTCGTCCCAAAGCGTGTACTCGTGGACTCTGGTTCCCCGAATTGCCGCCGCCGGCCGCGCCGCAATCTCGCTCGGCTCTGTGGGTTGCCGCGAGAGGCCGGATAGCTCCAGGATTTGAGTCAGCGAGAATGGTATCCGCTGGCCCTTGAGGTAATAGACGTGCCCCTCTTCGACGAAGGTAACGCCGTCTTGCGGTCCAAAGATTTCCACTACTCTGCCTCCCGCGCTCTGAGCGTCTCGTCCCGCGCTCTGAGCGTCTCGTCGGCCCATCCGTACGCCGTCTTGCACGTTTGTTCCACTGTTGGTGCCGCGAAATTGTTCGCAGGCAGTGCCAGCAGAAACTTCAACACTTCTATCGCTATCTCGTCCCGAAGTGTCTTGAATCTTGGCTCCTGTTCCATTTGGTTCCTCCGGTGGGTCAACCACCTTAACGCAAGGAAATTTTCCCTTGATTGCTTTGTGGTAGTACGAATCGGGAAACGGCACACGGCAGAGAGAAACGAACTTGTCTTCTGGTACGCCGCTGTAGTCGTACTCGCCCGACTTGCCGAAGCGCGTTCGCAGGGTGCCGGTCACAGGGTCGTAACCGGCACTGACGATGTTCTTGCCGCGAATCAAGCGCATCTGCATGGCTAAAGCTCGTCGGTCGCCGTGTTGACCGGTCCCAGGTCCACCGTCGCATCAACCTTGCGATAGGTAAACACTTCGGGGTACTTTTTGATGCTAGCCTCGAAGTATTTGCCCTTGCTCTCGGCGGACGCGAACTCGTTGAACATTTCCGGCGATACGTTGGCGTACTCGTAGACGGAGCCGCGCTGTCCCGCAGCCGTCTGCCTCTTGCTGGGCTTGAACAAAATGCCCAGAGGGTACTCAGCCTCCGGCTCATAACCGATGGCTTGAATCTGTGAACTCTCTACTGGTTGCCAATTCATAGCGGTTCTCCTTGGAGGTGCGATATCGCATCTCAGTTAGCGGGCTTGTCTTGGTGGAATTTGAATGTGGGGTCGATGGCACGGAGAGCGTCTTGGAATCGGCTCTTCGGTATCGAGTCACGGTGACAGTGGATGCCGACTTGAGCAAGGGCGCCCTTTACTTGGTCGTCCGTCAAGTTGGCGCTTCTTGAGATGGCAAAAAACATCTTCCGCTGCTTATCGGTAATAACCGGCTCAGCGCCTACCACTTCGCCCTGTGGGTCCTCGTGCTGCTCTTGGGGCTGGCCCTGTGGCTCTGGAGACGGTTGGGTGGTGGGTTGGGCACCCTTTTGGCTACGAGGGCGTATATCGGGTTCTCCAGAGGACGGCGCGGGTGGCTGGTCGTACATCCCTGGTTCTTGGCTGGCATGGTCGGGTTCATGGCTACGGGTCTGCGGGGGTGCCTGAGTTACCGATGCCGGGGCTGCTTTCTGGTCGAGATACTCGCGAGGCAGTTCCTCAATATCCTGAGTAAAAATATCGCTGGCCCCAGTCACGGTTAGTATGCCATCCACCATTGCCCGCTTTTTCGCCATTTTGAGCACAGTGTTTGCCACGTCGGCTACATTCATGCGAACTTGTTTTTGGCTCCACGCCGGTTTTGGAGGATATGCTTTATTCCACTTCACCCGGCGCTGATTCTCCGGTGCGGCATCGAACTCCTCAGCGCAGACCGCAGCCCTCCACTGATACTTCGATTCTGCGCTCGACGCTTCGCCTACTCCGGCTCCAAGGAACCGACCGCTACCCATCTCTGTAATCCGAGCGACGACTCTCACTCGGAACTCGTCACCGTAGGACAATTCTTCGGCGATAGGGTCAATCGCTAGCCGGAACGTAGCGGCCAGCTTTTCAGCCCCGGCCTTGAAGAGCGTCGGCTTGTCCCCGGCTCCAGGAACTTTGCCGAAGTGGGTTCCGTCTTTCATCACCGACTGCATAACTTCTTGAATGAGGTTGACCTGTGCGCGGACATCTCCGGCGCTCAGTGGTTGCTGCTGAACTACTTCCAATTCTGTGCTCATGGTTCCCTCTTGTGATTCGGTTGAATTGTTTAATGCGCCGTCCATCCTTGATCCGCGAGGGTAATAGTTCACCCCGATCAACTCCCCGATGGCTAGGTATACATGACGATGTTTTGCGGCGCATCTTTTCCGCCCCTCTTCAGTAGTACGCACAACTCAGCGTGCCCCGTTACAGGGTGTGAGGCGGGAAACTTTCAAAATTCAGACATCGCTGCGATTTGAGCTTCACGCTCACGTACTGCCTCTTCATAGGCGGAATCGACGATAGCTTCTGCGACGATCTCGGCTAACGCTTCTACCGCCCCATCGGGCTTGTTTTCCCATCCGACGTACCGCTTGATCTTGTCGATGTTTTTCCGTGACAGCATGGCTCCTATTTCCCCTTTCTTTCGAGATAGTAAACCTACCGTGGAACCGTGTCAAGCTAAAAATACAGTCAGCCGATATTTATTCTTGCGATATGGAAGGCTTGGATGCGTCCGGGAAGGCTGAACCCTAAGAGTATGCCTCGGAGCGGTTCGCTGCGTCGGCAGATCAATCTTGACCATACACGCCCTACCGGAAATGTTGTAGGCTTGGATTGGAGGTTTGCCCGATGTTCTACGAACGACAGATTTTGGAAATCCTTGAACGGCAACGGCAGACCCTGGACGAACTCCGCTGCTTGAACCATAAAATCGAGCGCATCGAACGGCGCCTCGAACCGCAACTCATAACCTCTACAGTAGCGAACGTGTTCTCAGGAGTTTCAATCATGGCAAACAATGCTCTGGTATTCAACGTGGGACAGACTTCGACCGATGTAGTCACTCCCTTGCTGGCCGATGGCGTCACGCCCTCAAACGGCGTTGTCTCCAATCTGGCCGTCACCTTCAACGATCCATCGGCTACCGCCGTCATTCAGAACGCCAACTCGATTCTGTTTACGGGCGTGGCCGTCTCTACCGGCGCTATCAGCGGATCGACGACCTGCACCGTGACTGACACGGATGGCGTGGTGTCAACCTGGACTATTCCCTTCACCGTCACCACGAACGCGTCCGCGCCTCCTCCAGCTCAACTCACACAGTCGGTAGTCAACGCGTTCACCACACCAACCCCCTAACCTTTGCGGCATCCCGAACGGAAAAGGCCACCCAAGCATAACTTCTTGGGTGGCCTTTTTGCCGCTCTGGACTCTGCGACTCCTTTCCTATGAATTGAACATCTTCACTTCTGCCGCACGCCGCGCGATCATTCCTGGCAGTACTTTACCTCCGGCATGGACCCATCGGGGTAATTGCGCAGGTATCTGGTCGATGCCATGCGCCAGCAGTTGAATTAGTGCCCCGGAACCGCACTCGAAAGTAAAGTCGGCAACCGCATCCCACTGGTTTTGATTGAAGTCGAGCGACAAGTGTTGCGCGTTCATAGCCGCATCGACTTTGGCAGTGTCCGCCGCAAGTAGAGTGTCTGCCTCGGCCTCGGTGATACCGTTCGGGAATCTCTCTCCGGGAAGAAGATCGTGGCCGTGACCGATAACCTCGTGGCCGAAGTCTCCTTGCACTGTCGGCGCAAACCCCTCGTTCTTGGCGATGAATTCTATTCCTGCCTGCGATGTTTTCATTGCTTACCTCAAATCGGGCGGCGCCCAGGAGGCCCCGCCCATTCCCAGTTAAAACCGTTGTTAGAAACCGGCCGCTTGCAGTCGCGCCATGCCGACAGAGTAATCGACCTGTGCTTCTTCGGTCGTGATGCCGTAGTGGTTTGCTACGATTGCCACGCTCTGCTTCTCGTCGAGGTAAGGCCGAATCTCTGAGAGCTTGGTGGCTGTCACGCTGGCCGGCGTCACCGTCGCCCCTTTGATGGTCGTAAGCAGCGCAATAATGGCGGTGATGATCGTCGATACCCCATTGATTGCGTTCAACGCCTTGGCTTGGCTGGCAGAGTTGGTAATCTTGGCGGCGGCAAGCACGGAAGCGCTTACGGAACTCTGGAAGGCCAGAACGGCAGACTGTAGTTGCGCCAGCACGGAGGATGATGGGTTGGCCAGGTATGCCTTAGCCTGGGCCACGACAAGCGTCGCAGCAGCATCGAAGCCTATCGTCGCAGCCGTGAAGATCGGTGCATATTGCGGTGCCAGCAATGAGGCTGTGCTGTCCACTGTGGTTACCGCCGCTTGGAGTGACGGCATCCAGTTGACGATGTTCTGCGCCACCTGGGTTCCAGAGCATCCCGTTTGGAAGGGCAGTATGAAAAGCAGCAGAATCAGTGCCCACGCGCCGAGCGTGCGGCTCTTGGGAAGGGCGGGGAACCGCAGTTCAAATGCGGGCCAGTACATAATGTTTTCCATGTGTTCTCTCTCCTTATTTCGTGACGACGGTTGTCGCGGTCGTTGCCGGGGTGGCCGGAGTGGTTACCGTGGTGGACGTGGTGGTTGTGGTATTCGTAGGCTGGCTGTCGTTCTGAATCATTCCGATCCAGACGCGAGCGATAGTCGCAACCAGCGTGACAATGCCGGCAGCCGTCGCGGCCTTTGGGTTGTTGACGGTGGCGAGGTATGCGGTCAGAGGTCCGGCGGCTCCAATGATTGCGGCCAGAAATCCGTTCGCCGAAGTTTGCCAGTTCGTGAAGCTCATCCTTCACCTCTTTCTTTAGGGACTTATATACTTGAATCCCTTGGCTGTTCGATTTCGATGATGTGCGTCAAGTGCCACTTGCCACTTGCGCGTGGATAAAGTTCCTTTAAGAGCCACGGAACCAGCGTGTTAGTCCACTCATGAAGCCCTACCCATCCAGTCCCGTTATTCAGGCAATTCACATCCCAGATTCCGATGTTGTCTTGGTTTGCGTAGCTTGCGCCCACCCAATGCGTAGCTCGGTAGCGGGCGGCTATCGGCACACCATCTTTCGTCCATGGTCCTTCCCACTGGGCCCTCGCAAGGCCATATCTAGGCCATGGCGCTCTACTAGTCCGCTCCATCTCGAATCGCCAATTGAGCCTGCCAAACTCAATCACTTTAGCGCCAATGTTCTTCAAAATATGAGCCATGAGAGTAGGGTTTGTGTACCGCTTTAATTCAAAGTCGCCCAAATGAGGCCGCAACTCAGCCAGCGAAAGTCCGCAAATAGAGGCGACCGCCGCAGGGCCACAATTCAAGCCCCACTCATCAGCAGCGGCGTTGGCTTCGTCCATGGAAAATCGGAGTTTCATACGTTCACTTCTCCAAGGGAATTAAGTACGTAATTCCCTTTCTTTATTCTGCCACCGATGCAGAGCTTCTTCGGTGATTTGGTTCATGGGGTTAGTTGGCTTGGGCGTCGCCGGCTCTCGCACATCCTTCGGCGTCGGGCGCGGTAACGGATTGGGCTTGTCGCTCATTGCTTCCGTGCGGCGTGGATGTGCGCCCAGAATTGATCCGCATGTGTGCCGGTTAGGTCGTAGCGTGCTATCTGCATAGCCTCGCCGATGACCTGAATTTGCTCGGCGGTAAAGCATGGCTGCGGCGGGTCTTGCGGCGGGCTTCCGGGGCGGGGCGGTGTGCTTCCCATGATTTCCTCCTACCAGTTGACGCGATCACTTCCCGCGTCCTGGTTATTCATGCGTACAGTGTACTCCTGCCGCGTTTGCTGCGAGTGGAAAGTCTTGGGGATCGCGAGGTCGCCGATTTTGTACGAGTGCCAGAGTGTAGCCCCAGCGATGACAGCCATCAGCACAGTCATGATCGCACCAAAGATGGTCACACGTCGGTTAAATCCTCGGTCATGCGCGGATAACTTATTGGCGACATCTTGAGCGTGTTCCCTCATGCCTTTTTCGCGCTCATCATCCCGAGTCTTGGACTCGGTGAAAAACTTGTGCGCCTCATCCTTGAATGCCTGTAGTTCTTGCCGTAGCCCCGGCTGGCCGTTTCCGTTGATCTGCTTATCCAGACGGACTACCACTTCGCACATATTTTCGCACGCAGCTTTCACGCTTTCTCTCCGTTCTGAATTTGTCCGCCGCTCATCCACTACTTCACCTGCTTTGCTGCGCGGGAGCCATCCTCCCCCAGAACGGCTCACCGCGCACATTCCCCCGGAGGTTGTGAGGGGAACGTCACTGTATCCCGTAGATGCTGATCGAAGTTCCCACTGCGAAGTTATAGCCTCCCGTCACGGTGAGAGTCGCACTTGTAATCGCTGCCGTGCTTTTCCAAGTGCCGTTATAAAACGTTGACGAGGAATACGAAGACGCGTTGTAAAGAGAGGATTGACCTGCCATGTCTTTGTAAAAACTCGTTTGAGCATAGAAAGGAAGATCTATTGTGGAAGAGCTAGAAGCTCCGGCAACTGATGTATCGTTGAAATAGCATACTAAGAGATTTGAGGCGGAAAGAGAGGAGAAATTTGTCATCCCTGAAGATGACGAGGCAAAACTCCACCCATACTGATAATCACTACCCGAATCCCCATTAAGATTGAGCTTGATAAACGCTCCGCCGCTGTTCGATTCTTGACCTACAATATAGAGGCGAAGATGGTTATACGTTCCCGGTATGGAACTCAAGGTGATCGTAGTACCCGGAGTTCCAACCACACACACCCCGCTCGTCACCGTGCAGCCTGAGACGGTCACAGCTCCAGTGATGTTGGTCATGGCCCCAGAGCCACCGCCGCCGCTCGGCGCATTTCCAATGGTTGTCGTCTCCCAGTTCGTACCGTCGTAGGTCATCAGAACTTGCTTGTTGGCCGCAATGTCTCCCGCCGCCAGCGTGGTCGTGCTTTGCCACTTTGCCACACTCTTCGCGCCAAGTGAGTTCACGTTCAGCGTCAGGCCGGCTCCGCTGTTGGATGTGGTGGTGCTGTAGACAATGGCGCTACCCGCTACCGGTGTAAAGGTGGGCGATGTGGTGCAACTCTGTGCCGTGCCGCTTCCAGATGTGTCCGAGCAGGTAGGGATCGAAGCCGATCCGGTGGCCGCAGGTGCCCACTTCAACCCGAGCGCCTGAGTAGAGTCCGCAGTCAAAACGTAGGTATTCGTGCCGACCGGGATGCGGGCATTGGTAGTGCTGTATCCATAGAGATCGCCCTTCGTAGTTAGCGGTGAAGAACCGCTCGACGATCCCACCGA
>Ga0255351_1000542_pt1 | contig 16712 bp, 18 predicted proteins | sample HBST25r2metaG_FD_186024 | JGI IMG/M metagenome (GOLD analysis project Ga0255351, IMG submission 186024) | Peat soil microbial communities from Stordalen Mire, Sweden - H.B.S.T-25.r2 | ecosystem: Environmental > Terrestrial > Soil > Wetlands > Peat | place: Sweden: Norrbotten County, Stordalen... | reverse complement strand
GCCGGGAAACAGCGCATAAAAGGCCGACAGGTTCCCAAGTGTCTCTTCCATCACTTGCGCCCGCGCATCGACGAAGATCCGATGCACGGCGGGTGCAATGCCGCGCAGCTCGTCTACACTGCGCGCGGCCACAAGCAAGCGAAGCGAGTATTCACCCTGCGCTTTTTTGTCGAGCGAGCGGATCACTTCGCCCAAGTCATCGACCTGGGTATTGGCGGCTCTGGCTCCCGCGCCGGTCTCAAGCGACGCCGTGTCGCGCCCGCTCATGACGCGCGTCAGAACGCCAACCTTGAAAAACGAGATAAATTTTTCCTGGGCATCGATCTCGCTGCGTGCTGCGGTAGTGGACTTCGGCCGCCACGTCGAGCACAGGATGCTGTCGCAATCGAGAGTCATCAGACCGGAGAACAGGCACGGCCTGGACGCTTCCGGCGTCGTCTTCAGAGAAAACATCTGGACATATCTGCAACCGATGGTGAGATGGTCGCTGTGCCATGCCACAGGACTTTTCACGATCTGCCGGTCCACGCCGTCATCGGTGGACAATGTTTCTGCACTGGCCCACTCTTCGAGATTGAACAGGTAGCTGAAAAACTGATAGACAGTATCCTTTTCGAGCAACTTTAATCCGAGTGAACTACTGAGGTGCCCTTCGAGCAGCGTGGCTGTCTTTTCAAGATCGGCCAGCATCCTCGTGGTGTCGGCATCGTGCTCCTTCGGCTTGCGGGCGAAGGCCGCGGCCTTGGGCGGTTCCAGCGTCAAGCACCAATGCAAATCGATGCGGCGGAACCCTGCCGACTTTTCGAGGAAAGTTAGCCGGTCGTCCACGAATACTTGTGTGACTGGATTTGAATAGTGCTCTTTTCTAGGTAGGTCGAAGCCGGAGATGACGCGGGTGTATTGGTACAGGCACGATCCTTCGGGCAGACCGCGTAGCGCGCCTTCAATCGAGCGCATTTCGGCTTCAAGTTCCTGGTCGGTCAATCCCTCTTCGTCGAGTCCGGCAAGTGAGAACAGACAGCCGTATCCGCCGCCTTTGAGCGCGAAAATCCTGTCGTTGACAAACCGGCTGACCGGAACGATGCTGCACGCGGCTCTGGCTTTAGCGAACCACGGCGTGTATTTCAATTGCTCAGCGTTTACGCGGGTCATAGTAAGACCTCTGGCTCAGACTCAAGCCCCAAAGCTCGAACATCTTCGGATGTTTGCGAACGATCACCCATGCGCTCACGGCCAGCGACGGAAACGCGATCAGCGCCACGACGCGGAACCCAACGAGGAAAACCGTTACGCAGACGAAGACAATCGCCATCCATGCGCTGAGGTCCAACCCGAGCTTGGCTCGTGGCCTGTTGAGCGCCTGATTGATCGGTAACGGCTCTCCTCGCTTGGTCATGGTCGCCTCCTACTGCATCGTCTGCCCGGTGAGCGAGCCAATCCAGCCAGCACCCCAGCCGAGGACTCCAGCGCCAAACAGCGCGCCAAAGAGTCCGGGGATGGCGTCCTGGAATCGTCCCGACATCATGCGGATTCCAGCAAAGATCAGTCCGCCGAAGCAGATGACCGCGCCCGCATAGATGGCGAAGGTTTTGAAGGTGGTCATCAGCGTGGTCGCCCCGGAGAAGTCCATCGTTCCCTGGGCGTGGGAAATGCCGGCGAATGTGAGCGCGGCAAACGTCGGCCCCATCACACGCGCCGCGCGGAGGAGTGTTCGTTTGGAGAAGAGTTGTGCCCACCGTCTGGCGAAGTGGGAGCGAGATTGGACTGGGTTGAGGGAAAGATCGACACGGCTTCTGTGGAACATTGGCACCTCCATCGACTGAGTTTCAGTCGGGAATATGCCAGAGCTTAGTGCCGATGTTTTTATTCGTCCAATTCATCTTTGAGATGGGGGAATCGTTTTCGCAGATGCCCTTCACTTCGTCTTCTTATTTTTTAACTTTGAAGAGCGGCAGTTGATTCTGGCGAGAACCGCTGCTTACTATCCCTTTGGCTGATTTACGAACCCTATCTGAAAGGTCAGCCCCTGCTTCTTTCCACTCGGCGGGCAGGCGGAAGGATTTCTCCAGTTCTTTGACAAGCAGCGGCAAGGCCGGGTGCGGGTTTCCCTTTTTCGATATCAAAGCAGAATCGATTGTCCAATCGACACCGGCAATGGGCCGGTTGACGAGACCGTTTAACAGAGGCCGGTTTGCCCGAAGAAGCGCATAGCAGACGCCCTCCTTCACCAGCCATTGAATATGCTCAATATTCATGGTGGGTTTCGAGGGACGCGGTGTAATGCCCACTTCTCCAAGCATACCCACAAGATGAGCATATGCGGTTGGATGGTGACGCTGGTAGGCAAAGATACCTAGTTTTCCATTCAGTGCAGAGGCCGGAATAGCGTCGCGTTCTGCGAGCGGGTCGTCGTTTCTCATGCAGATCTTCAAAGGTTCTCGTTCGAGAACCTTTACTTGTAAATCGTGGTCACCAACAGGAAGAGTCACAATAGCAGCGTCGAGGCTGTCCTCGCGCACATGTCGCACCAGTTCGTCTGTATCTTCACCTTCCAGAAGGAGTTCGCAGGTGGGCAGCAATCTTTTATATGTCTCCGTTACCGAGCTGAGCAGGCTCTTTTGAACGAAGGGAGAAAAGCCAAAGCGCAACGGCATCAAGGTACCTAAGCGGATGGCTCGCAATGTCAGGATAATCTGTTCTCGACTCGGCAGAATTTCCTGTGCATAGTTCAGTAAAACCATGCCCTCAGCTGTCAGGGCCATTCCATGATCCCTGTCAAAGATTTGGATTTCGAGGATGTCTTCGAGAGCCCGAATCTGTGTGCTGATAGCAGATTGCACTACATGCACAATTGCGGCGGCGGCGGTAAAACTGCCAGCTTCAGCGACCGCGATAATGTACTTCAGGTGACGAAACTCCAAGTGGTCGTAGACGCTCATACGGACCTCCGGAACTTGCAGTCGCGGTGATCGTACAAACCACGATTTTTCTCAGTTCGTTAAAACCTCCAAGGCGGACCTGTCAAATGAGACAAATACACTCCAGTTTAGATTGTTAATCTACATTATCCGGTCCGTCAATATCAAGCGAAATTCGGCGGGGATGCTTCTTCCTTAAATCGGTGAGAACGCACCCCATCTCTCAAAGAGATTGGCCCATCTCTTAGATGCGCTGGACAGAACGGCGCAGAAATAGCAAGGTAGGGAGGAAACGCCCATTTCAGGGGGTTGCAGGCGTGAATCTCATCGAACAACTAGAGGCGCGTAATGGCGCAATGAAAGTCACTGAACTCTGCGAACTTCTCGGTGTGGACGACAAACACATCTATCGCATGGCAGCTCGCGGTTCGCTTCCAAGTTTTCGCGTTGGCGGAGCAGTTCGCTTCGATCCTCAAGAAGTGGCGAAGTGGCTTCGATTGAAATACGCCATCGATTCCGCAGAAGCCAGAAAACCTCCCGGGCAAGTGCGCTCAGGGCGCAGACCGGAACGACGCATTGCGTAAACGCACCGGGACATCTTGCCAATCGGCATAGGGGGGAGAGTCGCCTCTCCTCCCCTGCCACACCACCGGACAAGCGGGTCCGCATACGGCGGTTCAAGAAGTTGAGGTTAGCCCTGTGTCTTCCGTTTGAGGACGCGGGCGTCGGTCTTCATCACTGCCCAGATGACCGAACTCGGCTTCACCGAGTCCTCTCTGGGCCGCTCCGCCAATGCGGACGTCTGATGCCATTTCCAACACATCGTCACTGCGGATTCCACTCCTTCTCGTTCAGCCCTTCGTCCACCTTGCGGCAAACTACTACGGCCTCGGCTGACTTCTCGCTCCGGCTCGACACCGTCGCCCTTTCAGGCATAAAGCGAGATCTCCCCAGGTAAGAACGCACTCCTTCACTGCACGACCGCCGAATTTACGCCACCGCCCCTTGGTCACAAGAGCTTCGCGGTCACTTGCCCGCTCGCTCTGGTCGGCACCGCCTTCTATCCGGTTCTTGTTCATCGGCCCGCAGTTTCGATCCACGCTTCCTCCCCACAATCGGTCGCCCTCATGCAGTTGCGCTTCACTTCACTCACTGTGACCAGCTTGCGACGGGACTTGCACCCGTAAGAGTGCGCCCATGCTGGGCGCACAAAACGAAAAACTCGCACGATGCGTGCGAGTTTTTCTGTGCCTCATGCTTCACTTCATCCGTCATGCTTGAAACAAGGTTCCTGCATTAGGGACGGCCTACATACGCAGCGGGCGAAAGGATTACGGTGCGTCCAAACTTGCCCAGTGCGAGTAAATCCTTGTCCCCGGCGACTAGGTAGTCAGCCTCCGCTCTCCACGCGGTCTCAAGGATCGCGTCGTCCTTGGGATCGCGGCAAACACCCTTTACCTCGCCGGTCACTGTAACCCAAAGAGCCTGGAGAAGCATTTCGTCCAACAGGAGTTGCAGTTCCACCGGATCACGATCAAATTTTCTGGTGAGAACGCGCACAATTTCAGCCCGAATGAAATCGGAGATCGCAAGTTGATCCTGCGTGAGCGCCCGGAAGACTGCCCGATCCGGCGTGCCTCCAAATTCTAGCGCGGAAATCCAGATGTTTGTGTCCAGGACGACGATCACCGTTTGCCTTACTGCCTCTCTTCTTCTTGGCGGCTTTCGTGGATCAGGCGCTCCACATCGTCCGGCGTGTATCCCATATGCCCCTTCCGCCGCCCGGTCTGTTGCGACGCATTCAGCAGCGTGCGAACGCGCCCGGCGCGATAGGTACGAAATGCCTCCCGGAACAATTCGCTGACGGTCCGGCTTTCCGCCTTGGCAATCGCCGTGACCTGCTGGGCCAGTTCGGGGGGCAGAGAGATGGTGAATTGTTTGGTTGTCCGCTCCATGACTTAACATTACTCCGTAATGAAAAGTAATGCAAATCTGAAAGAAGCGCAACTTCTCGGGCTAGCGTTTCAATGCGACCGGCTCGGGATACGACTCAAAACTGATGCGTAGCCGCGTACGGGTTGCGCGGGCAAAACGCTCAAGCGTGCGCGCGGAAGGTAATACTTTGCCACTCTCAAGCCTGGCGACAACGGCCTGAGTGGTTCCCATAGCGGCGGCAACCTCCTCTTGCGTCATGTCGGCTTTGCTCCGGGCTTCGATCAATGCGGATGCGAGCCGAAACTCCTCGTCCAGGGCATCGTATTCGGCAACGTACTTCCCGTCTTTCTTCCATTGGCGGAAAGACTCTTCTGCCGGTATGAATTTACGCTTCATTCGACCTCCTTTATCCTCTTTAACGCAAGTTCGATTTCATGTCGAGGTGTCTTTTGCGTCTTCTTCACAAAGACGTGAACGACAAGGATGCGCTTTCCCACGGCCGTCACGTAGCAGGCTCGCGCAATACCGCTCCTGCCCTTCATCCGCATCTCCCAGAGTCGGCCTTCGAGATGTTTCACATACGGCTCTCGAACGCGTTCCAGGCCGTGTGTCCGAATCAGTTCCGATATGCGTTCGAAACTTGCCCGAATGTCCAAGGGAAGTGCATCGACGGATGCCTTCACGTCCTCGTCCAGAAATTCTACGGTCCAAGCCGCCATGAGCAGTATACCTTTTTTGCAATAATTCGGGAGCGTTGCAGGTAATCCGGTTTTGCGGAGGTCACCTCGTCGCAAGTTCGTGGAGAGCCTGGAATCGAAGAAAGCCCCGCAGAGCCTTCTTCGTGGTGGATGGCATTTACTCTACGCCACCAGCGCCGCCAGTTCTCCGCTGTTAACCTTCTGCGCGGCATCTTTCGACCGGATGCCTTTGAGATAGACCATTGTCGATTTGATGTCCCGATGGCCTAGCCAGGACTGTACGGTGCGGATGTCCACTCCGTCGCGCAGGTGGTTGGTGGCGAAGGTGTGCCGGAACTTGTGCAGGTAGAAGTTCATGCAGTAGGGGCCTTCGGCGCACTTGTTGCCGTGCTCGGTTACGCACTGCCCGCAATTCAGGCGGGCGCGTTCTGCGACCCGCTTGACGACCATGTCCATTTCGCTGTCCGGGCGGCCCTTCGTATTGCCGAAGATGAGATCGTGCGGCCGTGCCTGCTTCCGTTCCTTTCTCCTCTCCAGCCGTTCGATCAACCCGACGGGAAGTGGCACAGTTCGCTCCTCCCAATTTTTCGGCGTGAAGTCCCATTTGGCTTTCGCCGTCACGCGGGCGATTTGATTCCGGAAATCGATGTCCACGTACTCGATGGAGCGGATCTCCTGATCGCGGAAGCCGGAACCAAGGATGAACTTCAGCATGTCGGCCTCGTCTTCGCTCGCCGTGTTGAACATTGCCTGAAGCTCCTCCGGCTCGTAGATCGGCCGGATGGCATCGACGTAACGGGGCCAATCCCCCTTCTCCATGAGTCCGGCGCGCCCGTGCTTCTTGAACAGTTGCAACACGGTGACGACCTTGTCGTAGACGGTGCGCGCGCCCAGCCCAAGCTCGTAGCAATGCGTCATGAAGTCGAGCACATCGTCGCGGGTTGCATCTTCGATATGCTTTTTGCGGTAAGAGGCGCGCAGCAGAACATCGAGCGTATAGCGATAGGTGAGATAGGTGCGCTTCTTGCGCTGCATTCGCACGTAACGCAGATAGTCATCGATGGCCCTGCCGATGGAGGTCTTGGGCGCGATCTCGGGCTTGGGTTCCGGAGCGGCGATGAGACCTTCGCGGATGGCGTGCAGCTCAAGCGCTTTGCGGCGGGCCTCGGCGATTGCGTCCTCGCGGGCGACCGAGATGCGGCATCGCCTGCCGCACTCGCGCCACTCGATGTAGTACGCGCCTTCGGGGTGGGATTCGACCTGGCCGTTGACGCGAACCCGGTCCTTGAGCCGGCCATTGGCTTCAGGCACAACGGTGGCAAAGCGCCAGGCGGAGCCTACTTTGATCTTCTTCAGGAGGTTGACGCGGTCGGCGTAATCGGGAGAATTCTTGCGTCCGGAAGCAGGCATATGGGGCCTCCTCTGGGGTGTACGAGCCAGTCGCAAGAATACCATTTTTCATAGAAAAATGGACACCAAAGTGGACACCAAGGAGTTATATTACTGATTCCAAAGGTAGCCGGTTAGATGGCAGCGCTCTAACCAACTGAGCTACGTCCCCACATGAAACTTGCACGTTTGGCGATCAATTGCCGACGGGCAAAATGATCTCTCATTCATGCAACAAGCACGAAGTTGATTCTATCAGAAGTGAGGCGGCTTGGGGAAGCCGCACTCGTTTCCGAATGCTATTCGTCCTTTTTCTCTGCGTTGCGGGCGCGGACTTTGAACCAGATGGGGGTGCCTTTGAAGCCGAAGGCCTCGCGGATTTGGTTCTCCAGGAAGCGCACAAAACTGAAGTGGAGCTGGATGTCGCGGTCGGTGAAGAGGACAAAGGTGGGCGGGGCGACGGCGGCCTGGGTCATATAGAAGATGCGCAGGCGCTTGGACAGGGGAACCGGGGCGCGCTGGAAGTCGATCTTCTCCAGGAAGCGGTTCATTTGGCCGGTGGAGACGCGCTTGCGGCGCTCGGCGGCCACGGAGACGACCTCATGCAGCATACGCAGCATCTTGCGGCTACCGGGTTCCGTGCCTTCGAGCGCGGAGAGGAAGACGATTGGCGCATAGTTCAGGTACTTGAGCACGGTGCGCAGTTGCTGCTCGAAGATCTCGCGGTCGGCGGGCGGCTTGCCGTCTGTGCGGCCCGTGGTAACGATGTCCCACTTGTTCACGACAATGATGACGCTGCGACCGCTCTCATGGGCGTAGCCGCCGATGGTGGCGTCGGCTGCCGTGACGCCATCGACCGCATCGATGACCAGCAGGGCGACGTCGGCGGCCTCCAGGTGGCGGCGGGCCATCACCACGCTGAGCTTTTCGGCCATCAGGTGGGTCTTGCTCTTGCGCCGGATGCCGGCGGTATCCACAAAGCGGAGTTGCTGGCCCTCGAAATCGACGACCTCATCGACGGCGTCGCGGGTGGTTCCGGCGATGGGTGAGACGATGGCGCGGCTGGTTCCGGTGAGCGCGTTGAGCAGCGTGGATTTGCCGACGTTGGGGCGGCCAATAATGGCGATGGAGGTTTCGTGCTGCTCGAATTCGCCATGAGTGCTGTGGACGGACTGCGCATCCGGCGAGTCACCTTCAGCCTGGTTTTCGGTTGCGGCCTCGGCGGTTTCCGGCTCGTCTACAGCCTCGACCTCTACCTCCGGCGGCGCGGGAATCGCTTCGGCGATGGCTTCCAGCAGATCGCCGATGCCCTGGCCGTGCTCGGAGCTGATGGGAAAGATCTTGCGGATGCCCAACTGGCGGAAGTTCTCCGCTTCCAGGGCCATCGCCTCGCCTTCGACCTTGTTGACGGCGAGGAAGAGCGGCTTGCCGCCGCGAATCAAGCTCTGCTTCAGGTCGTAGTCCGGACTGGCCAGCTCGGTGCGGGCATCGACAACCATGATGATGGCGTCGGCCTCTTCCAGCGCCATCTGTGCCTGGGCGAAGATCTCGGCGGGAATCAGCTCGGCGTCATTGGGGATGATGCCGCCGGTGTCCACCAGGCGGAAGTCGCGGCCCATCCACTCGAAGTCGCCATAGATGCGGTCGCGTGTGATGCCGGGTTCGTCGCCGACAATGGAGCGGCGGCTCTTGGTGAGGCGGTTGAAGAGCGTGGATTTACCCACGTTGGGGCGGCCAACAATGGCCACCAGCGGCACCGCGCCCGCGCGCGACTTGGTTGGCACAACCGACTTATGATACTTCGACAAGAGTAACTCCAATCAACTCACTTCAACTCCAGATGCGCTGGACACCGTAATGATCAAAAATAGCGTCGTGACTCACTATAGGTATTCGCAACTCCAGTGCCTGTGCCGCCATGAGGCGATCAAAAGGATCGCGGTGATGCGGCGGAAGCGTTCCGGCGCGAATGACTTGCCGGACAGTCGTTTCGAGGATGGTAAATCTTCCTCTGAAAGTCACTGCCTCAAAATCTTCAAGAATCCTTGTAGCATCCAATTTTCCGCTTGCTGTTTTAATTGCCATCTCCCAAGGAGTTGCTATTGAGAGAAATAAAATGGCAGAATCATCTTCTGTAATACTCCGCGCTTTGGCGGGCAGTATGTCGGGCGATCCGAGCATCCATAGCAAGATGTGAGTGTCGAGCAGATAAGTCATTTTTCAGGCGGCCTGACAGCAGGAGGAATCAGCGGTACATCGAGCATATAACCCAAATCGCATTCGACTAATTCCTCATCCGACATCGGATCAAAGGAATTTTCGTCCCATTGAATCAGCCCCCGATAGGAACCAGCCAACATCTTTCTGGACGAGGAAGGTTCATTGATCGCCACAACTTTGGCTACGGGCTTGGAGCCACGCATGACAATGACCTCTTGTCCCGCCTCTGCCTCTTTCAGCAGCCGCGAGAATTGAGTCTTTGCCTGATGGACAGTGTAAGCCATGGACTAAGTTTACTTAGTCCACCTGAGGAAGTCAAGGGTGGTACGCCGTCTAGTATTGGTGTCACTTAGTCGAGTCATTCACAGGCGACTGAATCAGCTGCGTATCCAGCATCCATCTCCAGCCACACTCCACCAGTTCCTCGTCCGTCATCGGATCGAATGCTTTGTCATCGGCATGAACCAGCCCCTCGAAAGCTCCAATAAATCGAAATGGCGGTTGAGCGGCGGTTGGTTCGTTAATCGCCACGACCTTGGCCACCGGCTTGGAGCCGCGCATGACAATGACTTCCTTGCCCGCCTCTGCCTCTTTTAGCAGCCGCGAGAATTGAGTCTTTGCCTGATGAACGGTATAGGCCATGGACTAAGTTTACTTAGTCCACTTGTGGAAGTCAATCCAAAGTCAAGATCAATAGAATGCGCCACCGGCCGCGGTTCCTGTCCGGCCCGCGCATCTCGCGTACGAACTCTTCCCAGCTATAATGCGGTGGGAGTCGATCTGTCATGAATCGTTCATTGAATGCTTTTTTACGTGCGTTTCCAATCTTGCTACTTGTTTGTGGAATCTCCTTCACCGCACTGGCACAGACCGAGGCTGGAGCCTCGTTTCCAACGGCCTCTTCGCGCCGCGCCGGGAATCAACCCGCTCCTCCTGCGCCGTCGGCCAACTACCGCGCGGTGCAGCAGCGTCTGGCTCAGGGATGGAATACGTGGGATACCAACAGCGTGCTGACGCAGGTACTGCTGCCTGAGGGGCTGGCCATTCATGTGGGTCTGAAGCACAATGGCGCGCTGGGCGGCGATGCATTTCTTGGCGATGTTCTGATCGGCCGCCTGCAACCGGGCGCCGAGCAGGTGGTTCCCGGCCCACACGCCTGGGACGGCAGCTACACCGATCTGCGCGTTACCTGGAAGGGCCACAGTTGGCGCATCCAGAGCGCGCACGATGCGGGCGATCTGGTTCTGCTGGCCACGCCTCTGCCCTCCAAGCCAATCTCCGCTCTGCCGCCGACGCTGGTGGTCTCCGCCGATTTCCTCTGGAACCGGCCCGGCACCACTCTGCGCCGCGCGGATTTCATTGAGACTCGCGGCGCGGCGGGACTTGTGCCCGTCTATTGCACCTGCAACCCACCCAGCGCCCAGGCCGAAAGCGACGACTACGCCGACGTTCCCGTCACAGCACCCTACTTTTCCGTGGATTTCACGGCCCCGGCCGGCATCAGTACAGGACGCCGCCGCACCGTGGCCGAGATTGAGGCCATCGTCGAGCGCCAGCGCAAGGCCTATGAGCAGTCCATCGCCGCCGCCGGTTCTTCAGCGCCGATTCTCGATGCGATTGAAACTTCGCTGGGCTGGGATACCATCTACGAGCCGAACCAGCGTCGCGTCATCTCTCCGGTAAGCCGCGCCTGGAACCTGAACTTTGGCGGCTATGTGCTCTTCGACTGGGACACCTTCTTCGCCGCCACGCTGGCCGGGCTGGGCGACCGCGATCTGGCCTACGCCAACGTGATGGAGATTTTGCGCGAGGAGACGCCGAATGGCTTTGTTCCCAACCTCGCCCGCCCCGGCGGCTGGAAGACCTTCGATCACTCCGAGCCGCCGGTGGGCGCCATCACTGTGCAGGGCCTCTATCAGCAGTTTCATGACCGCTGGTTCATTGAGGACACCTTCCAGCCGCTGCTGAGCTGGAACCGCTGGTGGGATCTGCATCGCCAAAAGCAAGGCTATCTGGCTTGGGGCAACGACGGACCCACCGTTCCCACCAATCTCGACGACAGCTTCCGCCAAACCGGCGCGGGGACCATCTATGAATCCGGCCTGGACAACAGCCCCATGTACGACGGCGCGGGCTACGACCAGAAGCTGCATCTGATGGAGATTGCCGATGTGGGCCTGATGAGTATGTACATTGCTGACTGCGACGCGCTAGCTCAGATGGCCGATACGCTGGGCCGTGCAGCCGAAGCCAAGGAGCTGCGCACGCGCGCCGACCGCTACCGCGCCAGTCTGGCCACTCTCTGGAGCGAGCCGGATGGCATCTTCCTGAACAAGGATCTGCGCACGGGGCAGCTCAGCCACCGGCTTTCGCCCACCAACTTCTATCCGCTGATGGCCCGCGCCGCCACGCCCGCCCAGGCGCAAACCATGATTCAGAAGCACCTGCTCAACACGGACGAGTTCTGGGGCCAGTGGGTCATTCCCTCGATTGCGCGCAACGATCCCGCCTTTAAGGATCAGGATTACTGGCGTGGCCGCATCTGGGGTCCGATGAACTATCTGGTCTACCTCGGCCTGCGTAACTACGACAACGCCGAGGTGCGGCGCGACTTTGCGCAAAAGTCCAATGAGCTCTTCCTGAAGGAGTGGAAGGAGAACGGCCACGTCCACGAGAACTACAACGCCCTGACCGGCAGCGGCGACGACGTGAAAAACAGCGACCGCTTCTATCACTGGGGCGCTCTGCTCGGCTACGTGGAATACATGGAGCAGAAAGAGCCGCCGCCCGCACGCTAGTACTTTGACCGCATGAAAATGATCCCTTTGGAAATGTAGCGCCGACCTCCCGGTCGGCTGTAATGTGGGCCTCCTGGCCCACGTTTGCTTATCCAATAGAACCTCTTCACCCGGTCATGGACCTAGTGATCCGGCAAGAAGATAGTGTCATTCCTTCTTGCCTCCTAGGTACTACAGTTGTAGATCGTAGATAACGGAGGGAGCAGGGGCCTTTAGGCCCGGGCCTTCGTCTCTTTTTCATATCTCTCGTCAAATACAACTGTAGTGCGAGGATGGTGAAATCATGCCGCGATACCTTGCTCGCTACCGGTTGCATCGTCTCCAAGAATAGCCGCAACTCCTTTGCGCCGAAGGATGTTGAGCAAGCTGAGCGCGGGTCCGGCAGGCTTTCTGATGCCGCGCTCCAGTTGCGAGACATAGCCCACGGTGAGGTTGAGAATACGAGCAAATGCCGCCTGGCTCATATTGGCCTGCTCGCGCAACTTGCGAATCTCTTCGCCGCTGATCGGCGTGGACAAACCAACTCCGCGACTGCCCATATGGCGAATGGTGATCTTTTCATGCTCTGCCTTATCGATCAGGCCGCTGCGAAGCTGGTCATCGTTCATCTCAAGAATTGCTTCCACCACCGCGCTATTTTTCTTGGTCATCTTTGATCTCCTGCAAGTTGCCGACTTCGATTTCCTTCTGCAGCTTTGCACCGTTGGTTGCGAGCCATATTTCAGCCTTTTCCCGAAGTGACAGTAATTCGTCGTCTTCAAGGTTCTCCCGCATATTCTTGGCGAAGCCGAAAAGGAATATCGCCCGATCCTTCACGCGGTAGCCGACGATCATGCGATACCCGCTGGATCGCCCGTGTCCTCGGCGGGCAACGCGCTGTTTGATAAGGCCTCCGCCCAGGTCGGCGTCGATCAAGCCTTGTTCTGCCCGTTCGATGGCCGCGCGCAAGCTTTGGTCCTCGATCCCCTCGCGCCTTGCGAACCGCGCAAACCATCTTGTCTTGAAGATGTGCATACTCACCAACACTATTTATTATAGTATATATTACTATGGGAGATGGCAAAAAACGCTGATTGGCTGGGGGCGAACTTCCGGGATGTCGCTCATGATTAGGCGGTTTTGCGAAAAACGTGAATGCCTCCTCGCGACATCGGCGTTTACCGGGACTGATCTTGGTCTGCTTCGGCTGGTTCGGCTGCGTGGTCCCCTGTTCCCAGATGCGAGGCTGTTTGGGGCACCCATCTCATTGAAAGAACATACTCCCATGGCACCTAGGCCCCGCCGCCAAAGTCAGAATCCTCTGCTTCAAAAATCTTCCGCCATTCCGGTATGATCCTGGTCTTCAGATACCACGTTTAAGGTATTCACCAGGGTTGGCCCCGACAACTCGCTTGAACGCCTTACTGAACGCAGCGTCGGACTCGTAACCGACCGACCGAGCAACGTCTATGAGCTTCTTGTCCCGCTGTTCGAGTAACTGCATCGCCTTCTGCATCCGCCACTCGGTTACATATTCCAGCGGTGTTTGTCCGAGTAGCTCTTTAAAACGCGCTGCGAACGCGGAACGAGACATGCCCGCCGCTTCGGCCAGGGATTCGACCGTCCAGGGTGTATTGACACTGTCGTGAATGGCACTCAGGGCTGTGCCCATTTGAGGATCGAAAACCGCACGAAGCCATCCTTTGTTGCGTTCCGGTCTCGACGCGATATGCGCCCGGAGTACCTGGATAAATAGAACCTCGGCTAGCCGAGTCGCGACTACTTCAGAGCCCGGCGCCTGTTCTGCCATCTCTGACGCCAGCGCGTGCATTGTGTTTTGAAGAGCAAGCGTCCGTGCCTGCTCGGCCTTCATCAGAATGAAGCTTGGCAATAACTGCGTGATCGGCTTCAGGCTGGCGCGATCGAAACTGAAGGACCCACAGATGATTGTCGTCGGTGCGCCACCACCTCCATAATGAGCGACATTGCCGTTGGCGCTGGCCCCGATCTCGCGGAAACTCCACCTCGGACGAGTCTGCAGGCTGTCGCGTAAAACAATCGAAGTCCCCCGGGCCAGCAAAAAGCAATCGCCACCGGTGAGGGGTATCGGCTCCGGAATGCCTTCCACACTCAGCCAGCAATTGCCGCGCGACAGCATGGCAAAGTGCGCCAAATCTGTGGGCAACATCTCTTTGCCGGAAGGAGTGACTTTTTCTTCGGCCTGATTTTCCTGTTTCACGCCCCACGGGGCTGTGGCTTCGAGCCTGTGCAGACCGAAAGCGGTGACGTGCATCGTTCTGAAGATGTCTGTTATCGGGTCCAACTGAGCCTCCATCTGCTCTCGAAAGCCATAGTGTTCTGTGAGTACTGTACGAAACTGCACAGCTTCGCTTGTCGGAGAGGCGCAGCTTCAGATAGAAGGGGCCTCAACCATGAAGGATATGCTCCTTCTTTCCAGCGTCACAACTCCTAAACTCCTTTTCCTCGAGCTGCGCGTCCCAGCTCCATCAAAAGGTGCAAAACAGCTCAGTTCAGCCCAACTTTTGGACGAATAGACAAAATATTAGGACTCCTGAGCAGTTTTCGTCCGCCGCCAAAGAATCTACCTTAGTGTACCGAATGCTTCACACATTCCGAAGGGAGTAAATATGGGAAAGCTTGAAGGAAAAGTTGCAGTCATCACCGGCGGCGCTAGCGGCATCGGCCTCGCCGCAGCAAAGCGTTTCATCGAGGAGGGCGCCTTCGTGTTCATCTTCGGCCGCCGGCAGGAAGCGCTTGACGCCGCTGTGGCCGACCTCGGGCCCAATGCCCGCGCGGTGAAGGGCTCGGTCTCCGATCTGGCGGACCTCGACCGGCTCTACGCGGCGGTGAAGGCCGAGCGCGGAACCCTCGACATCGTCTTCGCCAATGCCGGGGTGGGAAGCCAGCTTGCGCTCGGCAAGATCACCGCCGAGCACATTGACGAAACCTTCGACACCAATGTGAAGGGTACGATCTTCACGGTCCAGAAGGCGCTGCCGCTGATGGGCAAGGGCGGTTCGATCATCCTGACCGGATCGATCGCTGGCTCCACGGGCGCCCCGGCAATGAGCGCCTACAGCGCGAGCAAGGCGGCAGTGCGCAACCTCGCGCGGACCTGGGCGGTGGACCTGAAAGGCACCGGCATCCGGGTAAACGTGCTGTCGCCCGGGGGGACTGCGACCGAACTCGCCAAGGCAGCGCTAGGCGAGGAAGGCATGAAGGTCTACGCCTCGATGAATCCGCTCCAGCGCATGGCCGATCCGGCGGAGATCGGAGCGGTGGCCGCCTTTCTCGCGTCCGAGGACAGCAGCTTCATGACCGGCAGCGAGGTCACCGTCGACGGCGGCCTGGCGCAAATCTGACGCACTACGCTCGTGCGGTCACTCCATTTGATATTCGGAGCCCGTAGGGCCTGGTGAACAACGAAAAACAAAAAGGAGAAAACATATGAGTAACAATCTTGGACAAAAATTGACGGGCAAAATTGCGGTTATCACAGGCGGAAGCAGCGGGATTGGCTTGGCCACAGCCAAGCGCTTCGTGGAAGAAGGTGCGCACGTCGTGATCACTGGGCGACGAGAGAAAGAGCTGAACGAGGCTGCTGCCCTCATCAAGAGAAACGTTACGACGGTCGTGGGCGATGTGTCGCGCTTGGAAGATCTGGACCGGCTCTATGCCGTCGTGAAAGAGAAACATGGTCACATCGATGTGCTCTTCGCGAACGCGGGCGCAGGTACAATCGCACCGCTCGCGGTGGCTACTGAAGCACATTTTGACCAGACCTTCGACGTGAACGTGAAGGGAATGTTCTTTACGGTACAGAAGGCCCTTCCCCTCTTCAAAGACGGAGGCTCAATTATCCTGAACTCTTCTGTTTCGAATGTGATGGGGCTCCCAGGGTTTACCGCCTACGCCGCGAGTAAGGCGGCTGTGCGCAACTTCGCGCGTGGCTGGACTATGGAGCTGAAAGACCGCAAAATCCGTGTGAATGCGATGAGCCCTGGGGCTATCGATACTCCGGCCTTAGAAACCACGACGGGCCTTACCGCGGAACAGGCCAAGCAAGCGGCTGCCCAATTTACCACGCAGATCCCAATGGGTCGCAGGGGCAAGCCAGAGGAAATCGCGGCTGCCGTCACGTTCCTCGCCTCCGATGAAAGTTCATATATCACCGGCGTGGATCTCGCCGTCGATGGCGGCATGGCGCAGGTCTAACCCCGGCGCGGTCGGCGGGTGGCCCCAGTCTCATGCTGCCGATCTTATCAAGTTGAGGGTGCCCCCGGTCCCTCGCCTTTGGGGACCGGGGAAGAGGACGTATCGGGTCATCGGAAGCGAATCCATTTGGACAACTGGCCGACGTGCTATTATCCACTCCGACTCCCTCCCTACCGGTCCTCTTCTATTTTTGGCTTCATCCATAGAGAAATGGCCAAAAATCAACTGGATCCAATGGTTCTGTTGTCCCCGGTCCCCAAAAGCGAGGGACCGGGGGCACCCTCATCTTGAGGAAACCATCTCTATCGCAAAGATTCTCCGTTGTTGCCAAATCGCCGAGTCACTCATCGACCCTGGATAGGGAGCGAAAAGTCGCCTTGTATTCATCGATCTGTGATGCACGTGCAAAATTTCATCCAGGCAGTGCCTTGCAGATAATTTAAGCTCTGAAGCGCACAATAGAAGCAGGAATAACCAACGGCGCAGAATGCACTCCCCGGCCCAAACTGTCAGGGATGTGCCCGGTCCGTACCCCCCCC
>Ga0255351_1000536_pt1 | contig 16776 bp, 14 predicted proteins | sample HBST25r2metaG_FD_186024 | JGI IMG/M metagenome (GOLD analysis project Ga0255351, IMG submission 186024) | Peat soil microbial communities from Stordalen Mire, Sweden - H.B.S.T-25.r2 | ecosystem: Environmental > Terrestrial > Soil > Wetlands > Peat | place: Sweden: Norrbotten County, Stordalen... | reverse complement strand
ACTCCGCCTGAACCGGCTTGGCCAGCGCCGAAGGAGGCGCGTCCGGCAGGCCGTCCTTGCCCTGCTTGGACTGCAACTCCTGCAAGCCCTGGTCGATGGTCGAGCGCATCTGGTTCTGCATCTCCTGCAAATCGGTCAACTGCACGCTGACCGCGCTGAACTTGGCGCACTCCTTGCCGCCCTTGCTGGCCAGGACGACCAGGTTGGCGGCGGTGGCTTCAGCCGACGGAGGAGTCTTCAGCAGCAGCACATCGCCTTCGCTGATGGCGCACTCCTGACCATTCGAATCCACCAGATCCAAAGCGGTTCCGGCAAGAAAGACGTGCTGGCGACCGTCGCTCAGCAAGCGCGCAATGCCGCTGGAGCCGGGGTCCACTTCCTGCTGCTGCGCGGATTGCTGCGCCTCGGAGCTTTCCAGAGCCAGTTCGTTCTTGACCTCGTCGGCAATCTCCTGCTTCACTTCAGGAGTCAGTTGGGTTACTCCATCCGCAGGAGCCGGAGGAGCGTCGCCAACGTCGCCTGCGGCCTGCTGCGCCGCGTAATTCTCCTGCAAGTCCTGCGCAATCATGTAGTCGGTGAGCCAGTAAGATGCGCCGAGATACTCCGGATAGGGCGCAAAGTAGCCGCCGTAGTATCCGTACCACGGGCTGCCTCCCCACCCCCAGCCATAGTGGATGGGCCTGAGCCAGGGGTGATAGGCCCAGCCGTAGAAGCCGGGACCATAGTAGAAGCCGGGAGCATAGACGTTCAGAAAGACGCCATGGTAGCCATAGCCGCGATAGAAGCGGGAGTATTCGTGGCCGTGGTAGTAATACGCCCGGCGGCCGAAATCCTGTCCATGGAAGCTGTACGGGCGCTGCACAAATCCTGGACGACCGCGCTCGGCAAAGATGCGGCTACCATCGGGGCGATTCACAAAAACCTGCCGGTTTCCATTCAGCCCATTATGGACGTCCATTCCCCGCCGAGCATCATGCAGGTCGCTCACTCGGCCATCGGGGCGAGTGCGAAACGCGCTGCCACTGCTGGTGATGTGCTCGTTGCTTCCATGCGGCGCAAAGTCGTTGCGGAAGGTCGAAGGGCGCGCATTCCCAAACGGTTGGCGGTTGTTCAGGGAAGGAGCGAAGTTCTGCGCGGGCCTGTTGGCGCCGTTTGGAGCTTGGGGGCGCTGTCCGGAGGAGTTTTGCCCGTGGAAGCCTGAACCGCCAGGGGCCGGGCGGGAGAACGAACCGCCGCCGCCGGAGCTTCTGGCGGGAGCCGGAGCGGAACGCGGAGCCGAACCGCCTTTATCCCCCGCGGCGGCGCTGCCCAAACCCACAAATACGGCAAGAATCGTTACCGCGGCGCTCTTGCGGAAGGCTGCGCGGTGTAGTTGGATCTTCATATAAACCCTCATTTCCCTTTCAACTTGCGGTCCAGTGCCACCTGATTCAGGCGGAGCGAAGACCAAGCTCAAAACTGCAAAAAGACGACAACCTTTGCCCAAAAACGCACACCTTCAAAAGTCCATGCAGATACAGACACGACGCGCGGACAAAGGTTTCGCTCATTTTACCTTTTTTGATGGGCGGTCAGTTGCCGGGCTTTCAGGACTGCAATCGAATCTGCGCATTCTGCGTTCCATACAACAGCATCCCGGCGCAAGTCAGCGAACTGCTGGAGCGGACCAAACGGGTCTTTTCCAACACATACGGCACGCCTTTCGGATGGAAAATCTAGCCGAGAGTTCCCGGAGTTCAAGCCCGCTCCGAGCAGCAAAGAACTTGAAGAGCTGCTCTATCTATCCGCACAGAAACAGTAGATTAATCAGTTAAAATAGGATTGAAACAGTATTGTCAAAGCAGAGAAACGCCCTTCTCGGAAGTGATTCAGGTCACATCCCGTGGCGGGTCCGGTCCTTCACAATAGGTCCGCTGCTAGAGGAAAAAAATGGCCACGGAAACACTACCGGAAACGACCACCATGCTTACCCTTCCCGGCGACGCCGTTCGTCAGATTCAATGGCGCTTTGCCGACCGCTTTGATCTACAAATGCTCGTGCAATCGGCGCGTGGCGTGGCGCGGGGAACCGTTGCCCAACTGGTCGCCGCCGGTGAGCGCAACACCCATGAGTGGACCCCCGGCAAGGCCAGCATGATGGAGGCCTTTGACCGCGCTGGCATCACGGCGGCCTATATGGAGCCGGAAGAGGGCGGCTATATCGCCGGACCCAAGAATATGGCGTTATCGCTGGCGGCCTTCGAGCTGGCCTGGGTGGACGGCGGCGCGGCTACGGCCTCGCTGGCTGGTTCCCTGGCGCTGTCGCCGATTCATGAGCGCGGCACACCGGAGCAGATCAGCCACTATAAGACTCTCTCCGCCCCCGCGCAGCCGGGCGAAGACCGCAAGACCTGGCGCGGAGCATTCGTGCTGACCGAACCCATTCCCTACGTGGGCGTGGACACCGGAATGCTGAGCGGCAAGATGCGCGTCGCCGAGTGGAAAGACGGCGAAGAGCCTTGGCTGCAAGTGGACAAGCGCGGCCGCTTCATCACCAACATCGCCTTCGCCAACTTTGTCACCGCCGCCGTGGCCTCGGACGACGAGCGCATCAAGGGCAGTTGCTTCATCATTCTGGAAGAGACGGACGAGGGCATCTACGACCACGGCACGCCCACCAAGAAGCTGGTCCATCAGCTTTCTTCGACCGGCGACCCGATCTTTAATTTGAAGGTTCCCGCCAGCCGCATCGTCGGCGGCTATACCGTCAAAGACGGCGTCATCGTTCCCAACTTCAGCCACGCCGAAGTGCTGGACGCGGTCTTCAAGCGCACCCGCGTGGGCGTGGGCCTGATGTCGGCGGCCAAGCTGCTCTCGGCCGTCGAGCCGATCATCCGCTACCAGCGGCAGCGCTTCCGTGGGGCCGAAGGCGCAAAACCCGGTTCCGTCCGCTATGAGCAGGGGATTCAGCAGCGCGAAGATGCGCTCCACCGGCTGGTCGATGTTTGGGCCACTGGCGAAGCAGCCGCCGCGCTCGGCTTTGCCACCGCTCGCCTCTTTGACGAATATGAACCGCTCGAAAAACTGAAGTCGTCGATCCTCGCCGAGCGCGGTGTCACGGGCGGTCGCGCCGAGATGAAGGCGCTCAAGGAAAGTGCCGCACACGCCGTCGAACTGCTCTCGCTGAAGGCTGACGATCCCCGTCGCGCTGAGCTGGAGGCCGATCCGCTGGTTCAATATGTCCTGATGGACGCCGAGACCAGCGTCATCTGCCCAGCCACCAAGCTCTGGAATACCGGCCACGGCGTGAATATGATGCGCGAGGCCGTCAGCCTGATGGGCGGCTACGGTATCACGGAGGATTGCCCCGGCTTTATCGGTGCCAAGTGGATGGACGCGCAGCTCGAAGCCACGTACGAAGGCCCCGAGGCCGTGCAACGCAGGCAGTTGACGGTGACCATGACCAGCGAGGTTTTTCTGGCGCTCTTCCGCTCCTGGACCGCTGAGATGCGGCGCATCGCTAGCGACCGTCCCGGCACCGGCGCCTGCACGCTGGCCTCGGCGATGAAGATGTGGCTCTGGACCATCGAATATCTGCAAGTGACCAAAGACCCCTCCGGCGGCAAGCTCTATCACGGGCAGCGCCAGGGTGTGACCTTTGGGCTGGCCGATGCGCTCTGTTGGCTGCTGGCCTCGCGCTATCAGATTCTCGATGTGCTGGAGCTGGAATCGCGCGGACCCGAAGATCCGGTCGCCGCCGAGGGTCTGGACGGCACGCTGCAATTCTTCAGCGACCTCTGCCACACACAGGCCGCCGCCGCCGCGGGCGAAGTCAACCGCATCTGCGCCGAGCTGGTCTTCGGCTATAACCTCCATCCTTCGTGGAACGATAAGGATCACGCAAGCTGCTTCCTGACCAGCGAACTGGATGAGTTGGAGAAAACCATCTCCGGCATTTCGGCGATGGCGGAAGATGTTCTGGGCGAAGACGGCAAGCATCCGTACAAGGCTGGCCCCTGCGCAGGCTGCACCGGCAGCGACGGCTTCCTTCGTTTGCAGGGCAAGCTGGCCCTCTGCCTGAGCGGCTCACGCCTGGCCAAGGATCGCGCGGCTGAAACGGTCGCCAAGGTGATGATTCCCGAAGCGCTGGATTATCCGGCGTAACCACCTGCGGTGGGGCTGTTCGCTCGCACTGGCTTCATCGCGCCTAAAACTGGGTGCCCCACATCCCGCTTTTGGGATGTGGGATAGACGCGGCATACACTCAGCGATTATTGTCTTAGTGTCGTGAACGAAAGGTGGAAATCACAATGGAAGGTCTTCAAGAAGGAACCGGCACGTTGGAAAGTAAATGGGAGACGAAAGACAAATTCGATGTCTCCTATAGCATCGTATTCCAGTCAGGTTCGCAACCGCTGCCTGCTGCACCAAATGTACTAGAGATTCTGAAGCCCATCGTCAATCACATACGATGCGTCGATGAACGCGAGATACCAGACGGTGAGTATAAGCTTTCCTACCCAACTGAGGGCACTCAGAAATATCTATACCTGAGAAAGCACCAGGGAGTTTGGGAAGCGCTAATCCTGCTACCTTTTGAATGGTGGTAATTCCCGTTTTGGCGGGATTTTTTGCACTTGATAAAGCCTTCGTCCTTATCGAAAGCCACCCGCGAATCAATGAACCATGTGTCACAGATGAGGGGCGAAATGCCGCGTAACAGCAATGATTTCTCTGAAACTTACTCGCAAATGTCGGACGACGAATTGCTACGAATAAAAGCTGACGTGGTGTCGCTTGTGGAAGAAGCCAAGCAAGCATTGGAGAGGGAGATTGAAAAACGGCAAATCACAATCTCCAATGACCCACTCGAGGCTGAATGTCAGACCGAAGCTACGACAGAAACACCCGAGAAGGGAAAGTCCTCCTGGTGGGTAAGGTGGGGAACGGTTATATTCGTCTGGGCTGGCTTTCAAGGGGGGATGAATAGCACGGCTGCACAGTCAATTGCGGAAGTCAAGGCACGATTTATTCTTTACTTTATATTCACTGTTTGGGGTATTACCCAGTTCATCGCAGGTCGAACAATCAAACGCACTTTGATTATCGCAATAGTTTACCTGTGTATTGGAGGTGCGTGGTTCGGAATCATGCAATATAGGTCGAGAGATCGCGATGAGCGAATTCATCAACTATTGATCCAGGCACGCACATCGTTAGGGCCAGCAAATGAAGATTTCAGGCGTAAAATGGGCCAGATTATGGAGCGCGATCCACAAACATTTGCTGATTTCGAGACGCGAAACGACAGTCTGGAGAGCTTGTTAGACACGAATGATGTGACAATGAATAAGTCTAGACAGATTCTCGGACAGCTTCAAGAAGAATTTTCAGATTCTACAAATGTACAGTCAATGATTACAACGCTCGAACAGGTTCTCGACAATGACTCAAAGACTTTTGGGTATCTTCGAGAGGAAATAACTTGCTCACGGGTTCTCGCGCGCAGCACCAAGGTTGAGCAATCGAATTTCCGTGAACGCTGCATTGCCCCAGGGCAAGAAAAAATGGCACCATTGCTTCTTAATGAGGAAATACTTCTACGTGAGCTTCAAAGCAAAGGAGCTACATTGCCGCCGGATGTTGCAAAGTTCCTCAGATAAATGGGCCACACGAATCTCTGTTTTTGAGAATAAGTAGGCTTGTCAAGAAAGAAGGAGTCTCGTTTCATTATGGATGTAATGAACCAATCCACCGAAATCCCGGAGATCGACCGCGCATCGATGGAAGTAGATATCGCCTGCGCGGGCTTTGGCCCCGCCACGGGCGGCTTTCTCTCCACGCTCACCAAAGCCTGGACGGAGAACCCCGCTGATCCGGCCTTCGAGAGCAAGGTTGCGCCGGGGATGCCGCTGCAAGTCCTCTGCTACGAACGGGCTGATGATATTAGCTCGGGCGTCAGCGGCGTCGTCACACAAGCGAAGGCCATCCGCGCCAGCTTTCCAGAACTGAATCCGGCCGAGATTCCCATGGTCGTGCCGGTCAAATCCGAGCAGGTGATGTATCTGCTCGATCCCATCGGCGCTAGTCGGCGCTCACTCTTGCTGCGCATCGTGGACAAAGCTCTTAGCGCTGTTGGCCCGCTCGTCGGCCTCAAGGACCACGCTTTCACGCTGCCTTGGACTCCGGCCTTCCTGAATAAGCACGGCGGTCTGGTGATGTCTATTGGCCAATTTAACCAGTGGGTCGGCTCGCAGTTGATGGCTACGGGACTCGTCCAGATTTGGCCGGGTTCCCCGGTCAGCGCACCGCTCTTCAACGGCAAAAAAGTTGAGGGAGTCCGTCTCGCCGACCAGGGCGTGGACAAATCCGGCGCGCCTACGGACGGTTTTATGGCCGGAATGGACGTAAAGGCGCTGCTGACCGTTGTCGGCGACGGCCCGGTCGGCGCGGTCGGCCAGGCGCTCGACGAAAAACTCGGCCTGCCCGACGGCCACCATAAGCGCGAGTGGGCGCTGGGCATGAAGTTCGTCATCGAGCTGCCCGAAGATTCACCTCTTGAAGCTGGAAAGGTTTGGCATAGCTTCGGATATCCGGAGCCGGAGATATTCGGCTTCCTGTACGTGCATCCGGAGCGGCTGGTCTCGGTGGGCATCTTTGTGCCGTCGTGGATGAGCGATCCGAGCCGCACCGCTTACCGTTATCTCCAGCACTACATACAGCATCCGGCAATCTGGCCAGCTCTCAAAGACGGAACGCTACGCTCCTGGGGCGCGAAGTCTCTGGAAGAGTCCGGCAAGCACGGCGAACCGTACCTTTGCGGCGACGGCTTTGCGCGCATCGGCGAAGGCTCCGGCTCGACCAATATGCTCACCGGCTCCGGTGTGGACGAGGCCTGGGCGACCGGCTCCCAACTGGGTGAAGCGGTCATTGAATTGCTGCGCGCGGGCAAGCCCTTTACGCAAGAAAATCTCGCCGCCACCTACGAAAAGCGCCGCCGCGCAAGCTGGGTCGAGAAGGGCGCGCGCGAAGCGGAGAACGCCCGCAACGGCTTCCAGGATGGCCTGGTCAAAGGCATGATCGGCATGGCTCTGGCGGGCCTGTCGCATGGAAGATTTTCGCTGACCGCAAAGATCCCTCCGGCCTACAAACAGATTCGTTCCTTCGCCTCGGAGTCGCTCGAAGGCCGTCAGTTGATCCAAGCCGGCGAACTGGCCCGGTCCGAAAACCGCACCTTCCACGATGCCCTGCTCACCGCGCGCGGCTGGCCGGAGATTCCGCTGGACGGGCGCTTGCTGATAACGCAGCAGGACGCGCTGCTGCTCGGCGGCAAGGTCCAGGCGATGGCGGGCTTTGCCGATCACGTACTCTTCAAAAACACTGCCGTCTGCAAGACGTGCGGTGAAAAGACCTGCGTGGCGATGTGTTCCGGCCAAGCGATTACGCAGGGCGAAGACGGCCTGCCCGCCTTCGAGCGCGAGAAGTGCATCCACTGCGGCGCATGCCTGTGGAATTGCGGCCAATCGCCCGACGGCGAGCACTCGAACCTCGCCTTCCGCGCCGGTTCGGGCGGGCTGCACTCTGCGGAAAACTGAGGACTTACTTGGATTGCCGCAGAGATGCTGCCGGTGTAGCATTGAACCAACAGGATGGAGTATCCCGATGAATGAAATCATCTTTGATGTGCGTGAGGACGAAGCGGATGGAGGCTACGTCGCATCCGCTTTGGGTTATGGAATCCATACGCAAGGGGAGACGCTCGAAGAGTTGCGCGCCATGGTCAAGGATGCTGTAAATTGCTACTTCGACGAGTCGATGCAGCCGCCCGCGATCATTCGCCTCCATTTTGTGCGCGATGAAGTGCTGGCCTGATACTGGTGTTGTGGCGTCTTTTACCTTTCCGCCCTAATCTGTCCTATCCTTTTCTTAATCGCACTCGTGCGATCTTGCAGGCTGCCGGTCCTCGGATTCTTGGCGCGCAAGACTAAAGGAGAATCATCATGAGACTGCCGCGCGACATTGACGGAGTACAACTGGCCAGAGCGCTGCGAATTCTTGATTATAATGTGACACGCCAGAAGGGATCGCATATGCGCATGACGACGCTGCGCGATGGAGAGAACCACGAAGTCATCCCTGCGCATCAACCCATCAAAACCGGAACCCTCGCCAGCATTCTCAAGCGCATCGCCGCTCACCACCGGCTCACGATGGAAGAGTTGCTGGAGATGCTTGGCATCTAGATAGACTCGATTCCGCGCCGGTTCGTGCGGGCTGCATTCGGCGGAAAACCAACCCGGCGGCGAGCAATTAAAATAGAAATAAAGGAAATCTTTCATGGCAAATGTATTGCACATCGTGGTTTGCGCGGGGATTGTGCCTGATCCGCTGCAAACGTTGGAGCCGGTCACTGGGCCTGCGGGTCCGGGGCTGAAGAATGAGATGGTTCTGCCCGCCGTTCTGGACCCCTGGGCGGCCAGCGCGCTCTATGAAGCGGCGGCTCTTGCTGCCAAGAACCCCGGCAGCAAGCTGTGGCTGGTCTCGCTAGGGCCCAAGGCCAAGCTGCAACAGGTGATGATGACTGTGGCGCAGAAGGTGGCCTTCGAGCTGGTTCCGGTGGACGGGCCGATTGGCGGCTTCCCGGATGCGCACGCGACGGCGGCGGTGCTGGCCGAGACGATTGCCGCGATTCCCGGACTTGACCGGGCGAAGCTCCTGCTTTTTGGCGGCTGGGAGTCGGCGACGCGCGGAGCAGGCGTAACGCTTCAGCTTGTCGGCGAGCGCCTCGGCATCGGCGACCAATTTCAGGGCGTGGATCAGATTACCCTCAGCGACGACGGCAGCTTTGAAGTTCTGGAGCGCGTGGAGGGCGGCAAGCATCAGGTTTCGGTCTGCGCCGGAACGCCCGCCGTGCTGGGCTGGGCCACCGGCAACCTGGCCGAACCGCGCAACAACCCGCAGGTGGGCATGGCGAATATGCGCACCATTATGCCCGCGCTGGCCAAGGCCAAGGCGGCCAAACTGGAGGCAAACGGGTTGAGCTACGTCTCTGTCGCCCTGCCCAAGCAGCAACGCGAGACGCGCGTAGTGAAAGATTTGTCGCCGGATCAGATTGCCGCTGAGCTGGTCGAGTGGATTGGAGCCGAATGATGGAAAAGATACTTGTACTGACTCATGCAGATGAAAGTGGCTCGGCACTCACGAAGGCCTCGCTGGAGACCGTCACTGCGGGCCTGGAGCTGGCCGCGCGGCTTTCGGCTCCGCTGACCATCGGCATTGTGGCCGCCGACAGCGCAACCGCAGCCACTTCCCTTCCCTCTACCGGCGCGCGCCTTCTGACCGTCTCCGGCGAGGCCTTTGCGCAGGCGCGCTATGGCAGTGACGCTGCTGCCGCCGAAGCTCTTTGCCGCGCGGCGGAGGCCACCATCGTGCTCGCCCCTGGAACTTCGCGCTTTACGCGCATTGCCGCTGGAGTGGCGCACAGGCTGGGCGGCTTCGTCGATACACATATAACCGCACTGAGCGGTGCGGAGACCGTGGAAGCCTCGCGCTGGTTCTATCGCCAGCGGATCGAGGCGGTGATCAGCCGGACGACGCGCCCTTGGTTTCTGCTGCTAGATGCAGGCACGCACGCGGCTTTTGCAGACGCGGCGGGTACGGCACAGGTGGAATCAGTTGCCGTTGAACTCCCAGCACAGCGCACCACGGTGAGCGGTTTCCGCGCTCCGGCGCAGGACGCACAGACCATCCGCCCCGACGCGAAGATGCTCTTTGTCGCGGGTGCGGGCTGGACCAAGAAGCAGCCAGACGGCCAGACCCACGCTGCCGAGGCGGGCGAGCTGATTCTCGGCTTCCTGCACGCGACGGGGGCGTCTCTGGGCAGCAGCAAGTCGCTCGTCGATCAAGGCGGCGAGGGGAACTCCGTTCTTCCATTCCTCACGCATCTCAATCAAATTGGGCAGACCGGCTCGACGCCGCGTCACGCGAAGGGTTTGTCGACCTGCTGCCATGGCGAGGAGCCGCACGTGGTGGGCTGGCGGTTTATCGGCTCACGGCGGGCGATCAGCCTGGACCCCAACTGCGGCTGGACGCGCGGCAAGGCCGATGTGGTCTACGTCGCCGACGCCTTCCAGGTGATGGCCAAGGTGAATGCCCTGCTGGCAGCGGCCAAGGGGTAAGTTGATCCGGTCCGCTTTGGATTCCATTGTTTGCGTCTGAGTTATGGCGCAAAAGTGGAACTCGGAGCTGGGCCGGATGTATTTTTTGAGGGCGTTTCCAGTGCGAGATAAGCTCGTCCATTGCAGCAAGATGTCTAGAGCTTTTCTACTGATGATGTAGAGGGGATAAGTATCCCACCCTAGCCGCAAAAACAAGAACGCGGCGAGGGTGGGGCACCCAGGACTCTATACCTAGCTCCCAAGACTCTAACCTATTGAAATAATGCTCTGAATCGTCGGGGAAAACAGAGCGGCCCTACAAGCGGCCTCCAATTTCGTCAACGTCCGAAACGGTGACGCCCAAAGTCGTAAGAGGCACCGATCGTGAAGCCATTGGGATTGAGATAATGATTGTCTCCCGGCTTGATGTTGATCCTCCAAAACTGGTATTCGTAATCCTCGCGTACCCACAGATTGCCCCACACACGGTACTCTACACCGCCACCCGGGGAGTAGGTGACCCAGCTTGGTTGAGGATATGTCACCGGGCGGACCCAAACATTCACATAATCCATTTGAGCGTAGTTGATGAGAAATTTCCCATAGGGATGGATGTTCGACCAGCGCTGCAAGGTATAGATTGGTCCGCCGCCGTAGGTGGTCTGATTCAACTGATGGCTTCCAACTTGATCATATTTGTATGTGCGGAACTCGGCTTCAACCCCCAAATTCTTCAACACAGACGGTCCGATATTAGGCTTCCAGTCGGCCCATACCGCGTACGACTCATTGCGATCGTTGGTCATTCCATTCGCGAAATCAGTGAAACCTGCTCCGACGAGAAGCTGAGGATTTTGTAATTCAGCAGCTGGTTTGGCCTGGGGAAAGGCGGGAATCGCTATAGCGAGGGACAGCCCTATAAGAATGAGCTTCATGTGCATTTTTGTAGTCTCCTTAAAACGGGCAAATAGCTTCGCGGATATACCCATTAGCGGAAGTATACTACGGAGGAATGGGCCACGAGTTGAATATTTTAATTATCGTACACCGTTGTGCCCGTTGCATAGAAATTGCGGCGAAAGAACCTGCTGGGCGTCCGAGGTATTCTGACCGTTCTAGTCCAATATATTCGGCGGTGAAGCGGAGTAGAGTCAGCCGCCCGATTCGTTATATCCTCATAGTATGGAAACGACAGGTTGCGGTACAGCTATTGTTACGCCCTTCAGGGCGGATGGATCGGTGGACGAAGCGGCGCTTCAGGCGCTGGTACACTGGCAGATCGACTCCGGAATCGACTTTCTGGTGGCCTGCGGGTCCACCGGCGAGGCAGCTACGCTGGAAGAGGATGAGTGGCTGAAGACGGTTTGCATTGTTGCCGAGGCCGCTGCCGGGCGCGTGCCGGTGTGGGCCGGCTGCACGCATAACTCGACCCGCACGCTGGTGCGGCTGGCCAGCCGTTTGAAGCAGATTCGCGGCGTGGAGGCCGTGCTCTCGGCCAATCCCTACTACAACAAGCCTTCGCAGGAGGGGCAGTTCCAGCACTTTTTGGCCCTGGCGCGGGCCGTTGCGCCGCTGCCTGTGGTGATCTATAACATTCCTGGCCGCACCGGCATCAACCTGGAGCCGGAGACCGCCGTCCGCCTGGCCGAGGCCGCGCCAAATATTCAAGCGATCAAGGAATCCAGCGGACGCCTGCCGCAGATTGCCGAGATGGTGCGCTCGCTGCCGCGCGGCTTCAAGGTCTTCAGCGGCGACGATAATCTGGCGCTGGCTTCGATCGGCGTGGGCGCGCAGGGACTGATCAGCGTGGCCGCCAACGAGATTCCTGCCGAGATGAGCCGCATGATCCACGCCGCGCTACGCGGTGACGGCCAGGAGGCGCGCGAGCTGGAACGCCGCTACGCGCGGTTGATCGACGCCAACTTCTGGGACTCCAATCCCTGCCCGGTGAAGACTGTGCTGTCGCTGATGGGCCGCATCAACGACTACGTCCGCCTGCCGCTGGTGGTGCCCTCGGCTGCCGTCCGCGTCCGGTTGGAGCGCCTGGCCGGCGAACTGGGCCTGCTCAAGCACCTGCCCCCACCGGAGGGTCCGGCAGAGGTGTTTTAAAAGTGGGGAGTCATGGGAATCAGGGCCGTTCTGATAGTGAGTTGGAACGGTCTGGCTGGTTGAGGTTCCAGGTTCGCACGTCTTTACGAGATGTGGGCCACACGCCCGCTCATCGCGATAGTACTGCGATGAACGGGGCACAGCTTCTTACCGCTCATCGTGAATCTTCGAGGCTGGTGAGCGGGACACCTGCCTCATGAACAAGAGAATGAGGTTCATAGTTTCCCAGGTTCGAAAATCCGGACCTGGGGCACCCATATTTTATTGAAGTCTCCGAATTTTTTATTGGAGTCTCCAACACCGGGTTCATTGCTGCCGCCCAGTTACAGCGTGCGCTTGAAGAGCGGCGTGGCGATTAGCAGTGTGCCGAAGCCGAAGACAAAGAGAAAGAGCAGATCAAAGCGGATGGCCGCGAAGCCTCCGTCTTTGAGCAGGATGGATTTGAAACCGTCTACGCAATAAGTGAATGGATCGATGACCGAGATGGCGCGCAGCCAGGGCGGAAAAGCAGCGATGGGATACATTGCGCCCGACGGATAAAACAGCAGCAGGTTGAGGACACCGAACATGGCGCGCGGCGTGAGCGGGTCTTCCACGCGGACCATGAGCAGAAACATCATGCCGTTGAAGGCGATGGATGTGCCAACGATCATCGCCAGAAGTTCCAGATCGGCAATGGGATGGAAGATGATGCCCAGGCCTGCAATCAGTGAGCCGATCACCGTGAGGCAGATGCCGGCAAGCACGGCCTTGATGGCCGCTGCCATGTTCAAGCCGAAGACCAGCTCCAGCTTGGTGATGGGCGTGACCAGATAGCCTTCGTGAACGCCGCGTGCCTTGTCGTCGATGTACAGCATTCCACCGCCGATCATCACCGAGATATACATGGCCATGGCAACGCAGGCGGGAAGCAGGAACTTCAAGTAGTTGACGTAGGGATATAGCTCGACGATCTTGAGCGCGATTTGACTGGCCATGCGCGGCTGGATGGCCGGAGTGTTGAGCGCGGTGATGACGGACTGCATCTCACCCTCGATGGAGCTGGAGCTGAACTGGTCGGTGTCATCGACGACAAGGCCGACGACGGGCTTGTTCTGCGCGTAGACGCGGCGCGAGTACTCCTTGGGAATGATGACGGCGGCGTTGATTTTGCCGGTGCGCACGTCTTCGCGGGCCTGCACCTCATCGGTGTACTCTACGGTCGAGAAGGTCTTGATGTTGACGGCGATGGAGTCGAAGGCCTCGCGCAGCTTGACGGCCTGCGGACCATGATCGTAATCGACAACAGCGACGCGCTCACCGGTGATCTTTCCGCCGAAGGCATTGCCCATGATGAGCAATTGCATAATCGGCATCATCAGCGACATGATCATCAGCATGGGCGAACGGAAGAATTTGCGCATTTCGCGCTCGACGATAGCAAGCATTCTGGTCATGGCTGCATCCCTGGCCGTGGCGGCGGCGTATAGTGCGGTTTGACCTGCTCATCGCGGAGCTGGCGGCCGGTGTAGTGGACGAAGACATCGTCGAGGGTGGTGTTCTGCACGCTGAGAGAAGTGATTGTTTCACCTAAAGAAGCAGCTAACTCGACTAACTGCATCGTGGTGCGCGAGCCGGAGGAAGTTAGCACGCGATAGAAGCCGGCGCTCTCTGCCTGAACGCTGGAGACGCCTTCCATGGCTTCCAGACGAGCCTGCCATTCCGGGGTTTCGCGGTCAAAGTGGACCTCGACGACGTTGGCACCGGGGACGTTGTGCTTCAACTCAAGAGGCGTGCCGAGGGCGACCAGCGTTCCGTGATCGACGATGGCCAAACGGTCACAGAGCTTGTCGGCCTCGTCCATGTAATGCGTGGTAATCAAAATGGTCAGGTTGCGCGTGGCGCGTAGATTGCTCAGCATCTCCCAGACCGCGATACGCGAGACGGGATCGAGTCCGGTGGTTGGCTCGTCCAGGAAAAAGATGCGCGGATTGTGGACCAGGCCGCGGGCGATTTCGACGCGACGGCGCATTCCGCCAGAGAGCGTTTTGACCTGCGCGCCGCGCCACTTGAGCAGGTCCACGGCTTCCAGAACTTCGGTGATGTTGTGGATGCGCTCGGCCTTGGGAACCGAGTAGAGCTTGGCGTAGATGCTGAGGTTTTCTTCCACCGTGAGGTCGGGATCGCTGGTGAGCGCCTGGGGAATGACGCCGATCATGCGGCGAACGGCGTTGGGTTCTTTGGCCACGTCATGACCGGCGATGATGGCGCGACCGCTGGTGAGCGGGATCAGCGTGGTCATCATGCGGATCAGCGTGCTTTTGCCCGCGCCGTTGGGGCCGAGCAGGCCGAAGATTTCTCCGTCGGCGACCGAGAAGTTTACGTCCTTGACGGCTTCAAAGTCGCCGTAGCGCTTGACGATATGGGAGACTTCAATGGCCGGCGGTGCGTTTTGGACGAGTGTACTCATTCTTTCACCAGCTTCGATTTGGGGATGTACACTTCGGCGATCATGCCCGGAACGTAGCGTTCGCCAGGATTGTCGATCAGCAGCTTGAGCTGGACGGTTTCGATGTCGCGCTTGCGGCTGCTGACGTCGCGTTGCGTGGCGAAGTCGGCTTGCGCGGCTTTGTTGATGACCTTGCCCTGAAGGTGCGCGCCGGAGGGCATGATGACGGTGAGGCTGTCGCCGAGCTGGACGGAGTCGGCCTGCGTCTCCGGCAGCGGGGCGTAGACCCAGGTCTGCGTCAGGTCCATGATGGTGACGATGGCGGCTCCGGCGCTGACGACCTCGCCTTGGCGGGCGGCGCGGACGTTGACCCGGCCACTGACCGGAGCGAAGATTTGCGCATAACCCGCCTGCACTTTGGCCTGATCGGCGAGGGCGCGGGCATTCTCCACCGCGTTGCGGGTGGAATCGACGGTGCGCGCGGCGACGGCGGTGAGCAACTCATGGGCGCGGGCCTGGCGCAAGGAGGCTTCGGCGGCGGAGACATTCTCGCGCGCGGCTTCGACAGCGGCTTTCGCGGCCTGGAGGCTCGTGACGGCGTCGTCCTTGGCCTGCTCGCTCATGATTCCCTGCTTGGTGAGCGCCACGGTGCGGCTGGTGTCAGCCTGCTGATGATCGTAGTTGGCCTGAGCCTGGGCGAGCGCGGCCTTGGCTGACTTGACCATTGCCTCGGAGTTGACGGTGGCGCTGCCGGTTTCGCCCTGGGTCTGGCGCTCGGTCTCGACGCTCTCGCCTAGCTTGCCCTCCTGGCTGGCTGCGGTGGCCTCGGCGGCCTTGTGCGCGGCTTGCAGGTCGTCGCTCTCGATAATGGCGATCAACTGCCCGGCCTGCACCTGCTGGCCTTCATCGACGGTAAGAGTCTGGATGCGGCCGGGGATCTTGCTGCTGACGACAACTTCATTGGCGTCAACGGTGCCGATCAATTGCAGATTGGTGTTGGGCCGCACCGTGACGAAGTACCAGACGAGCGAGCCGACGGTCACAAGGGCCAAAACAAGAAAAACTCGATTACGTGCGTTCACGTGTGCCTCACTTCTTCAAAGACGGTTCATGACGGTTAATATTGCAGAAAGATGGGTTTTTGCCGCCGATGGCGCTCACCTCAGGCATGGGCGTTCTGGCCAGCACACGTGCGGCAACGCATGCGCCGTGTTCGCGGTCAAGGAATATCGCCTGACCCAGAAACTCGATCGCGGCCCTGCGGCGCAGATTCAGTTCGCACGGCTCCAGCGGGTCCGTGCCAAAGGCTAACTTGGTGAGCGGCGCGGTGAGGAAGTAAAAGACATTTGCGCCCAGCGCCGCGTAGCGAATTTGCTGGGGATCGACCGCTATCAGTTCACCGGCGGCGATACCGTCCTTCAGAATGTCATGGATTCCGATCCACATCGGGCGGAAAAACTTCTCCGCCAATCGCGCCATTCGGTTTGTCTCACCCATGTGCAGCCGGACCATCTCTTGCTGCACCAGTGTGCGCAACGCCGGGTAGGCGAAAGAGCGATCAAAGCTGTTCAACGTCATTTGCAGCAATCGCTCACCCGCCGAGGCATCCATCTCCATCACGGCGATGCTGTCAGTACGCACTTCCTCGAAGGCCTGCTCCAGCGCCGCAGCGTACAGATCTTCCTTGCTCTTGAAGTAGTAGTAAAGAAGGGCTTTGTTGACGCCGGCCTCCTCGGCGATCTGCTCCGTGCGCGCTCCGGCGAGGCCGTTTTCGCTGAAGGCGCGAATGGCGGCGTCAAGAATGCGAGCGCGGGTGTGGTCGGCGCGTTCGGCCTGGGTGCGGGTTGGAGTGATAGCGGCCATAATTAACTAACTAGTTAGTAAGTTAACACGACTGCATTTAATCTGCAACCCTAGGTCCGTGACCTGGTGAAGATGTTCTGTCGAATGAGCAAACGTGGGCCGGGAGGCCCACGTTACAGATGGGATGAGACGGCTGGTCTCGCGAGCAGCTAAGCTGTACGCAGCGCACTCGAGGTGCTAAAAGGAGACCAGCCAATGAAGAAGGTTAGCAAACAAATGCGAAAAATGGAAGCGGTCGAC
>Ga0255351_1000530_pt1 | contig 16867 bp, 5 predicted proteins | sample HBST25r2metaG_FD_186024 | JGI IMG/M metagenome (GOLD analysis project Ga0255351, IMG submission 186024) | Peat soil microbial communities from Stordalen Mire, Sweden - H.B.S.T-25.r2 | ecosystem: Environmental > Terrestrial > Soil > Wetlands > Peat | place: Sweden: Norrbotten County, Stordalen... | reverse complement strand
GGTCTGATAGTGGCCGGCCCAACTGATGGGCACGTTGGCCAGGAAATAAGCCTGGGGACTGAAGTAGCCGCCCATGCCGAGGGTGAAGGCATTCTCGTTGTGCGCGTAGTGCATTCCAAAGAAGTTGGCGCCGATGCTCAGGTTGCCGAACTCCGGAACCGTCTTCAAGCGCCAATACGCTCCGCCGGAACCGTCGATGCGGATATTGGTCTCGACGCGATAGCCGGCAAGGTACTGGCCGCCGACGCCGAAATAGAATCCGGACTCCGCATCGCCGTGCGCGAACTGCACAGTACCCTGGTTGGCCATGACGCCGCCCCAGATCTGTCCCTGATTGCCGAGGGTGTTTCCGGCCGGGTCGCGCAACCCTGAGTAGGAGAGCTGGGTATCCTTGACTGGGTCGCGGACAAAGTTGAAGGTAAAAGGCCCATCGCCCGGCTTCCACTGGGCGCGGCCGGTAAAGGTGGCCACCAGGAACCCCTCGGGCGTGTATCCGGCAGCCAGAGCAAGATGCGGGAAAGCCAACTGCACTTCTCCGCCAATGCCGACGGCGTTCTGTTGTGCCGGCAAGGTGGTCGCGGTGTCGATCAAGGTCCCGATAGGCTGGGGAATGGAAATCAGCGAGGTTCCCGCCGTGGTTTGCTCCTGAACCGTGATGGTGCTGCTTCCGTCAGCCTGTCCGGAGTCAAGAAACACCGGCTTGGCCACGATGGTGAGGCGTGCGTTGTAGCCCAGAGGCATGGACGCCTCGAACGGCGCTTCCAGGGCCGACAGGTGGTCATACCCCAGCGCGCCGCTGCGGTAGTTGACGATGCCGGCGCCGCCGAACCATGCGCTGTACCCGCTCTCGATGGAGCGCAACTGCATCTCCGCTTCCTCGCGGGGATCGATGGGGTGCGCCCCGCGCTGGATGCGCACCCATGGTCCGCGCAGCGGAGGCAGATCGCGCTGTTGCAGTTCCTCGTCGGTGAGGCCTTGGCCGGAGCCGTCGGGCGAAGCTGTTGTTTGCGAAGACGGGGCAGGCTCCGCAGGCTCTTGAGACTCGGGTGGGGGAATCTGTACCTGCTGCTGGTCCTGTTGCGCAGGTTCCGCCATTTCCAGGGTCGGGGCCGGCGCGGGCTGTTTGGCAGCCGTTGAAGCGGCAGTCTTCTTCCTGTAAAGCTTCTTTTTCGACGCTGCGGGTTTGGGCGGGGCAGGCTGGCCAACGGGCTGCTGCGTCTGCGCCGGCGGAGCTTGCTGTTTCGAGGCGGAATACGCCCCGGCGGCCGCATCCTGCGCGGAGGGCGTGTATTGCGTGTCGTTGTATTGGGCGTATTGGGCTTCGCCGACTGTGGCTGAGCGGGAGGGGCCTGGGCTCAGTTGGCCAGATTGTAGAGCGCTGGCATTGGCAATGGCATGAATCTGTGTTGCGGAGCCCTGTGTGAGCTGCCCATCCGTCTGGTCGGCAAATCGAGTCTGCACCTGCGCGGCCATCGTACCCATGGGCTGAGATGTAATCCGCAGTCCTGAAACCGGTCCTGAAGCCAGTCTTGAAGCCGGGCCGGCATCGTTTCCCGCTCCGCTCGACTGAGGCCTCCGGACCGAAGACTGCCCCGGATTCCCCTGCGCAGTGCCGCTGGACACAGGGTCAGTGGAAACGATGTTCTGCTCCGAAGGGGGCAGATGCATCGTGCCGGTGTAGCTGGGTTGGTACGGCGCGTTGGTTGACTGGCGTGCCGGCTGGATCGACAGCCTTCCCGGCACGTTCGGCACAGTCCGACGGCTGGAGGGCGAAGGAAATGGAAGCGGAAGCGGGTTATTGTCGGGGACGCTGAGATTCTGTTGCGGAGCCGCTGGCCGGGCAGACGCACCTGATGGAGCTGCGCTATAGGAATCGTGATATGAAGGCAGCGGCGGAAGCTTGTCGGTCCTTTGAGGCGGATCGTTGCGCGGATCGAGCAGGCGCTTCAGGTCGCCCGGAGCCGGAGCCTTGTAGGCTCCCAGGGGATAAGCCTGCCCGCTGTCCAACTTCTGCGCCGCGGATCCGGGAGGCATGGCCGCGAGCGCCGCGCGCCAGTAGTCGGTGGCGCGTTGATTGTTGCCGCGAGCCTGCTCGAAGCGGGCAGCCATTCCGAGAATCTTCGGGTCGGCGGGAAAGCGCCCGAGCGCCTGACGCAGCCATATCTCAGCCTGGGCCAGGTCCGGAGCTGCCAAGGCTGCCCCGATGGCTCCCTGGAGGTCGCCGGAGGCTGCGTTGTCCATCGGAATGGCCTTGAAGAGCGCCACGGCCTCCTGAGCCTTGCCGACTTTGGCGTACGCACCGGCCACCGCCCGGCGGACGTTCATGTTGTCCGGGTATTCCTGGGATGCGGCTTGCAGAATCATGACGCCGCGCGCCAGGTTGCCGTTGTCAAAGGCCATGAAAGAACGGCGCACCGCGAAGTCAGCCCAAAGGCTGTCCACTTCAGTCCGCTGCGCGGCGCTCAGGTCAGTGCGAAGATCGAGACGCAACAGCAGCGGATACAGCCCGCGATCGTTCTGTGTGTCGTAGAGCAGCCAGGCGTGTTGAACCTCAAGGCCGGCGGGTGCGGAGGCGCGGTGCAGCAGATAGAAGGTTTCCACGCGGTTCAGATATTCGGTGGCATGGGGAATGTCGCCAATGGCCGCGTACAAGCTGGCTTCGCCCTGGACAAACTCGATGTCGGCTTCAAGCTGCCTGCGCACGTCCGGCGGAATCTTGGCGATTTCATTGACCGCTTCAGTGTTGCGGCCACTCGCCATCAGCGAGAAAACCAATCCTTTCCATGCATCGGAGGCAAGGGAATGAGGAGGATTTGCGGAGATCTGTCCCTGCTGACTGTAGCTCTGATCTTGAAGCTGCGCTTGCTGAGGTGGCCATCCCACGAAGCTTGCGGAGGGAGCGGCAGAGCTCGAGACTCTCAGCAGACGAGCATTGCCGAAGTACCTCGCGTGGGCCGCTTGCCTGGACAGATGCGCATTGGGTGAGCCGGTATCGGGCGAGACGGACTGTGTTGTTGAAGGCACCGGGGCCGGTCCGCTATAAGGATCGGGGCCATACGAGGGCAACCGCGGCAGCTTGGTGGTCTTCTGGAACGGCTCGTAGTTGGGATCGAGCAGGTGCTGCAGGTCGGCCGCGGTTACGGCGCGGTGGGTGCGCGTATCCTGCTCGGGGTAATACAACGCATGAGCTAGCCTGTCGGTGGGAGAACTCGCGGGCATCGCAGCCAGCGAGGCGCGATAGAAATCGGCGGCGCGCTGATTGTCGCCGCGAGCCTGCTCGAAGCGAGCGGCGAGCGACAGAATCGCCGGGTCCCGCGAGTAGCGCTCCAGTGCCTGGCGCAGCCAAATCTCAGCCTGCGTCTTGTCATTGGCCGCCAGGGCCGCCCCGACCGCGCCCTGGAAGTCGCCCGCCGTGGCGTCCTGCATGGGAATGGCTTTGTAGAGCTTCAGCGACTCCCTGGCGCGGCCAACCATCGCATAACCGCCGGCCACTGCCTTGCGCACGTCGAGGTTGTCTGGAAAGGCCTGGGAAGCGGCATCCAGAATATCGACTGCGCGCTGCACGTTGCCATTGTCCATGGCCGCCCCGGCGCGGCGCACGCTCCAGTTGGCCCAGATGTTTTGCACCGTCTCCCGTTGTGCGACGGTCAGGTCTTTTCGGCCTCCCAAACGCATCAGCGCCGGATACAGGAGGCGGTCGTTTCCTGTGTTGAACAGCAGCCATGCGTTCTGAACCTCGATGTTGGCGGGAGGCTGCATCTTGAGTTGGCTGTAGTGAGCTTGCACGCGGCGCATGTATTCGGCAGCGCGAGCATTGTCGCCGAGGGCGGCGTAGAGGCTAGCTTCGCTCTGCACAAATTCAAAATCCGCTTCAAGCTGCTTGCGTATCGGCGCTGGAATCAGAACGATCTGCTTGAGCGTCTCGGCGTTGCGGTTGGTGGCCAGCAACGCGTCAATCAGGCCTTTCCAGGCGTCGACGCGGTCCGGGTGCAACCTCAGAATCTCCTGGTAAAGATCGTAGGCCTGCGTCGTATTGTTGCGCGCCAGATCGATACCCGCCAACTGCAACTGGAGCGACACGCTGGGCTGGCCTCCGGCCGCGATCTGCAGCTTGGCCGCGCGTTCCAGAAAGCCCTGGGCGATTTCAAATTGGTTGGCCCGCTGATAAACAGCACCGAGCATGGACAGAAAGGCGGGATCGGCGAGCGCCGCCTCGTAGGTGGCCGGCGGCATCTTCTGGACATCGGCGATGGCTTGATTGTCCTGGCCCACCTGGTGATGCGCGCTAATCATGCCCTCCCAGGCGGACAGGTTGCTCGGATCGTCGTTGAGTATCTGCGAATAAAGCTCTCCGGCCTGGTCGAAGCGCTTGGCCTCCATCAGGATTCCAGCGTACTGCAGCTTGGTATCCGCTTTGAGATGGGTCCCGTTGTCGGGAAACGGCAACGACAAGGCGAGGGCCAGCACCCGTTGCGCATCCGCGTTGCGATTCTCGGCATGATAGATGGTCGCCAGCGTGCGCAGGTACTCCGGGTCCCTGGCCAGCGCAACCTTGACCGGTCCAGGGATGCGGGCGGAGAGGTCGAGCGCCCTCTGGTTCCGGTTGTCGCGCGCATAGGCCAGAAACAGACCGCGCCAGGCTTCGACTGACCCCGGCTGAACCCTGACCAGTTGCTCGTAGACGCCCGCGGCGGAGGCATATTGCTGTTGCTTGGTCAACAGGCCGGCCAGTCCACTCAGAGCCTCGGCCGAGCGTGGGCGCATGACCAGCGCCGCCTGGTACTTGGCCGAAGCTACATCCATCTGATTGTTGTCAAAGGCCTGGGTAGCCTCGCCCATGGTGTACCAGAATCTTGAAGTCGCCAGCGCATCCTCGACGGCCTTCGCCTTGTAGCCGTTCTGTTCGGCCTGGGTCAGGTAGCTGATGGCTGCGGCAAAGTTGCTCTGCTGCATGCGCAGAAAACCCATGCCCGCCGCGATCCGCGCGTTTCCCGGCTCATGCGCGAGAATCGCGGTAAACAGCCTCTCCGCGTCTCCAGCCCTGTGTGCGTTGAGCGCCGCAAATGCGGCGCGCTCGGCTGCCGTGCGGGCAATGCCGGTGTTCATCTGCGCCAGCTTCTGTTCGTTTTCCTTCAGATGCCCGGAGAGCTCCGTATCCTGCGGATGATCCTTGAGATATTGGCGTGTCTCCGCCGCCGAGGCGGGATTCGCCGAATCCCAAATGAGTGCCTGGCGAAGAGCGGCCTGGGCGTTCGCATCGTTTGGATGAGCCTTGAGGATGCGCATGCCCTCGGCACGAGTTCTTCCGTCGTATGTGAGCATCGTCCCCAGCTCGACCGCAAAGCGTGGATCGCCTGGACTGCGATCTGGATTGCGATCCGCCAGTCCGCGCATGGCGGCAATGGCCGTCTGCTTGCCGTTGGCCGTGCCATAAAGGGTTTGGTAATAGGCCAGGGCGATATCCCCATCCGGCGGGTGATCTCCATACAGCCCCCGATAGATGCGCATCGCATCGTCAGGTTTGCCCTGGCGCGCCAGTTCGCCTGCATGGCGGAGCTGGTCGCTCTCGGTGCGCGAACTGGTCTGCGCCTCGATTTTCGAGATATTCGGATCGTTGGGGTTGATCTTGCGCAACCGCTCCAGTGCGTCGCTGGACTTGTCGATCGAGCCGATCAGCTTGAAGTCCTTGGCTAAGCCGGCCAGAGCTTCGGTGTTCCTCGGGTCGGAGAGAAGAATCTGCTGCCAAATCTGGATGGCCATGTCCGGCCGACCGCGCGACTCAAGGGCGTGTGCTTTCTCCACCAGGATGGCGCGTGTGCCCGTGGCAGTTGCAGGGATGGACTTTTTTTGAGCAAGGCCGATCTGGAGCGCCAAAAACAGGCAGCTCGCGACGATCGCAACTTTTCTCAAAGCCCCGCAGCCCGCGCTCATCAGCGTGTCCATTCTACGTTCAGTTCCCCGCTTGCGCCAAACCGAAATCTACCATCAAGATAGCCGGTTGCAAAGAGGGCAAGGTTCTGATCGTAATACGCCGTGTCCTTTCCGTACAAACCCGTCGACTGATCCCTCTGCTCGCTCATGCGAACGGTCTGCTTTGCGCTCACGCTTGAGTGGTCGGGGAAGGCCCTCAAATAAGGCAGCACCGCGGCAGAAAATCCCACAGGTCCATCTTGCGCCAATGGAATCCCCTGGTCACTGACCATTTGAGGGGGAGCATCATGATTGGCAAGGTAGACGCTCATGGCCGGGAGAGCGTTCAGTATCTGAGCGCGGGTCTGACCTTTGCCATCGGTCATGCCCGCCCAAAGGTAAACGCGGATGGCGTCATAGCTGCCACCGGGGGCAACGGTCTGATTGCCGCCCGCCGGCTGTGCGGTCGCAGCCACAGGCTGGACGGGCGTGGCCGCAGGCGGTTTGGCCGTAGCCGCCGGCTGTGCGGTCGTAGCCGCGGGCTGTAGGGTGGCCGGATAAAAGCCGTCGCCGGGAACATAGTCCACCCAATCCATGGCAAACCCGTGACGGGCACTCTGATCGAGAAAGCGCGGGATGTTGAGAGCGATCTGGCGCCACGGGCCTGCCGGGTCAACTTGAGCCAGCCGCTCAAAGAGGAACAACGGCATGTAGCTGGGATTCAGCGTCCAAACCTTGTCATGCTGGAATCCAACAGGGCCGGGTAACAGCAAGGGGCCGAAAGAAGGCAGGTCGGCGACCTCGCTTTTGGCAATCTGGTCCATCATCTTCCGGCCCAGGTTCGTGTAGACGGGAACCTTCCATAGCCGCCCGGCCTCGACCAGCGTGTAGGCCATCCAGACATCGGCATCTGAAGCTGGGTTAGCGTCGAGCGTCTTCCATTCGCCTTTGCCGGTCTTTCCCCACAGCCATGCGGGCAGATGGGCCTCCAGATCGCCGCCGGCCAGGTTGGCCTGGGTCCATGCCAGCACCCTGTCGAACGTGGCGCGATCGTTATCGGCCAGCGCAAAGAACATCGCGTAGGCCTGGCCTTCGGAAGTGGTGCGATCGCCCGTGGTGCGATCGATGACGCGGCCCTGCCCGTCGATGAAGCGCGCGGAATAGGAGTCCCAGAGCGACCAGGGACCCTGCTTGCACCCGCCGGTAGCGCTGAGCATCATCAAGGCCGCGATCAATATCCAACGCTTCCCTTGCCGGGATGTCCGAAGGCCCATCGCACGAGTCCTCAAGAAAAGGGTGAACGCGGCGTAGGTTCCCACCCGAGCCGCAAAAACAAATACGCGGCGAAGGTGGGGCGCCCATGACATCGCACGGTCAGCGAAGAACGCTCAGTTCCCTGATCCCAACTCCCTGCTCTTATTCGTCGATCATGTTCAACCGCGTTCTGGCTTTGCCGCGCAACCATTGCCTTGCCCAGAGAGCCAGCAAAAAGACCAGAATGAATACGATAATCGCGGCCACCCAAGGCACTTCCATGAACCACAGCGTCAACCATGTCCACCACGGCAGCACTCCCACATGATAGACCTCGGAGCCGATGCGGAACGACTCGAAGTGGGCTCCATGAAGAACCGCAACAGAGCCGGAGATATCGCTCGACTGCTGCACCTGGAGAAACGCGGCCATGAAGGGTTCAAAGGCGTTGGCGTCCTTGAGGTGGATGACCACGATGCTGCGATTGCCGATTGGGTCGAACGGGGACTTGATTCCCTCGATCATTGAGTCGGGAATGCCGGCGGCTGTCAGGTCGCCGGACTCGGTGTGCTCATCGGACCCGAGTTTCCACCAAGCATGATGCAGCATGGGAGCGAAGAATCCCTGCGTATCACGCACCTGGATCTTGCCGCTGCGCAGGGCAACGGGGAGACTGTTGTTGATCTTGTCGAAGCCAGGCTGGTCTCCTCCAGTCCCGATGACCAGGAAGTCGTTCGTGGCGCCCTGGTGCAACGCATCGGGTCCGGCCACAGTGACACGCAACACCGGAAAACCCGTCTGCCGGCCGAAGTGCCCCATCAGCGTGACAAAGATTTCGATCTCCTGCTCGGTGGGCTGAGGCGGCAGCACGACCGTGGTCTCGTTCAGGTCGGCAAGCCGCGTGAACGGGAAGCCGGCGTTGGCGAAGATCTCCAGGTTGGGCAACGGCGCGTAGTGAGGATAGCCGCGCAAATCCAGGTAGCTGTCACGCAGAATAGCGCCCTGCATGTTGATGGGCGTCGTGTCCTGGCAGCCGCTCTTCTTGAGCAACTGGAAGGTGAAATCGAAAGACAGAGAGTTGGAGAACGGGCGCAGATTCACTACCGGGACGGGCAGATCCTTCTCCGTCTTCCGCGCGTCCTCCTGGCCGGGAATCAGCGGGACCGAATCGAGGTATGCGTTGTTGACCCGCACCTGCATGCTGGAGATGGGGCCGATGGGAATCGAGTTGTACCGGTAGTCGAGCTTGAGGATGGCGTTGGGTTCCCGGGCGTTGTAGTAGAGGTCGGGCGCGATGCGGAAGTAAACGTTCAAGGGCGCCGTTCCGTCCCCTTGCAACTGCTCCGCGGTGGCGTAGTCCCACAAAGCGATCGTCTGATCTGTACGGGCCCAGCGCGGGGCTGCGTCGGGTTTCTGCTTTTCCGGCAAACTGAACGCGTTGATGTTCGCTTGCGCTCCGGAAAGCAGGTCCCCATGCATGGCCACGGCCTGGGCTGCCACCAGCAACTGGTCCGCATCGGCGCCGGCCACCACCAGAATCTTGCCGTAGGGATCGTTGGGGTTGGTACGCATGGCCACGGTGGGCGCATGGATGGAGGGCAGATCCACGCCCGCGGGTAGATTCGCCGAGTTCTCCGCAATGACGATCGCGTTGCCCTGGGGGATCGTCCCGACGAAAATCGGGAAGCGCATCGGCCGGCTCTCTGAGACGAGGCCGAAGTAGCTTGCCACCACGCCGGCGGCCTGAATGGCCTTGAAGGAGGGCGTCGATTCAAAGATGATGGGAATGGCCGGGGGTTGGACGACGGCCGGATCCAGGAAGGGCATGGGCAACTGCTTCACATCGTCGGCCAGGGGCAGCAGATCGCCCTCGATGTCGAGAAACGTGTTGCGAAGGACGTGAGCCCATAACGTGGTGTTGGCGGGGTCTTCGCAGACCATGGTGTAGTGGCCGATGAACTGGATGGTGAGTGCATTGTCATGCACCAGCAGCTCGGGCGGAATGGTGAACTCCGCGTCGGCATCCTGGCTGGACGAGCCCCCCAACTGACCCGGCGTGGGCTGGATCGTGGCGAACAACGTTCCATTCAAGATGAGCTTGATGTGGCTCAGTTGCGGAAGCAGGCTGGGTGAAAAAACATAATAGATGTGGATCTTGGCGGAACGCACCACATGCGTCTGAGGAAGCGTGAAGTAGATGGTGTGACTGCTGTCGATGCCATGCAGCTCGATCTGCGGCGAGCCTGCGTCGCCGAGTGTGAACAGATCGCGGAACTGGCCGGGAGGCGGCGGAGGCAACGCGCTGCCGTTCGTTGAACCGGGCTGCTGCATTCCGGGATTGAGCCGCGCCTCGCCCTGCACTGCGGATTGGACTGTGGTGGGAACCGGGGACAGAGCCTGGGACGAAGCTTGCGGCCGAGCCCGCGAAGGAGCTTGCCCTTGCGCGATGTGCGCGGCGCCCATCAGAACCACGCCCAGGGCAAAGATCACCGCGGAGCGAACCACGGAGAGTGAGGTGGGCTTCCTGACTTTCTTGTCTCCGCGGTGAACCAGGCTCTTGAAGGTCGCGCCCAGGCCGTGCATCGAGATCATGAAGATGCTGCCCATGCTGCGCAACACGTTGTCGTTCTTGCGGGACTCGCCCCAGCCCAGCCAGGAGTCCGCTCGGGAATATAGCACCATGGTCAGCACTTCCTGTTCGGCAATGGTTAAATCCTCAAACCGCACGCGCAACACCGAACCTTCCGAGGAGACCACGTATGCGGGGATTTCAGTAGGCGGAGCCGGGTGCGGAAAAGTGAGCCGCACCTGCGTATTCGGGCTCAAATCGACTGCCTCGGGGAAGCGGATGCTGGTGCCGCCCGAGGACATGTCGATGGTTTCTCCGGGGACTGGCCGCCCGTCTGGCAGCTTGGCATTGTGCGGGGTCACGATGTTGATTGTCTGCCCGGCGATCGGTGTTCCATCAGGCAACCTGGCAACCACCGAGGTTGCGATGTTGATGCGGACTGTGGTCCGCAACTGCTTCATCTCGCGCGCCACCGCAACGCAAACGCCCAATATGACGATGTTGAAGCAGCACCAGATCACGTTCATGAACACCGTGCCCGGCCGGTCCCTGTCCCATATGAAGAAGCGCGGAATCGCGACCAGCAGCCCGGCGATATTGAACAGCAGCAGAATCAGAAACGGCTGCGCGATCCTGGAGTCGAAGAAGGTCTTCTTCACCACTCCGCCCTTGGCCGTCACGTTAAACCTGCCCAGCTTGGGATTGATGAGCGCCATCATGGTAGGCAGCAGGATGTAGGGCGAGAGCACCGTCTCGTAAATCTCGTTCCAGAATGAATGCCTGTGCTCGCCCTGAATCCTCGAGTTGGTGACGTTTGAAAGCGCCAGGTGGGGCAGCGCGTAGGCCAGAATAGCCGCCCAATACCCTGGAATATTCGTGTGGTTGAGCAGCAGATAGATCAACGGCGCCGAGAGGAAGATCAGCCGCGGGACCGCATACAAAAAGTGCGACATTGCGTTGAAGTAGCACAACCGCTGGGGAAACTTGAGCCCAGGGGCGAACAGCGGATTGTCGATGCGCAGGATCTGGATCATGCCCCGGGCCCAGCGAATGCGCTGGCCGATATGGGCCGAGAGCCTTTCAGTGGCCAACCCCGCCGCCTGGGGAATGTTGATGTAGGCCGTGCCCCAGCCGTTCATCTGCATGCGCAGCGACGTGTGCGCATCCTCGGTTACGGTCTCCACGGCAATGCCGCCAATCTCGTCCAGAGCCTTGCGGCGCAGCACGGCGCAGGAGCCGCAGAAGAAGGTCGCGTTCCAGAAGTCGTTGCCGTCCTGCACGACCCCATAAAACAGCTCGCCCTCGTTGGGAATCACATGGAACTGGCTCAGGTTGCGTTCAAACGGGTCGGGCGAATAGAAATGGTGCGGCGTCTGCAGCATGGCCAGCTTGGGATCGCGCAACATCCAGCCCATCGTCATCTGCAGAAAGCTGCGCGTGGGCACGTGGTCGCAGTCGAAGATGGCCACAAACGGCGAACTCATGCTTTCCAGCGCGGCGTTGATGTTGCCCGCCTTGGCATGTTTGTTGTCGCCGCGAGTCTTGTAGCCGGCTCCGGCTTCGAAGGCGAACTGCTCAAACTCCTTGCGCCGGCCGTCGTCCAGAATGTAGACGTGTATCTTGTCCGCGGGCCAGTCCATGTTCAGTGCGCCCAGGGCGGTGTAGCGCACCAAGTCCAGCGGCTCGTTATAGGTAGGAATCAGAACGTCGACGTGCGGCCATTCCTCGGTCGAGTCGGGCAGCGCCACGGGCGCCCTGCGCAGCGGCCACACGGTCTGAAAGTATCCCAAAAAGAGAATGAGGAAGGCATAGACCTCGGCCAGAAGCAGGCTCATGATGAAGAATGCGTCCAGCGCGCCCCAATGGTTGGCCGGGTCGTGAAAAAACCGCACGGTTTCCGTGATGCGCCAGAATCCGTAGCGGAAGGTGCAGAAGATCGACATCATCATCAGCGAAAGCGTGATCAGATAGGAGTCGGAACTGCGCGATAGACCCATCGACAGCACCAGGATCAGCAGCCCCAGAACCGCCTGTTGCGGCCAGGTGAGCGGAAGAACGGCCAGGAAGTAAAACACCAGGGCCGCGGCAAGCAGGAAGACGAGGCGGAGGAATTTGGTAAAGATATTCTCCCCAGCCCCGATGTCCTGCCACAGGCCTGTTGCCGTCATCGTTCACTCCAACGTACGCCGCGATAGGTTGTGCTCGCGGGAGCGGAAAGGCTCTTCACCCACCCCGCAAGCGTACCAAAATCCTCGGCCACGCTGGAGTTGGGAGCGTAATCCATCACCGTCATGCCCTCAGCCAGCGCCTCGCTCATGGCGGGGGTGCGGCGGAGCGCAAAGGGCAGCAACCGGTCGCCCAGTTGCTCGCGGAGCACCTCGCGGACATCGAGATGCAGCGGCAGGGAAGGATCGAACTGATTCATGATGTAATAGAGCGGAGCCTTGTTGCCGGCGGCGCTGTTGTGCTGAAAGAAGTCGTCGATCGAGCTCACGCTCACCACGGAATTCATGTCGGGGAGCACAGGAACCAGAATCATGGGCGCCATACGCATCACCCGCCGGGTGGTTGCGCCGGAAGCGGTTGCCAAATCGACGATCACACGGCTTACCCCGCCGCGCGCAAATCGGGCGATCTCTCCGCTCAGCCCGCCCTGGCCGTTCGCGTCGGCGCCTGCCGGTTCGGGTCCCAGAGACTCCGGATCGATGGTCACCATCTGGATCGGCGCGTCGCTGTTGACGCCTGGAGGACTGAAGGTCCTCAACATTCCGGGACGCTGATCGCGTGCGCCGAAGAAAAATGGAAGCAAACCGAAGGCTGCGGTATCCACCAGCAACACCCGCTCGCCGCGGGCTGCCAGGGCACGGCCGAGCGTGGCCACCAGGCTGGTCTTTCCCACTCCGCCGGCCAGCGAAAAAATGGCCATCACCGGGGCGTGCGACGCCACCGGAGCCGGAGCCGCTTCAACCGTCGCTGGACCTCCCGCGAAAACACCCCGCAAGGCGAACCAGCGGGAGGCCAAACGATCGCGGGATCCCTGCAAGCTGTCCTCGGGAACATGCGGCAGCGAGGCTGGAGGTTGAGAGGTCTGGGGTGGAGGCTGAACGGGATTCTCCACGCGGTCGGGCATCAGCCAGGCCGGGCGGCCGGAACTCTCCCGCGAATCCACCGGCGTCCACGGGTTGCGCGGCTGCACGACAGGCTCTTCGCGCAAAGCCTCATGGTGCGGCGGAACTGGAGCCTGGGCTGAAGGCTGGACTGGTCCGCCAGAAAACGCCTGCTGCGGCGGAGCCGGGGCATAGACCTGAGGTTGCCTTTCGAATCCTGGATAATCGAAACGTTGAAACGGCGGCCGTGGCGGCGAAGGATCATACGGCGGGGCCAGCGGCGCCGGGGTTGAGGCGGGAATTGCAGTGAAACGGTCCGCTAGCGGCTGCTGCCAGACGGGCTGCTGTGTGGCTCGGCGCTCAGCCTGCGCCTCCGCTAGCTGTGCGGCAAATTGCGCGGCCCTCTGTTCCGCCGCTTCGGCTGCCAATCGCGCGGCCTGCTGCGCCGCCTGATGTTCTGTCGCTTCAGCCGCCCGCTGGGCGGCCTCTTGCGCCGCTCGTTGTTCCGCCGCTTGTGCGGCCAATTGTGCGGCCTCCATGGCTGCCTGATGTTGCGCCGCTTCAGCCGCCCGCTGCGCGGCCTCTTGCGCCGCTCGTTGTTCCGCCGCTTGCGCTGCCAATTGTGCGGCCTCCATTGCTGCCTGACGTCCCGCCGCTTCAGCCGCCCGCTGTGCAGCCTCTTCTACTGCGAGTTGAGCGGCTCGCTGTGAAGCCTCTTCTACTGCAAGTTGAGCGGCTCGCTGTGCAGACTGTTGCGCTGCCCATTCCGCCTCGCGCTGTGCCTCGGCGGCACGCTCGCCTTCGGCCGCTCGCTGCAATTCAGCCGTCATCTCTCCGTGGCTCGATGCGCTGACCCGCTGGCGCTCGGATTCCGTAGCTTCCTGCACGCGCAGACGGGCGATTTCCCTGGTCAGCGCTCGCGAGGCCGAAAAATCTCGGTACTTTGCGCCATGCAGATTCGCCCAGGAATAAAGGGTAGCGACATCGTCCGGAGTAGTGTTCTGGTCACCCAGCCCTTTGTGATCTGACATTTGGCACCCTTTGACCTTCCGCCGCCGCCCTTTGGCCGATCTGGGGGTAAATAAGGCTTAGCGTACTCAAACTGAAGGTCTTTCAGCTAAAATCCTAGCCGCGCCGGTGTTGTCAGAACAATAACACTTGCACGCTTGCGTTCCTACCACTTTCTTGCCATGCGGCGAGGGGTAAGTCGCTTCATTTTCTTTGCCATGCGCAACCCCGGCGCACAACCGTGGCAACTCTTCCTCGAGTTCGATTACCATCCTACCTTTTAATGCGACCTTCACCGCACTAAATGGCTTGCCTTGGCGCTGGGGCAGCTCTTTGGGTACCGTTTCGGGAACCCGTGATCGAGTCATCCCGCTGGGCCAGTGAGCCGGCAGGTCTTCCCCTGAACCGGCAAACTTGGCCCGGCGAACCTCGCCCTGTGATAATTACGAGGCCTTTGGGGTGATCCAGACTACGGTGTCATAGAGCACCCCGCCGGGCTCAACGAGGCTGGCGGTCGCTCCAGCCGCATCGAAGATGACGTTGAGAAGTTTTCCTTTGGCCGCCGCGTTCAAAATGCCACCCGCACCATTGATTACGCTCGGCAAATTGAAAAAGTCGTATGCCATACTCGCCAGACCGACACCGTCCAGGGTGTACATTGTCCAGACATAAGCCTTGCTTTGGTCCATAGCCGCATTCAAGGCCTGATTTCCATCGTAGAGATCCGTCACGCGGACAATCGAAACGCTGCATTGTGCAGTCGACGCAATGGCGCCGCCGTAAAGAAATGCGGCGCCGATGGCCGACACCACACTTACCGGCGTCCCGGCCACGCCCCCCGCGACACCGACCCAGCTTACGGCAGCGCTGCCGCAATTCAGGCCCATGTTAGCCCATTCGGTGAGCGGCGAAGTTGACTGCCCGCGTTGGGTCGCGGGCAAACCGCTCCCGACCGGAGGACGCAATTCGATCACCACTGTGCTCCCGGCGTTGCGGGGAGTACGCAGCTTTCTCATCTGGTTCTTCAACGAAACGTAACACCCCATGCCCCTGGTTCCAGGAATGGAGTCGATGGCGCTGAGAAGCGGTCCCGCGTTCAATTGATGGGGACTAACAAGGGTGCTCAGACTCATGGCTATCCTCGATTTCGCGGCTTAAAGATGCTGCCAGACAAAATGGCTCTTAAGCCAATTGCTGCCACAAACCGTCCGATTTCGAAGCAACTACTGCGCCCCTCCCGGCTGCGATGCTTCCGCCGTTACATCCTGCTCAGACTGATTCGCTTGCAGGGCCTGCTGTTGAATCTCAGTTGCGGCGTTCGGATCGGGGGGAGGCGCAAGGGCGGCATACTGCGCGGGCACGGGAGCGGCTTTAGCTGTGGACGGCTCCACTGGCAAGCCGCCTTTCCCCTGCTTGGCCTGCAGTTCCTTGAGCCCCTGGTCGATGGTTTCCCGCATGTGGTTCTGCATCTCCTGTAGGTCGGTCAACTGAACCGAAACCGTGAGGGTCATCTGGCACTCCGGGGCGCCCTTGCTGGTGAGCACGACCAGATCCACGGTTGCTGAATCGGGAGGTGGCGCAGCCCGCAGAGACAGTACATCGCCATCGCTCAGCGTGCACTCCGCTTGCGCGGTATCCACGACATCCAGCGGGTTTCCAACCACAAACACATGCTGTCTGCCGTGGGCAGCGTCGTCCAGCAGACGATCGATGCCGCTGGAACCGGGGTCCACTTCCAGGTTTTGCGTATTCTTCTGAGCCTCCTGGTTTTCCAGCGCCAAATCGTTATTTACCTCGTCGGCAATCTGCTGTTTTACCTCTGGAGTAAGGATTGGCGGCCCGCTCTGGGCGGGAGGAATGCCGTCAACCTCGCCGGCATCCTTATGTGCGTCATAGGCTGTCTGCAAATCCGAAGAGATCATGTAGTCGGTGAGCCAATAAGAGGCCGAGGGGTAGGAGGAGGAAGGAGCGAAGTAGTAGCCGTAGTAGCTCGACCAGGGATTGCCCGCAAACCCCCAACCATAGGAAATAGGCGAGGCCCATGGGTTGTACGCCCACCCGTAAAAGGCAGGTCCATAGTAAAAGCCCGGAGCATAGACGTCGAGAAACGCTCCGCGGTAGGCATAGCCGTAATAGAGGTGATTGTAGGCGTGACCGTGATAGAAATAGCTGCGTTGAGCGAACTCGTGCTGGCGGAACGAGAACGGGTGCTGCACGTATCCCGGACGGCCTTTCTGGAAGACGGTGCGGTTGTGGTTGCGGTCCTCGACCGAGACCCTGTTTGTTCCATTCAGGCCGTGATGGATGTCCATGCCCGTCTTGGCATTATGGATATCGCTGGGCTTGCCATTTGGGCGCATTCTCATGGTGCTGCCGCTTGCGGTTTTGCGATCGACTGTTCCCTTGGCAACCGGAGGCTGAATATGTCCCCCCGGTCCGACTTTCGGCGAAGGGTTTCCCATGGGGACATTGGGCGTTGCCGGAGGATTTCCCGCGCCATTGGGTCTGTAAGTGGGAGTCGATGTAGTCGGACGGTTGACCGAGGGGCTGCTGGTGCTCGGGCGATAGACCGAGGGGCTGCCCGTAGCTGGCCTCTGCATCGATCCGCCGCCCGGGTTGCCTGCCGGCCTGGGCGCCTGAGCCGCTGGTGCCGGCTTGGCTGCGGGAGCCGCGGCCGCGGGCTTGGCTGGAGGTGGAGGGGGTGCAGGCTTATTCGTGGTGGCGCTTGCCAGGGTTGCAAGACTCAGGAGTCCGGCAAGAATCAGTGGTACTGAGCCCGTTCTGACGGTTCTGGAAATGAGTTGCATGTTCATTGGATACCCTTTCCTCTCTCGATCGTTGGTTTCTGCGCTGGTTCCAGATGCGCGAATGCCTATTCGATGCCGCTCACTTTTCCGTTGGTAAAAGTGACCTTCATCTTCAAGTCCGTGTAAAAAAATATTTCCTTTGGTCCAGCCGCCGCCTTCCGTTGTGGCTCTCCGAAGGCGGTGGTTACTTGAGCCTTCGTCTGGCCCATGGA
>Ga0255351_1000527_pt1 | contig 16975 bp, 10 predicted proteins | sample HBST25r2metaG_FD_186024 | JGI IMG/M metagenome (GOLD analysis project Ga0255351, IMG submission 186024) | Peat soil microbial communities from Stordalen Mire, Sweden - H.B.S.T-25.r2 | ecosystem: Environmental > Terrestrial > Soil > Wetlands > Peat | place: Sweden: Norrbotten County, Stordalen... | reverse complement strand
CCATGGGCGTGACGGCTGCGGATTTCGATAACGATGGTTGGGACGACATCTACGTTGCCAACGATCGCACCGAGAACTTCCTTTTTCACAACAAGCACGATGGAACATTTGAAGAGATCGGGAATGATACGGGCACGGCCTTCGGACAGAATGGCGAATCCACTTCGTCGATGGGGCCGGTGTTTGTGGATTTCGAGGGCAGGGGAGTGCTTGATCTGTGGGTGACCGACGGGCATTACAACCGGCTGCTGCACAATACAGGCAAGATGAGCTTTGAAGACATCGGCGCGTCCAACGGCGTGTCGCAAACCAACGGTCAATACGTGAGTTGGGGCACCGGCGTCTACGACTTTGACAACGATGGGCTGCTGGACATTCTCATCTTTCACGGCGGCCTCATTCACCTTATTCCACAGGAGCACACGCTGTTTCGCGGAATGGGGAACGGAAAATTCGCCGATGTCTCGCGCGAGGCCGGCCCGGTGATGAGTGTGCGCACTACCGCGCGCGGCGCATGTTTTGCGGACTACGACAATGATGGCAAAGTGGATGCATATGTGGTGAACCTGGGCGCGAAAGGAACGCTGCTGCACAATGTTTCAACCGATACGGGCCACTGGATTGCGATCAAGCTGGTGGGCGCCAAGAGCAATCGCGATGGGATTGGAGCGCGGGTCGAAGTTGTCGCGGCGGGAAAGCGCCATACGGCGGAGCGCGTGGCTGGCTCTGGTTATCTTTCCCAGGACGACGGACGGCTGCACTTTGGGCTTGGCTCTGCGACGACGGTCGATAAGCTGATCGTTCACTGGCCCAGCGGGCGCGAGCAGACCATCGAGAACCTTAGCGTTGATCGCGTGCTCACGGTGGAGGAATTAAAGTGAGTTGGCGCAATCGCATTGGAATGCGGGCTGGAGCGGCGGCGGGGTTTGCGCTGCTGGCAGCCGGATTGTCCGCAACAGCGCTCACGTTTTTCTCGGTGGCGCTGTGGACGGGCAGCCCTGTGCATGCGGACGAGCACAGAGGTTCGGTCGAGGATGTGGATTATGCATCCCCGCTCGAGGTTCTGCTTTCGCCCGACGGCGCTCGCCTCTACGTTCTCTGCCAGCAGAGCCAAGAGGTGCGGGTGTTGGATGCGGCCAGCTATGCGGTGATCAAGAACATCGCTGTGGGGCGCGTGCCGCGTGGGATTTCGCTTTCGCCTGACGGCGCCCGGTTGTTTGTGACCAACTCGTGGGACGATACGCTTTCCATCATCGACACGAATGCGCTCGTGGTGGTGGCTACGTGGCCGGTGGGCGCGGAGCCTTCCAGCGTGGTAGAGGACCGGCAGGGCAAGCGGTTGTTTATTGCCAATCGCATCAGCAACGATGTGGCCGTGCTGGATGCGCAGACGGGCGCGGAAGAGAAGCGGCTGCTGGCCGGGCGCGGATCGAGTTATCTTGCGCTCTCCCCGGATGGAACGAAGCTTTATGCAACGCATGTGTATCCGAATGCGTCGCCGCATAGAACGGCGCCGGAGTCGGAGATCACGGTGATTGATGTAGCGCGTGCCGTGGTGGTGGATCGCATCCCGCTGCACGGGATTGCAGGCGTCTTTCACATGGCATTTTCAGGCGATGGGCGGCTGGGCGTGGTGGCCGAGTACCATCCCAAAAATCTTGTGCCGCTGGCGCACCTTGAGCACGGCGGTGCGTTCGAGGATACGCTCACGGTGTTTGGCGCGGACGTGGGCAAGACCGTTGAAGTGCCGCTGGATGAGCTGGAGTGCTACGCCTCGCAGCCGTTTGGCGTGGCGATTGCGCCGGACAAGTCGCGGATTTACGTGACCAGCGGCGGCTCGGAGATTGTGACGGTTGTCGATGTTCCGCGAATGCTGCGCTTCATTCATGCGCACAACGGACCCTTTGTGCAGGATCTTTCAGCGAGCGCAAACTATGTAGTTGCGCGGATTGCCGTGGGACTCAATCCGCGCGGCCTGACGCTGACACGCGATGGCCGCAGGCTGTTTGTGGCCAACAGGCTTGACGACACGATCAGCCTGATAGACACGCGCACCAACCGCGTGACGTCCACCATTACACTGGCCGGACCGAAGACGATCACCGCGCTGCGCCACGGGGAGCAGACCTTCTATACCGCGCGCTATTCGTTTCAGGGGCAGATTGGCTGCGCCAACTGCCACATCGATTCCTCCTTCGACGGCATTCAATGGAACCTGGAGCCGGATGGCTTTGGCCGCAGCATTGTGGACAACAAATTGCTCGAGGGCGTCAAGGACACCGAGCCTTACAAGTGGACGGGCACCAATCCAAACATACCGACGGAGTGCGGCCCGCGAACTGAAAAGTATTTCTGGCGTTCGGAAAACTACGACAATCTCACGCTGGCCGACCTGACCGTTTACGTTCGCAGCATTGCTCCGCGGCCCAACCGCTGGCGGCTGGCGGGCGGCGAGCTTACTCCGCCACAGGAGCGCGGCCAAGCCATCTTTGAGCGTTCCGTGGACAAGTTCAAGAAGCCGATCCCGGAATATAACCGCTGCTCCTATTGCCACAGCGGTCCCAAGGGCACGAATCAGAAGATTGTTGACGTGGGGACGCGTAAACCCACGGACAATACAGGCCTTCTGAAGGCGCCGCCGTTGACTAACATCGCGCTGACCGCGCCTTACTTGCACGATGGTTCGGCGCGCTCGCTTGAAGAAATCTGGACGGTCTACAACCCTGAAGACAAGCACGGCCGGACCAACGATCTGACCAAAGATGAACTCAACGATCTGATTGAGTATTTGAGGACGCGATGAAGAAACTCTGTACGATCGCATTGCTTCTGGTCGCAGGAACGACAGCGTTTGCCGTGCCGCCGGCGTCTGCCGCACCGCGGGTTCCCGTGCCGCCCACGATGCCGCGCTATCGCTTTGAGAACTTCACCACCGCCAACGGACTGCCGGACAATCATGTGTTTGCGGTGCTGGTGGACGGAGATCGGATCTGGGCGGCCACGGAGAATGGGCTGGCGCTCTACGAGAATCGTGTTTGGAAGACCTACACAACCAAAGACGGCCTTGCCCATCGCGCGGTGCTTTCCCTGGCCCTCGACAAGCGCACGGGAGACGTGTGGGCCGGCACCATGGCGGGCTTGAGCCGCATCTCCGGCGGCCGCATCGACAGCTATACGCAGTTGAACTCAGGGCTCAGCAACGATGTGGTCTACGGCGTATCGGTGGAAGGCGAGAACGTGTGGGTGGCTACGGCCGCGGGCGGCTGCCGCTTGAATACCCGCACCGGCCAGTGGGCGCTCTATAACGAGCGCAATACACCCATGGTCGAGATTTGGACCTACGGCGTGGCGGCAACGCCCACCAAGGTTTATTACGCGGTGTGGGGCAGCGGCGTGCTCGAATATGATCAAAAGACGGGACGCTGGGACAAGTACGACGATCCAGACGGCGAAAACGAAATCGTGCTGTTCAAGGATCAGGGCCTCATCCACGAGATTGTCACATCGGTCAGTTATGTGGACAATATTCTTTGGGCGGCTACGTACTTTGGCGACAGCCGGTACGACGGGCGCTATTGGCACAACTTCCTAACGAAAGACAGCGGACTTCCCTCGAACTTTACGAACTACATCAAAGGAGTAGACGCCAAAAGCGCCTGGTTCTGCACGGACAAGGGGCTGGCCTACTACGACGGGGTCAATTGGGCTGTGTATCGCACCTCGCTGAAAGACGGCAAGCCGGAGATGACGGTGCGCGACGCGGAGGCCAAGGTAACCCCGGTGGCCGTCACCACCGCGCCCGCACACAATTATGTTCTCGGGATCGACTTTCAAGGCGCCGATATTTGGGTCGCCACTGCCAAGGGTTTAAGCCACGGAATTCGCGAAAAACAATAAGGACTTAAGGAGACACACAATCATGAATGCATTTGCAGATATTCTGGAAGCCATCGCACACGCGCCGATCGAGAAGCGCGCCATCACCAACCACGGTGTTCTCAACGAGGCGTATGCCTATGACAAGCCGAGTTCGTTCTCGCGCGGGATGCGGATCGATATTGGCGGCGTCACCATCCTGCTGATCTCCGGCACTGCGTCGATCGACGAGCACGGCGTAAGCGTGCATATCGGCGACTTCCAGGCCCAGTTGCGGCGCACATTCGACAACATCACTGGCCTGCTGGAGGCTGAAGGTTGCACCTGGCACGACATTGTGCGCACCAGTTGCTACCTGCGCGATATCGATCGCGACTACGACGTGTTCAATGCGGGGCGCACAGCGTTCTTCAAGCAGCAGGGGCTCAACCCGCTGCCCGCATCTACCGGCATCCAGGCGCATCTCTGCAGGCCCGAACTGCTGGTCGAGATTGAGGCTATCGCGATGTTTCGGACAGAGAAGGCCGCCAACAGCAAGGAGTAGTTGCGATGCGTAAGGGATGGTTGTTGGTTGCGTTCTGCGTGATTGCCATGACTGCTCGAGTGAGCTGCGTGGCGCAAGACACGAGTCAGGCCGCCCGCGTGTGCGAGTGTGGCGCGCATCCGCCGGGGCCTGCCAAAGACCGCACGGTTGAGCCCTATGCGGGTGAACCGGAAGATTTGAGTCCCTACGCCAAGTTTGCCGCGCCCTATGATCGCAACTACATTCATCCCAATATCTACTCCGGGGCGGCGCGGGATATTCCCGAGCCCAAGAACCTGACCGAAGTGCGGATCGGCTTCTTCGGGCCCATCGAACATAATCCGGAATCGGTTTTTGGATTGCGGATGCTGCACGGTGCGCAGTTGGCCGTCGAAGAGGCCAACGCCCGCGGCGGTTACGGGGGCAAGCCCTTCAAGCTGATGCTGCACAACGACTACGACAACTGGCAGGCGAAGACGGTTTATGGCGATGACCGGCCCACCGACCCCACCATCTGGGGTTCGGCCTCGAATGAAGTGGTGAAGATGGTCTACGACGACCAGGATTGGGCGATCTTCGGCTCCATCAGCTCCGAGTCCACTCACATTGCGCTGCGCGTGGCTCTGCGCGCCGAGATTCCCATCGTGAACTCGGCCTCGACCGATCCCACCATTCCGGAGACCTACGTTCCGTGGTACTTCACCGACCTCCAGGATGACCGCGTGCAAAGCCTGACGCTGGCGCGCCGGATCTTTACCGAACTGGGGCTGAAACGCGTGGCCTTGCTCCGGGTGAACAATCGTTATGGCCGCTTTGGCGTTCCCAAGTTTCGCGATGCGGCGCGGCGGCTGGGCCATCCGGTGGTGATCGAGCAGAAGTATCTGCCGGGGGACACGGATTTTTCTCAGCAGTTGAAGGTGATTCGCTCCTCGCGTGCCGATGCCATCGTGCTGTGGACCGATGAGGCCCAGGCCGCCATCATCCTGAAGCAGTTGCGCGCGGCCGGCATGAAGCAGCCGGTATTCGGCGCCTATCGGACGCTGGGGCCAACGCTCCTGGCAGAGGCAGGCCGAGCCGCTGAGGGCTTTCAGGCGCTATTTCCCTACGATCCCAACCGCCAGGACCCCCGCTGGCTCAGCTTCAACCGCCGCTTCGAGGACCGCTTCCACGAGAAGCCGGAGCAGTTTGCCTCGCTCGCCTATGATGCGATGAACGCGCTGCTCGATTCAATCTGCAAGGCCGGCCTCAATCGAGCCCGCATTCACGATGCCCTGGCCGATATCGAACAATACGACGGCGTGACCGGGCACATGGTCTTCGACCCCAACCAGAAGAACGTGGCTCCCATGTATTTGGGCACAGTACACAACGGCGCAATCACCTACCGGGTTGCAACCATGGAAAAGGAGCCGGCCCCTGCGCCGGGTCAGGCGCCCACCGTGCAACTTGTGCCCCCTGTTGCGCCACAAGCTCTTCCGGCCGCGCAAGCGGTAACCGCCGCGCCACAGGCGCCGTATGCGCGGGTGGGTGAGGAAGGGGTGGACTATGCCGGGCCGCACCGGGCCGACGTACCCGCGGGGCCGATCAACATTGTTTTGTTTGGGCCGAAGGCCGCCCAGGTCGCCGAGTCGCCGGAGGTGCGGGCGGAACGGGCATTCGGCGCGGCAAAAGGGCGGCCGTGGAACCTGCTGCCTGTCGAGAGCGATCGGAACTGGGGAGCTGCGTCAACTGCGCTCGTTCATGCGCTGATGGATGAGCACGTGCTGGCGATTGTGGCGCTGGATCGCAATGCAAGCCACCTGGCGGAGCAACTGGCGCTCAAGAGCTTTGTGCCCGTGGTCGCCCTCAGCAGCGACAAGGCGCTGACCTCCTCCAACATTCCATGGATCTTCCGGTTGCAGCCCAATACGACGCCGGCCGCCGCGCTGCGGATGCTTGTGGCAGCCGCATGTCGAAGCGGAGCCAATCCAGAGCGGCTGAGGGACGTGCTTGCCTCGGGGGACGAGGTTTCTGGCGTGGCTTTTCTGCCCACGGGCGAACCGCGCAGTCGATAAGGAATGCAAGCAAGCTTCGAGCACTTTCACTTCACATGCTGTCATTGCATCGGCATGCAAGGCGGCTTTTGCCTCAGGGAAAAGCCATTCGACCGCATGGTTTCTGTAATGAGCGGAAGTGAAAAATGCTGAGCCCAAGACAGGAATCGTGACCCCAGCCAGAGGTTACTCTAGGTCTCTGACCGTCTGGTCATGTACCAGTAAAAAGTGTAGCGTCTCCTGACCGGCTGTAGCGCGGGCTTCCCAGCCCGCGCTCGCACCCCTCGTAGCACCATTTCATCCGGTCAGAGACCTAGTTCTTTGGCCGTATGAAAATGTTCCTTTTGGAAATGTAGCGCCGGCCTCCTGGCCGGCTGTAGCGTGCGCCTCCCGGCCCACGTTCGTTCATTGGATAGAACATCTTCATTCGGTCACGGACCTAGTCCAATACGTTCTTGCTCATTTCGTCCATTAGCACAACATGGCGTGATTTGAGTCACGCCAACTTCCTGCTAACAACGCTACAGTTTTCCCGTCTACTACGACAGGTGGAGGAGGGTTTTGAGGGCTTCTGTTGGGTGAGTGCATGCACCTGCCGGATGGTCGCCAGGATGAGACAGTTGGCATCAGGACGCGCCAAATAGCGACAAGACACGTCACTATTTGACGGGCTTTAGACGTTTCTGCTCCCATGTAAGAGGGCAGTTGCGTACGGTCAACAAAGTACGCAATTCATCAGGCCGCAATTGCATCTCTGCCGTCGATGGACTATAGTTTGCCCATATGTTGGCGATAAGCAATCATTTGTAAAAAACTGCACCACGTGTAAAAAACTGCACCGCGCTGAAATCCTCTGCCTCTCAAGATATTGCGAAATCCGGCTTCCCAAGAAAGGTTTGCGGATACATGCCAAAGTTGCGTTTGGATTCCTGGAAATCGATTGCAGAATACCTTGAGCGCAGTTCACGAACTGTGCAGCGATGGCATGCGAGTCACGGCTTGCCGGTTCACCATTTTGGCGGGTGCAAGGGATCCGTATTCGCATATGCGCAAGAGATCGATCGCTGGCTCCTCAGCCTTGCCGAAGGGACGCGCATTGCGGACCCCGAGGAGGACGAGGAGCATGAGGCGCGGAAGAGAAGATCCCTGGAGTTGACGGCACGCGCCCTGGAGATGTGGGAGACGCGCTCTGAAGAGAATCTGAATACAATCGCGGGGCTCTACCGCAAGGCCATCGACCAGTACCCCGGCAACGCCCGGGCTTTTGTCGGCCTGGCCGATACCATGATTTCCGCTGCCCTGGAAGGCGTGATGGATGGTTCTGTCGCATACCCCTGTGCAACCGAGGCACTGCGCAGGGCGGCTCAACTGGACTCGGAACGCATGGACGCAAGATGCGGCACGGCATGGCTCAGTATGGTTTACGAGCGAAAGTGGCGCCAGGCGAGGGCGGGATTTGAAGAAGTATTGAGCAAGCAACCCCACGGGTCGTTCGCCTTATCGGGCATGGCCCTGCTGCACATCGCGGAGGGCGATCTGACGAGTGCTTTCCATTGTGCGTGGGAGGCATGGATGCAGAACACCCTGGTTTGCTCGCTGGGCGCTCTTGTTTGCTGGATCAAGTATTTGCAAGGCGAGTTTGAACAGGCGCTGGAGCTGGTAGCGCAAGTGAGGGGGAGCGGCGGATATGGAGCTACGATTGGGGCCATTGAAGCGCTTGCGTTGACCCAGGCCGGGGCCACTGCGGCAAGCCTCAAGCGCATCGAGGCAATCGCCTTTGATTTTCCCCAAAGCCAAACCCTGCAGGGCGCTTTGGGATATGCCTATGCAACCTCAAAGCAGACCGGCAGCGCGCTGGAGATTCTTCAAAATCTGGAGCAGTCGAATGCCGGAAAGAAGCCCAACAATGCATACGCCCGCGCACTCGTTTTATTGGGATTGGGCGATGCCAGAGAGACGGCTCCATGGCTGGAGGCTGCGTATGCCGAAGGGTCGCTCTGGAGTCTTGGATTCCACTCCGACCCCGTCCTGCGGCGCCTCCGTAGTGAACCGGGATATGACGCGCTTCTGCGAAAGATTGGGACTTCGGCCGGCCGCGGCATTCAGCCGGCTCACTCTTTAGCATTCATAGCCAGAGCCACGCCGGGCAGTTCGGGACGCCGGAACGATCGAGATTTGGCAAGAGCCTGACGCGGTTGCGGGATTTTGTCAGAGCTATCCTGCTCTTGATTTCCCTGTAGTTTGCAGGTTGTTCCATTTGAAGGCGAGATGTTCGATGAGCTTGGAGAGCATAGGTCGCGAGTTAGCCGGTACTATCCATCTCGACCACGGAATCGGGGTCCGGGCAGTCGACCGCAAATGGTACGCGGTCTTCACTGTGCCGCAAAACGAAAAATCCGTAGTGAAGCACTTGGACTTGCGGGAAATCGAGGCCTTTCTGCCCACTTATGAAACGGTCCGGGTCTGGAAAAACCGCCAGCGCGTCAGGACCGTTCTGCCGCTGTTCCCAACTTATCTCTTCGTACGCATCAATTCGCGAGAGCGCGTGAAGGTCCTCCAGTCTCCTGGGGTTTTGCAGATTGTCGGCAATGGCAAAGAGGCTGTGCCTCTTCCCGATTCCGAGGTCGAGCTTCTCCGTTGCGGCTTGAGCGGGCAACAGATCGAACCGTATCGCGAGCTCGTGGTTGGGGAGAAGGTTCGCATCAAGAGCGGGATGATGCAGGGTATTCAAGGGACCCTGGTTAGAAAGACCAACAGCATCCGGTTCGTTCTCTCGCTGGGACTGATTAACCAACATGCGGCAATGGAGGTGGATCCAGAGATGCTGGAACCGGCGCCGGCTTGAATTGCCGGCGTTTTAGATTTGCGGGGTGAAGAGCCCCGGCTAACTTCACAGTTATATTTTTCGCTCGCTCTTCCTGTTGCAAGCAAAAAACTTTCAAGATAGAGTTTGGTTAAAGGAAGCGAATGACGAACAGAAAACTATTGATTTTTGGCGGTTCCGGGCAGTTGGGATGGGAACTGCGCCACAAATTGGCCTGTCTTGGGCAGATAGACGGAATTGAATATCCCAAGGTGGATTTTTCCCAGCCTGATTCGATTCGCGAGGCGGTGCGCGCGTCAGAACCTGCCGTCATCCTCAATGCCGCGGCTTACACGGCCGTGGATAAGGCCGAGAGCGAGCCTGAATTGGCCGCGGCGATCAACGGCACGGCGCCAGGCGTTCTCGCGGAGGAGGCCAAACGGCTGGGCAGCATTCTGGTGCATTACTCCACCGATTACGTGTTCGATGGCACAAAGCAGGGCCCCTATCTTGAGACCGATGCGCCTAACCCGCGGAATGTTTATGGGAAGACGAAACTGGCAGGCGACCTGGCGATTCAGGCCGTCGGATGCGAAGCGCTGATCCTGCGGACAAGCTGGGTGTATGGGGCGCGCGGAAGCAATTTTCTCTTGACGATGTTGCGCCTGGCCACGGAGCGCAACGAACTGCGTATTGTGGATGACCAGATCGGCGCGCCAACCTCCAGCGAATGTATTGCTCAAGCTACCGCGGATATCCTGGTGCAACTGCTGCCTCCCGTCAAGGGTGGACTTCAAGGACGGAGCGGCATTTACAACCTGACGTGCTCGGGAGAGACGACCTGGTTTGGATTTGCGAAAGCTTTTCTCACCAGCCAGGCTGAAAGCTCCGCGGCCGCTGCGCCCAACCTCATTCCGATCAAGACGAGCGATTTCCCGCGGCCCGCGAAGCGGCCGGCTAACTCAAGGTTATCGTGCCAACGGATCGAGGAGACGTTTGGGGTGCGGATGCCCGATTGGGAAGACGCTCTTTCCCTCGTTCTTGAGACCCTGAGGGAAGGAACGCGGCAGCCAGGCGGTAATGCCTGACGTTTGCCGATTGTCTATATTTCAGTCCCCCACCGGAGTTGCCGATCCACGGAGGGATGAAAATGTGTCTAGGTCTCCGACTGTCTGGTTATGTACCAGTAAAGAGTGTAGCGCCGGTCTCCTGACCGGCTGTAGCGCGGGCTTCCACGCCCGCACTTGTTCAGGGGAAATTACCAAATCATACAGTCTACACACTAGTTCTTTGGCCGTATGAAAATGTTCCTTTTGGAAATGTAGCGCCGGCCTCCCGGCCGGCTGTAGCGTGGGCCTCCCGGCCCACGTTCCTTGATTGGATAGAACATCTTCATCCGGTCACGGATCTAGGTCTTTGACCGCTTGTTGTTGTATCAATTGCGGGTGGGGTTGCCGACATCCGAAATCGCGCGGTCAGAGACCTGGCGATGCCGCCGCTAACCTGCTAACTTGCTATTCCCGCCTCAGCGGGGGCTAACTCGCCGCTTTTTCCCGAACACCCTGTTTCCGTTTGGATCGTTGAACCTGCGGCACAATCGGAATCTTGTTTCTTCCAACAGGGTGAAAGGTTAGAGCATTCCGAGTCCGACTTCCGCGGGAGTGAGTTCGAACTTGTAACCGAAGCCCTTGCAATTGTCGATGAAGCGGAAGAAGTCGGGCCGAAACTCATACAAGCGGCACCGGCTTATTGCCGGAAGAAAAAGTGGGCCCAACTTGAATTGTTCAGAATAGTCTTTTATCAAGAGCCTGCGACGCTTTGGATTGGTAATTACAATCACCATCCCCCGCATTTGAACGCCGCGGATTTCATTCCAGCTCTCCGTGTGCCGGTAGACTGTCGCAGCCGCCCTGGGCACTGCTTTGAGATTCTGGCTGTGCAAACTGGATGGCGAAGAGAGCCAGAACAACGAGAGTTGTTCGTCGACAAGATAGAAGAGTGGCGCGACGCTCACCTCGCCGTGCTCATCGGCTGTGGCCAAGGCAAGCGTGTTCTCCTCGCGCAACAGAGCGGTGAGCGTCTTGAGTTGCTCCGGATGATTTGGCGTTTTGCTCATCTTCGACCGTGCGAGAGCCTCGGCAAAAGCAAGACAGCGGCAGAGTCCCGCGAGGCTGTTTTTCCCCGTCGTACGGAGGCTCTGCCGCTGGCGGCTTTATCGATGCTGGGGGCGAGATCGCGTCTCGCAGGCAGCAAGGAAACTCGCTGCGAACCGCACTTCTTCGGCTCTTTCCATACCTCCTGCCTACTCCATAGGATGGGACCAACTGGCGCGCTTGGCTGTGATAGCGGGCACGCCTTCAGGTGATGCAGAGACACTCCCGCAAAGGTTGCAGAGTGTTGCTTTGCCATCTGTTGACAGAAATTCCCATCCCCCTTAAATTAAGAGAACGGTATCTGTAACTCTATGCACACCATTGCCTCCAGAATCGCGTGTAGTTGTCTCCGCTGTCGCTAGCGCCCGCTGGCCTGTCCGCGATTTTGTCCTTTCAAGTCAGAATTCAATCTTCAAGACCTGCGAACACGGGAACTCCATGTTCATTTCTGCCACCACACAGTTCCGCGCCAACTTCGCCCGCTCATTCAGCAGGCTCGCTGCGCTGTGTTCGTGTCGCGGCTGTCGCCGCTGTTCGCTTTTCCCCTGTAGATAGAGCATTTTCAGTGACGGCGTGACGGCTCGCCTCAAGTCCCTGGCAGAAGGAAGGCGTCAGGGGCGGCCACCCGCACTCCAAAACCATTGAGGATGCTCAAGCCTCTACCTACTGCAATCAAACACAACAAACAAAACATGATGCTCCACGCGGAGCGGCGCTGCGTTTTGGCCCGTCAAGCGGATCGAGAGCATTGAGGAGGCTAAATGATACGCAAGTTGATTGGATTCTTTCTTGTTCTTGGCATGGCAGGCCAACCGCTCACGGCCGAGAGTGGTCCTTCCCCGGCCGAGCCAAGTCCTGTCGCATCAAGTCCTGCCGCGGCAACTCCCGCCCCGGCTAGTGGAGCATCAGTGACCGCGCCCATCGCAGCGATTGACGTCAGAGCGGTTCTGGAGCAGGTGCAGACGGTGATCAAGTCGCAGGCACAGCAGCTTCAGGAGGATCGCCAGCGGATTGATCGCCAGCAGATCGAGATCGAGGAGCTGCGGCGCGAAGTGGCGGCGTCCAGGCCGGCGAACGGCGTAAGCACAGAGCACGATCAGGAACTGGCTGCGGCCTCTGCGGCGGCTCTGTTGAACTCCGGAACCCATGCATTGGCAGCTTCATCGAGTTCCTCAGCAGCCACCCAGCCCGCATTCGAGCCTGCCTCCACAGCGCCGGTGGGCGCACAGCAAGGGACGGGAACCGAGTCGGCCGATGCGCCAGTCTCTCTCCACTTCGGCAATGGGTCGCTTACGCCGGGCGGCTGGGCGGACTTCACCGCGATTTACCGCTCCACAGACGTGGGCAGCGGTCTGGGCACATCCTTTGCCGCCATCCCCTACAACAACACGGTCACCGGCGAACTGAGCGAGACGCGCTTCACCGCACAGGGCTCGCGCATCACACTCCGCGCCGACGAAACCTTTGGAGGGACCAAGGTCTTTGGCTACGGCGAGGCCGACTTCAACGGTTATCTGCCCTCCAACGCCTACGTCAGCACCAACTCCGACACCATGCGCCTGCGCGTCTATTTCACTGATATCTCCCATGGGCACTGGGAGGCGCTCGCGGGCCAGAGCTGGTCGTTGCTCACGCCGAACCGCGTTGGCGTGTCGCCGTTTCTTTCCGAGGTCTACAACACTCTCCACCTCGACACCAACTACCAGGTGGGCCTGACTTATGCGCGCCAGGCTCAGTTGCGCGGTGTCTATCACTTCAACAACAATGTCGCGTGGGGCCTGTCCCTTGAAAACCCCGAGCAGTTCAGCGGCGGTTCGGCCACATTCCCCTCGCTGTTCAGCACCACCGAGACCGACCTCAGCTCCAGCTCCGGTTCCGGAGGCGGAACGTCAACGCCCACGCTTCATCCGGACATCATTTCCAAGCTGTCCGCCGATGCCGGGTGGGGTGGCCGCAAGTGGCACTTCGAAACCGCCGGCCTGCTGACGCCCGTCGATATCGTGACTCCTGCCTCCGTAACCAAAACAACCACAGCGACCGACATCCACGAAGGCGCCGGCATCCTGTCGGCAGTCAACCTGGAGGTGGTGAAGAATCTTCACCTCATTGCTACCGGCTTCTGGAGCGATGGCGGCGGCCGCTATATCGGCGGCCTTGGCCCGGGATTTGTGGTAGAACAGGTTGGCTCCAAGACCGCACCGTTCCAGGCGCAACTGGTGCATTCCGGTGCAGGCATCGGCTCTTTGGAATGGCAGGCAAACAAGCGCAATCTGCTCGCGTTCTCATGGAGCGGCGCCTACTTTGACCGCGTCTTCTCCACCGATCCGAGCACCGGAACGCTGGTCGGCTACGGATTCAAGGGAAGCGCGAACTCCAATAACCGCGACATCTCTGAGACCACCTTTGCCTCGCAAACCACCCTGTGGAAGCAGAAAGGCTACGGATCGGTCCTGTTCATCACGCAAAGCTCTTACATCCTCAGGGCGCCGTGGTATGTAACTCCCTCAACTCCGAAGGATGCGCATGTGTTTGCGGGATATGCCAACCTCCGGTACGTTCTGCCGTAAGACTCTCCCCCCAGAAAGCGGAAAAGGGCAGCCCAGAGTTTGGGCTGCCCTTTCTGTCGCTGCGGGAACGCGAAGGTTTGCGGGTTAACGGCCTGTGGTGGAAGTCTGGCTTTGAAAGGGCACGACTTTAGTCGTGCCATAAAGCCTCAGGAATCAATGGGGCTTTAGCCGCTGAGGGATGCTTTCCGCCAGACTGCGACTTCTGCCACAGACTGTTAAGGGAGGTAGTAGCGGAAGGTAGTCCACACCATGTTGTCGATGCCCTTGGCGCCGATATTGATGCCGCTCACGGCAGCGCCCGACCAGCCCTCGCGGACGGCATAGCCATACTGAACACCTTGGCGCATACGGCCGCGGTCCCCCTTGTAAATGTCATACCAGTAGCCGCCCGTTACTTCCTGCACGTCGCGAGACTGTGCGCCGCAGGAGCCGCCGGGAACGTAGCCGGTGGACGCGCCGCCATTGTAGCCGGGGGCCGACATCGAGAGGCAGCCGGAGTTCGATAGGAGCCGTGAACCGTAGCCTGCGGCGGAGTTGCCGGCAGCACCCCAGTGACCGCCCCACTTGCCGCCAGCCGCGACCAGTGCTGCGGTTGCGGTGGAGCTGCAAGTGATGACGCCGGATATGGTAGCGCAGAAGTCCGCACCCGGCGCGCCCAGCGAAGTGGTTGTACCGGCAACGCCGTAATCGTCACGGCCCGCGTAGTCGCCGCCGTAGTTCATGTAGAGGGCAAGGCGGGGAGTGGGGTTGGCTTCAATTGTGAACAGGCCGGAGACGTTGTGGATGGGACGCAGCGCGCCTGCGGCATTTGCGGTTACGTCGGCCAGGGTGCTATCGCCGTAGCGTCCCATGCCGGGTCCGAAGAGGCCCTTGGCGCCAAACGTGAGCTTGTCCTTGATCAGCGGTACGCGCAAGCTGGCGCCGAAGCCGCCGAGCTGGATGCTGTTGTTGTAGAAGCCGGCGGTGGTCAGGGCGGGTGCTACAGCCGTGCCTGTGGCCACGTCTGTCAGGCCTCCATAGAGGTTGCTGTTTGTGGTTTCGCCGGGGTAAATGGTTTCGTGAGCGAAGCCGGTGATGCCGATGATTTCATAGTGCCCCCAGCCCGGATCGAACGCGGCCTTCAAGATCAGATCGGGAGCCTGGTTGAAGGAGAGAGTGGCGATATCGGCGCATCCGTTGAGCGTCTTGTACACCGGAACCGCAACGTTAAGGGTATTTCCGGCTGAGTCGACCTGAGCCTGGTTCGTGTAGTTGACGATCGAGGTCGCGGGTGTGCAGGTGCTGATGGCGGCGTTGTAGTTGCCACCGTTGGCGCCGGCGCTTCCCAGCACGGCGTAGGGTTCATTGCCGGCCAGCGAGGCGGTGTAGAGGAGCTGCGGGTTCTCAGCCGAGAAGCCGAAGGCAGCCTTGGGGAAGGTCTTGGTTACACGAAAACCGTACTGGCGGGTCCAAACAAAGCCCGCGGCGTAGTTCGGGTCTATGGTCAGCGGCGTCATGATGTCGCCGGAAAGGTTGGAGATGCCCTTCTTGTCTTCCGTGGCCAGAGACCACAACTGGCCGCCCGTGAAGGCCCAGTGGTTGTTGGTCTCGGCCTGGCCCCAGATCACGCGCTGGCGGAGGACATAGCTATTGGACTGATTATTGTTGGAGGTGATGCCGGTGCCCAACCAGTCAGCCTCATAGTAGCCGCGCAGGGTGCCCCAATTGGTCTTGCCCTCGGCCATCAGCGACACCCGCGACTGACGGGCGCTGCCGAAGAACTCGCTCAGTTGATAGGCGTCGGCGCCTTCGTAAGGGATGGCGTTGAAGGGGGTTGGAATATCGCCGCCGGTGGCCTTGGTGCGGTACACCGTTTCAGCCGCGGTGAAGCCTCCGGGCGTCAGGTTAATGCCCTTGTAGTGCAGCGTGGTGGGGTTGGCGATGGCCTTCTTGATCGCGGACGTCTCGTCGGAGAGCGTGGTGACGATCGAGACGTTTGCGGCCTTCATGTCGGTGACAGTGCTCTGCAGGGTCGTCACAGCGGTGGCATTTTCGGTGACCGCCTGGTTCTGGGCCGTGGCCGCGGCTTGTGCCTTGTCCGCGGCGGCCTGGGCATCGGCTGCCGCCTGCTGCGCCTTCTTCAACTGCGCATCCTTATCGGCCAGGTCGGTCTTGAGGCTGTTGATCTGGCCTTGCATTTCCTGGCGCAGAGCCTCAATCTGTTCAGCGACTGTGGGTGGCGGAGGCGTCTTGACCTTCTTGACGGCAACCTGCTTCTTGGCTAGCGGTGTCGGGTCGCTGGCATACGCGGATGAGGCAACTAGACCGGCTGCCAGAATTGCCACGGCAGCAGTTTTAAGCTTGAGATTCATTGGGCCTCTCTTTTTCCTCTGGAATCAAGTTGAATCGTGGCTGTGCGTACTTGCGGTACTTGCGCGTTGCACTCCTGCATCCCCGACACGGTGAAGAAAAAGCCGGTAAGTGTTTGTATCGGCATGTAGGAGAGAAACTAGAGGCAGGAGACCGCGCGGGCTTACCCGGAACGTTCCCCCACCGCTTCAGTTTTCCAGCCTCTCAGAGTTGTGTGAACATATGACTAATTCACGATCTTTTAATAGAGTTATTGCTGATGTTAGTCATGAGCGTTTCAGGTATTCATATATTCTTGACATCCTGACTTCTTATGTTATCCATAAACGCAGGGGAAGCTGATTCACATATCTTTAACACAGCCTCCCCGGCTCTTCTTGATACTAGGTCTCTGACCGTCTGGTTATGTACCAGCAAAAAGTGTAGCGCCGGTCTCCTGACCGGCTGTAGCGCGGGCTTCCCAGCCCGCGCTCGCACCCCTCATAGCACCATTTCATCCGGTCAGAGACCTAGTGGTGTCCGCCACACAGATGGTCGTTTATGTTTTGAAAGGGCACGACTTCAGTCGTGCCATAAATGGCGCAAAACGAGCCGGGCTTTAGCCCCTGAGGGAAGTCTCTTCTGCGAATTCCGCCCATTTGCGGGCATCGGTAAAGGACTCTATTTGCGGT
>Ga0255351_1000525_pt1 | contig 17018 bp, 14 predicted proteins | sample HBST25r2metaG_FD_186024 | JGI IMG/M metagenome (GOLD analysis project Ga0255351, IMG submission 186024) | Peat soil microbial communities from Stordalen Mire, Sweden - H.B.S.T-25.r2 | ecosystem: Environmental > Terrestrial > Soil > Wetlands > Peat | place: Sweden: Norrbotten County, Stordalen... | reverse complement strand
GGGCTATGGATACGCGATTTGCTGATCTCGGCGGCTGCTTCGGTCCTTATCATTACCTTTCTCTACCAGCCGGTCCGTGTGGAAGGCACCAGCATGTTGCCGCGGCTGGAGGATCGCGACCGGCTATTCATCAACAAGTTTGTCTATCACATCGCGGCTATCGAGCGCGGCGACGTAGTGGTTTTTCACTATCCACGCGACCCGGAGAAAAGCTACATCAAGAGGGTGATCGCGCTGCCGGGAGACCGGCTGCGCATTGACCACGGTCAGGTCTGGCTCAACGGCAAGCCGCAGGTGGAGTACTACGTGCCTGAGGAGTTCCGCGACAGCCGGTCCATGGCGGAGATGGTGGTTCCCGAGGACTGCTACTTCATGATGGGAGACCACCGCTCCATCTCGTCGGACAGCCGCGAGTTTGGCCCCGTGGAGCGCTCGCTCATCTACGGAAAGGCCGTCTTCGTCTATTGGCCCACACGGGATGCTGGGGTGGTGCGGTAGTTCACCTCGAAACGACCCGGGAATCCACTGGTCAAAACCTGTTAGAATCGATTGAATCTACTCCCCGGAGACGCGATGCAGGCGATTCTGGCGCTCGAAGACGGGCGCATCTTCCGTGGCCTCGGCTATGGGCACCCAAGTGAAAGCCTGGGCGAGGTCGTATTTAATACTTCTCTTACCGGTTACCAGGAAATCGCCACCGATCCCTCCTACGCCGGGCAAATCGTCGTTCTCACCAACCCCCAGATAGGCAATTACGGCACCAACCAGGCAGACAACGAGTCGGCCAAGCCCTATATTGAGGGCCTGATCGTCCGCGAGTTTTCGCCCATCAGCTCCAATTGGCGGTCAGAACAGGTGACCGACGAGTACATGGAGCGCTACCAGGTTCCGGTGCTGGCTGAGATCGACACGCGCGCTCTAGTTCGGCATTTACGCACGCACGGCGTGATGCGCGGGGTGATTTCAACCAATGTCGCCAACCCGGAGGCTCTCGTCCAAAAGGCCAGAAACATCCGCAAGATGGATGGGACAGACCTGGCCCGCGTCGTCTCGACGAAGACTATTTACCAGTTTGATTCCTCTGACAGCCGCAACCAGTCGGGCGACCCGATGCTGGTCGATGGATTCCTCCCAAAGGAAGAAACTCGCAGAAGCCTCCTTCATGTGGTGGCCTATGACTTTGGGATCAAGCAGAACATCCTCAGGATGCTCACCCGAGAAGGCTGCCGCGTGACAGTGGTTCCTGCTGAGACCACCGCCGAAGATGTGCTGGAGTTGAAGCCCGATGGAGTCTTTCTATCCAACGGTCCCGGCGACCCGGAGCCGGTCGATTACGCGGTTCGCTCCATTCGCAAGTTCCTGGGACGCGTGCCGGTTTTTGGGATTTGCCTCGGGCATCAACTCACTGGACTGGCTCTGGGCGGCCGTACCTACAAACTCAAGTTCGGCCATCATGGCGGCAACCACCCGGTCAAGAACATGACCAACGGCAAGGTCGAAATTACGGCGCACAATCACAACTTCGCCGTCGATCCCGACTCGATCAACGCCAACGAAGTGGAGTTGACGCACGTTGACCTGAACGACCAGACATTGGAGGGCCTGCGCCACAAGACGCTGCCCTTGTTCAGCGTGCAGTACCACCCCGAAGCCGCACCCGGCCCGCACGACTCGCACTACCTCTTCCACGACTTCCGGCAGATGATGGAGGAGTGGAAGGGATGAGGTGCGCCGTGAGCCCGGCTAGCGAAGTGAGAGCATTATGGCGAAACTCGTGAGCGGAAATCCGGAGTCGAGCGAGAAAAAGTGGCGCTTTCTTGATGGCAGCCGCCGAGGCGCCGTTGAGTTGGAATCCGCGGCTATCGGCTGGGGAGAATATCTTCCAGGTTGGAGATGGTCCGAGCATGTGGGCAAGCAATCCGGCGAGGAATCGCTGGCACATATCGGATACGTGGTTTCTGGGCAAATGGGAATTAAAGGCGCGGATGGGCAGGAGACAGTGGTGAGTGCAGGAGAGGCTTTCGAGGTGAGTGCGGGTCACGATGCCTGGTGCTGGGAGATACGCCGTGTTTGGCTCTGGACTTCGAGCACCTGGACTCAGTTCATCTTTTGGGGATGAAGGAGCGGAAGGGATGAGGCGTCCAACAGCAGAAAGACATTTTTTCGCAACCGCAGCGGGGCCTTGGCTCCGCTGTTTATTGAGACAAGCGTTTTGAAAGGGCACGACTTCAGTCGTGCCGAAAGTGTGTACAAGCAAGCTGCGGCTTTAGCCCCTGAGGGAAGGTTTTGAAACCCACACGCGAGCATGCAACGAACAACGCGCAGACCTACTTCGTCACCTCGGACGCGTGGGAACGTCGCGCTCTCTTCCATACGGTGTCGTGGGCGCGCCTGTTTTTTAAAGTACTGCTCTCGCACCGCGGTGAGGCGTATCTCTTGCATGAATTTGTTCTGATGCCCGATCATTTTCACTTGTTAATTACGCCCTTGGTTGCGCTTGAAAGGGCGGTCCAGCTCATCAAGGGCGGATTCTCATTTCAGGCCAAGAAGGAACTTGGATCAAACATGGAGATATGGCGCCGCGGCTTTGCAGATCACAGGATTCGCGACGCGGAGGACTATGACAAGCACCTCCATTACATTCATCTGAATCCGGTGAAGAAGCATTTATGTGCAAGTCCGGCCGAGTACCCGTACTCCTCGGCGTATCCGGGCTGGAAGCTGGACCCCATCCCTCAGGGGCTAAAGCCCGGAGGGTTCTTGGGGCCGGTCATCGGCACGACTGAAGTCGTGCCCTTTCAAAGCTACGGACGCGAGGGGCTAAAGCCACAGGAGATCCTTGAGGCGGCGATCGGCACGGCTGAAGCCGTGCCCTTTCAAAGCGGCGACAAGCCGGGGCTAAGGTCCGGAAAATCTCAATTGGTTTCTAGCGGCGCATCAAAAGCCGCGCCGTTCCAAAGCAACGACATCAACGAAGTTCAGGAACTAGCTCACAAACATGCCACGCAGAAATGACATTCAGAAGATCTTGGTGATCGGCTCGGGGCCGATTGTGATTGGGCAGTCGGCGGAGTTCGACTACTCCGGCACGCAGGCCTGCAAGGCGCTCAAGCAGGAGGGCTATGAGGTGGTGCTGGTGAACTCGAACCCGGCCACCATCATGACCGATCCTGACCTGGCCGACCGCACTTACATCGAGCCGCTCACCCGCGAGTACGTCGAAGAGATCATTCGCATTGAGGCAGCGATGCTGGCTGCCGATCCAGCTTCAGGCAAATTTGCGCTATTGCCGACAGTGGGCGGGCAGACGGCGCTGAATCTCGCTGTCGATCTGGCCGACGCGGGGATTCTGGATCGCTATAACGTCGAGCTGATCGGCGCCAAGTTGGAGGCCATCAAGAAGGCCGAGGACCGCCTGCTCTTCAAGGATGCGATGATTCGCATCGGCCTCGATGTTTCGAAGTCGGCGCTGGTGAACAACCTGCGCGACGGACTTGAATTTGCCAGTAAGCTGGGATTTCCAGTGCTCATCCGCCCCAGCTTCACGCTGGGCGGCACGGGCGGCGGCATTGCCTACAACCGCGAAGAGCTGATGGAGATTCTGGCCCGCGGACTGGACCTGTCGCCCGTGCACGAGTGCCTGATTGAAGAGAGCGTACTCGGCTGGAAGGAATATGAGTTGGAGGTGATGCGCGATCTTGCGGATAACGTCATCATCATCTGCTCCATTGAGAACTTTGATCCCATGGGCGTGCATACCGGCGACTCGATCACCGTGGCTCCGGCGCAGACGCTCACTGACCGTGAGTACCAGAAGATGCGCGATGCTGCTATCGCAGTAATGCGCGAGATTGGCGTTGAGACCGGCGGCTCCAACGTGCAGTTTGCCGTCAATCCTGTCGATGGCCGCATGACGGTGATCGAGATGAATCCGCGCGTCTCGCGCTCCTCGGCGCTGGCGTCTAAGGCCACAGGCTTCCCCATCGCGAAGATCGCCGCCAAGCTGGCCGTGGGCTATACGCTGGACGAGATTCCCAACGACATCACGCGCAAGACGCCGGCCTGCTTTGAGCCGACCATTGATTATGTAGTGGTCAAGATCCCCAAGTGGCAGTTTGAGAAGTTTCCCGGCGCCGACGACACGCTGGGCCCGCAGATGAAGTCAGTGGGCGAAGTGATGGCCATTGGGCGCACCTTCAAGGAATCGCTGATGAAGGCGGTGCGTTCGCTTGAAACCGGCAAAAAGACCGACAGTGAGACGCTGGAACCGCGCCGGCTCACACAAAAATTAGTCACGCCGCAGCCCGATCGGCTCAGCTACATTCGTTTCGCCTTCGAGCGTGGCATGAGCGTGCGCGAAGTGGCCCGGCTTACCGGCATGGACCCCTGGTTCCTGCACCAGATTCGCGAGATCACGCTGGAACAGAACCAGATTGCCGCAATGCCGCCGGAGACCATTACTGACGACCAGTTGCGCCACCTCAAGCGGCTTGGGCTGAGTGACCAGCGCATTGCAGCGGAGTGGAAGCTGGAAGGCCACGCCGGCGTGAAGCAGGTGAGGGAACTGCGCGAAGGGAAGGGGATCAAGCCCGTCTTCAAGCTGGTGGACACCTGCGCAGCAGAGTTCGAGTCCATGACGCCTTACCTCTACTCGACCTACGACGAAGAAGACGAAGCGGCGCCGACCACTACGCACAAGGTCATTATTCTCGGCTCGGGGCCTAACCGCATCGGCCAGGGCATCGAGTTCGATTACTGCTGTTGCCATGCGGCTTTTGCGCTGAAGGAAGATGGTTACGAGACCATCATGGTCAACTGCAACCCTGAGACCGTCTCCACCGACTATGACACCAGCGACCGGCTTTACTTTGAGCCATTGACGCTCGAAGACGTGCTCGCGGTCTACAACCACGAGGCACAGTCGGGTGCTGAGATCGGCATGATTGTTCAGTTCGGCGGACAGACTCCGCTGAACCTTGCCCAGCGGCTGCGGGCGGCAGGCGTGCCCATTATCGGCACCTCGCCCGAGTCGATCGACCTGGCGGAGGATCGCAAGCGCTTCGGCAAGCTTCTGGAGGATCTGGATATTCCCCAGCCTCGCGGCGGCACGGCAACCAGTGTGGAAGAGGCTCTGGCCGTCGGCAAGCGGATCGGCTACCCAGTGCTGGTCAGGCCCAGCTACGTGCTTGGCGGCAGGGCAATGGTGATTGCGTATGACGCCGAGGCTGTGGCTCTTTACATGCGCCAGGCGGTCGAGTACTCCCAGGAGCGGCCGGTGCTCGTCGATCACTTCCTGGAGAGCGCTGTCGAAGTCGACGTCGATGCTCTCTGCGACTCCCAGGACGTAATCATCGCCGGCATCATGCAACATATTGAAGAAGCCGGCATCCATTCCGGCGACTCCTCTTGCGTGCTGCCTGCCGTGAGCATCCGTGCAGAGACGCTGGAGACGCTGCGCACCTATACCCGCAAGCTTGCTCTCGCGCTCAAGGTCGTCGGCCTCGTCAACCTGCAGTTCGCTATCCAGCGCGATGCGGCGGGCGAGGATCATGTCTACGTGATCGAGGTCAACCCCCGGGCCTCGCGGACAGTCCCGTATGTTTCCAAGGCGACCGGCATTCCGCTGGCCAAGATCGCGGCGCGGCTGATGACCGGGCGCAAATTGAGCGATCTGCTTCCGGCCCAACTTGCTTCAGGCAAGGACCTTGGAACCGGCGCACATTACTACGTAAAGTCTCCGGTCTTTCCGTGGTCAAAGTTTGCCGGCGTGGATACGGTACTGGGCCCGGAGATGAAGTCAACCGGAGAGGTAATGGGCGTGGCGGCCAGTTTTGGCGAGGCCTTTGCCAAGGCGCAACTCTCGGCCGGCCAGGTTTTGCCCACCGGAGGCACCATCTTTATCAGCGTCAACGACCATGACAAACCGGCGGCCATGCAATTAGCCCGCCGCTACGTTCAGCTCGGCTTCAAGATTGTAGCCACAGGGGGCACGGCGAGCGTGCTGGAGAGCGCTGGAGTTAGCGTCGAGCGGGTCTTCAAGGTGGAGGAGGGCCGGCCGAACGTTGTGGATCTGATCAAGGGCGACCGCATTCAGCTCATTGTGAATACCCCGCGAGGCCAGGACACGATCTTCGATGAAAAGGCAATCCGCCGGGCAGCGGTACTTGCGCGGATTCCAACCATCACCACCATCGCCGCCGCGCAGGCCGCCGTTGAGGGAATTGCCGCCATGCAACGGCATCACACCACGGTATACGCCTTGCAGGAACTGCACGCAGCGGCCGGCTCCTGAGCCAAGCCCGGCGTTGCAGCTAACGTCTATGCGCTCGATCTCCGGTGGTGCAAAGCAAGCCAGGCTCCGATCGAGTAGCCAAGCAGGGCTGCCGCGGGCCAGGTGCCCAGGAACGGTCCATCGTTGTCGATCAGCCCGCTGGGCTTGGGAAGACTGAAAAAAGTCCTCGACAACTTTTCCGTGGCATCGCATTGGAAACACTGGTTGGGGCCTGTCGGCATGTCCAGAATCCATAAGCTGATGATGAGCAACCAGATAAGGCCCAGGAGCCAAACAGCCGCAGCCATGTCGTCAGGGTGGAACCGCGTTACGAAATGGCCCACGACCAATGGCACAAAAATGGACAGAATGAGGATGAGCGTCTGCGAAACCCCTGGCGGGTTCAGCGCGTAGCCGACCAGCATAAGGGCCAACCACGAGGCAAGCGCGATTACGGTGTGGATGAGGAACCAAAGAGCCTGCCGGGACAGCTTCGAGACCCTCTGTTCCTCTCCATCGCCATCTAACAAAGACTCCACCGCAGACTCCTCAAAACCTTCTCTTCATACAGGCTTTCGTCTATTTAACATACACTTCCGCGCAAAGAGGGAACAATTACACCCCATTTTTTTGGGAAGAGGCAAACGGCAGCTTGGTTCGCTCTTCAGGGTTTTACAATGGAACCATGCTGATTGAGGGCATCTTTGCCGCGGTTCCTACGCCGTTCTACCCGGACGAGCGGGTCTATTTCCGCAAACTTGAAGCCAATATGGCACGCTACTCGCGCGGCCTGCTGTCAGGAATGGTCGTTTTGGGTTCTACGGGCGAGGCGGTCATGCTCGATGACGCGGAGTCGCGCGACGTTTTGCGGATAGCCGCGGAATCCACGGCTCCAGAAAAAGTCCTCATCGCCGGCGTGGGGCGGGAGAGCGTAAAAGCCACCGTGGAGCTGGCTGAAGCGGCGGCGGAGTTCCATTACGATGCGATTCTGGTGCGAACCCCCACTTACTATGGGCCCCTGATGAGTTCGGCAGCCGTTCTGCACTACTTCCGAAGCGTAGCCGATCGGTCGCCCTTGCCGGTGCTGCTTTACAACATTCCCAAGTTCGTTCCTTATCAGATGCCCGTCGAGCTGGTGTCTGAGCTGGCCCAACACCCCAACATCATTGGAATCAAGGACTCCAACGGCGATGTCGAGCGCATTCGCTCCCTTGTCGAGTCCACGCGCACCGCTCCCCGGCGAACCGTGACTGTCACACCTGTTTTTGAGGCGGTTACCGGACGCATGTTGGCTTCCAAGGTGGAAGGAACCGGCAACTTTGTCTCCGCCAGCGACTTGGGAAGTGGAATAGCCGTGGCAGCGGCTCCTCCGGCTGTGCCTGTCAAGACGCGAACAAAGGAAGTTGGCTTTCAGGTGATGACCGGCTCAACCGCGGGACTGGTTGCATCGCTGCAGGCGGGCGCGGCCGGGGCAGTCCTTGGCTTTGCAGCTTGCGCTCCCCAGGCCTGTCAGGAAGTTTATCTTGCCTGGAAGGATCACGACCTGCGACTGGCGGAGGAAAAGGAATTGCGCATTGCCGGTCCGAGCAAGCGCGTGGTTGGACAGTTGGGGATCAGCGGCGTGAAGTACGCCTGCGACTTCAACGGCTACTATGGGGGGCGCGCACGGGCACCGCTGCTCCCGGTTTCAAGGGACGAGAAAGCTGAGATCGAGGGGTTGCTGGCTGGAATTCGCAATTAGCGAACAGGTTTAGCATGTCCGATAACAGATATTCTGTATACTGCATCCGCAGAATGAGGTTATTCCGCTAAATACCACTCTTGCCTTCACTTCCGAGGGTATTCCCTCACTATACGCTGCCCTCCTTACATCTTGTAGCGGCCCAGGTCCTCATCGTTCAGCCCTTCGAGCCAGCCGCGCAACTGCTCTGCTGTGGGGCCTTCCGGCGGCCCGGTGGTGTTCAGCTTCGCGGTCTGCATTACTTGTTCGGAAACGTAAATCGGACAATCTGCGCGCAGAGCTAGAGCGATCGCGTCAGAGGGCCTGGCGTCAATGGTGACTGGCTCATCCCCCTGCCGGAGCCATAGGACTGCCAGAAAAGTGTCGTCTCTAAGTTCTGTAATCACAACACGTTCAAGCTGAGCATTCAAGTGCTGGATCAGGTTCCTGGCCAGATCGTGGGTCATTGGGCGAGGAGCGACTACCTTCTCGATCTCGATGGCGATGGCATTGGCCTCAAAGATGCCCACCCAGATGGGCATCACCGTATCCGAAGCCACATCCTTGAGCACCACGATGGGCATGTTGGTGGCCGGGTCCATCATCAGGCCGCGTATCCTCACCTCAATATCCATAATCGCCATCCATGGTTTCCTTCTTCCGCCCGCTTCTCAATATTAGACGGCCTCACCGACCAGACTGTTCGGATGCGTCGCCGTGATTCTCACTTGAACATAACTGCCTGGCGCTGGCGCGATCGGCTGCGCACAAGTAAAGTTCACTGGCTTGTTCTGGCTGCTGCGGCCTGAAACCTGCCCTCGTGCTGGATTTTGGCCTTCAACCATCACCTCCATGACTTGCCCTAAGTGCTTGGCATAATTGACCCTTTGAATCTCTCGCTGGCGATCAAGAAGCACTTGAAGCCGTGTGGCCTTTTCTGCGTCGGGAATGGAATCAATCATCGTCAGGGCCGGCGTATTGGGGCGGGCCGAGTACTTGAAACCGAACACGCAGTCATACTCTACCTGCGCCAGAAGGTCCATCGTCTCAATGAAGTCGCTCGCGGTCTCCCCTGGAAAACCGACAATGATGTCCGTCGAGAGCGCAATGGGCCGGCGAGCGGCCTTGATCCACGCAATCCGCTCCAGGTACCACTCGGGCGTGTACTCCCGGGCCATCATCTTGAGCACCCGAGCAGAGCCCGACTGCACGGGCAGGTGTACGTGGTCGCAGAGCGTGGGCACGGCGTCGATCGCCTCGACGATGTCGCGGGTAAAGTCTCTCGGATGGCTGGTGGTAAAGCGCACGCGGCGGATTCCGGCCACTTGTCCCACAGCCGCAAGCAGCTCCGCGAAGCTTCGCTTCCCTTCCGGGTCGCGGTAGCTGTTCACGTTCTGGCCCAGCAGTTGAATCTCGGTGTAGCCCAGGTCGGCGATCCGTCGCGCCTCTGCCAACACGGAGTCGGAGCCACGGCTGCGTTCTTTGCCTCGGGTGTAAGGCACCACGCAGTAGGAGCAGAACTTGTCGCAACCTTCGATGATGGTGATGTAGCTGCGATAGGGGTTCTGCCGGGCGGTAAACTCGGTCTCGAAGGTTTCATCGGTCTGGCGGTCGTCAAGCCCAGTGATACGGTTCTCACCAGCTTCGAGCCGTGCGAGCATCTCCGGCAACTTGCGGTACGATGCGGAGCCGGAGACCAGCGAGACATAGGGCGCCCGCTCGAATATCTTTTCGCCCTCCTGCTGAGCCACGCAGCCCAGCACGCCAAAGCGCTTGCCCTCCCTATGTTGGCGCTTGTATTCATCGAGCCGATGGAAGACCTTTTGCTCGGCTTTGTCGCGGATCGAGCAGGTGTTGTAGAGGATCAGGCCGGCATCTTCTTCCAACTCCACCTGCCGGTAGCCCTGCTGCTGCAATGTGCCAATCACCTTTTCGGAGTCATGGGCATTCATCTGGCAGCCGAATGTCTCAAGATAGAAAGTTTTTTCGGTTGCCATAGCAATCCTGAGTATACCGTGATTGCGGTTGTGTTTGTCTCCGGGACGGCGCCCGACCGTTTCAGCCGGCTTCAGCGCAGTCCGGTGTGCAGGTAAGCCAGGAGCGCATTCATCTGCTCCTCGTTGAAGCGGCCCGCAAAGCTGGGCATCATGCCCCTGCCGGTCAGAACGTTCTGCCGGACTGCCGCGTCCGTGGCGGGAGCGCCGCTGGGCAGGGTTGTGTGGTCGAAAAGATGATGCAGATCCGGCGGGACCTTCTTGAGGGCCAAATCATTCTCCTCGTGGCAGTGGGCGCAGCGGACCTGGTAAAGATGCTTCCCTTCCGCCTCTTGCGGAGTGAGTGCCGGCGCCGAGTGGCAACCAACAAGGCCGATGATGCCCAGGCTGATTGCCATTCCCGCGCCAATGACTGCCCAGCCGCCTACCTGCCGGACCATGTCGAACCCATTCCGTCTACGCTTTCTGCGCAAACTGCCCGCTGACGTAATCCCAGTTAAGCACCTGGAAAAAGGCCTTCACGTATTCCGGACGCCGGTTCTGGTACTTGAGGTAATAGGCGTGCTCCCACACGTCGACGCCAATCACCGGCTTGTGGCCCACGGTAAGTGGCGTGTCCTGGTTGGGCGTAGTCTCAATAGCCACTGTACCGTCGGGCAACTTGACTAGCCACGCCCAGCCGCTGCCAAAGACGCTCAACGACGCCGCGGTCAGCTTGTCCTGGAACGCGGAAAGCGAGCCGAACTTGGCGTCGATGGCTTTGGAAAGCTCGCCGACAGGCGCGACGCCACCCTTTCCCAGAGTCGGCCACCAGAACGAATGGTTGGCGTGGCCGCCGCCCTGGTTGCGAACCGCGGTGCGTGCGGATTCGGGCAAGGCGTTCAGGTTTTCCACCAATTCCCACACGGTCTTCCCTGCCAGCTCGGGATGGGCCGCGACCGCGACGTTGAGGTTGTTCACGTAGGCCTGGTGGTGCTTGTCGTGGTGAACGTGCATGGTGGTGGCATCGAAGCTGGGCTCGAGCGCGTCATAGGCATAAGGCAACGGCGGCAACGTGAATGGCCCGGTTGGTGGCGCGGGAGGGGCTGCGGAAGCGGTTTGGCCGCTGGGAAATCCCTCGGCATACAAGGTTTCAGCGATGAAGGCGGCGCTGGCCACAGCGCCCATCTGCAGCAAGGCGGTTCTGCGATTGATCGATGACATGGGATGAGGTTCCTCCGGGAAGTCTGTGAAGGGGAGCCGGCGACTGCGAGTTTCGCCGGGAGTAGGTTCGCTCAATCAGTCTGAGCCCATGCGGAGTCAAGGTCAAGGGCATCTCTCTCTTAAGACGGGATGCGCGTAAGTTTGCCTTCATCTTCCCGCCTCTGGGAACGTATGCTGGAGCCATGCCGCTTCCCTCTCTCGCCGAGATCCGCGACGCTCAAAGCGTCGTCTATCGCCACATGCCGCCGACGCCGCAATACAGTTGGCCGCTGATCAACGAGAGGCTCGGAGTCGAGGCCTGGATCAAGCACGAAAACCACACGCCTGTGGGCGCATTCAAGCTGCGGGGAGCACTGGTCTATATGGACTGGCTGAAGCAGACGCAGCCTGAAGTTGCGGGTGTGGTGGCAGCCACCCGCGGCAACTTCGGACAGGGTGTGGCCATGGCCGCGCGGCTGCGCGGACTGGAGGCTGTCATCGTCGTTCCCCACGGCAACAACAAGGAGCAGAATCGCGCCATCATGGCCCAGAGCGCTGAGCTGATCGAACACGGCCTCGACTTTCAGGAGTCGTTGGAGTTTGCGCGCACACTCTCAGTCGAGCGTGGCTTTGCCATGGTCGACTCCTTCCACGAGCGCCTGGTGATGGGCACGGCTACCTACGCGCTGGAGTTCTTTGAGGCAGCGCCGCCGCTCGACACAATCTATGTGCCAATCGGGCTGGGCTCATCCATCTGCGGCGTTTCCGCGGTGCGGAATGCACTGGAGCTGACCACCGAAATTGTTGGAGTGGTGGCCGCTGAGTCCCCTTCCTGCGCGCTCAGCTTCCGGCAGCGCAGAATTGTCGAAGCACCGTCGCATACTGTGATCTCCGACGGTCAAGCCTGCCGCACTCCCAACCCACAGGCGATGGAAATCATCTGGAAGAATGTCGCCCGCATGGTCGAGGTGACCGACGCCGAAATTGCCCAGGCCATGCGCGCCTATTACCAGGACACGCACAACCTGGCCGAGGGCGCTGGAGCGGCCGCACTGGCCGGGGCGGTTCAAGAAATGAAAGAGGAAAAGCAGAATCACGCAGGTAAACGGATCGGCATCGTTCTGACTGGCGGAAATGTTGACCGCGAAAGGTACATGGACGTGCTTGCCGGGACCATCTGGCAAAGGACAAATGAAAGAAACCATTGAGAATCTAACGCCACTGGCGCACGCAGCCCAGAATCGCTGTTTTGGCTGCGGACCAGCCAATGCCACCGGACTGCAGCTCGAATTTCTGCTCGCCGAAGATGGCTCCGTTGTCTGCCTTCAAACGGTGCCGGATCGATTTGAGGGCCCGTCCGGTTATGTCCATGGCGGCATCATCGCCACGCTGCTCGATGAAGCCATGAGCAAGGCCGTTCGCGCCAGTGGCAGGACGTCCATGACTCGCCAAATGGAGATCGACTATTTGCGCCCGGTCCCCTCCGGCGCGGCCATCCGCATCGAGGGCCGCGTCGTCCGAAGCGAGGGCCGCAAACACTGGACTGAAGCGAAGATTATGAACGCCAAAGGAACAGCACTGGCCCAAGGCAAGGGGCTGTTCATCGAAATTCGTTCGAGATGAAGAGAAGACGAGGCGGCCCGAGAGCCGCCCCGCAAGCCGCCTAGTGAATCATGTTGATGGTTTCCTGGGTGAGTGTGTCGAACGTGGTGATCGCCTTGGAGTTGGCTTCAAAGGCGCGCTGGGCGATGATCAAATCGGAGAACTCGGTCGAGATGTTCACGTTCGACTCCTCGATAGCTCCTCCGGTGAGTGTGCCCAGTCCGTTCGTCCCCGAGGTGCCAATTGAGGCCGTGCCGCTGGCCAGTGTGGTCGCATATTCGCTGTTGCCCAAATCCTGCAATCCCTGGAGATTGGCAACATTGGCGAGGGCCAGTTGACCTACCGCCTGGTTTTGCCCGTTCGAGTAGGTTGCCGTCACTGTGCCGTCGGAACCGATGGCGAAGCTTTGATAGTTCCCGCTGGCATAGCCGTTCTGTGTGGTCGCTGAAACTGCGGAGGTTGCGTCAACCTGGCTGATGGTTGGGGCGCCGCTTGCGCCCAGGATGTCCCAAGTCATGTTCATCGGGGCTGCGCCATCGGCGAGCCCGGTAAAGGAGATATTGCTCACATCGGTCGCGGGGCTGGCCAGGTTGCCATTTGAATTGAATGTCAGCGTCCCAGTTGCGTTAGCCGACGCTACTGGGTCCTGGATCAGGCTGCCCGTGGTCGTGATGCCGGCTCCGACGATGGACAGCTTGCCGGCGGCCGTGGACGAAACCGCAACGCCCGCGATCCCCGCCGTGTCCAATGCGCTGGTCAGGGCAGTCACATACTCAGCCACCGTCTCTCCTGAAGTCACCGTTGGAGCGGTGATGGTTGCCGTCGCTCCGCTCGTTGTCTGCCCCGTGATCGTCAAATTTGTTGCCGGGTCAACCGTGGCCACATTGCCAGCGCTGGCCCCGAAGTCGTAGCTGATGGTTGTCGCCGACAGATCCTGGCTCACGCTGCCCGTCGTCGTTATGTTGGCGCCGGTGATGGACAACTGACCTCCCGTGGCATTCACAGACACGCCGACAATGCCCGCCGCCTGCACCTTGGCCGTGAGGGCCGCGGCATATTCGCCCACCGTTTCATTGGCCGTGATCATTGGGGCCGCAATGGGAACTATAGCGCCGGTTGCTGTCTGCCCGGAGATAATCAGATTCGTCAGGCTCGGATCCACCGTCGCGCTTGAACCGAAATCGTAATTGGTCGTTGTCGCGGCTAAGTCCTGGCTCACGGTGCCTGCGGTCGCCATGTTCGCGCCAACGATGGACAACTGGCCGGTAGCCGCATCGGGCGTGACCGTCACGTTCACGATGCCCTTCGCGGACAACAAATTCGTCAGGGCTGTGGCATAGGTCGTAATCGATTCACCGCTGGTCACGGTCGGCGCGGTGATGGTGGCTGGGACGCCGGCCGCTGTCTGCCCGGAGATGGTCAAATCCGTCAGTTCCGGATCGACCGTACCGCCGGTATTGAACTTGAAATTGTTCGTTGTCCCTGCAACATCCTGATTCATATTGCCCGTAACCGTAAAGGCGCCCGTAGTCCCCGCAAACGACAATTGGCCGGTAGCTGCATCGCCCGTGACCGTCACGCCGCCCGCACCCACGGTCATATTCGCAATCCCCATTGCAGTTGTGATGTCCCCTGCATATTGGAAGGCTGTTTCATTGGCGCCCGGAGGGGGCACAGTGACAGTTCCCGCGCCGCCAGGCCCCGTAATGGTCAGGCTCGTCGTGTTTTCATCAATGGTGCCGAGTGTGCCTGCGACCGTGCTGAGGTTGTAACTGAGCGTTGTCACACCTCCGGCCGCGCTCGTACTCTGCGTCACGGGGGCCACTGCCGTTGCCGGCGTCGCCGCCGTCAACGTGTTATTCAAGGTCGTTGTCCCGGGCGCCGTTGCCGGCGTCACAGCCATGGTCGTTGCCGCGGCCGCCGTAGCCGGAGCAGCTGGCAGCGTATCTGGAGCCGTGATTGCGTAGGACCAGGCATTGGTCCCCGTCTTGGTATAGGTCACCGTGGCCTCGTAGCTGTTGCCCAACGAATCGTAGACCTCTACCTGGCCGGGCACGCTGGTGCCCACCGCTGCCGCGGAATCGAGGGTCGCAGTCATCCCAAAAGTCGTTGTGGCCTGCGGCGGCTGCACCTGGTTCTCGGGTATGTTGATCGCCGTAAGCGCAGCATTGGTGTTCACCACCCCGTTGACTGCCGGGTAACCCATCACGTTCAGGCCGTCCGAGGTCATTAGATTACCGTTTGAGGCCAGAGAGAAGTCGCCGGCACGCGAAAGAACGTTACTCCCACCGTCGTTCAAAATAAAGAAACCGTTGCCGTTCAATGCGGCATCTGTATCGACGCCTGTCGAGTCGATGGCACCCTGCGTGAAATCCGTCTCGTTCGCGGCTACCTGCGTACCCCCGCCCACCTGGATTGCATCGCCCGAGCCACTCGTCGCAACCTGTTGGTAAAAGAGGTCGGAGAAGTTGGTTGTCTTGGATTTGAAGGCCGTGGTGTTCATGTTGGAAAGGTCGTTCGCTATGGTGTTCAGCGCCGTCGAATCGGCGTTGAGGCCTGAAAGCGGAATGTAGAAACTTGCCATTTTGAGTCTCCTCCGAGTGTCATCGAATGGTTGGGCAGGCCTTCAAGGCCGGCTGGTGATCGAGCTTCATGGGGCTCAGGACAAGCCGCCTGCAATCGAATGCGCGTGAGTCCGCCCGTCCAGGGCATGGGCCACGCGTTGCGCCGAGGGCTTGGCCTCGGGAACGCTGAGATTGCCGGGAGCGTGCCTCGAGCCATGAGCCTGCGCAAACTGGCTGATGGCCGCAGGTACCTTTGATGCCGGCGCCGTGGGCGCAGCGGATTGGGTCGCGGTGAGTGCCGTTGCTTTATGCCCAGCCGCTTGAACCTGCGCTGTTGCGCCGCTTGCGCTCTTCCCAGTTACGCTTGACGTGGACGCCGCGGCCTGACCGGTCGTTGTGCCGGAGCCTGAAGTGGTGCTCGAATCTCCCAGTGCCGTCGACAGGTTCTGATTGATGTCGATCAGTTGCTCCAGGCTGTTTACCGAGACAAGCTGGTTGATGTACTCGTTTGGGTCAGTGTCCGCGGTCGGGTCCTGGTTTTGCATCTCGGTCACCAGCAAAGTGAGAAAGTCATTGGCCGAGATGGTGGCCGAATCACCGCTTGAATCGCTCGCACTGCTTGAACTGCTCGTACTGCTTGCGCCGGCCGTTGTGCTTCCCATGGGAGTTGCGCCCGCCCCCGTCAGCGCTTGTCCCGCCGTCAATTGATGATTCAAGATTCCTGCCATTGCCGCCATTTTTCCCTGCCTTCTCTCTGTCCCGCCTTGGTTCTGCCGGCTTGTCTCTCTTCGGCTTTGTTTCGAGCCGGCTTTTCATTCCTGTCTGCCTGAGCCTGTACCCATACTGGATTCAGGCCATCACGGATATGTGGTTGCCCCCCGTCCTCGCCATCTGGTCGCTCGAATCCGGCCGGCCGGCCGGCACAGCATCTTCCAAGGAAGCTGCTGCCGTAACGGCTGGCGAACTCCGCTGGCTATCCGATAGTTGCCTTGAAGGCTCGCCCTGCCCTCCATCCTGTCCCGCTCCCTGGTGCATCTGCTGACTCCCGGTTTGGTCCAAACCGGACGCAGCCGAGTGGTTCTCGGGTGCGGCCACTGTCAGCACCTCTACCGGCGTGTGTTGCTCGGCCAGGTAGGCATTCAGCCCGGCCATGTGCCCGCCGAGCGCCTGGGCGGAATCCGCCGAATCGGGTACCAGGGACGCATGGATCCCGCCGCCGCCCAAATCCGCGCGTACGCCGACCCAGCCCAGGGCCGGGTCATGAAATCCAGCCTCCGCCCGCTGGGCTCCGGCATGAATCCAGGTAGGCGCCCCGGTTGCGGTCTCGGCATCCAGCGCGGCAAATGTCTCGCCAGCCGCCGGCCTGGCTAAAGCGCTGGCCGAACCTCCAGCGGCCCCGCCAACGGTGTTGGTTGCCGCGGTTGCGCCCGCGAGGTCGCGCGCCACGGCGTACGAATCCGCCGCCCGGCCGGCGAGTTGCCCCTCAAGCTGCTCTCTCCCATGCGCGACTGGATCGACCATTCCCGGTCCGCTTGCCGTATGCAAACCGGCCGGAGCTCCACCACCCGTTCCCAGTCCGATCTTCCGCACGAGAGGAGGTATCGCCGAGAGCTGGGTGGGTTGGGAGGCGGCAGCATTGGCAGGCGCCGACGGTCGATCCATCCAATCGCCGGCGTTTGCAGTGG
>Ga0255351_1000524_pt1 | contig 17028 bp, 14 predicted proteins | sample HBST25r2metaG_FD_186024 | JGI IMG/M metagenome (GOLD analysis project Ga0255351, IMG submission 186024) | Peat soil microbial communities from Stordalen Mire, Sweden - H.B.S.T-25.r2 | ecosystem: Environmental > Terrestrial > Soil > Wetlands > Peat | place: Sweden: Norrbotten County, Stordalen... | reverse complement strand
GCCCGGCAGCATCCTCAATATCCAGCAGCACCTCGGTGGAGTGGCTGACCCGCACCCCCGTGTAGAGGGTCATGATGCGCGACGTGGCCTTCTCATAGTGTGGACCAAAGCTGTTCTGGCCGCTGTAGTCGGCGTGGAAGGCGGGATGCGTCTGGAAGATCACGTTGATCTGGCCGGAGACATAGAATGGCCGCGCATCGCCAAAGTGCGGCAACATGCTGTCCGTCGCATCGTCGGCCGCAGCGGCCGCGTCCTTAACGCTATCAGCCGGAGTCGCGGCCTGCGCCAAGGCCGACGCAGGAATGCAAACCAGGATCCACCACGCCATGAACGCAGCCGTCGTCGCAATCATCATTCTCTTTTTCATGGTGCTGATCCCTTTGCTGCGCTCGCTTCCAGACTGGCAAGGGCGACTTAATGAGTTTAACCGTTAGCACCTGTTGAAGAAACCGGCCGTCGAGGTGCGGATGTTTATCATCCGGATATTCACCAACTGTCCCGCCACCCCGTGCTAGAATGCCCGCCATGAAAAGGCACGTTGCTGTCGCTCTTCTCCTGTGCGCCATCGCAACCTTTGCGTTCGGTCAGCCCGCCGTTAAGCCGTTCAGTGCCGACACCCCGGCAGCCACTGCCACCGGCAATCCATTTGTCGCCCCCAAGGATTGGACGCTTCGTGCCGCCGGCCCGGCTACAATTCTCGCCGCACCGGAAGGCGACTCCTGGCTCGCGCTTGTGGATGTGAGCGCCGGCTCAGCCGACGAAGCACTGGCCGCAGCCTGGAAGATTTACAGGCCAACCGCAACCTGGCCTGTAAAGGTTGCCACCGACCGGCCCGACCACGATGGCTGGAGCCATATTCGCTCCTACGACTACCTGACGGCTCCCAACGAGAAGCGCACTGTATTTGCCGAAACCTCCTACGCAGGCTCCGCGTGGACCGTGATTATCGGCGACCTTTCCGATGCAGTGGCAGAGAAGCGCGGCGCGCAACTCTCCACGGTCTTCAGCCGCCTGCTTCCCAAGGGCTACAGCCGCGAGTCCTTCGCCGGGAAGAAGGCTCATGCGCTTGACGCCGCACGCATAGCCCAGCTCACGGATTTTGTTGAGCTCGGCCGCAAAGAGATCGGCATCCCCGGCGTCGCTCTTGGCCTCATCCAGAATGGCCGAATCGTCTATGCCGATGGGCTGGGCGTGAAGGCGCTCGGACATCCTGAAAAGCCGGATGCCGACACGCTGTTTATGATCGCCTCCAATACCAAGGCCCTCACAACTCTGCTGCTGGCCAAGCTTGTGGACGAGCACCGCCTGACCTGGCAGACGCCGGTCACCTCCATCATGCCCAACTTCCGCCTGGGTGATGCCGAGACCACGCGCAATGTTCAACTCCGTCATCTCATCTGTGCCTGCACCGGCATGCCCCGCCAGGACCTTGAGTGGATCTTCGGCTACAGCAAACACACTCCAGCCGGCACGTTGCAGCAGCTCGGCACCATGCAGCCAACATCAAAGTTCGGCGCTCTCTTTCAATATTCCAACCTGATGGCCACTGCCGGAGGCTACACGGGTGCTTATGTCGTCCATCCTGAGATGGAGATCGGCGCGGCTTATGATCGCGCGATGCAGGACTATGTTTTCGATCCGCTGGGGATGAAGTCCACCACCTTCAATTCCGCTCGCGCCAAGGCGGCCAATCACGCCTCCGCCCACGCCCAATCCATTGACGGCCAGACCGTTCTGGCCAGCACGAATATCAACGAGTCCATCATGCCTGCACGGCCCGCCGGCGCCGCCTGGAGCAGCGTTCATGACATGCTGCGCTACATCTCCATGGAATTGGCCGAGGGCAAGCTAGCCGACGGGAAGGTCTATATCTCAAGTGGGCCGCTGCTTGAGCGCCGTGTTCCGCAGGTGGAGATTGGCAAGGACAACACCTACGGCATGGGGCTCATGGTGGACCATACCTACGGCACCACCATCGTCCACCATGGCGGTGACCTGACGGGCTACCACAGTGACATGATCTGGCTGCTGGAGCATAACGTCGGCGCCGTTATCCTCACCAACGCCGACGGCGGCTGGCTGCTCCGCAGCGGCTTCCGCCGCAAGCTCCTCGAGGTTCTCTTCGACGGGCATGCCGAAGCTGACGACTTGCTCAAGGCCGACGCACACGACTACTTTGCCCAGATCGCCGCCGAGCGCAAGCTCCTCGCTGTACCCGCCTCAGCCATCGAAAGCGCCAAGCTCGCACATCGTTACTCCAACCCCATCCTCGGCGACATCGCCGTTACCACGACGGCCGCAGGCACCACCTTCGATTTTGGCGAGTGGAAGTCCGAGGTGGCCAGCAAGACGAATACAGACAAGACTGTCTCCTTTGAAACTACTCTGTCCGGCATGGTGGGCTTCGAGTTCGTCAGCGGCGGCGTTGCGCCCAAGCGCACCTTGACCATCCGTGATGGTCAGCACGAGTACGTCTTTGAGGAGCGCTGATTAATAAATAGAGGCCGCTCATTTGTTATCGGCCGCGCGAGAGAGCGCCGACGCAAGGCAATTCACGAACTGTCACTCTCGTCCGCTAAATTATTGGCTTGCAAAGTGCTCAGTGGACGAGAGATTCACCACCCGCCCCAGTAAGATTCCTGCAATGGCCTACATTTGTCCGGGCCATTCGCTTTGGCGGCCGGTGCCTACCGCATCCCGGCGCCGGCCGCGACCGGAGTGGCATGGATCAGCCAGCCCAGCACGCCAAGCAGCGTGGCAAACAGCAGTTGCACGCGCAGTGAACTGCTTTCGGTCTCTGCGCCGCGATAGACCAGCCAGGCAAATCCGGCCGCCGGCAGCAGCAGGGTCAATTCGCCGCTCCACCACCACAGCACCAGGCAGAAGACAAGCAGACTGCCGCGCGCCATGCGGTCCAAAGGCCGAGCCGCGCCCGCGCCATCCAGAATCCAAACGGGCACAAGGTTCAGAAGGTTGAGCCAGGCTCCAACGTGCGCCAAGGCCATCCATATTGGCTGCCGCGTGCTGAGGAAGACCGCGTAGGCCGCCAGCGCCGCCAGCGTGCCAGCCAACGGCCCGGCCAGTGAGACCAAGGCGCGCACCTCCAGCGAGACTCCCAGGGCCTGCCACTGCACATAGGCTCCAAGGCCCGGCAAAAACACCGGCATCTCGGCGGGCAATCCGCGGCGGCGAATTTCCAGGTAATGCCCCATCTCGTGAATCAGGATCATGGCGGCAAAGCCCAGCCCGAAGGCCGCGCCGAACATTGCCCAGTAGACGCCGAAGAAGGCCACAAAGCTGAGTAGAGACTTCGCCTTGAAGAGCGCAAAGAGGATCGTCTTGCCCTTGGCCAGCACCACCGCAATCGGAGCCAACGGCCCCAGACGCCGCGCCCAGGGATGCGCCTCCGCCGCGGGCTTTGGCTCCTGCGGTGGCATCTGCTCCAACTCGCTTATATGCTGGCGGACCCACTCCGCCTGGCGCGCCTCAGAAGGCAGCAAATCAAGCGCATGCTTCCACAAGGGTAGCGCCTGCGCCACATTGTGCTGCTCTTCCAACTGGAGAGCCTGCTGACGCAGAGCCTCCAACTCCTCGGCATACACCAGGGCATGGCACTGCGGGCAGAGTTTATCTCCGGGCTGCAAAGGCGCGAGGCAGCGGTGGCAACTGGTGGCGGGCATCTGCTTCTAGTATGGCCCCTCAATCTGCGGCAGTCTGCGCCCGGCGGCAATTTGCCATGCAATTCGCACGCCGACAAAGAGAATGACCACTCCGATGAGGCCGCTGAGGGGACTGCTCATCACACCCAGTACAGGCGATGCCAATCCGTAGCCAAGCAGCAGAAGCAATAACCGGAGCAGCTTCCCTGCGTTGATTGTTTTGGCCGCCGATGGGGTATTGGAGGGCGCAGTGGCCGCCGTGCTCGACGCCCGATCCGCGTTTGCCGCCGTGCCGCTATCGGCTGGCGCAGCCTGGTCCGGAACTCCTTGTGCGGTGGCAGGTGCGCTGGTGGAAGGCTGCCGTTTGGCGGTTCCCTGCCGCACCTGTTGAGTCTGTTTATGGCTGGCCATGTACTGCGAGATGCCGACCGGCACAGCCGAGACGGTAACCGCCGCGTAAGTCAGCACCACGGCCACCCACTGGTAGCGCCGCCCGCCAATCTCTCCCGACCCTTTCATCATGGCCTTGCCCACCATGTAACCCACGGCCAGCGAGATGAAGCCGATCTCAAGATGAAAGAGGATGCCGACGGCGGAGTAGAGGATCAGTCCGACGAGGGCCGCGCCGCAACCAAACAAGACGGCGCGCACAAAGGCTGCGTGCGTGTCCATCGGCTTGCGCAACATCACCTGCTGGGTGCATGCCGCGCAGGCTATGGCGCCGCGGATGCGATAGTAACTTCCATGGACGGGTTGACGGCAGAGAGCGCACACGTCTTCGGACGTGGCCGAGGCCGGGCGCTCCGACGAAAATTCAGCGGTCTGGAACTGCGGAAACTCGTTCGATTCGGGCATGGCCGAACATACCACGCCATGCGCAGGCGGCAAAGAATTTTGGGGTTTCAGGTGGATGAATTACTACGAGCGGACGCGAAGCCTGACTGTCAGATGACGCTTGGCAAATTGAGATCAGCGAATGACGCCGGACAATGGACGCGCTATGCCGCGTTAGTTCATTCCACAGCCGCCACCACCGCAGCTTCCCGAGGGCATTCCGCAGGGCAGCTTTGGAGCCGAGCCGGTCGAGCGGTCGGTGCCATGCGCGGCAAAGGTGGAAAGCTGCTGCTCGAGTTCGCTGCCTTTGCACGCTGGACACTCCGCCGGCTTGCCACCATAGACGATGGCCTCAAACTTTTTCCCGCAGCCTTTGCACACATACTCGAAAATCGGCATCGCTCACTCCTCTGCGCCCGGACGCGCGAGGCGGCCAAGCTGATACATTGATTATATAAGGCTCGCGTGGATTCACATGTGCGCCCTCACGAAGATGACAACCGGAAACAACCCGTCGCCCACCCTGCCGCCCATGGAGCCCGACTTTGTGCCCCGCCGATTGCTGCGCTCCGGGCATGCGCAGACCATTGTGGGCAACTTTCTGCACCGCGCCAACACCTTACCGGAGCCCGAAGAGCGATTAATACCTGTGGATGATGGCGTGAGCCTGCTCTGCCACTGTCACTGGCAGCCCGAACGCCAGCGGCGACTCACGCTGATTCTGGTGCATGGACTCGAAGGCTCGAGCAGCTCCGGCTACGTGATTGGAACGAGTAACCGTGCGTGGGCAATGGGCTGGAACGTAGTGCGCATGAACGTGCGTGGCTGTGGCGGATCAGCGCACCTGAGTGCGACGCTCTATCATTCGGGACTCTCACAGGACATAGAGAAACTGGTGTCCACGCTGGTAGCCTGCGAAAAACTGGAGAAGGTCGCACTGGTGGGCTTCTCCATGGGTGGCAATCAAGTCTTGCGTACCGTGGGATTATGGGGAGCGGCGCGACCTTCAGCGGTGATTGCGGCAGCAACGGTCTCGCCTGCCTGCGATCCATCCATCACCGCAGATCACTTGCATAAAGCGCCCGGATTTGTCTATGAGTGGTGGTTCCTGCAATCGTTGCGTAGTAGCTTCCGCCGTAAGTCCGGGCTGTGGCCTGGGCGATATGATCCAGCATATCTGAAGCGCGTTCACTCGTTGCGCGACTTCGATGAGCACATCACGGCCCGTTACATGGGATTTGCTGGAGCCGAGGATTACTACAACAAAGTCGCTTCTTCTCATGCGCTGGATAAGATTGCGCTTCCTACCCTTGTGATCCATGCAGATGACGATCCGTGCGTTGTGATTTCCGCCGAGAGCCGGTGCAAGCTGATTGAAAATCCAAATGTCACTTTCTTACACACCGCACACGGCGGCCACTGCGCCTTTCTCTCCGACGCGCGCAACGGCGATGACGGACGCTGGGCCGAGCGCAAGGTGGTCGAGTTCCTGGCAAAGGTGGAAGAGGCCAACTCTTAGATGGACGCCGACTACAGCATCGAGCTTGGCCCCACGGCTCCGGCGCTGGAAGTTCCCTGGCAGGATGCCGATGGCCGCATTCGTTACATCTCGCTACGCCAGCATCCGGAGCGCATCGCCGAACTCGATGAGGTGCGACGCTTCCCCGTCCTTGGCCGGTTGCTGCGCGCGCTGAACCACGAGGACTCAGCCTGGGAGACGGCCAAGTGTGACGTGTGGTTAGAACCAGATGAGGTCGGGAGATCAGAGGATGCCGCCGAAGCCGGCTCGCCTTCTGCATCGGGCGACCCTGCGGCGTTTTCCCAACACTGCTACGTGGACCTCATCCTCAGTGAGGCTCACCGCGCCCTGCGTGACAGCCTGGCCGCACACCAGGCGCTGGCTCGACGAATGGCGCGCACGCTGGAAGAACATGGCGAAGAGCTCGACGCCACGGCAGCGGAGATCGTCCTCCGGCGCTGCTACTTCCACGCGGATGCCCGCGCCGATTCTCCCACCGAGGACGGTTACTTCCTCACGCTCTACCTTAGCGGGTTCGGGGCCACGGCGGCCGGGGCTGCAGAGCGCTGGCAGCAGGCTCTCGGCCTGGCAGCGGGTTGCCTGCCGGGGCTCGCCCCGAAGGATTCAGGCGCGGTGGGCGGCGAAGTCAGCTAGAATGAAAGAGCCTCTGCCGGACCCGCGTGGGAGCGTAGCTCAGTTGGATAGAGCATCTGCCTTCTAAGCAGAGGGTCGCGTGTTCGAGTCACGCCGCTCCTACCACTTTCACCCATTCGCGTTATCGTCTTCATATTGAACCTGGTTCCGGCCGTTCTGCTTCGCGCGGTAGAGTGCGACGTCGGCGCGATGTAGAAGATGCGTCACATCATCCTCCACCTTCCACTCCGCCAGGCCAATACTCAACGTAATGCTGATCTCGCCGGCCATGGCATCGCCACTCACTCGCTCCCGGATGCGCTCAGCCACCTCGCGAGCCCGCAGGATGCTACAGTCCGGCAGCACCACGAGAAACTCCTCGCCGCCATAGCGCCCCACCTGGTCAGAGTGGCGCACGGCGCAGGACATTCTCTCGGCCGTCGCACGAAGCACCTCATCACCAGCCTGATGCCCGTGCTCATCGTTGACCCTCTTGAAAAGATCAATATCCGCCAGCAGAACGCAGAGTGGGGCGCCGGTCCGCCGGGAGCGGCTCATCTCCTTGGACAACAACTCGAAGATGGTCTTGCGGTTCCAGATGCGCATGAGGAAGTCATGCGAGGACTCGAACTTGAGCGCCTGGTGGGCGATGGCCAACTCTTCCTGGCTGCGGACGATGCGCTCTCCCACCTTGAGGCGGGTTCGGAGTTCAAGTTCGTCAAGAGGCTTGCAGATGTAGTCGTCGGCACCAAGTTCGAAGCCCTTCAGCACGTCGCTGTGTTGGTCTGCCGAGCTGAGAAGAATGGTGTACACGTAGCCGTGTGGGCGGCTGCGGATCTGGCGGCAAAGGTCCAGGCCGCTGATGCCGGGCATGAGGCAGTCCACAATGGCCAGCCGGGGCGCGTCATCCAGCTCCAGCAACCTCTGGGCTTCACCACCGTCCGGCGCCAGAACCACCTCGTATCCCCAGGAAGTCAGTAGGTCTTCCAACAGCTTCCGGTATACCCGCGAGTCATCTACAACCAGAATTTTCATCAACAGCTCTCACACAACCCCGCACGGTGTAGTTCAGCCATCCACAAGGGGATTCTCAGGGCCGGGGCTCTGCGCCTCTCAATTCCCTGTCTTAATCTAGTGCAGATTCGATGATGTTCAGCAGCATCTCCCGCGAAAATGGCTTTTGCAGAAACATCATTCCCGGCTCCAACACGCCATGATGCACAATCGCATTTGGCGTGTAGCCGGACATGTAGACCGCCTTAAATGTGCATCCTTGCTGCCTCAGCCGCTCCACCAGCTGCCGTCCGTTGCCGTCCCGCAGAATCACATCCGTCAGCATCAGGTTAATCTCGGATCGATGTTCCATTGCCAGCCGGCACGCCTCCACCGGCCCAGCCGCGGGAATGACCTCATGTTCGCCACTCTGGAGAAATTCCATGACCGCACTGCGCAGTGCCTCATCGTCTTCTACCAGCAGGACGGTGGCCTTGCGCCTCTTCCGTGCCGTACCTGTTCCACTTGAATCCGCAGTGGTCAGTTGTGTCTTGTAAACCCTGGGCAGATAAATCTTGAAGCAGGTGCCGTGCCCAACTTCGCTGTAGAGCCAGATGAACCCACCATTCTGCTTGACGATTCCATACACCATGGCAAGCCCCAGTCCGGTTCCCTTGCCGGACTCCTTTGTGGTGAAAAATGGCTCAAAGACCCGCGCCTTCACCTCGGAAGACATCCCGGTTCCGGTGTCAGAGACTGCCAGCATCACGTAGTCGCCCGGAGGCACCAACGGATGGTCAATCAGTTGCTCCGCTCCCAACGCACAGTTGGCGGTCTCCACCGTCAGCTTTCCACCCTCAGGCATGGCGTCGCGGGCGTTTACCGCCAGGTTCATGATGACCTGCTCAAACTGTGAACGGTCAATCTCAACCATCCATGGCCGCTCGCAGAGCATCAACTCTACCGCGATGTCTTCCCGCACCAATCGCTTCAGCATCTCTTCCACGCCGGGAACAACCTGGTTCAGCGAAATCACCTGCGGCTGAATCACCTGCTTGCGGCTGAAGGCAAGCAACTGGGCGGTCAATGCCGCCGCCCTTCGCGCACTGGCCATCACGCTATCCGCCCGGCGCAGGGCATCTCCCTGCAGCTTCATGGTCAGCATCTCCGTTTGGGCCATGATCACCATCAGGAGATTGTTGAAGTCATGCGCGATTCCGCCAGCCAGTTGGCCGACGGCCTCCAGTCTCTGCGATTGCTCAAGTTGCCTTTCCAGCAATATGCGCTTTTCCTGCTCGGCCTCCGCCGCTTTACGGGCACGCGCAGCTGCGATGCCGACGGAAAGGTCTCCGGCGAGTTCCTTCATCAGGCTGACTTCCTGTTCACCAAAGGCATCTTTCTCCGCTGCGTAGACGGTGAGTGCCGCCACGATGCGTCCCTGGTAGACAAGCGGCTCGGCAATCACCGAATTAAGCCCGTAATGTTGCGCACGTTCCTGCCAGGGACCCAGCTCCGGAGTTCCTGAAAAATCCTGGCACACCACGGTGCGGCTCTCGCGCAGGGCAACTCCACCCGGCGCTCGGCCAAGAGGTGAATCCGCCTTCCAGGAAATGTGGTGGTCCAGGAGGTAATCCGTCGCGCTACCGGCGCGTGCCGCCACCCGCACGCTGCATTCCTCATCGTGCTCGGCAATGCCCACCCACACCAGCGGATAGGAACCCACTCGGGAGATGATCTCTACGGCTTGTTGCAGCAGGTGCGCTTCCTCCTGGGAGTGCAGAAGGGCCTGGTTCACCTCGTTCAGAACCCGCAGGATGGTCTTGAGCCGCTTCTCTTCGTTCTCAGCATGGCTCTTCTGGGTCACATCCATATCAGCCTGCAGAATGGCGCCAGTCGCCGGATGCAAGGTCCACATACTATCCACGACGGCATATTCACCACGCATGCATCTGCGGAGCAGTCGTCCATGCCAGGTACCGGACGCACCTAGCTTCCTGTCGCACTCCTCGCGTGCCTCGGGATAAGTGGTTTCCAGCAGCGTCCCGGGATCCTTCCCGATGGCCTCAGCCTTCGTCCACCCATATAGACGCTCTGCGCCGCCATTCCAGTACAGGACACGATGCTGCGGGTCGGTGATGATGATGGCTTCATCGGCAAGCTCCAGCAAGTCATCCTGCAATCCAATATGGAAGTCAGCCCGCTTGCGCTGGCGATCCAGAAAATAGCAGGTGGTACTCATGATGAAGACATACAGGGCTAGGCGAACCAGGTCGTTCTTCCAGTCCGTCATGGCGAAGCTGAAGTAAGGGGGCAAGAGGACGAAATCAACAACCAGTGCCGAGAGCACGATTGAGAGCAGGGCTGGGCCAATACTGGTATACCAGAGCGTGTACATCACCGCTGGCCAGAACATCAGGAACGGGGCCTTGTGCCCGACATCTGGCAGCACCAGCACGGCCACGGTACTTAACGCCACACTGCCGACGGCGAACAGATAGCTCCCGACAGCCGAGTTCAGGAGCGGAGTTCCGCGCCTGACAGGAAATGGTTCCATACCTAGAACTCCCGTCTTGAAAGCACCGAGCCCGCTTCAATCCTCGTGCGCAGGCGCACCAATAGTCAGAAATCTAACATGGAGATGCGGGATTCTCCACTTTTCCATTCCTCAATACAGTGATGTGCATCACGCATTTGAGGTTTGCGACGCAGAATCTCTGTGCGGTCACCGCCTCCAATGTCGAGCCTGCCCCGTTACCCTTGTGCCATAGAGCTACCTGGTGCTGGAATCACATTCCCCGTTCTGAATTACAGACAAACGGCCTGCCTTTCTCCTAACTTGCACGCGCCGTGCCGTAACCGCTAATTGGATGCTAAACAATGAATTACAGCTTCTTCGAGGAAACAGCAGGTTTGGCCCAAGCCGTGCACTAGAACTGACATTACTATGGCAAATCAACGACAAGGCGCAGCGACTCCTCCCCCCAACAAACCACGCCGGGAAGCCTCCGCTCCGCGCTCTCATGGATGGCTCTGGGCGGTGGTGGTTCTGTTCTGCCTGGCACTGGTTGGTGCCGCAGCCGCCTTATGGTTGCCCCGCATCTTCCCCGGGCTGCGCGGCGACATGAGCTTCGTGATGCAGGTGATGATTGGCCTGCTCGTGCTGGGAGCCTTTTGCCTGCATCTGCTCTCCCAACATGTGATGCTGCGCGAAGTAAGCTCCGCCCTGCTGACGGCCACCAGCTACATTGACCGCCTGGAGAATTTCTCCTTCGTTGATCCAGCGACACAGCTCTTCAACCGCCGCTACCTGGATCACCTCTTCAACCAGCAGCTTAAGTGGTTGAATCGCTGTGGGAAACCAGCACTGATCCTCGTCTTCGAGGTCAAGCCCCAGGGACAGTCGTTGAGTAGCGAAGAGATGGTCGTCGAGACCGCATACGTGCTGCGCTCCAATTTCCGCGGCTCCGACTATGTGGTGCGCAACAGCCATAACCAGTTCATGGTGCTGCTGCCTGACACGAATGAAGAGCAAGCGCAGTTCGCTCTGAACCGGTTGGCCGACAAAGTGGATTCCTGGAACCTGGAGAACAACGGTTCGGAGATCGTCATGCGTTATGAGATGACCGTCTGCGTCCCAGGCGGCGACCTGTGGAATGCCCTGCAAGAAACTGAACAGAAGCTGCGCCAGGCGCGCAAGCTCACCGCAGAGAAGGCCACCGTTCTCGCCTCCTGAGGCTGTCCAAAATCTAGACATCGGAGACAGATTCATGGCATTTCCGCCTGCTTCTCCTGGCTCTAGCCATTGCCCCCGTAGCCGTTGAATCCGATGACTTGCATGTTCTCTGGACACGCTTACCTAAGTCACTCTTTCAATTGCATTTATCAAATTCCATCCTTCTGCTTCATTGCATGATCTCCACACTCGGCTGCGGCCGAGCTTGGCCCTCCACTTGCATTTATATCTTTGCGATGGCTTTGCAGGAATGGATTGGCGCTGCTGCCGGTCAGGGACCAGGGTTGATTCTGGCTGCGAGCAATATACGGTCAGTGCGCGGGGGAACGCCACGGATCCAACCAGTTCAATGGCTGTACCAAGGAGATCGGCAATGCACAATGCACCTGCTCTAGGGCCCCGTCTGCGTGAAGGCCTGGCCTGGCGCATCGAAAAATGGAAGTTCGACAGTTTGATGATGCGTTGTATGTACCTGGGGAGCAAGTGGCCGCGGCTCTTTTCGCGCAGCGCAGGTCTTGAAAAGTGCCTGATGGCGGGCGAAGGCGGTATGGACTGCCTGCAATATGCCGAGCAAACAGGGGACCTGCAGCGGGCCTCGCGGACGCTTCCGAACTCTCCCCATGTCCGCCTGCTGTTGGAGTATCAGAAACACGGCGACCAGTTGCTGACTGATGATCGCCTGGCGCAAACCGAGTATGTTGCGAACGCGAAACAGTGCATGCAAATCAACGGCAACTACTTTGGAGAGACCACCCCGGCGGGATTGCTTGACCAGGCGCGCCGGTTCATCGCGTTATATGACGCGATTCGCATGAAGAAGGAACTGCCGACGATTCCAACCTACAATCGATGGCATTCCGTGGCCGGGACTCTTCCCGTGGTTCGCGCCACATTGACCGAAGGAGTCGTGCAGGTACGCGATGGCCAGCACCGCCTGGCGATAGAGTACGCCCTTGGGCGCAAGGTGGCGCAGGTCATGTGCCTGCCCGCCAAGGCTTCGCCCTTGCAACAGCTGGTGCTCTCGGTCGCTCAAACCTCGGGCCGCCGCGAGTTATACCAGGAAATGAACAGCATTGAGTTTGATGCGAGCTGGCACGTGGTGCGCCGCTGTTCTTCCCGCATGGAGCTGATGCGCAAGCTCTTCCGCGACGAAGGGATGGATTTGTCCCGTCTTTCCGTGCTTGATCTGCCATGCTCCTATGGCTGGTTTGTTGCGGAGTACGGACGGCTGGGCGCAAAAGCGCTCGGCGTGGAGCGGGATCCGGTGGCCGCGAAGATCGGAGTGATCGCCTATGGCAACACCCCGCAACAGGTGGAGATCAGCGACATCGAGTCGTTCCTCGCGTCCAACACCAGAACATTCGATGTCGTCATGTTCTTGAGTATTCTTCACCACTATGTTCTGGGCCTGCAGAAGTTGACCGCCAGGGAGATCCTCTCCAAGATCGACCGCATCACTGGAAGATGTCTCATCCTGGACTGCGGAGAGTCGGGCGAGGAGTGGTACGCAAAGGATATGCCTGAGTGGAACCCAGAGTATATTGCCGAGTTCATCCGGCAGAATACGAGCTTCCGCCGGATCATCGCGCTGGGCAAGGATCAGGACAATCGCGACATCTACAAGAAAAACTACCAGAGGACATTATTTGCGTGCTTCCGGTAGCGTGCGCCACCCGCTCCTGCTCGCCGCAAACAGGCGATGGCGGGGCGGCCGGCAGCCTCCCGGGCTGTGAGATCAACATCTCGGCGGCGTGACGATAACCCTGGCTGTCGTAGTAAACGGAGTGAATCTCGTGTTCAAGAACATTGGGTCAAACTGGATACTGATGATCGCCTCCATGGCGAGCGCCTACATCATGCTCCCGTTTTCCCTGCGCCACCTGGGTATTCAGCAGTATGGCGTGTGGCTGCTGATCACCTCTTTTACGGGATACCTGGGCCTTCTGGTGCTGGGCGTGCCGATGGCCTCGATCCGCTTCATCACGCATGATGCCTCCCGTGGCGACTACTCCGCGATGAATCGCACCATCGCCACTTGCGCTGGAATGTATCTGCTGATCGGGCTGGGCTCGCTGGTGATCGGCCTGGCGCTGCTGCTGGTCTTCAACGCCGCCTACACGATCCCCTCCGCCATCCGGAGCACGGCCCAGGTGGCCTACGTGATCGTTGTCGCCACCACTTCAGTCTCGTTTATCGCGCAGCTGCCGCACGGCATCCTGGCCTCTCACCATGAGTTTGTGCGGCGCAACGTGGTTCTGACGCTGATGATCCTCGTTCGCCTGCTGTTTACCATGAGCATGCTGGTCTGGATGCCATCGCTGACCGCGCTGGCCCTTGCCCTGATGTTGCCGGTCATCGTCGAATCGGCCATCATGTGGATGGTGCTCAAACGCCGCTACCCCGGGGTGGCGCTTGATCTGCGGCTCTTCGACCTGTCCAAGATGCGCCAGATCTTCTCCTACAGTGTGTTCGTCCTCCTGCTGAACATCGGAATCCAGCTCTCATTCCAAACCGACTCACTGGTCATTGGCAAAATGCTGGATGTGGGGAAGATCCCATACTATTCGGTGGCGAACTCGATCATGATGTACTCCACGCAGTTCATCATTGGCATTGCCGGAGTCGTGATGCCCATGGCCACGCAGATGCACACGCGCGGGGAAACGGATGCGTTGCGCCGCCTGTTCTTCAAATGGTCCAAGATCGTCATGTCACTCTCCCTGCTGGGATGTCTTTACCTTGTTGTCTACGGACCCGCCCTGATCCGCGTTTGGGTTGGCGAGGAGTTTCAACGCGAGTCGGGCACCATCCTGCAGGTTCTCATGATCTCCGCCATTGCTTTTCTACCGATGCGCGGCGTGGCCCTGCCCGTGCTGATGGGGATTGGCAAACCGCGCCAAGCAACCATCACCTTCCTTGCCTCCGGAGTGCTCAATCTCATACTGAGCGTCGCCCTCGCGCACCCCTTCGGACTGCTCGGAGTGGCCATCGGGACGGCGATTCCCAACGTTCTCTACAGCGCCGTTCTGCTCTCCATCTGTGCGCGCGAGCTTGATTTCCGCCTTGCGGACTATTTCTCGCGGGTTGTGTGGATGCCCGTTCTCGGAGCGCTCCCGGTAGCAGCGGTGCTTGTATGGTCGCATCATTCGTTCAATCGGCTACACCTGACTGGCATCCTGTTCGCTGGATTCGTCTCCAGCGTTGTCTTCGCAATCGTGTGGACATTCTTTGTCTATCGCACGGATGAAGATTTTAACCCGCGGCAAATGTTCGGCCGTTGGTTGACTAAGGTAGCAACATGATCCTCATTTCTGCGTTCCTTGCTTTCACGGTACTGGTTGCAATCCTTGCCGAGCTGAGCGCGCGCTGGTGTTTGGCCAGAGCGCGATATTACGTCTGGCCGCCATCGTACCAGTGCGATAACGAACTCCTGCCCTCGGCGTTTACCGGCATGCAGGGCACCTCGCGGTTCAGCATCAACCGCGATGGCGAGCGTGGCGATGAGCCTCCAGCACCGGAGGCCCGGGCGTTTCGCATCCTTGCCGCCGGTGGCAGTACCACTGAATGCTACTTTCTTGACCAGTCCGACACATGGCCCGCACAGTTACAATCGGAACTCAACAAGAGCGATTGGGGGCGCAATGCTGGTGTCAGTGGCGTCTATGTCAGCAACATAGGACGCTCAGGAGTGGATTCGACGGGTGTTTTGACGATTCTCGAGCACATCATTCCACAGCATCCCCGCCTGGACGCTGTGATCCTGATGACAGGCGCTGGCGAGATCCTGGCGTGGTTGCGACAGGGAGCAGATTCACAGGCCGAGCTCCCAAGAGCTAATAACGAGACGTTATTTACCTTTTCTCCGGGGAGGAAGTACTCCTGGTGGCCACTACGCACTACCGCACTGGCCAACTGCTGGCGCCATTGGCGGCCGCGTTTTCTTCGGAGTATCGAACTCCGGAGCAATGTCGGAAAAAGTCTGACTCGCTTACGACGCCTTCGGCAGAATGCAAAGAACATCCGAAAAGAAGTTCCATCGACAGCCCCGCTGATGAGTCGTTATGCGAAGAACCTTGAGGCAGCTATCCGCAGCTGTCAACGCAGGGGCATACGCGTGATTGTCATGCCCCAGCCTTGGCTGGATGTGAGCCTGATAACAAGTGCCAAGCAGAGTTGCTTATGGAATGGCTCCGTAGGATATGCACACTCCACCGATCCAACCGACTACTACGATGCAGGGCTGATGTCCCAATTGATGGCCGAGATCTACCAGCAGACTGCACATACGGCTGAGTCCTGTGGCGCGACCGTAATTCCAGTACAGCATCTCTTACAGCCTATGGCGGAATGTTTTTACGATGATGTCCACTTCACCCCATTCGGAGCCGCAATTGTGGGCCGTTCCCTGGCCGCGGAGATTGCTAAGGCATTGGGGCAATAGAACGGTGCGACAGGAAGCATAAGCTCCAACATCAATCCTCTGTTGAGCACGGCGGCGAGTAGTTCACGCTTCACAGATCCATTCGCTCGCGCGACATGGGGGAACGAGCTCGCTCGGTCCAGGGTGGGGCAAAGAGCATGTTGCTGTAGTAGCTCTCATGGAGCCGCCGCATTGGATTGCACCTGAATTTCAATAATGAAATGGCGTCCGTTCTGTCTACATCCCTAGCGATTGAGCAGTTTGCTGATTTCCGGCGCTGAGACGTGGACAAACTGCAGCAGGGCTCGCGTTGCTTCGTCCGGCCCCATGCCGGGATGCAGCCTCATGCTCACCCGCACAAGCGCACCATCGCGAGCGCCTGTGTGGAGCGAATCCCAAATCAGTTCCAGCTTGCCGCGATACTCATCCGCCACGTAGCGATTCCGAGCCTGATACCAGTACAGAATCATCAGTCGCTGATCGCCTTTTTCCACCTCGTACCGATTTACCGGTACGGGCCGCCCGCCAATATCGGCTGTAATGACCGAGCTGGATATCGATTCCCATCCCGAACCCGGAAGGCAATTGCGCGGTGAATGCATTCGCTCGCCGGCGCGCTGGGTGCGGTAGTAGGCGATAAACATCTGCGCCGTGCTGCCAGGCATTACCTCATAGTCGCGCGCCAGCAGTTCGTCGGCATGCAGCACGCCACGCACCTCTTGCGAGAGAGGCTCGTCACCCGTCTTATGCCACGCACCAAGTTCGCTCGGCAGCGATGCGAGTCCGGGCAGGCGCGCACTGCTCACGTCCCGGTCGAAGTAAGCGCGCAGCCCCAACGACGCAGCCAGAACCAGGCACAGGATCAGCAGCCGGCGCTTCACAATGCACCGTCTTCTGGCTGCCATTTATTCAGGATATAAAGTTCGGTTGAGAGCAGGAGGAATGCCACTACAAAGACCATCCAGCCCTCCATGAGGTGCCATAGCCCGCGGGTCAGCGCCGGACTGCCGTAGTAGCTAAGCAGGCCTGCGCCGCTTACCCGCATTGCGTTGGCTACAATGGCCACTGGTGCGGCCGACACAACGAGCAACAGGCGGAGCGGCCAGCGTAGTTTCGAGAAGCCCGCCAGGATCACTGCCAGCGTAATCAGGCTGACCAGGGAGCGGATGCCGCTGCAAGCCTCGCCCACGTTGAGCGTTTGTTGCGCCATCTGCAGCAGGTTCCCGCTGCGATACAC
>Ga0255351_1000515_pt1 | contig 17119 bp, 22 predicted proteins | sample HBST25r2metaG_FD_186024 | JGI IMG/M metagenome (GOLD analysis project Ga0255351, IMG submission 186024) | Peat soil microbial communities from Stordalen Mire, Sweden - H.B.S.T-25.r2 | ecosystem: Environmental > Terrestrial > Soil > Wetlands > Peat | place: Sweden: Norrbotten County, Stordalen... | reverse complement strand
GGCCGGTTGCCAGCACTGTTTCCCTCGGGTGCGGTCTCTGGGGCGGGGGGCGAAGCCAGGGGGAACCCCCGAGGCATGCGAGCGCGCGGGGTCGGGTTGCGGCAAGCGCGGAGCCAGGGGGCCCACCGAGATGGCGGGGATCAAGGGGCAGGTTGAGGATACGGTGCGCCGGCTTTTGGGCGCGCCTTATCCTCAACCTGCCCCCTGCGCATCGGTCTCGGCGGCACGCACCCCCTGGCTCTGCGCTTGCCGCGACCTGGCCCCGCGCAGTCGAGCGTGCCGAGCCGAAGGCGCGCGTCTTGCGCGCGGGGGTTCCGCCTGGCTTCGCCCCCTGCCAGACCGCACGCATCCGAGGGAATGTGCTGGCATCGGATCGCTGCGTCGTGGGATGGCAGGGTGTGGGGACGTTGGCCCACGGAGCGCGAAGAAACCCGTCGCTGCCACCGACGTTTGGCAGGATTGCCGCTTCGGCGCGCTCGCCGCCGGCGTGCCGAACGGAGAGGTGCCGCGATCGTCGCCGGCGGCGCTCCACCCCAGGGCGATCCGCGCCGGGGACGCCGGCAAGCGAGGACGGCACCCATGCCAGGCTGATCGCCGACACCATGGGCGAGAAGGTCAGGGCGAGGTGACCCTGCGCAGCGGCCTCGCATGCGGTGCTCCCCGCGGCGGCCGGTTCTGCGGTGAAGGGCATGGCGGACGCGTTGCCACTCCCGGACACGACGTGGCGGCGAAGACCCGCAGCGTCGGCGGATGACAGCGGCGCGGGCCTCCCTGCCTGCCCTGGTCGGTGTTGGGCTGCGGCTTCCTGCTGCAGCTGCGCGGTGCACGGTGAAGCTTTCACCGGCGAGGGATGGAAGCGCTGCGCGGCAAGATGGAACCTTGGACCTGGCCGCAGGACCCCGGCGGAGGGGCGATTGCGATGGTCGCCGGTGTGGCGGGGTTCTGGCGCCCGCCACATTTCCAGCCGTCACGTTTGGCGACGCGGTGCCGGACATGCCACCCTGGCCTACGCCAGCATGCGGGTCCGTCGCGCTCGACCCGCGCTACGATGTCGCCCTTGGCTTCGCGCGGGCGGGGCACCTGACCGACATGCGATGGTGGTGCAGTCAGCGCCGGCCGGGACGGTGCAGACAGGCGTCGCGTGATCATCCATACCCCGAAGGCGCGCGCCGAAGCCCGGAGGGCGCGCCGAAGGCGCGGGGTGTTACCGCCGTTCGAACCTGGACGGCGACCCGATTGCCCGAAGATTTTCATTCACCTTTTCACTCACCTTATTTCACTGTCATCGGGCATTTTCATTCACTCTTTCATTCACCTTGGTTTTCACCGTTTCATTCACCATTTCCAATCGCTTGCTTGCTTCCTTGCGGTATTATGGAGCACCCGCCATCAGCCTGCGACGGTCTGGCATGGGGGCGTAGCCATTCAGGGCGGGGAGCTCTGGCATTGTGACGGCGGAAGTATCCCAAAACCACGGCGCAAACCGGCTTTGTCCGGCGAGGGTAGCGAGATCGCAGCGGCAGCCGCTGTCGGCGTCCGCTGGGAGGAGATAGAGGGCGACCGGCTGGGGCGTGCTGTCGATCACGACCGCGGTAGCGGTAGGAGCGGAAGGCAGCAGGCCGTCGCGAGCGACACGGGCGAATGATCGGTTGGCGTTGCTGAAGGCGATGATGAGACGTTCGTCCTCTTCCGCCTCGATGGGGATCCAGTTGGCGTTGGCGGCCACCGCAGAGATGTTTTCGATGTTGGCGTAGCCGGCCGTTGTCATTGAGAAAGTGGCGGCGATGATGATGTGGTGAACGTGGCGTTTAGCGGGAGTAGGTTGATCTGGCGCACGAAAAACAGAATCGAGTTCGATATTTAGTTGCCTCAGAAGGCTGGCGGCGGCAATATGGCGGCCGAATTCCGGGAGGTTGGCATGCGGCTGGAACTCATTGCCGGAACTGAGAATGTCTTTTGCTTTCCGAAGCGGCGTCGGGAGCGACCGACGGTGCAACTGCTCGGCGCCTTGCGGTCGGATGTACGTGAGATTGACTTGATTGCCGAGGCGTTCGGTCTGGATCAGCCGGGGGTGGCACTGAAGGACGAGGCTGATCGCTGCATGGCCGACTACATTGCGGCGAACGTGCCTGCCGCACCTGTCGAGGCGCGTGATCTCGCGCTCGATGCGTTGCGCATATGTGCGCTGGTGACGGCCATTGATGCCTGCCGGGCGATGGAAGCGATGGACCGGCAGGTGATGGACGCCCAGACCAAGGTCGCCGAGGCGCAGAACAGGGGCAGCTACCAGGCGGTATATCTGCAGGAGGTGGTGGAGGACGCAAGGCAGCGTGCTGCGGAAGCGACCTTGCTTGCGCATGTCCGTTCGGAGGAAGCCATGGGTGTTGCCCGGGCGGTCGACATTGCCATGCGTGGCGAGGTCTGGACGCCATATGATCCGCACGCCGAGGCGGCTGCTTTGTTCGGGTTTTCGCTGAGCGCCTGATCGTGGCGGAGGTGGAGGTCCGGCTGTCGTTTGGCCGGTCCTCTGCCGTGCGGCTTCAGCCGGTGGTTTGATCCAGATAGTTTTGATACCGCCGGCTTGCTTCCATGGTGCCGAGCGTGCCGTTGGCGATCAGCCGCAGGATCAGCATGCTGACGCTTTCCGGTTCGGTGAAGCCATGCTGTTCGGCCAGGGTCCGGATGTCGCGTTCGGCATCGCATGTGGTCTTGTCTTCTTCCGATGTCTGACGGCCGGTCATGGCAGGATGCTTTCCCGGGCATCGGGCATGGACGTGAGCGGCTGAACGGTGGCTGCCGCGTGACTCATCGCGGGTTTCTGCCGCCGGCAGCTGCGAGATCGGTCTTCCGGTCATTCTCCGGTGCCTCGACGGTATTGATGCAGACTTCCTGGATGTCGCCATCCCAGGGTCGCGCTTCCGCCCAGCCGATGGCCCTGGCCTGGGCATCGGCGGCGTTATCGGCCTCGACGACGATGTCGAGACCGGCGACCAGATGCACGGTGCCGATGACATTGAACCTTGGCGTCAATCCCTCCCTGGTCCTGCGTACGCGGCGGGCGTTCACCGTGCGGAGGCGGTCATCCCAGTCACAGCGCGACCCATCCGGCAGCAGGGCCTGGTCGTCGTCCTGCTCTTCGTCGCGGCCGATCGCGTTCGGCGCGTGACCGGGGCCGCGTTCGGCGCCGGCGATGGTGGCAACGTCCACCCTGACGGGTTCCGTCGGGACGCTGCCGGCCAGCTTCTCATGGACATCGAACACCGTGGCGATGGCGTGGCGGTCGCGCTGGATCGCCAGCGCCTGCGCCGCGGCCTGTTGCGGGCTGTCCGCGTCGATGTCGATCTCCCATTTCACCAGATACTCTGGCATCGACTCCTCCCTGGTTTGCCGTTCCGTGTATTTACACCAGGACCGTTTACGCCGTCGCCGCGGCGGGCGGTTCCTGCCGGGCTTCCAGCCTGGTCAAGGCACTTTCTCCAAATGGTAGAGCGTTGCGCCGGTGTTCTCGATGGCGCAGCCCGGCGGCGACGTGCCGTCATCCAGGAGAGTGAGCAGGTCGGCCTCGACACCCCCCACCTGGCGGCGCCAGCGTGCGTGGTCCCAGACGTCGATGCCGAGTTCCTTCGCCCTCGCCCACGCCGCCCGGCGCAAGGCCCGCTGGTCATGCACGGTGAGGTTGAACGTCACCGTCGCATCGATGCGGCCGGTCATGCTGGTGGCCCTTCCATCAGGCGTTCGACCTGGACCACTTCGGTGAAGCTGGCGGCGGGGGCGTTGGGCAATGGCAACAGGCCGGCCTTCTCTTTGGCCTCCCGCCGCGTAGCGGCCTCTACCTCCAGGCAGTGGATTTCGATCCGCTCGATCCGTACCCTGAACTTCGGCATGTGGGGGGTCTCCCGCTCCGGTGCGGCCAGCCGCCTGGCCACTGCCGCTGACATTTTTTCCATGGCCGTGCTGGTGGTGAACCACGTCTGGTCGCGCCGCGTGATGACCACCGCGCCGCCGCCGAACCCATTGGCTTTCATCCGGCCGGCGCTGCCGGCCCACTGGAAGCCGACCACCCGGTCCAGCCGGAAGCGCACCAGCAACGCCTGCACCAGGGCCGCGGTGTATTCGAGGTCCGCTTGCGTCTCCGAGACGACCCAGATCTCCGCCAACCGCTCATCGTAGCGGACTTCGATGCCAGGATCATCGTCGCAGTTGCCGGCGATCGCCACGGCGGCGGCCTGGACGTCAGGCTGCCCCGGCGGCAATTCCGCTCCTGGGTCTTCGGCCGGGAAGAAGATCAGGTTCATGGCCGCTTCGTGCACGGCCTTGAACCACGCTCCCTGCTGCGGGGTTGCCGGGATCACGAAGCTGAACCTGGTGCAGGACTCCATCATCCAACCCTCCCCGGCTTCGTCGGAACCCATGGCATCCTTCCGCGCCTGCAGGGACCGCTTTGCTGATGGGCGATGCCGGCAAAACCTTCCTCGGCGCTCATCTTGTCCTCCTGCGGTTGACGGTTGGCGTTGTCCAGCCGACGCGGGCGCGCGCGGCCGATGGCACGCGGCCGGCACTGCCTGCCGCAGCCTGGCTCTTGCGAAGGCGGTGTAGTGATTGCCGCTACCGGGTCGGCAGGATTGGCGCCGCGGTCATGGAGGCCCAGGTGCCTCATCTATCGCGTGGGCGAGTTGAGCGGCGGAGACGTCGCAGCGGAACCGCTTGGCGCTGCCACGCTTGACCAGCGCCAAGCTGAGCCAGCCCTGCCCGCGATCGTCCGGGTCGGCGACTGTTTTGGTCGGATCGGGCGCCGGGTGCAGCGTGATGATGGTGATGGTGGAATAGCGGGCGGTGCCGATCCACAGATTGCGGTAGACCGCGCCGGGTCGGAAGCGACGCTCGCCGATCAGCTGGATGTTGCGGGCGCGCGCGCGGTCCCGTTCGGCGATGCGGCGCATCAGGAAGATTTCGGCGCTGGCCATGCGGCGATGGACGGCCGCGAATGCCGGCGGCCGGTCGTAGCGGTCGAAGCACGTGGCAGCGCCGCCGCTGCCGTCGGCCATCACCGGCGCGAAGCGCACGTGCCCGCCTTCCGGCGGGCCGTGGCGGCAAATGGCCCAGGTGCCGCGCGCACCGTCGGCGACACGCGCGTTCAGCGCGTCCAGGGCCTGACGCCGGGCGGCGAACCCGTCCGGGATCGGGAACGTGCCGAGGCAGAGATCGCGGGCCGGATCGTCGGCGCCGACCCGCTCCAGCACGAAGGCGCAGAATGCGTCCTCGTAGAACAGGCCGGCATCGAGCGCCGCTTCACAGGCGGCGCGCAGGCCCGTCGCGTAGGCAGGTGGGAGCCGGGCCATGTCGGTCATGCGCTCCCTCGCTGCGGCACTGTGCGCGCCCACGGCGAACCGCGGCAGAACCGCAGGTCCGGCAGATCGGGATAGCGGCAGGGTTCCCTGGCCAGTCCGTGCTCTTCGTGCAGGATCAGGCTGCGCACGGCGATCCGGCGGCGGCGGCCGTCGCGGAGCGAGCGGACGACCGCTATGTCGGACCGGCCGCTGACACGGATGTTCATCCATTGGCCGCCGGCAGGATCGCGCCGGGCGGCGGCGAGCACGCCGTTCAGGAACGCCTCGACGATCCACGGATTGCGGCAGCAAGGTGCGCCGCGCCAGCGGTCGCGCCACCAGCCTTCGTCCTGGATATAGAAAGTGGCACCGACCGGGATGACGCCGACGCCGAGCGGGTTCGGCCCGCCGCGCCGTCGTTGGGCGTGGTACTGGCGATACATGAGGACCTCAGGCGCTGGCAGCCGGCGCAGCCAACGCCGGTGCGGGTGTGCCATCGTCGCCGGGCGTGTCGATCACCTCATGCTGCTGGATGACCCAGCGCCAGCCGCTGCCCGGTTCTCCGGTGGGCCGGTGGCGGACGGACAGGATGGCCCAGGAGCGAAAATCCTCGACGACGGTGGCATAGAGATCGTCGGCGACCAGGCAGTGAAGGAACGCGCTGTCGGCGCGGCGAAGCGCCGCCGCGTGGTCTTCGGCGGCGTTGAGCGCGGCATGAATGGCGTCATGGCGATGGCGAAAGACATTGGCGACAGTGGCATCGCCCGGGGCGATGTGCAGCACGGTGTGGATGCCGCCGGCTGGGTTTTCCGCATCCGCCGCCAGCGTGGCGGCCAGGCGATCGGCGGCGGCGAGAAACTCGCCGATTGTGATGGCGGCGGGCAGCAGGCTGCCCACCCGCCAATCGGGACCGGCGCGGCCAAGCATCTTTCGAAGATGACCCAACGCTGTGCCGGGGCGGAACGCGTGCAACACGCGGGCGCCGCGCTCAAGCCTTTGCTGCGTGGCAGACAGCATCGTTGACCTCCTTCATGTCGGTGGAAACACTCAGGCCGGTGGCAGCGAAGCTGCCGGAACCGGCCGAACCACAAATCGGTGATGTGTCGGCGTCAGCCCCAGCCGCCATGGGTTGCGCCGATGGCGCGGCTGCGCTGGACCAGCCGGGCCAGCTCACCGAGGCAGTCTCCAATGTGGCCTTCGCGCCGCCCGCAATGGATGATGGTCAGCTGCCCATCTGGCGCGTCCATCCATGCGGCCAGCTCGGGCGAGCGCCGGGCGAGCCGTTGGCGCAACGCAGCGGTCACCAGGCTGGCAAACCGGTCGATCGGACACGGCTCACCGACCGGGTCCGGCGCCAGCCCCAACGCCAGCAGGATGGCGATGCCGTTGCCGTTGGACAGCGACAGCTCGAAACTCTCCGGGTCGGCGCGGGCTGCCGGCGGCCGCAGCCAAAGGTCGCTTGCCGGGTCATGGATGTGCGGGGTGAAGCAGATGCTCACGGGAGACCTCGTGCGGGAAAAAGTGGTTGGCAATGGTTCGCCAGTGGTGCCGGCTTTCACGGCGCCGGTGCGGTCCATGCGCCGCAACTGGTTTCGATCAGCAGGCGCTCGACCGGGTCCACCATTTCCAGCGCACGCAGGTGCAGTGCCGATCCAAGTCGCGCCCGATCGACGACGTGTTGCCAGGCGTCGGCATCGTCGGCGAACACCGGCCGGCCGCTGTCGGGATTATCCACGCGCTGGATTTCGACATGCGGCGACCCATCGGGGTGCAGGCCGCAATCGAACACGTCCCATCCCTCGGCGCGGGCGACATCACCGACGAATGGTTGCCGCCCCGCTATATTACCCCTTGTGCTCGCGGCGTTGCCGGAGACCTTGGGTCGGGCGGCGGCAAGGAACCTGAGCGCGAGCGTCATCGCGCCCATGATGGTGAAAGGACCAGTGTGCATGCGGTTCCCCTGTTGGCTGGATGTTTGCCGCGACAGCCGCGTTGCGGGCGCCGGTGACAGGCCGGCCGCAACCTCGTGCGGCCGACCTGGATCTTCCTGACGCCTGCCAGCATTCTGCTGTCAGAACGGTATGGTGCCGTCCGAATCCGGCTCCGAGGCGCCGGCGTTTTCGTCAGCCGGCGCCTGGCTGTCGTCGCGCCTGCGGTCGAGGAAGGTCAGTGTGCCGTTGAATGGCGTCAGCTGGATTTCGGTGCTGTACCGGTCAGCTCCGGAGCGATCCTGCCATTTGCGGGTGCGGATCGCGCCTTCGACGAAGACCTTGGCGCCCTTGGTCAGATACTTTTCCGCCAGGGCGGCGAGCGGCTCGGAAAAGATGACGATGCGATGCCACTCGGTGCGCTGCCGGCGCTCGCCGCTGCTTCTGTCGTTCCAGCTGTCGCTGGTGGCGACGTTGAGCGTGACCACCTTGCTGCCGCTTTCGGTCAAGCGAACCTCAGGATCATGCCCAAGATTGCCAATCAGCTGCGCGCGATTCAGTGAGCCGGACATTTTTCATTCCCTTCGTTCATTTTCCTCGGGGAGGTCGCCGACACCGCGCCGGCGAGGTTTCCTCGGGTGCGGTCTGCTGAGGCCGGGTCAGGCGGGCGCGGAATACCTCTGAGGCCGGCAGTGGTGCGGGAGCGCAGCGACACGGTGCCGGCCGAACCGGAGGCGCTCGGGCGTCTTGCCGGGCTGAGGCCCGGCGGGACGGCAGAGCGGGGGTTGTAGCGCCCGACGCCCGGCCTAGACCGCACGCCTACCCGAGGAAGCCTTGCCGGCGTGGTGCGGGCGCCGTGCCATTTTCATGTGCTGCGGTCTGATCATTCGATCGATCTGGCTTTTGGAGTTGTCTCCATCAGCCTTTCGGCGGCAATGTTGACCACTTCCGATGTCCAGTCGCCCCATCCCAAGGGCAACTCGAGCTTCCGCAGAACCAACTCGATCTCCTCGCATATCTCCGTGTCCGGGACGCTGTCCGCCAGGTCGTCGCGGCCATTCTCCCGCAGCCATTCGCGTACATCGTCGGCGTCGATGTAGGCCGGTGCCACGCTGCCAAGCCGGGCCAGTTGTTGCTCGGCCAGCAGATACGCCCAGGCCGGATTGGTTTCGGCCTCCTGCAGGCGCAGGATGAAGGCATCGACCAGATCGATCGCTTTCGCCTGATCCGAACTGGCCGCATCCGTGTCGCTGCCCTGCGCGGCGGGCACAGACAAATTGTTGCCGGCTCCTGCGTGCGCCATGGCGCGCACGAGCTTCAGTGCTTCGAGTTCCGTCACGATTTGGCCTCCCGCAGCAGATGGGCTGGTGGCTTCCAGCCGTGTTCGTGCAGGAAGTCGAGCTGGGCCTCGGCGTCGCGGCTGTTGACGTCGGCGGCGAGGGCGGACGCGATGGCCACCACGGCACCGTCGAGATCGACATCCTGCAACGCCTTGCCGGATTTGAGTTTGAGCCGTTCGGTTTCGGCTTTGACCGCTTTCTCAAGCAGTGCGCCTGTGCTGAACCACACAGCGCTCCGGCGCGAGACGGCAACCGTGCCGCCTCCGAATCCGTCCAGGCGGAGTCGGCTGCAAGTGTCAGCCCACTCAAAGCCGACTACCAGATCGAGCTCGAAGTGCCGCAGCAACGCCTGCACCAGGGAAGCGGTGTATTCCACATCGCCGCATTCCTCCGCACACACCCAAACCGAGCCGGCCCCCGTGTCGTGGGTCACCTGTATGCCGGGGAGACCGTCCCGCTCTTCGGCGAATTCCAGGGCGGCCGCCATCACCTCCAGCGGTGCCTCGATACCTTCGCGTCTTTCGCCGTCTTCGGCATGGGCGATCAGTTCCCGCGCCAGCTCATGCACCTGGGTAAACCAGGCGCCCTGCTCCGTCGTCACCGGAACGATGAAGCTGAACTTCGTGAAGTAGGCAACCATTTGCTCCTCCATGGCTACGCCGGCCTGGCGCGCCTTCACGCATCCTCGTCTTCCGTGACGATGGCGAAGGTATCGGCGCGGATTGCATAAAGCGCGTTCATCACCTGCTCCCAGCCCGGCCGGCTGCCGGCCAGGCAATGCGTCGGGATGGTGCGGACCAGGAAGTCGGCAACGTCCCGCGCGCCCTGCCGGACACCGGCGCGGCTGGGACAAGATCAGCCGGCACAACCAGGAAACGCCTCCGGTCATGCGCTTCGCCACGGTCCAGGCACGTGCACAGTTCATCGAGACCCGGTGCTGCGACGCCGGCCTGCCGGCGAGCGTTCGTGCCAATGCCATGGCCCGTGCCGGGTCTCCGGGCGGTTCCGCCTTGCGGTTTGCGGCGGTGGAGCCGCAACGCGGCCAGGATCGTGGTGACGTCGAGATCGCTCGAATTATGGCTCGCCATCTGGCACCACCTTCAGGACAAGTCCCGTGCCTTTCAGCTTCTCCGCGATGGCCTCCAACCCGGCGAGGGCCTGCTCAACCGGCTCCTTGCCGTCGAGCAGCTGCCGCAGTTCGGCCAGCGTGAAGACGACGTCACCGTCGGACGTGCCGTAGCAGAAGTTTTCCGCCGGGGAGTCGAACCGGGTGCCCTCGGGATATTCGTAGCCCGCCGACCAGGCGGCTACATAGGTCAGTCCCAGGGCGTGGCACGCCGCCTCCACGCGATCCAGTTCGCCGCCATTGGTATCTTCGGCAATCAGCCGGAGTGGGCAGCCGTTTCCGCTGACGCTTTCGATCAGAGCCATCGCCGAGGCAGCGGTCAGCGCGGCGCTGTTCCAGTCCGGCTTGCCTGCATCCGATTCAATGGCGGCGGCCAACGTGCGGATACCGGATTGCCGCAGGCTGCCGCCGATCGTGATCCACCCTGATGATCGGTCGCTCATTTATTTCTTATCCTTCCGGGTTATGGCGAATGCGCCGTCATTGCCGCCGCCGCTGCGCAGCAGTGGCGGGCGGTTCCTGTCGAACGTTGGGAATTGTGCGGCACGCGGGGCCGCGCGTTCTGCTACGGTTGCGGCCCCCAAGCGCGGCCGGCCGTTCGGGCTCGACCGGCTATCGGCCGACCGGCAGCTCGGCCAGCCGGGTGAGCTGGTCGATCTCGCGCAGGAGCTGGCGCATGCGCGGACCGTACTCGGGTTCGAGCCGGCTGGCGCCATCCAGGTAACGCTGCCAAGTGGCGCGGTCCCAGGTCTCGCGGTCACCGATACGCACGCCGCGGCGCGCGCCGCGCCGGGCGGCATTTTCGCAAGCGGTGACCAGGGCGCATTCGAGGCGGGTGAGTTCCAGACGCCGGCTGGCGATGCCGGCCTGCAGGCGGTCGCGGTCGAGCCGGCAACTTGCGGTGTGGAACTCCCGCTGGCCGGATGGCGCGGCGTCGAACGGCCGCGGAGGCCCAATGGTCCTGGTGTCCCCCGGCGTGAGATGGGTCATGGCGGACTCCTCTGGTGACGCGAGAAGCCCGGCCCGGCATATCCGGGTCGGGCCGCGAGGTCAGTCGGCAGCAAGCGCGGAGTCGTCGGCGTCGCCTTCGTCACGGGCCAGCGCATCGTCGGCGTCGTCAACCAGCGTGTCGGCATCGTCGTCACCCGGACCAAGGTCCGGGTCTTCGCCGGTGCCGTTCTCCTCCGCCGCCGCGGGCGCGCCCCTCCCCTCGCCGGCCTTGGCCAGTTCCTCGGGGGTAAGCTGGAAGCGCGCACGCGGGAAGACATAGACGCCGTTGCTGAACCGCTCGATCAGGCGGGCGCGGGTGTCCTTCGCGCGCGCCTCGACACGCACGCCTTCGGCAACCGCCGCGCGTTCCAGCGCCGCCTTCGACAGGCAGCTGAGGAAGTCTTCCGTCGCCATGCTCGGCAGGTAGCGATCGGCGCCGATGGCATCGCCGGCCACCCGCGCCACCGGGCCGCTGTCAGTCATGTTGTCGCGGCAGGACAAAGCGCTGGTCAGCATCGACCGGGCCGCGGTGCGGACCGCTGCGAGGTCGGCGGTCAGCACGCCGCCCTCGGTGAGGCTGTCGCAGATCGCCGCGCGCTCGGCCGCGCCCATGGCGGCGCCGCTGTGCACCGAGACGTTCCGGCCACCGAAGGCAAGCACCAGCAATCCAAGCAGGGTGCCATCCTCGATGGTGGCCTCGCGCAGCGCCTGATGCAGCGCGTCGGTGCGCAGGTCACCGATCATGGCGCAGCCCTTCTGTGTCACTTCCGGCCGGCTGCGCGTGGGCACGCTGCCGGCAACGTCCGCTGCGGCCGGCCGGGGTCCCTTGCCGGGCCTGGCCGCCGCCTTCGTCTCCGGCAAGCGGAACGCGACGGTCTTCACTTCGCCCGAGCGCGTGTCGATGTAGTGGCCGACGTGGTCGGTCCTGGCGGGCTTGCCATAGACCGCCTCGGCCTTCTTCGGCAGTTCGCAGCGGCCGTACTCGTCGACCGGCAGCAGCCGGCCGCGCTCGGGCAGGTTGTTCTGCAGCCATTCCTGCTGGGCGCCGAGGAAGCCCTCGACGTTGGTGGTGGTGCGACTGTCCTCGCCCGCCGGGGCGAACAGATCCTCGTCCCAGACGACGCCGTAGGCCTTGGCCAGATCGTCGCCGAACTTCGCGGCGGCGAACGGCATGCGACGTTTCGACAAGGCACGGGCGATCTCGTGCCAGAGGACGCCCTGCCCTTTCTTCGGCTTGTGCTTTTTCCAGACCTGCGCCTGTTCCTCGCGGGTGGCGGCGGCGATGGTGCGCAGCTGGTCCTCGTTCGGCATCTGGCCCGCCGCCATGACGTCGAGCATGGCGGGCAGCAGATGCGCCAGCAGCTTGAGGCGGCGCACGGTGCGCGGCGGCAGGGCAAGCGCATCGGCGATGCCCTGCTCGTTCCACCCTTGCGCTTCCAGCGCCTGGGTGGCCCGCCAGATGTCGACGCTGTTGAGCGAGGCACGTATCAGATTCTCGCTCACCGAACGCATGGCGTCGGCGGCTTCCTCGGCGTCGCACAGCAGCACATCGATGCTGGCGAGGCCGGCGGCGACCGCCGCCTTGACCCGGCGGTTGCCGGCGATGATCACCAGCTGGCCGCCGGCTTCCTTCACCCGCGGCGGCTGGATCACGCCGATCGCCTTGATCGAGGCGACCAGTTGCTCGTCCATCGCCGGCGGTGCCGGCGTCCGCCGGGGGTTGTCGGGGTTCGGTATCAGGCTGGTCGGATCGACGTTGCGGAGTTCGGCCATCATGCGCTCCTGTTGGATGGTTCTTCGCCTTCCATTTGTTTTCGGGAAGACCCGACCCCGCCGCCGCATCCCGTCCGGCCGGGGCAAGGGCGAAGCCGGCGCAGCCGGGCGCGCGCATGGCGCGCGCCCCTTGCGGCGGCCGGCGGCGATGCGGCATTTTCGCCGTTCTGATCAGGCATTGTTCCGCCTGGGCCGACGAAGCGGCCAAACCGATTCCGGTCAGGCCGGCTCGGCGGCATCCGCCGCCGCGGCCGGATCGTCCGCCGGCGCGCTCGCCGTAGTGGCAAGGTCGGCTTCCAGTTCGACCAGCCGCGCCAGTTTTTCATCCAGCTCGCCCTGCAACGGAAACGCCTCGCCCAGCCTTGGCGTGTAGTCGGCCAGCCGGGCGGTGGCGTCCGCCTGGCGACGGGTCTGCTCTTCGAGGTCCGCCTCGAAGCGGTCGAGCGCGTGTTCCAGGCGGGCGATCAGCCCCAGGGCGGTGAGGTCGTCTTCAACGTCGATCCGCTGCTCGTTGTCGGAGCGCTGCAGCACGAGCTCGGCGCTGCCGTCCTGCCCGGCCCGGTTGCGCCGCACCCGGCAGGTCAGCTCGAAGCCGCCGATCCGGCCGATCGTCCAGTCGCGTTTGTCGCGCTCGCGCGCGGCAATCCGCACCTTGGAGAGCAGCGCCGCGCCGGCCACCCGCCGTTCCGTCACTTGCCGTCCTTCCACCTCCATCGCGAAGGCATCGCCGCGCGTCGGCGTGCGCCGCGCGATGTCCTGCCGGATTCCTTCAATCCGCGCCGCTGCGCGCGCCTGTTCGAAGCCGGCGGCGCGGACCCGGTGACGGATGTCGTGCTGGTCATCGACATGCGCCGCCTGCTGGCGCCGCAGCCGGGCGATCTCGGCTTCCAGCCCGGCTTTGCGGATCAGCCGGCCGTCGCCCGAGGCGATCGCCTTGGCCATGGCGAACTGGTTGGCCTGGCTGCCGATATCCTCCACCCGGCGGATGCTGCGGTCGCCGGAAAGGGCGGCGGAGATGAACCGCGCCTTGCGTTCGTTGCTCTGCCACATGGTGGCGTCCATCGAGCCGAGCGTCGCGTAGGCGTAGACCTCGATCTCGTCGTGCTGGTTGCCCTGCCGCTCGATCCTGCCCTCGCGCTGTTCGATCTGGCTGGGCAACCACGGCACGTCGAGTTGATGCAGCGCCTTCAGCCGCTGCTGCACATTGACCCCGGTGCCCATGGTCTCCGACGAACCTATCAGCACGCGGACGCGGCCGGCATTGAACTCGCCGAAGAGTCGCTGCTTTTCAGTTGTGCGCTTGTAGTCCTGCATGAAAGCAATTTCGGCGGCCGGAACGCCAAGCTCGATCAGTCGCAGACGTATCCAGCGATACGCCGAGAAGCCGCGCTTGTCCTCCACGCTGATCGTGCCGAGGTCGGAGAAGATCAGCTGGCCCGCGCCAGGGAGCGGATACATGCTGCCATCCGGCCGGCGGTAGCGCTGGCCGGCGGTCTCCTGCCAGATGCGATGCACATTGACGATCAGCCGGTTGAGCTTGTTGTCCGGCTCGTCTCCGTTGCCTGGCCACACCAGCCGCATGTCGATCGCCGCGTGGCGGCCATCGGTAATCACCGCTAAAGCGCAGTTCGGAGTGTCAACAGAGAGGGCGAACGCTGCTGGCACCTAGCGCTTTCGGAAGCCATCGGGCTAGACAGGTAAACAAGGGTGGCCTGCTGTACCCGTTTGGTGCTCGTTGTTTACATTGTTCTCGTCGGCTCAACGGGGGCTCTGCCCCCGTGCCGCCGCGTTCACGCGGCGGCCCCCCGGGATATAGAGCACAGAAACCTGGATCTCGTGAGTCCGGAGTTCTGGCCCAATCTCGGCTCATCCGGCGAGCCGGAACGCCTCCATCTTATCCGTGTCCTGTCGTCCGATGACGAAATTTACGAAGCCGTTGCCTGATGCGGCATTCAGCAGAAAATCCGGCATGCTCTGGCGCAGTGCATTGGCCACGACCAGCTCCGAGGGCGGGATGCCAGGGCGGATGGTGCGCAGCCAGGAGCCGAATGAGTTCCAGACGCGCTGTGGGAAGGCGACAGCCAGGTACTGCAGCAGTCCCTGACAGACGACCGCCGCCTGGATGAAGACGTGGTAGGCGTGCAGCTTGCGCCTGACGGCGTCGCGGTATTCGGGCGAGGCGCGATGGACGTGCTGGTTGCCGGTGCGGCGGCGAAGCGGCTTCATGTCGGACATCCAGAAATGGTAGGTGAACGCGCCGATCAGCCGCACCGCCTGCTTGAACGTGTGTTCGATCTTGAAGCGCAGGCCGTAGAGGCGAATGATCTCGATGGCCGCCAAGGAGGTGTCGGTGCACATCAGGAGGCACGATCCTCTTGTGGGATGGACCACGGCAACGAAGCGCACGAGCCGGCGGGCCGGGCGCCACAGTAGGTCGCGGACCATATAGTGGATGACCACCTGGCGCTCGCCGTAGACGGGACTGTTGGCCTGTTGAAGGCCCTTGGGGTCATCCAGCAGAGACCTGAGCCTGACCTTGCTGCCATAGACCCTGGGCCGACCCCTCTTGCGCTGGCCGCGCGGCTGGTGGGCGGTGTAGGCGACGGCGTTGGACTTCACCCGGGTGACCAAGTGATTGTTCTGTTCGAGCAGGCCGGCGACGATCTTGCGCGCGGCATAGTAGGCGTCGGCGACGAAGTAGCAGGGTTGCGCGATGGCGACGATGCCGAGGAGGGCGAGCATCTTGTCGAGCAAGGTGCGGCGGTCGCGGTTGGACCACACCACCCCCTCGTGAATGCGGATGGCGAGCGGCACAGCGAAGACGCTGGCGGCGGCCTGAACCAGCAGGCTCACGGCCTGGAGGGAGTGTCCCATGATGTATTCGGGCTTGGTGTTCGATTCGGACTGCTGATGCAGGAGCTTGACCGCCGGCATCTTGCGGCCGCACTTGGGGACCTTGATGCCGTCGCCGACCACGACGCAGCGGCCGTTGATGCGCAGCGGCTGCGGGAATAGCCGCAGCACCGTCTGGGTCCATAGTGCGGTGAGCCGGTCGAGCTGCACGGCGGGGCTATGAAAGTGATCGACCAGCTTGTTGTAGCAGCGGGCGTCGAGCTTCAGCGCGCGCACCAGGCTGGTCACGCCGAGCTGTTCGGTGCGCACGGTGAAGCCTGCGACGGCGGTGGCGAACCAGAGGAAGGTGCGCAGGCGGGAGAACGCCGGCCGCAGCTGCCAGATCGCGTTCCACCAGGGCATCCACAGTGACATCGGACCGACTCGTTGCTGTTTATGACGAACGATGTTGGTTACCCCGGCAATCATGGTTACGATGTTGAATCTCCTGTGATCGGCGATGACTCTATTGTGAGTCGCGCGACGGCCGTGGGCGGCGGTGCTATTCTCATCCGATGGGCAAGCGGCGCACGACATCCCCCTTCGAGGACAACCCCGTCATCGACGGCTTTCTCGAATGGATGGACGCACCCGAGGGACAACGGTCGATCGAGGCGCTCGATCTGGTGTTCGCCGCCCTGGCACATGCCGGGGTCGACGCCACGCAGCGCAGGATCGTCTGGCCCGACGGGAAACGGCTATCAATCAGGCAGTCGACGGAGCGCATCCACGCCGAGCATCCGGGCGTGGCTCGCGACCAGATCGAACCTCACCTACTGGGTTGGCTCGAAAGCTGTGCGCCAAAAACCTGCTCCGAACGCCAGCTCGAGGAACTCGACCGGCTCATCGAACCGTGGCTCGACGATTATGAGCGCACGTCACGGGCCGTCAGAAAGTAGCCTAGAACTCGGCACTCTCAAGCTGGATAGGCAGTGTGGTAAACTCGGTAACCCAATGTCGTCGCACTCTTGTGCTTCCCATGATATCGTCTTGCCCAAAGCGTCCATAGTGGGCATCGTCGCAGTGCGGACCCCGGGGACGGATAGGCCGCGCACGGAAACCTGGAGCGCCGCCGGTTCGTCCGGCGGCGTTTCTCGTTTGAGCGTGCGCTTTCATCAAGTCCACAGGGACAATGTGACGTCACAAGCGACCGGTGCAGGCGGGTGTATCACTGCCCTTTCCAGCACGCTTCGGTCGCCAACGAGGATGATACGCTGGTGAGCGTGCAGAAGAGAAAGATGTAGCGGAGCAGAATCCATCATGCGAGAGCCATGTCATTGCATTTGCCATGGCGGCCCGGGGACTTCAACCCAACCGTGCAGATGCGCTCGATGTTGTGAATGGGGCGCGAGTGGTTATCCTCGCTGATCTCTGCGAGGCGCTTTTGTCTCGGTTCCGGAGCCATCAGCGACTCTCCGATCTGTCGATGCGTGGCAAAGGCTGGTCTAAGAATTCCTCATCGAGCCCTCGCGTCGCCGCGTTGTAGGACCAGCGAGCGAACTTCTCCAGCAAGGCGTCGCGAACCATTCCGAACTCCCTTACGTTGCGCCGCAGCTCTTGGATCTGGCGTTCTTCAGGACTCATCTCTTCGCGGCGATTCGGCGGCGCAGGCTCCTTTATAGCGCGACAGCTCGGATGGCCGGTCAGCGACAGCAAGGATGGCCGGTCGCTGCGTGGTGGAAAGATGGCGTTGGTGGCGCTGCGCGGCAAGGGTTGTGTCGCGGAGCGTGTCAGATGGGCAGT
>Ga0255351_1000511_pt1 | contig 17177 bp, 27 predicted proteins | sample HBST25r2metaG_FD_186024 | JGI IMG/M metagenome (GOLD analysis project Ga0255351, IMG submission 186024) | Peat soil microbial communities from Stordalen Mire, Sweden - H.B.S.T-25.r2 | ecosystem: Environmental > Terrestrial > Soil > Wetlands > Peat | place: Sweden: Norrbotten County, Stordalen... | reverse complement strand
ACAGTATCTAGCGCAACCGGGAACGTTACAATAGGATTAGCAAGCAATGCTGTATTGCCAGGAACTGCCGGTGTAACTTTACCACAAGGCAATACAGCAGCCAAGGCTGGAGCCGCTGGCACGATGAGATTTAACACGCAGACTGCGGTATTCGAAGGTACGGCAGACGGTTCTACTTGGGCTCCGTTTACGACTGCTTCAACCGGCGTAGTAAGCGTTGGTGGTACGTTAAATAGAATAACCTCTACAGGCGGCACAACTCCCGTTATTGATATAGACGCTAATTACGTAGGGCAAAGCAGCATTACAACTCTTGGCACAATAGGCACAGGAACTTGGAACGGTGGTGTTGTTGGGGGCACTTATGGCGGCACAGGCGTAAATAACGGTGCATCCACCATAACACTTGGGGGAAACTTAACAACTAGCGGCGCTTTTAACACCACGTTAACTGTAACTGGAGCTACAAGCGTTACTCTACCAACTTCAGGAACACTGGTTAACTCAGCAGTGACTACGCTATCATCACTATCAAGTGTTGGCATTATAGGTACGGGCGTTTGGGGTGGCACTATAATTTCCCCAACGTATGGTGGGACTGGAATTAACAATGGCTCATCGACAGTCACGCTTGGCGGTAACTTTACAACTAGTGGCGCATACGCAGCAACCCTAACATTGACAGGTGCTACTAGTGTAACTTTACCAACGTCAGGCACATTAGCTACGACTTCATCTATTCCTACTTTTCCTTTGTCGTTAGCTAATGGCGGGTTAAACGCCAACTTAACAGCAAGTAATGGTGGTATTTTTTATTCTACTGCATCAGCGGGGGCTATCCTAGCCGGGACATCTACTGCTAATCAAGTTTTATTGTCAGGTGCAAGTACTACTCCTGCCTGGTCTACAGCTACTTATCCTACTACTACTACTATTAATCAACTTCTTTATTCATCAGCTGCTAATACTATTACAGGTTTAACAACCGCCAATAGTGGAGTATTAATAACGAGTAGTGGCGGAGTTCCAAGCATTGGTAGCACTTTACCAACTGCCGTGCAAGGAAATATTACACAAACCGGAACGATCACAACCGGTGCGTGGAACGGTTCAATAATAACAGGAACTTATGGCGGCACAGGTGTTAACAACGGTGCTTATACTGTTACTTTAGGTGGTAGCATTTCAACAGCTGGCGGTCTAACATTGTCTGGCGCATACAATTCTACTTTTACTTTTAGTAACACCACATCCGTAACATTTCCAGTTTCTGGCACTCTAGTTAATAGCGCTGTAGGTACATTGTCTTCCTTGGCCAGTATTGGCACGATTACAACCGGAACCTGGGGTTCAGCTGCCACACCAATTGGCGTAACCTCTGGCGGTACAAACATTACTAGTTTTAACCAAGGTGATACTATATATGCGAGCGCTGCCAATACATTAATGGCTCTTGCTAAAAGTACTACAGCAACCCAATACCTTGCTAACACTGGAGCTAGCAACGATCCAGCATGGGGGTATGTAAATCTTTCTAATGGTGTAACTAATACGTTGCCTGTTGCCAATGGCGGAACGGGTGATGCATCTTTTACTTCATATGCAGTTTTATGTGGCGGCACAACATCAACTGGATCGGTACAATCAATAGCATCCCTTGGCACATCAGGACAGGTATTAACAAGTAATGGTGCAGGTGCTCTTCCAACATTTCAAGCGGGTGGCGGAGGCGGTGGTGGTATTTCTTGGCAATCGGTACAAACCTCTAATTTTACAGCGATATCAGGTAATGGGTATCCAATTAATACAACAGCGGGAATAATTACGGTTACATTGCCTTCTGCTCCTTCAGCAGGAAACTATGTAACTATTGTTGATTATTCTGGGACAGCTGCTACCAATCAGATTGATATTAATCCAAATGGAAGTAAAATTAATGGTTCAACATCAAATGAACAGATAGTTATAAATCGAGTAGCTGTATCTTTAGTTTATGTTGATACTACCCAAGGATGGATAGTATTTAGTGCTGCTTATGCATCAACCCCAATAAACAAATATTATTCTATTTCTTATTTGTCTGCCGCTGGTGGTGCTGGTGCTGGTGCTGGACCAGGAAGCGGCTCTTTTAGTGGCGGTGGTGGTGCTGGCGGTTTGTTGGCCTCAACAACGAATTTACAACAAGGTGTGGTTTATACTATTACAATTGGTGGTGGTGGTGCTCTAACCACTAACGGAACTAATTCTAGTATTAGCGGAAGTTTCATAACTACAATTACCTCTATTGGTGGTGGTGCTGGTGGAGTTTATACTGGTGCTGGCCAAAATGGTGGTTCTGGTGGTGGTAGCGGTTATGGAAGTACTACCGGAGGAAGCGGTACTGCTGGCCAAGGAAATGCTGGAGCAGGATATAGCTACGGTGGTGTTGGTGGCGGCGGTGGTGGTGCTGGCGGTGTTGGATCTACAAATATTGGCGGAACAGGCTCGGCATCTACTATCACAGGATCTAGTGTAACTTATAGTACTGGTGGAAGTTCTACCAATAGTGGCGGAACAGGCGCGGCAAACACTGGAAATGGCGGTAATGGTGGGTATTCTGGAGCAGCCGGCGGTTCTGGTATAATAGTTTTATCTGTTCCAACCGCTAATTATTCAGGCACAACTACTGGATCGCCAACCGTAACAGTTTCTGGCGGCAATACCATCATGAAATTTACCTCAAGCGGAAGTTATACAGCATAAAAGGAATAATTTAATGTCTCATTACGCAAAAGTAGTTAATGGAATAGTAACCCAGGTTATTGTGGCTGATGCTGCATTTTTTAATACTTTCGTGGATACTAGTCCTGGTTCATGGATCCAAACCTCTTATAATACGAGAGGTGGCAATCATTATGCGCCAAACAGTGATATCCCGGATGGCGGCACTCCTTTACGAGGAAATTATGCAGGAATTGGCTATACATATGATTCAACCCATGATGTGTTTTATCCGCCACAGCCTTACCCAAGTTGGACTATTGCTACCCCAAACTGGACTTGGACACCTCCAACACCTTATCCTACTGATGGAAATCTATATATCTGGGATGAGACAACTAAGTCTTGGGTAGCAGTTCCAACTACAGCTTCATAGGAGAATTAAAGTGCCATTTGTTTCCAAAGCCCAGCGTAAATTCATGTATGCTAAACATCCTGAATTAGCCAAAGAATTTGAATCTGCCACCCCTAAAGGTAAAAAGCTGCCTCAGCATGTAAAGCCTAAAGCAAAGGCTATTAAGAAATCTAAGCAAAAAAAGTAAACAACGGCCTCTTGACTACCTTTGGGGTTTGTATAAGATTTACTATAATGACTTTAGATTAATTTATTTTTAATATAATAAGGACATCGAAAATGAAAAAGCACGAACGTAAAGAAGAATCTTACGAAAAGAAAGAAAAAATGAATAAAAAAGGTGGCAAAATGGAAGGTCGCATAGGTAAAGCTGCTAAAAAGAAAAAATAGTTTCTGCCAAATAAAATATAAATTAATCTAAACCATGGAGGGCAAAGATGTCAATTTTACAAGCTACAAGTAGCGTTACTGGGTTAGCCGGTGTTATTCCTAATCTAGTTTTTATAAATACTAACGACTCTGTTGCAACTGTGACAACAACAGGATATTTAAGTAAAGCTGTTCATGAAAACCTATTAACTGTCTCAAATGGTGATATGGCTTTAGTTAATACCACAAGTGGTGTTGTGTTTTTAGCTGTTACTATTACTGGTAATGCACCAAACCTAATTTACAGCTTAGTAACCCCAGCCAGCTCCGGTGGTTCTTTTGCTGGAAACGTCCAGGCAGGATCGAGCGGTGTAGCTGGTGATTTTATTTCTTTCCCAGCAACAGCAAACAGAGGAAACTTAGTTGTAGCTGCCACCTCAAATGCAGGAAACACAGCAGCCACTATAACGAATGCCTCACAAGCTGGTGTTAGGACTTTTACAATTCCCGATCCAGCCGCTACAACAGCTAATTTTGTGCTAGCTCCTAGTGCTTTAGTAAGTGGAAATGTTGTTAAAGCAACTGGTACGGTTGGTGCAATTCAAGATGCTGGATTTACATTACATGCTGCAACTACTGCTGCATACGCAGGTGGTGGTACAAGCAATGCTTATACAGCAACTAACGTTGGAGCAACCAGTATAGTGACAGCTTCTATTTTAGCCTCTACTAACGCTGTTTCAATTACTAAAGTAGTTCCAGGTGCTGGTACATTAACAGTAAGTTTTAGCACCGATCCTGGTGCTGCAACTACCGTAAGCTGGATCGCAATAACGCCTGCCGTGTAATTATCGATTAACGCCCTTCAAGATGGAGGGCATTTTTATATAAGGAAATATAACTATGACAATGCAATCATTAATTGAACGCGTATCTCAATTAGCTCAGGCTATTGAACAAAGTGCTGCTAATCACAATGCTTTAGTAGGACGTTTAGCAGAAGCTAAATCTATTTTAGATATGTTAAATTCAGTGAAACTTCCTGGTACTGTTGGTACTGTAATTAGTGATGTTGATGCTGCTTTAGGTACTACTGAAAACGTGGTAAACGCTGTAAGCTCGGCTATAGCTACACCTGCTGCTAATTAGGTTTGAGCATACAGATCCCAGAAAAGAAGATCCAAAGTGATTTCTTTGAATGGCTGTGTTTTTACCCCTGCTTACGTCTTGTTACCTTTGCTATCCCTAATGGGGGGAGTAGAAATCGTCTTGAGGCTAAAAGCCTCAAGGCGCAAGGCGTTACGCCTGGAGTACCTGATATATTCATGGCCTTGCCTTATAATGGCTTTCATGGGTTGTTTATAGAATTAAAATCTAAAACAGGCCGCCTTTCCGAACATCAAAAAATATGGCTTAATAATTTAAATGACAGAGCCTACAGAGCTGTCGTATGCTATTCTTTAGATGAGGCAATGGATGCAGTTACAGAGTACTTGGGAGGGAACCTAAATAATGTTTAATAACTTACAGTTTAGACAACTAATAATCCAACCAGTATTGCGCGCTATTTATCTTTATAGCCAAGAAGCCGAAGACTTACTTGTAGGAACTTGCGCTCAAGAATCCAGAGGCGGTACATATTTATTTCAAGAAGGTACCAATCCTGATTTATATGCATCATTACAAAAAAACATTTTGGCTGTCGGGGTTTATCAAATGCAATCAGCCACTCATGATGACATTTGGAAACATCTAAATTTATCTAATCATTATTTACTAGATAAGATAATAAGTTTTTGTAATGTTCCTAATAACCCAACGGCTAATATTATGCTATACAATCTTTATTATGCAACAGCTATGGCAAGATTATACTACCATAGGGTGTCTGAACCTATCCCTAAGACCTTAGAACTTCAAGCAGAATACTATAAAAAATATTATAATACAGCTGGCGGTAAAGCTACTGTTGATGAATATATTACTAACTACAATAACTTTGTTGGGGTTAAAAAATGAGCGATCCTTGCGTTAATGGTCTTGTTGATAAAGTTATTGCTATGGGGGCAAACACCAAGGTAATTTGCTTCGTGATTATCATTCTTTCTGTTATTTTCGCTGGCGTTTGTTATTGGTATACAGGTAAGATTAATAATCCTGGCACTGAATTTGCAGAAGAAGTCATAGAAGAAATTGTTAAGAAAGAAACAGGCATAGATATTGATAAATTATTACCACCTAGTAAACATTCTATGGATGATTAATATATGTTCCACGAGGAACATTAAACGGATTTAGTGGATTTATGGATGAAAATAAACATGTTATTAAAAACTGATGAATTTATTGAAGCTGGTTTCCCTGAACACCAAGCTAAAATGTTAGCTCGTAATTTAGCAATTGCTGGCGAAACGGACTTACGTCTTATCGCAACTAAAGAGCATATTCAAAACCTTGAGTTTGCCATAACCTCTGGATTCAAGCGCTTAAAAAATGTGGTATATTTGTTTGGAACAATACTCACATTACTACACGGATATTTCGTGTTAAAGGTTCTCGTCTACTAACGCTTGATTATCATGCCATTTACTCCATTTGGCCTGTAAGCTTACCCAAAAATCAGGTTCCATATCTAAAACCTCTGCTAATTCCATGGCAGAATCAACCGTAAGGTTTATTTCTCCATCCATAAGCTTTTCCAATTTTGAATAAGGCCAACCTAAATCTTTGGCTAATCTGTGTGGCATAAGGCCGTTAGGTTCTATAAATTCCCTAAGTAATATTTCTCCAGGGTGCGGCGGTTCTTTTTCCATGAGCATTTTTCTCCTATGTTATTAACTTTCTATAGCATATGGGGCAGCAGTATCAACTTACCAAAAACTGTTCCCTAAATTGTCACTATTCGTGCAGATACACCAACTCACCCTAACGCTTTATTAGCCATTCTTTTAGTTGGCCGCTAGGGTAGCCGCAGTTAGGGTAAGAAGGCGGCTACAAAGCGATAAAAGTGGCCTTGGTTAGGGTTTGTTTTGCTTGGTTGCCCATGCGGTTTCATTAAAACATGCTTTTAACCTAGATTTTAGTGGGCCACAATATTTTGTTCCAAACTCAATAGCTTTTATTTCTTCCGCTGATAATCCATTTTCCCATATCTTAAATTCTGCGTCATAAATTTCTTGAGCGAGTTTTGCTAAGCGTTCCGCTTCTGCTTTTTTTCGTGACGCAAGTTCTTGTTGTGCTATTTCTTGTGGTGATTTGTAATTATTTTCAACCCACGCTTGGCCTTTTCGTAAAACTCCCATTATCACGTTTATCGGATTTGTATATTGTTTTGCATTTGGATTATTCAAAAGCCCAAATGCAAAATGCTTGATTGATTCCTCGACTACATCGGGGAGGTTAAGATTAAAAATCTGTCTAAGATGTTTTTCTGAAAAGCCAATATCTTGTAAGGGATCTAAATTTATGTTCCTCCATTCCTCGGGAAGCTCGTTTCCGTTAGTAGTAGTATTTTTATTATTAATATAACTACTACTACTAACGGGGGTTGACTCCACTTTGGACTCCACTTTGACTCCACTTTGACTCCACTTTGACTCCACTTTGACTCCAGTTTCAAGGTGGAGCATCTCATGAAACAACAAATCAGGGATAGTATATTTTGACCATCCACCCTTACCATTTTTATAAGCAACTCTGGATATACAGTGTTTTCTTTCTAACCGCCGTATTGCTGCTTTTATGCTGGATTTTTTGCAATTTATGGCATCTTTAATATGTTCCACCGTTAATGGATTGGTAACCTTAGATCTAGCTTTTTGGCATTCTGAATAAATCAAAAAAATGATAGCTCTTTGAAGCCCAACTAACGAGGAGTAATTTGGCTGTTTTGACTCCACTTTGACTCCACTTTGACTCCACTTTGACTCCAGTTGTGACTCCAGTTTGACTCCAGTTTCTGATTTTGAAAGTAATCTGGACTCCACTTTGACTCCACTTTGACTCCAGTTTGACTCCAGTTTGACTCCACTTTGACTCCAGTTTGACTCCAGTTTGACTCCACTTTGACTCCACTTTGACTCCACTTTGACTCCAGTTGTGACTCCAGTTTGACTCCAGTTTCTGATTTTGAAAGTAATCTGGACTCCACTTTGACTCCACTTTGACTCCAGTTTGACTCCACTTTGACTCCACTTTGACTCCACTTTGACTCCACTTTGACTCCACTTTGACTCCAGTTTGAATCACGTTTGTGTACGATCTGTGTACGATCTGTGCCTGTACTAGGTTTGTACTCCGTTTGTACTAGGTTTGTTTTAAGTTGAATTTCATCCATTTTTATGTCATTGTCATGATTCATAAAGTTATCTTCCTTGAAATGTAAATTTTGATGGGAGTTTTTTTCCTCAACGGCCGCCGTAACCAAAACTTCCATGATCGGCGGCTGAGAAGTTTCTAACTTCTCAGCTTCTTCAGGAGAAAAGTTATCACCTTGATACCATGGTTTATATTCGGCCGGTAAGCCAGTAATAACAGAGTTACATTGTGGCTTGTTTTTTTTCTTCGCGTTTAATTCTTTAGCTTTTTTTAAGATTTTATCTATATCGACAGACATTATTTATTTCACTTTTTTTAAAATATTAAACTCATTTAATAATGTAACAAGAACATCAAAAAGCTCTGATTTTCTGGTTGCGTCTCCTATATGTTTTTTATCGGTAGTTGTTTCTCTTATTTTTGCACAGTCTTTAATTACATTTTTAGATAACAAGTTAGGATATGCTTTGCTTATTTTGGCAAACATTTCTATGTTGTTAGTTTGATTCTGAAAGAATTTATTTATGAGTATGCTTGTTTTTGGTTCTGAATTGGTTTTATAGGATTCACGGATAGTTTTTACGTCTTCTAAAAACATTTCTATGCCCATTATAGAAAACTCATCGGCACAAGCAGGGATCAATAAATTATCAGTGCTTTGTAAACACAAACAAAATACTGAGTTTAGAGTGGTTAAACTGGGTGGAGTATCTACGACAATAACATCATATTTAGATCGTAAATATGAAAGGCATAATGAATTAAACCACGTTAAATAATGTTTTGGTGTTTCGTGGGATAGCGTTTTTTGAATTAAACCATTTTTCAACGAAGATGGTATAATATCTAAAGTAGGACTTAATTTAATTATTATATCTTCTATTTTAAGTTTTTTATCTACCAAGTCCGCAAATACCGGAGGATTTGCTTTTATGCCATCAAATTGTCTGGTTAAATTTGCTTGAATATCTAAATCAATAGCACAAGTTTTTAAACCTAGTGTGGATAGCATCTCTATTGTTAAATATGCTAACGTAGTTTTTCCCACCCCACCTTTTAAATTTCCTATATAAATTACTTTCCCGCTTAAAGGATTAAATCGATCGTGTATTATTTTTTTTATTTGTTCGGGCGTTAATAAAATCTTGTATTGTCCCCCCCTTGACAGTTTTTGAGTCTTTGTTCTTCTAGCTTTTGCTCTTTCATGCAAACATGCCCCATGCATCCCAACTAATTTACTAATTTGTGATAAACACAATGTACCGTTACTCATTTTTACTCCAACTTATATGTTTTTAAAATTTATATGATTATAATAAGCATTAACGTAAGATAAAAGTAATTAAAAGTAAATACACTCTTGTAAATAAACTTATCCACAAAATCTTTTAATAACCCTGTGGATAAGATAACTGTTTGCTGAAATTTCCGAGGTTTCCTTAACTGTTCAAAATTTGAACATCTTACGGTAGATTGCTAACTTGTCAGCATATTTAAGCTATACTTTCTTGAAAATATAAAAAAAGAGGAGAGCTGTACGATGTATACTGGAGAACCTAGATCTAGCGGTAGCAGTGCGGATGCTAATAGCGTTATGGATATTATTATTAACCCAGTGTATCAAGAATGGTTAGAAATACGAGATCGCTGTTACAACCCAAATAATCCGTCATATAAAGATTTTGGAGCAATTGGCGCAAAAGTTTGTGATGATTGGATGCATTCTTATTCTAATTTTATTAGAGATATGGGCGCACCCCCTCACCCGTATCGCATATTTTTTATAGAGAGGATTGATAGTACAGAGCCTTATTACAAAGCAAATTGTAGGTGGACTGCACGTCCTGCGGCTAACCGTAGATTACACTTTAAAATTCATACTTCGGGAACTTTTGATTTGTTACAACCAACTACCAGCCCTCAAGCACCAACTACAAGGTACCCAACCGAGGGTACGTTTGCATCTCCAACAACCCCAGCAACATCAACGGTAGAGTTACCGCCAGTAACTGTTCATAAAGCTACGCCGAGGCCGCCTAAAAACAAATGCTTAATACTTTAAGGTAATATGGAAAATTATTTATTAAACGCACAACTTATAAATCTACTGTTGTTTCCTTTTGTTTTCTTAAAGGAAGAAATAGAGGCAATATTAAAATGTAAACATGTAACTAGAAGCATGTTTAGGGTTATCCTTACGTCTATTGGTTGCATAGCTGGCGGTGTAATGTTTTATCAAAGCGCCGCATTTGCCCAGTTTTTAAGCGGTATAGTAACAGCATTAGGCATACCAAGTAATTTTCAGTCATTAGCTACATTATACGCAGCTGTAACATCAGGAGGTGGCATAACAGGATTTTGTGCCAGAATGGCAACTAAAGCTTTTTGTTATTTTAAATACGGCGATCCTGATTTTTACTTAACTAAACAAAGAGAAAGAGAGTTAGAGGAAGCATTTAGGCATCAAGGCTATAACATAACAGGCGATACCATTAGAAAAGTAATAGAGTTTTGTATTAGAAATTTTCGTAAACCTCCATTAAAAGATTTTGGATCGCACCCACACGATTGGAAGCGGATGTTGGATGCTTTAATTTACGAAGGAGATTTAGAAGTATTTTTAGAACAACAGGAATTTCTACAAAAGAAACTACAAAAAACTATCCAAAGATGCAATGCTTTAACAAAATACGGATCTACTGTTGATCTAGAAAAATCTTTATTATGGTCGTTTAAAAATCAAACCAAATTTAACTGTGAAGACACACCGTTATTACCTCGTCAACATACCGAAACTATCCCAATGTCTCTTAGCGCTAACTCTTTAACATCATTGCCACGTGAAGTTAAAGATAAGATGTTAGTTATGAAAGTCTTAGCTAAATTTAAACAACATCATAAACACCACGAACACCCAGAATTATTGTATCATTGTTCAGCACATCTTAGACGGCAAGAGCAAAATTTAACTGACGTGGTTTTTCCTTTAACTCTTAGCCCCTCATCTACAGAAACTACTACTACCCCTTCTTCCGGACAATCGGTGACAATCTATGATGCAGATGCGGTAGTCTATTCTTATAGTAACCCATCAGTGTTAAGAGCTAGGCCATCATCTTAATAATTGTTTTTATCAGCATTAAGTTATAGTTTTTGCCCAAGCTTCTAATTCACACCTTAAATAAAGTGGGCGTTTGTTTAGCGGATTTTTTGACTTTGGGAAATTTGAAAGTTTTCTAAAAGAATAAAATTGTGTTGTACCAACACCAAGAAATTTTGCTGCTTGTTTAGGGTATAAAAACATAGATGTATTATCCATAATAATCCTTATAAAAAATTAACAAACTTTTTAATTGTCCATATTTGAACAAGAATTATTATAATTAGCTGATGGTTAAATCACATCCGTTATGGGTATTGAATATTTAGAGTCATAACGGATACAACCATCAAGAGCAGCAAGTACTATAGTTAATTTTAAAACGCAGTCTAATGTGTTAATGTACATTTAATTTCCTTAACCACTAGCGGCATTAGAATGCGCTAGTGGTATCTTTTGGTTGTTTATATTTAAAGCATCTTAATAATTGACGGCTTTAAGAGTACAGAGTTTAATATAAAAACGCCCTAGGCGGAGTTAAGTTCCTAGGGCAAAATTATTTTGCATGGATAAAGGGAAAGTATCAGACGATTAGCCACTAAAGTCAAACCAAAAGTCAGTTATTTACAGGGAGTAAATTACATGTGTTTTATGTTAATGCTGGCTGCATTTCGCGACCAGGCCAAGGATTCTAATGGGAAGTATCGACTAACAGGAATTGAGACCGCTGTTTACGCCAGGATGGCCTTATATGCCAGCGAGGACGGAACTAATATTTATCCTGGCCTTAACACTCTAGTTGCTGAACTTAAGTTTTCTAAGAGTGCTATTCAACGAACTATAAAAGCTTTATTAGATAAAAAACGGATAGTTTTAATAAAGCAGGGCAACAGTCAAACGCATAAAGCTAACGAATATAAAATTAACCTGTCGTTACTTCCAAGGCACGTAGCTATTCAAATGCCTACTTATACTGACGCTGTGGATAACTATGTGGATAACATGCCAATTTCTATGTATAACCCTGTGGATAATTCTTTACCTATAGTCCCAGAGAACATAGGAGCTGTACCCAGAGAGACCAGGGGGGCTGTAGTCACAGCGCCCACCCATAATCATATATCACAATCATTAAATAAAAATCATATGATTAAAGAGCAACAAATTGATATAAAAAATGATTTGTTGATGATGAAGGTAAATAAGAAATCGGTAGATAGGTGGGTTAACGAGTTTGGGTTTACTGCACTAACTGAAATAATTGTAGCTATGAGAGAACACGAAAAGAAAAAAGGGATCCAAATAAAAAACAAGGGGGCTTATCTTAGGAAAATCTTAGAACAACAAAAAAGCAGACATTAATAGCCATAAAAAATTTAGCCCATACGGAAACCCAGGGAGGACCGTAAGGGCTAAATATCAGCCATGATTAATTAACAATTTAGGATATTCTCATTAAGCTAACCTAAAGAAGTTCTATAAGCTCCTTTAGGTCAGGAGTAATCTGTTAGCGGTCTTTCAAATCACTAACAGATCTAAGAATAAAAAAATGCAAGATAATGGTAATATTTTAATTTGCCTCTTGCAAGTCATTTGTGCTGATTTCTTCAAACACTTTGTTAATAGGCAAACTATTAATCTTTTGTTGCTTATCAATTTTTTTATCAAGCTGCCTTATAACATCAGCGAAATCTTTTGCTAGCATATGATCTAAACTGTTAATTTTTAGATAATTACATAACGCTATTTCTTCGCTATCCGACAATATTATTTTGCTTTTAACAATATCTAATTGTTCAGCAGTAACGGTAGCGCCGACATCAACTAGATCTACAACACTAACAACATCTTTCGGCTCTTTACCTTCCATTTCTTCAAAGGTTGGATGCACACCAAGAACATCTGAAAAAGCTTTCCTAAGTGCTTGAGCCTCTGTACATTTAGCTATTTGTCCAAAAGGTCTTTTTGCCCACATAGCATTAGGGGTTTCATCAACTTGTGATGTTCCTTTTATTTTACCCTTGTTTGCGTAGTTTTCTTTCCAATACTCTTTGGCAGAAAAGAAAGAGCTTTTACCGCTAGTAGGATTATATTTTTCTACAGTCATCTTACACCATTCAGGATAAGATATTTCTATAGTTCCCAACCTTTCTGTTATCGTTGGACCGTATTCAGGTTCGCTAATTCCCAAATATAGCCCAGTTCTATCAGCGTCAATACGATATGATGCAATACCAGGCATTAAAACATCCCTATATTCATAACTACCAGTTTGACTGTTTTTTACACTCATAGGCACAATATGAACAGGTTTTGCTATTGGATCATACTTTTTAGCTTTACAATATGCTAAAACCATTCCTATAGATTCATCTTTAGCGCCAGGATAAATCGAATTTTTAAGGGTATAATAGATATTGCTATCAGTATCCGCTAAAAGTTCTGTTAACGTTTGTTTTGGTTTAATTGGCTTTACATTTGAGCTAAGCATTTTAATCCCCCTGCTTGATTATCTAATTCTTTCATTTTTGCCCAATTAGGTAATGATATTAATTGGAATTTTTCTTCATACCCTGGCCATTCTTTATATCTTACACATTCAGTATATAAAGCTGCACCATCTAGATATTCTAGTCTGCCTTGCGCTAACGAACCTTCGTCTAAAGTAAAGCAGGCTGTTAAATAAGGCGGTTTTTTCTCAACTACGAAAAAGGCAAAGAATCTTTTTTTACCATCTAATTGTTTTAATGCGTCTATCTGCATAGCAGCTTGTCTATGATAGCCATACTGATAAATAGAATTTGAAAACGCTTTAATTGAATCAGTGGTTTTAAGATCAATTATTAATTTATCATTAAAAATATCTGGCCTTGATCTAAGTGGTGTATCAAATGTGCCACCTTCCCAAAATATAGATTGCTCAACTTTACCGTCTTTTAGCTCGTTCCAAACAGGATGTGCAGCTATAACGTTAGCCATGTCTTTAATATCTTCCCATTCGCCAGTTCTTAAAATATCTCGTCCATTAGCTGTAATCTCAGCTTGAGCGTAAATCTCTTTACCAATCTTTGTAGATAAATTCACTGATTCTGTCATACAATAAAAGGTATTATCGAATTTTTTTGGCTCTAATATAAGTGTATGAACAGCACGTCCGAGCTTATATTTTTCTGCTTGTTTCTTTAATTCTTTCTCGTCTAACTCTGTACGTTTTACGTGATATTCGTAGTAATACCGTTTAGGACAATCTAGTATCAAATTGATACCAGTTGAGCTAATGCTATTATCTGCGTGGTATTCGTTAATGTCTAAATTGTCGTATATACCGTTTATCATATTATTTCCTCCTGGTTCAATTCTAATTGATTAAATAAATCTTCTATTGCCTCGAATTCGGTATCACCTTTTCCAAGGCAATCGCCACCCGAATAATTGTCTAGGTTGGCTATCCAGTTAAAAAACGGACGCTCTTGGACATATTCTGTATTGATAGTATAAGTTCTCATTATTTGCCTCTTCTTGTAATTTTTATGTTTTTGTGTAATAATAACTACATTGTAATACAAAACGACACAATGTCAAGAGGTAGTTTATAAAAATGTTGGATAAAACAGAAAAAGAGTTATTAGGAACTCCTTTAAGTGTGAGATTGACATCCATAACGCGTAATAAATTAAGCGTACTTGCACGTAAAAGGGGCATGTCGCCATCTAGCTTGGCTAGATTTTGGCTGGAAGAAAGAATTAAAAAAGAAGATAATAATAAAAAGGGGGATTGAATATGGCAAACATAGATACATTACAAATGTACAAAGAATACTTAGAAGGTGGTTATACTGAGGCTCAGGCAATGACAGCGGTAAAGTCCTTAGGAGTTTATCATTCTGATTTAGCAACTAAAGAAGATTTATTATTAACCAAAAATGAGTTTACTAATGGATTACAAATGCTAGAAAAAGACTTAAAAATTTTCTTCGTGTACTCCTTAGGAAGCACATTATTAGTAGGTTTTATATTACCGATTATTGTAGCAATCGTTTTAAAGTACTTTAGGATAATATAAAAAAGGGGGATTGAATATGGCAACATCAAACGCATTAGTTTATTACCATGAATTAGTTAAAGCAGGAATACCAGACGAACAAGCATTTAATCAAGCAATGGCATTTGATAATGCTATTAGTCATTTGGCAACTAAAGAATATTTACAACATCTGGAAACTAGAACTGACTCTAAATTTGATTTAGTTAGAAAAGATATTGCCAATCTGGAAACTAGAATTGACTCTAAATTTGATTTAGCAAGACAAGACTTAAAAACAGAAATTGGTTTACTTAGAAGCGAGATGAGCATTAACCACCGTTGGATTATGGCATTTTTAATAGCTGGTTTAGGCGGAATAATTGGCATGCTTTGTAAATGATTAATAAACTATAATATAACAAGGAGGTTCATATTATGAAGCGCAGATGTACAGCCTGTAACGGCAATAAAAAGATTATGAAACTAGGGATGATAATGGGTGAATGCGGCATCTGTAAAGGCACAGGCTTAGAAAAAACCCCAGACGAGCCATGGAGTGGCGATAGCATTACTTTAAATGATGGGGAAGTTAAACCAACAATAGACAAGGATGTCACCAATGACGCAAAAAGAGAAGAATCGCGAGAAGTTAAAAAAACAGATAGCAAAACTACCCACAATCAAGCTAAGCGTAAAAAGTAAACACACTCCTGGCAGACCAACAAATTATACGGAAGCATTAGCAAATAAAATTTGCCACAAGGTATCCACTTGCACAGATGGTATGCGCAGAATGTGTGATTCAAATCCAGACTTTCCTTGTTGCCAAACCCTTATGGAATGGCGCTTTAATTACCCAGAATTTGCTGCACGCTACGCACAGGCTAAACTTATTCAGGCCGATCTATTCGCAGAACAAATTATAGATATTTGTGATGAACCAAAAATTACTAGTGAAGAAATACAACACGCAAGACTACGAGTTGACACTCGTAAATGGTTAACATCAAAACTAATACCAAAAATTTATGGCGACAGAGTTCATAGCGAATCAACAGTTAATATTAAACATGAGGATGCGCTGGAGCTTTTGAAATGAGGCCATTACCAGATCTGCAAGGACCGAATTGGCCGCCTATTATAAACAACAAAGAATTTGATGCGCTAACTCCAGGAGACTTTTATGCATTAGCTGTAATGTTCTACGAGTTTATGACACCAAGCACCATTGATGTAACGCCAATTACTTTGGCAGAATTTAAACAAAAGTTAGAAGGAGTGTTAAGAGAATGAGTGAATTAAATGCAAGTGATTTGGTAAGTGAAATAGTACAAAACCTCTATGAGATAGAGGAAACGCTAGAAAATATAAGCCCACTTACAGGATGTGGGTATACAGCGGAGTGTTTTAATAAATTAGCAAAAAAGATAGAGCAAGCAAAACGATTGGCCTTTAGTTTGGCGAGCTGTTTTACTTTAGAAGAGAATATTAAAAGATTACAATTAATACGTAAAAAACACGAATCCCATCAAAAGCAAGCACCAATAACAAGGGATAAAAGATGAACTATAGTGTGCGCTCGCATAGCTTTGAGCGATTATTAGAGCTAATTAACGGTAACTTTGAAGGGCGTGTACTTATAACCGTAACAGAATTGCCAGATTATATTAAACAATTACCAACTAAGCAGCAGCAGGTAATAAACTTTTTTTATCGAGACGGCTTAACTTTTAGAGAAATAGCCACTACGTTTGGAGTGAGCTGGTCGAGGCCGTCTCAAATTAGAGATAACGCTATAAAGAGTTTACGGAAAAAAGCTTCGTATAAATGGAATGATAAAATGATGGACGAAAAAAACAATAAGTCATACGATGACTGATGACGAGATTAAGACACGCCAACTTTTAAAAGACAACTTTATACATTATGCTTCGCGTTGTCTTAAAATCCGCACTAAGCAAGGTGAGATTGCGCCGTTTGTCTTAAATAAAGCGCAGCAGTATATACATGAGCGATTAGAAGATCAAAGAAGACAAACAGGTAGAGTTAGAGCACTGATCTTGAAAGGAAGACAACAAGGATGCAGTACGTATGTTGGCGGCAGATACTACCATAAAACAACGCATAATAAGGGGACACAATGCTTTATCTTAACTCATGCATTAGATGCTACCAATAATCTATTTAAGATGGCGCAGCGGTTTTATCAGAATACCCCAAACTTAGTTCAGCCTGATATTAGCACCAACAACT
>Ga0255351_1000510_pt1 | contig 17182 bp, 10 predicted proteins | sample HBST25r2metaG_FD_186024 | JGI IMG/M metagenome (GOLD analysis project Ga0255351, IMG submission 186024) | Peat soil microbial communities from Stordalen Mire, Sweden - H.B.S.T-25.r2 | ecosystem: Environmental > Terrestrial > Soil > Wetlands > Peat | place: Sweden: Norrbotten County, Stordalen... | reverse complement strand
CGGCAGCGGCCGGGGCCCAGGTAGTCGAGCTGAACAATCCCAAGTTGCGCGGAAAGGGAGCGGCGCTGCGTCATGGTTTTGCGGCGGCTCTGGCGGCGGGCGCCAATGCGGTGCTGGTCATCGATGCGGATTCGGTGGTGAGCGCAAACCTGATCTCGGCCACGCAGGCAGCGTTGGAAGGCGGCGCCGAGGCTACCCAGTGCCGGTATGAGTTGGAGTTATCCGCGTCGGGCCCGGTTCGTCCGCTGGCCCGTCTTCGGGCGCTTGCATTTCGCGGAATGAACGTGCTGCGAGCCAGGGGGCGCGCGGGCCTGGGATTTTCGACCGGGCTGTTTGGAAATGGTTTTGCGTTGACGGCAGCGACTCTGGACCGGGTTCCGTTCAATGCAAACAGCATTGCCGAAGACGTGGAATACCACACCAAATTAGTCGCGCAAGGAGTGCGGGTGCGCTGGGTCGGGGAAGCCTTCGTCCACGCCCACATTCCCACGTCTGGCGCAGCGCAGGCCACCCAGGAAGCCCGCTGGGAGGGCGGCCGATTCAGGGTAGCCAGCCAGGCTACCGGGAAGTTGGTTTCTGCTGTTCTGAGCGGGAATTGGCGAGCTCTTGAGACGCTGGTCGACGTTTGGAGCCTTCCTCTGTCGCGTGGGGTCCTGGCTCTCTTGCTGACCGCCGCTCTTCCCGTGCATTGGCTGCACGTGTTTGCACTGGTCTGCGCGGCGATCGGGTTTTTGTATGTGCTGGAGTCGGCGCTCCTGGGCGCCGAACCCATGCGGGACCTTGCGGCGTTGGCAGCTTCGCCGCTTTATTTGGTTTGGAAGGCAGCCATCACGCCGCTGGTTCTTCGCCAGTCCCGGAGCCGCGCTTCCTGGGCCCGGACCAAGCGGGAGGTGCGGCAGCCATGATGAGTCCCCGCCCGATCTCCGAACCGCCTGCGAGCGAAATCGATTGGACGCTCGACCCCGAGGCAGCCCTTGAGATGGGGAGTCCAGACGCGGCGCGGCAACAGATGAGCGACGTGAACCGAAAGCTTGGAAGCAATGTGCTGGCAACGATGGTTGCGCGCGTTGTGAACATGGCACGGGGCGTTTGCATCGTGCCATTCCTGCTGGCGCATATCGGCCTTGAAGCCTACGGCATCTGGACCACGATCTTCATTCTTGTATCGTATGTCGGCATTACCACGCTGGGTATTTCCAATGTGTACATCAAATACGTGGCGGAGTTCCACGCGCGCCGGGAGTACGACAAGGCCAACGCCCTGCTTTCCACCGGTCTGGCGGTCACCATCCCCTTGTGCACCGCGGTCTTTCTGGTCTTTTGGCTGGGATGGGCATGGATTGGGCCCTTGTTGCGGCTGCCCCCTGCTCGCGCGGGTGAAGGCAAAGAAGCTATTTTGATTGTGCTCGGCGTGTATCTGTCGAGCATAGCGTTGAATGCCTTTAACGATGTGCTGACCGGAACCCAGCGGATCGTTTCCACACAAGTTTTCGTCACGATAAGCATTGTTGTGGAGTGCGCAGTGATCGTCTGGCTCGTGAGCGCCGGGCGCGGAATCCGCGGGCTGGCCGAGGCTTATCTGGTTCGGACGGCCATCAATGACGGGCTCTCCATCTGGTGGGCTAAACGCCAGTTGAAATGGCTGCACCTCTCGCTCCGGCAGGTGCGGCGCGAGTCGCTCAAGTACGTGGTTCACTTCGGCGGCCTGGTGCAGTTGCAGAGCATGCTGTCCATCTTTCTGGCCTCGGTGGAGCGGGTGGTTGCACTGGTGCTGATCGGCGCCGCGGCCGCCGGGCTTCTGGACGTCGCCAAGAAGTGGCCGGTCTCGCTCTCGGCCATACCTACCGCTTTTTTTGCCGCGCTGTTGCCGGCAGCTTCGCATGTGGACGCCGCATCCGGCCGTGCCCAGAAATTGCACAATCTGGGCGAGCTGTATCTGCGCGGATCGCGCTATTCCAACCTGTGTACTGCGGCTTTTGTAGCGGCCCTGGCTTTTTGGGCTGGACCCATCATGCACGTTTGGCTGGGTCCGGCGTTACCCATCAGAGACAGACTGATCCCCCTGTTTGTGGTATTCAGCCTTGCCATGCAAATGCATATGCTGACAGGAGCGGGTACATCGATCTTCAGAGGAATGGGCCGGGTGTACGAAGAATTCACCTACTCGATTCCCAACCTGGCGCTTCTGGCGGTCACATTGCCGGCAGCTCGCTGGATAGAAGGGCGCTGGACCCCGTTAGGGATTGGAGCGGCAGTTTGCCTGGCTACTGCCGGCTCGGCATGTGTGTTGATGGCCAGGGTGCTGTGGGTGTTGGATCTTCGGCTCACACGCTTCCTGCGCGTGGTGATTGTGCCGGGCTTGGCGCCCTATCTGGTCGCAGGCATGTTGGCGTGGCCAGTCGCCCGGCTGGTGGCTGAGGTGAATCGCTGGCAGGGCGTGGGAGTTTTGTTGGCCGCGGGCCTGATCTACGCAGCGGGAGGCATCGCAGTGTTGCACTGGTGGGTGTTGACGGACGAGGAAAAGCATAAGGGAATCGGGCTGATACGCCATGGCTTGGGAGTCTTGCGCGGTCAGGAGGCAGCGGCATGAAACTTCACATTGACATCCCGATCATCCTTCTGCTGCTCTCGGGAACCCGCGGGCTTGGAGCCCAGGCCCAGGAGCCCGTCCAGTCGCAGGCCCAATCGCAAATCCAGCCATCGGCTCAGGAATCCACCTCGCAACCGGCCGAGCCCACGCTCAAACCCAATCCGCTTACGACGCTGCGCGATTTTCAACCTGACGGCGATGAAGAATACCGGCTTGGCAGAGGCGACGAGATCACCGTGGATTTTGCAGGGCGGCCGGACCTTGCGGCGAAACTCATTGTCGGGCCGGACGGGCGCATTACCCTGCCGCTGGCCGGCGACGTCGTCATGGACGGGTTTACCCGTGCTGAGGCGGCCAAGGCTATTGATTCCGCGCTGTCTGCTTACTACGCCAACCTCTCAGCCCAGGTTACGGTGACCAAGTACACCGCCAACAAAGTTCTGGTGCTGGGGGCGGTGGAGAAGCCGGGCATCGTCACGTTCGATGGCACGCCCACCCTGCTTGAAGCCCTTACCCGCAGCGGCATGGATACCGGGCCAAACAAGTCGTCGCAGATACCCGAACGATGCGCCATCTATCGCGGCCGCGACGAGGTAGTTTGGGTTCAGCTCAAGGCTCTGATCGATTCCGGCAATGGCCTGGCCGACATGCGCCTGCGCCGCGACGATGTAATCTATGTGCCCAACGGCGCGGAACGCTTTGTCTCTGTGCTCGGCGAGGTACAGAAGCCCGGCGCCGTTCCATTGACCGGCACCTCTACCCTGGCCAGTGTTTTGGCGCAGGCCGGTGGGGTTGTCAGCGCCAAGGCCGGGAACAAGCCCCACATTCAGATCGTGAACCCGGAAGACGGTACTTCGCGGATGATCTCATTCAACGACATTCTCAATCCGGCCAAATCCAATGAGATTACACTCCGGCCGGGCGAGATCATCTTCGTGCCGCAGACCGGATTCTATCGAGCCACCTACGTTGTCGAGCGGCTTGCTCCGCTCATCACCGCCGGTACACTCGCCGCAGTGGGGTTGCCATGAGCTCAATGTCGGGTCCTTCCGTGTCGATGGAGCCGCTCCCTCAAGGCGATGGCCCCCTTGGGCCGCCTTCCGGTTCAGTGCACCCCATTCCGGCCGGCAACACCGAGCAGGCATTCTTCCGGTTGGACCTGCGGCGCAGCGTGCAACTTCATCGCCGTCTGGTGTTGGCTTTTGCGCTGGCCGGGTTGTTGCTGGGCCTGGCCTACTACAAAAGAATGTGGCGGGTCTATCTCGCAGAGGCTGTGGTGTACGTCCAGCCTGCGCCGCCCACGGTGTTGGACAAGGGCAGCGGCCCACGCTGGCCCTTCGACAGCAACTCGTACGAGTCCTACATCCAACAACAAATGACAAACGTGAGCCGCACGGATGTGCTGGCCTTGGCGCTGCACAAGCTGGGACACGGCGAATGGTGGCGGACGAACGCGGGAGGGGACCAGCTATCAATTCTCGGTTGGCGCCCGCGCCTCGAATCCGGATGTTGCCGCCAAGCTGGCCAACACCGTGGCCGCCGCCTACATCGAGAGTGCAACCGGTGAGCAAAAGGCGGGGGATGCACAGCGCCTGACTGTGTTGGGAGAGGAGCGGGATCGCGTCCAGAAGGAGCTGACCGCCGACCGCACCGAGCAGGAAGCCCTGAACAAGCAATTGGGCCAGGCGTCAATCGGAATTGCGGCTCCCGACCATTACGACGAGGACATCACCCGAATTCGGACCGAACTGGTGAAGGCGCGCAGCGACCACGACGAGGCCGCGGCCCGTTACACCTCGGTGGGCGCCGGACGTGGACCGTCCTCCGCGTCGCTGAATGCCGAGGCCGATGAATTGATCGCGAACGACGCCGGGCTGGTGAGCATGAAGACCGCACTCAATGCGCGGCGAGCCGTTCTTATTTCGCAGATGGCCAACCTGACGCCAAGTCACCCCCAGTACAAGCAGGACGCGGAGGAGCTGGCGAAGATCAATGCCTCACTGGAATCGATGGCGAGCGATCTGCGCGCCAAGGCGGCCGGGCGCATCCAACTGAAGCTGCGCACGGACCTGGAGCGGACCGCAGCGGTGGAGGGGCAGTTGAACGCCCAGCTTGGGCAAATGACCGGGGCCGCGGGTGGCGCCACATCCAAACTGCAGCGAGCCAGCGATCTGGTGGCCGACATTGCCCGCCTGCATACTCGATTCGCGACGGTAGACGAGCAGTGGCGCAACCTGACGATCGAGGAAGGCGCGCCCGGATCTGCGGTTCTGATCACTCCCGCGGTGGCGCCGCTGCACCTCGCCAAGTCGGGCGCCCTGCGCAATGCACTGGCGCTTGTCTTTGCCGGACTCATGTTTGGGATTCTGGCCGCGGTGGTCTCTCACAAGTTGGACCCAAAGGTCTACATCGCCGCCGATGTCGAGCAGGTGCTGGGCTTTGCACCCCTGGCCCAACTGCCGGACTTCTACGAGGTTTCAGATGGGGTGGCGGAGGAGTACCTGTTGCGGCTATCGACGGCGATCGAATATGCCCGCAAACAGGGCAACCTGAAGAGCTGCATCTTTACCGGCGCCGGAGCCGGGACCGGAGTCACGACGGTGGTGACCAGGGTGAGAGAAATGTTGGAGGCCATGGGCAGGGCGACGGTGCTTGTGGATGCCTCAGGAACGCCGCCCCCGGCTCCACGCCCCAACGCCTCTGGGAATGGGGAGCAGGGCCAAACAGGCCAAGGGCTGATCACCACTCAACGGGGCAGCCGCTCTTCAGCCCTGGTGCGGCAAATGGCTGAGGAGAGCGAGACGCAGGAAGGGAGCCTCGTCCTTACCGATACAGCTCCGCTCGTCGTCTCGGCAGAGACTGAATACCTGGCGAGATTTGTGGATTGCGCGATCATCGTCGCTGAGTCCGGGGTCACCACGCGCACGCAAATCCGCGACGTGGCTGCCACTCTGCAGAGACTTGAAGTGGCGGCAGTGGGATTTGTGTTGAACCGCGTGGGACTCCAAAATGCCGACCCCGCATTCCGGCTCTCCGTTCGGGCCATTGAGGGTCACCTCAATGCGCAGAGCAGGTCCCATGCACGGGGAACGGTAAGAAGCCAGCCATTTGAGGTGGAAGACTCGGTTCCCGAAGAACAGATTCCCGAGAAGACCGCCGAGGACGTGCCCACCCAGCCGCAGGCTCCCAAGCTTGCTGTCGCCGCCCCGTTGCCTGCTGCCGAGGTTCCAGTCCGCCTGTCGCCGCTTACGATCCAAGAGCAGCTCTTTGTGCCGACAGAGCCATCGCCTGTCCCGCCGAAAACATCCAAGACACCTCCGGCGCCGGAACCGGTTGAGCCCTTGCCAACCCCAGCTTCAGACGAGCCCTGGTGGCTGGCTGACCTGCTTGTGGAGCCCTTGCCGTTTCAAACGAAAGCTCTGGCGGAGCCGGTAAAGGTTGCCGAGCCTCAGAATGCGGCGTTTCTTGAATGGGCGGAGGTCCGTGCGCCGGAGGCGGCAAAGTCTCCGGGAATGCCGCAGGTTCGTGAGCCTCAACCGGAGGCCGCGGCTGCTCAGCCCCTCCCTGTTGAGCCAAAGCCCCAATCGGAGCCGCTGCCGGTGCAAGCCGATGTTTCCCTGCCCCGGATTTGGGAGCGGATGACACCCATCGAGTCCCCGATCAAATCCGAGGTCGCTCAGGAGATTGCCCAACGGGTAGAGCCGGATGAGACCTCGTCCCAAATCTCGTCGCGCTTCGACGGGCTCAGGAATCTCGTAACCGTGCTTGGACTCAAACAGATGCATAAGACAGCAGCCCCGCGAGAGCCGGCCCCGAAATTCGCATTGAAAACCGATCGAGGAATAGAACGAACACTCCTTGTCCGGACTTTTGAGCCGGCCCCGGAACCCGTCTCTGCTTCAATGGCCAGCGCTTCGCCCAGGCTGGTGACGGCGTTACCGGAATTCCTTCCCCCCAAACCCGATGTTGACCCTGCGGACGCAGACAACTCTGGGGAGAATGGCTCCTCAACCCGCCGCGATCGCTGGACCGGGCAAGACGAAGTGGGAATCCTTCCATCCCGGCGAGGCCAATACAAGAGAAAATGAAAGTCGATCCCATCACGCTGGAACCGGATATGCTTGGTTCTCCAACGTCGGTCCAGGATGCTTCCAGACATGCTTCGGAGCCGACTGCGGGGCAAATCGTTCATTCGCTCGTCATCGTGGGCTTTACTCATCCCATGCGGGCATGCGCGTGGCGCGCACGCAGCGCCGGCGTTCGAGTTCACCTCATTGAGTTGGTGGAGCGGTCACGCAGCTTTGTATTGCAATCGAATGCCTTCGATCCTGACGGCATTACGCTGGAATGGTCCCTGGTCGGCACCGAAAACGGCCTTGCAGCGATCCAGCGCTTTGCCCAAAGCGTGCAAGCCGATGCGCTGCTGACCACCGACGATTTCACCTTGGTATGGCTCGGGAAGCATCGCGGCGTTTTTGAGCCCGGCTGCAGGTTGCTGGCGCCAGATCCCGATGTGCTGGAACGCCTGTGGGACAAATCCCATCAGATCGATCGCGCGATACTGTCCGGTTTCGAACTGCTGCCCGGTTGGACGCTTACCGCCCAAGAGGTCATCGCCGCCATCCCCGACGGCGCCTTTCCAGTGGTCATTCGGCCCAGCTTTCTCCAGTCCGCACAACCTTCATTCAAAGCGCGAATCTTGCATACCCGCAAGGCATTGAGTGAGCTCTATTCCTCGACACATTGGACATATTCGCCCATCGTGCAACGGTTTTGCCTGGGGCCGAACTACGTTCTCCACGGTGTGCGCGCACAAACCGGCGAGCTTCTCGCTTTGCAGCTCTTCAAGGGCTATCGTAAGTATGAGGGCTTTGCGACCTCGCTCATGCCAGTGCCGCTGCCCGAAAGCCTGAGTCGCGCCGCGCGGCGATTTGTTGAGGCAGAGGGGCTCACGGGGCCGTTCCACTTCGACCTGCTCTGTAGCGATGCCGACGACACCTTCTACTTTCTTGAGATCAACTGCCGACTCGGAGGAACGACCGGAAAAGTAATGCAATTGGGCTATGACGAACCCGGCCTGCTGCTGGCCTGCTTCAACACGCAGACGCCGCACCCGTTACCCCCTCTGCGGATCTATCCCAGGACGACGAGCATCGGCCTGAATCTGGCTCAGGCATTCAATGAGCTGCGCAATCGGCGGGATCCTCTTGCCTATCCGCAAATGCCTCGCTTTCGGAGTTTTTTTGCCGCGCTCAGTGAAGCGCTTTTCGTCAAGGATGGCCAACTTGACAAGCGCGACCTCCTCGCAATCCTCCGGCGCTACTTTGCTCGAAATGAGAACTAGGTCCGGCAGGAAGAGAGAATGCGGGATAGACCTTCCAGGGCCGGATCAACACCTATTTAGGACGGACCAATTCGATGCGGTCGCGGGTGCGCACCCAGGTATTGCCTGCCATGCGGCCCACGGCGTCTAAACCCGCCGGATCGATGCGGAAGTTCTCCAACAGATCCTCGCGCACGTGAAACCGGACCACCTCGCCCAGCACAATGACGCCTCCGCCTGGCGCGCGGCTGGTGTAAATCACCTGGAGCAGCTTGCACTCCATCTGCGCCGGCGACTCGGCCACCCGCGGCGGCCGCACCATCTCGCTCGCTTGTGGAGTGAGACCTGCCAGTACAAACTCGTCCACCTCCGGCGGAACTTCGGCAGCCGAGGCATTGGCGGCTGCCGCAATGGCTTCGCTGACGATATTGACAACGAATTCGCCCGTCTCCTCGACGTTGCGCAGGGAGTCTTTACGCATCTCTGAACGCAGGTTTGACGCAGCTCCAATGGGTGCGCGAAGTGTGGGGCAGAACAGAACGGTGGGCGGGTTCGAGCCGACTCCCGAGAAGAAGCTGAAGGGCGCCAGGTTGGCCACTCCGTTGCGGTCCATGGTGGAAACCAGCGCCACCGGACGCGGCACGATGATGCCCGTCATCAATTTGTAAATCTGGCGGGGTTCGCGATTGGCAGGGTTGAGACTGAGCATGGCGGGGTCTGAAGCGTGTGCGGCGTTCATACCCTTAGCCTAGAGCATCTTCCCGGCCTGGCGCGCGTCCAACCCACATTGGGAAGTTTGCCCCCTGGGATGTGATAGTTCTGGTGCATTCTTTGAATTTTATTCTTTCGCAACACACATTGGTGCACAATCGTTAATGAGGGTTAAACCGTCGTGCCGCGTATTCATTTCCAGCAACAACTCGCCGAACTCAAGGACAAGCTCCTTGCCATGGCTGCCCTGTCGCAGCAGGCGGTCGAGTCCGCGGTAGACGCCTATCTGCAACGCGACAAGGGCCTGTGCCAGTATGTCAAGCAGAATGAGACGGCCATCAACACCGCACAACGGGAATTGGACGAGATGGCCTATGAGCTGCTGGCCAAGGAGCAGCCCATGGCCATCGATCTGCGCTTCATTCTGGCGGTGATCAAAATCAATGGCGATCTGGAACGCATCGGGGACCAGTCGATGGGGATCGCCCGACGGACCAAGGACATTCTGAAGGCCCAGGAGGTCGATCTGCCTGTGGATTTTGCGGCGATGGGCGAGTTTGCCGGGCGCATGATCCGCTCGGCGGTGCAGGCGCTGCTCGAGGGCGATGCGCGGCTGGCCGACTCTGTCCGCGAGATGGACGACGAGATCGATCGCATGAACCGCCGCGCCCACGCCGACCTGCTCAAACTCATCCAGGAAAAGCCGCAGTTTACCCAGCAATCGATGAACGGTATCCTGGTAGCCCGCAACCTGGAGCGGATTGCGGACCACGCGTCGAATATCGCGACCGATGTGATTTTCTGGATTCGCGGCGCGGATGTGCGCCACCAGCTAAGCATGTCGATGGATTGATCAGGCACTCAGGCCGGCTGAACTCATGCCAGTGAGGGGTCCCTTCGAACATTAAGGCCGCTGAAAGGGTTGCCATTGTTGGTGGGGACGGGCGCAGTGTATTCGCTGGGGCCCACCCACAGCCGCTCGAATTCCTCCAGGGCGAGCGGGCGGCTGAACAGGTAGCCCTGGAACGCGTGGCAGCCGAGACGGGTGAGAAAGTCCCGCTGTTCCTCGGTTTCAACGCCCTCGGCGATCACCGGCAAGCCCATTGCCCGGCTCAAGGAAACAATGGTTTGCGCAATGGCTCCGCTCGTGGCGTCTACCAGAATGTCCCGGACGAAGGAGCGGTCGATCTTCAATTGGTCCAGGGGCAATCGCTTGAGGTAGGTCAGCGAGGAATAGCCGGTGCCAAAGTCGTCGAGTGAAAATCTCAAGCCATGAGATTTGAGCTCGGTCATTTTTGCAATGACCTCCTCGATATTGTCCGCCAACATACTCTCGGTGAGTTCCAGCTCCAGGTTCTGCGGATCGGCTCCAGAGCGATCGAGGGCCGCCAACACCTTTTGGACGAAGTCCGGCTGGCGGAACTGGAGTGCGCTGATGTTTACCGAGACCGAGATATAGGCCGGCGCCTCCTGATGCGCCCATGCCGCAATCTGGTTGCAGGCTGTCTCCAGGACCAGGTCGCCCAAAGGCAGGATCAGCCCGGTCTCCTCGGCCAAAGGAATGAAATCGCCGGGGGGCAAGAGGCCGCGCACCGGATGATTCCATCGGATCAGGGCTTCTGCGCCAATCAAGTGGGTGCTTTCCACTTGAGGCTGATAGTAAAGGGCGAACTGGTTGGTCTTGATTGCCTGGCGGAGGTCATCCTCCAACGCGGCGCGGGCATTCACGGCAGTCTGCAAAGCAGGGGAGAAAAAGCGCACGGTGTTGCAGCCTGCCGCCTTGGCCTGGTCCATGGCAATATCGGCCTGCTGCAAAACCTCATCCGCTTCCTCTTTCCTATCCCCAAAGACGGTGATTCCAATGCTGGCCGTGGTGCGGCATTCGCGGCCGCCGATCAGGTAGGGCTGGGCAACGGCAGCGAGAATTTTCTCGGCGCCGGTCTTGGCCGCTTCCGCGGCGTCCTCGGCGGTCTCTGCCAGGTCTTCAAGCATCACCACAAACTCATCTCCGCCCAATCGAGACACGGTGTCGGCCTCTCGAACGCAGGCTGCAAGGCGCCGTGCGACCTCCTGGAGTTGCAGGTCGCCGGTTTGATGGCCAAGCGTGTCGTTCAACGTCTTGAAGTGATCCAGATCGATGAACAGCAGAGCATGCATGTGGTGATCGTGAGCGCTCGCGGCCAGAACCTGCCGCAACCGATCCATCAGGAGGCGGCGATTGGGCAAGCTTGTCAACGGGTCGTAAAAGGCGAGGTTTCTGATCTCGTTCTCCGCTGCCTTGGCATCGGAGATATCGCGCGTGACGGAAAGGACGCATTGAACGCCGTCAAGCTCAACCAGCGAGGCCGAGATCAGCCCCCAGAAAAGTTCCCCGCTCTTCTTGCGAAACCGGGCTTCCACATCCCGGCAAGCTGAGTGCTGGCGGAGAATCTCGGTCAAATTCTTTCGATCGCGGGGATCTGCCCAGATGCTGAGTTCCAGCGACGTTCGCCCGAGGACTTCATCGCGTTTGTATCCTGTGACGTCGAGGAAGGCCTTATTGCATTCGACAAACATCCCATCGTTCAGGCGGTTGATGTTCACCGAATCGAGACTCGTCTGGAATGCGGCGCGGTAGCGCTCTTCGCTTTTGAGCAGAGCCGCCTGAGCCTCGGCCAGGTGCTCGGAGGCCGCCTTTGTTTCTGTAATATCCTGCGTGACGGAAAGTACGCAGGCAATACCCTCATGTTCAAAGAGCGACGCCGACATCCGCCCCCACAGAATCCGGCCGCTCTTGGTTCTAAACTGGACCTCGCCTCGGAAGACCGAACTCTGGCGCAGCGCTTCGATTATGTTTTCCCGATCGCACGGATCTGCCCAGATGTTCAGTTCCTGCGAGGTTCGCCCAATCACCTCGTCGCGGTCGAATTCCATGAGGTCGAGGAATGTTTCATTGACGTCGGAATACGCGCCATCGTCCAACCGGCTGAGGCTGACCGCATTGGGATTCGTGTGAAATGCGGTGCGATAGCGAGCTTCGCTCCCTCGCTGTGCTTCCTGAGCCGCGGCCAGGCGCTCTTCCGCTGCCGCGGCCTCGGAGATATCTTTCACAACGCTCAAGATGCATGAAACGCCCTCAATCTCGATCACCGAAACCGATATCAGCACCCAGAATAGTTCTCCGCTCTTTCTCCTGAACCGGGTCTTCGTATCGCGGAGCCTTGAGTTCCGGCGCAACTCTTCCGTGATCGCCTGTCGATCTCCTGAATCAGCCCATAAGTTGAGTTCCAGCGACGTCCGGCCAATCACTTCTTCGCGCTCGAACCCCATCAAATCGAAGAATGCCTTGTTGGCATCAATGTATCTCCCATCGTCCAGGTGGCTGATGCAGATGCCATCGAGGCTGGTCTGGAATGCGGTGCGATAGCGTTCTTCGCTTGCCCGCAGTGCTTCCTGAGCCGCCGCCAGGCTCTCCTCCGCGATCTTTCGTGCACTGATATCCTCAACCACAGCGATATAGTGAAGGCGTTGCCCCTCGGCGTCGCGTTGCGTTGAGACAGTGATCTTTACCCATGTCAAGCTGCCGTCCTTGCGGATATAGCGCTTCTCCCAAATGACATCGCCGGTGGGGACGGAGGGGATTTGTTCGAGCAACCCGATACTCTCGGCCAGATCTTCCGGGACGGTGATCCGCTGAAACGTCAAGCCGGAGATTTCCTCGTGAGGGTAGCCAATAATCTCAGCGAAACGTGCGTTCCACCTCAGGAAACTGCCGTCGAAAGAGGTGTGGACGATGCCGACCGCGGCTTGCTCGAAGGTTTCTCGGTAGCGCTCCTCGCTGTCGCGGAGCAGGATCTCGGACCGCTTGCTGTCGGTAATGTCTTTAATGACGCCACGCATCTTCAGGGGCTTTCCCTGGGCATCGAATTCGAGTCTGCCCATGCCATGCACCCAGCGCTCCGCCGCGTCTGTCTGACGAAGGATGCGGTATTCCTTATCGAATGCCTTTCTTTCTCCTACAACCTCGTCCGCAAAGTACGCAGTCATCTTCGCTCGGTCGTCGGGATGGATCAGGGCTATCCATCCCTCCAAAGTGCGCTCATAATCCTTGTCGATTCCGAAGATCTCATCCATGACATCCGAGCTTCCCCACACCTCTGTGCGAAAATCCAGGATGTAGGAGCCAAGGCCTCCACCCCTCTGCGATTCGCTCAGAGAATCCAGGCTCTCGCGCAGCGCCTCCTCCGTCCGCTTGCGCTCGGTGATGTCTTTCCCGAAGACGGAAACCCCCGTTGTTTCCCCATCGACAACGATTGGATTGAATGAAAGATCCAGGATGCAGCCATTGACGAGAGAGTACTCGACCCGGAAAGGGCCTTCCGTCCGTACACGCTCATAAAGCGGAGGCCAGAGCGCCGCCCTCTCTGGCGGGAGCGAGCTCTCCAGGGGCATCCCCACCACCAACTGGACGCCAAAAGTGGCCTCCATGCTCTGCCGCAGTGCACTATTGAATTCAATAAGCCGATATTCGAGGTCCACGGACCAGATCAGGTCCTCTGTGCTTTCGATCAAGGCCGAGAGATTTGCTTCAGCGAGATTGCGCATTTCGGCCTTCCTGAGCCCGGCGACGCTCTTTCTTGACCTGACAAAAACCTGGCGCCTGAGGGTGGCCCGGAGCTAACCCATAGGCCCTTTCTAAGCGGGAAGCCTCAAGATACAGCTTTCCCCTGCGAAGCGGTATACAACTTTCATCGGATAAAGCCGGGACGATCTTTAAGAGGCTCAGAAGAATACGGCGGAGGATTGCAATTCAATGTACGCCAACTGGCCCAGGTTTGCACTTGAAACCTGGGCCAGTTGGCGCCCTGCACTCGCTTTCGCCCGGTTGGGATGAGGTTGGGTTACCGCGTGGCCTCGAACAGGAACCATGCCCGGCGCTCGGCCTCGTCGATCCAGACTTCGATCAGGCTGGTTGTGGCATATTCGTTGGCCTTGCTGGTCACTTCATGCGCCGCGCGCAGGCTCTCCACCAGGGACTTGTTGTCGGCATGGAGCTCGAGCAGCATATCCCGGGCGCCCATAAACTCCTGATCGTTGTCGGCCAGCCGCTGCAGCCGGGCGATGTGTCCGATCGATCGAATCGTCGTGCCGCCAACCTTGCGGACCCGCTCCGCGATAGCGTCGGTGATGGCAAAGAGCTGCTCCGCCTGCTGATCCAGCAAGAGATGGTAGTCGCGGAAATGCGCTCCGCTCATGTGCCAGTGAAAATTCTTGGTCTTGAGGTAAAGGACGAAGACATCGGCCAGCAGGGCGTTGAGCACGCTGGAAAGATTCTTGACCTGCTCCGAGTCAAAACCGTCAGGGACGTTGACTTTGGCCGCTTTTGAATCGTCATGGGTATGTGTGGACATAGGAAAAACTCCTCTGCCGGGGAGGACGACCGGGACGTCCGGAATGGAGCGTCTGCGCCTGTTCCCCATGCAAGGAGTTGGATGCCAACGCGGAGGCGGAGTTTCCCAGGGGCATGAGGAGGGGAGCAAAATTGAACAGGCGCCAATCTCCCTGGAGACGGCGCCCGTTCGAGCTGGCGGTTCGAATGAGAAGGCTAGACTTTCACCTGGGGATGCGTCGCATAGTGCAGTAGCACGGCCACGGCGCAACTGGTGAGGCGGGTTTCCGCCGAGTCCGCCCGGCTGGTGAGGATGGTGGGAACGCGTGCGCCGAGAACGATCCCGGCCAGTTGCGCGCCTCCCAGGTATTCAAGCTGCTTGGCCAGCATGTTGCCGCTCTCCAGGTCAGGGACGACCAGGATGTCGGCCTGGCCGGTGACCGGCGAGACCAGTCCCTTGATCTTGGCGGCCTTGACGCTGACGGCGGTATCAAATGCAAGAGGCCCGTCGAGGATGCCGCCGACGATCTGGCCGCGGTCGGCCATCTTGCACAGAGCGGCTGCATCCAGCGTGGACTTGATCTTGGGATTGACGGTCTCGACGGCGGAGAGCAGCGCCACCTTTGGTTCGGGAATGCCCAGCGCGTGCGCCAGATCGATGGCGTTTTGCACAATGTGGATCTTGTCTTCGAGCTCGGGGGTGATGTTGATAGCCGCGTCGGTAATCATCAGGGTGCGCGCGTAGGCCGGCGTATCCATGATAAAAACATGGCTAATGCGGCGGGCGGTGCGCAACCCGGTATCGCGCGCCATGGCGGCTTTCATCAGCTCGTCGGTGTGCAAGCTGCCTTTCATCATGGCCAGGGCATTGCCGGAGCGGCACATGGCAACGCCCAACTCCGCTGCCTTGCTTTCCGTTTCAGCATGAAGAATCGGGTAGGCGCTGATGTCCAGGCCGATTTTGGCTGCCAGCTCCTTCATGGCGGCTTCGTCGCCGATCAGCGTAGGCTCGATGAGGCCCTCGACTGCCGCTTCAACCGTGCCCTTCATCGCTACATCCGACAGCGGCCAGACGACCGCCGTGGCGATGGCCGGAAGCTCTTTGCAGCGCTCGATGAATTTGTGGAAAACGTGGTAGTCGGCGGGATGGCCCACCAATGGGTCAACGGCAACGGCTTCAGCCAGCGGTGCAAGATCGCTCATGTAGATGTTCTCCTGGCCGGCACAGCGGCTTGCTGGCGAGCCTCACGCATTCATTCTCGCCCGGCGACGTGTGAGCGCCTGTGCTAAAGGTCACAGTCCGGGGCCGCGTGTCACATGGCGGGATGCTGGCAGGCCGCGACGGAAATGCCATGTAGAAGCACCGCCGTGAGCCAGTTTCTGAATTGACCCCGGAATGCAGGCTCGTGTCCAGGCAGCCAACGCCTGGGCAAGCGCTGCTCAGGGCGCCCACCACAAGAGAGTTGCCATTCGTCGCCGTAACGGCCTACGGCGACGAGCGGCATTGCCTGGATAGAGAGGAACGTCTATCGCCTGATGATTTTAGCCAGCCGGGGGTCCTGCCAGAGAGCGGAGAAATCCGGGTCGGAATACACCATGGCCAAATCGGGATAATGCTGCTCCTTGGCTCTGCCCAAATAATCCAGGGCTCCTTCGACGTTGCCGCGTTTCATATACGATTTTGCAATCATGTACGAAATGCGGGCGCGCTGCGCCGGCGTCATTACCTGGGCGATAACACCATCCCCACTGCTGGTGAGAACATCGGCATCAAGCTCCAGAGCGCGGGCGTATTCGGTCATGGCCCGATCTATCTGGCCCAGGCCTACCCAGGCTTCCGCAAGGTTGAGATGGATGGGCGCGCTCGACTCGTCCATCGCCAGTGCCTGTTTGAAGTAGGCGACGGCAGGCTTGTACTTCCTGTCCAAAAGGGCTACAGCTCCAAGGTTGTTCAGCGCGGAAGTGAGCTGTGGGTCGTACTTGAGCGCCTGCCCAAAGTATTTGCGCGCGGCTCCCCTCTCGCGCAGTTGCAGCTCGGTAACGCCCAGCTTGTTATAAAGCGCTGCATTCTGACGGTCGACGCGAAGGGCTGCAAAATAATAGGAAACGGCCTGTTGATTGTCGTTGTGAATGCGCGCCAGGTCTCCCTTCACCTCCGCCATCCTGGCACCCTCAAGCTTGTCCGTCTTGGCCGCGTCCGGGTTTGGGTCTGTCCTTCCGTACGGAGCCGCGCACATCAGCACGCTCGTCACCGCCAGCATCATTGCCAGTCTTCTCATGGAATCACCTCTCCTGCGTAGGGGCATTTCGCGGGAGGCGGTTGTTGCACTAGCCGGCCCCGGCGATCTGCTCCCTGTATCGATCCCAGTAGAGATCGCGCTTGGGCAGCCCGCAACGCTATACCTGCTACTTGCCCGCTGCGCCGGGGTTAAATCTCCCATTGGCGCAACAGAACTCGCGGCCCTTCTTCAACTTACGGCGGTTGGGCATACGGCGCGGAATGGTTCGACGGCAGGGAAGCGGCAGAGGTTAATCGCCGTTACAGTCAAATTTCCCCCGACGCCTCAACCGTTAAACACTTCCCAGTGCAAGGATCGGGGAGCTATAGCATTACAATCAGTCCGAATATGGACGGGAATGGAAGCGATGGCGATTGAAAGCCCAGATTCGATCGATCTGGAACACCAGCGCGCGGAACTGGAGGCGGTGCTTCAGTCCGAGTATTTTACACGCGCGCCCATGCTCGCTCATCTGCTGTCGTTCCTATGCGAAAAGCTCTTTGCCGGGGAAGCCAACCAGATCAAGGAATATACCGTCGGAGTGGAGGTCTTCCATCGCGGATCGTCCTTCGATCAGGACTCCGACTCGATTGTGCGGGTCGAGGCCAATCGCTTGCGCAAGCGCCTGGCTGCGTACTACTCCGGCGCCGGCGTCTCAAATCGGCTCCGCATTATCATTCCGTTGGGACAATATGTTCCGGAGTTCAAATCTGCTACTCCACGACAGGGGGAAGGACCGTCGGCTCCAGGCGATCCCCCCGTGGCAAGCCAGTCCATAATCGAGCGCGCCGACGCCCTGCAAAGGGAACCGTGGTTTCATCTGTCCGGTCGCCGATCCTGGTGGCTTGTCGCCGCGCTCGCGCTTTTGGTTCTTGGTCTCGGTTGCGCCGTGCTTATCCTCAGGCAAATGA
>Ga0255351_1000507_pt1 | contig 17227 bp, 15 predicted proteins | sample HBST25r2metaG_FD_186024 | JGI IMG/M metagenome (GOLD analysis project Ga0255351, IMG submission 186024) | Peat soil microbial communities from Stordalen Mire, Sweden - H.B.S.T-25.r2 | ecosystem: Environmental > Terrestrial > Soil > Wetlands > Peat | place: Sweden: Norrbotten County, Stordalen... | reverse complement strand
GCGCTATGCGCAACTCGGCCTTCCGCCTAATCCACGTACCACACTCACGGGCCAACCAGCGGAGCTGGAGGCGATTCCTGAATGCACGGTCGGCATTCGACCCGGTCAGCCCCAGTTCTTCTCCTCCGGCATTCGGAAGCACGATGCGGCAGGCGTCGAGTTTATCCAACAACTCGCGCAGTTCCGCGTAGGCGAATAAGGAGAATTCGGAAGAGGCCAAATCGAGGGAGGACGGGGGTAGCAACGACCGGCGCAATTCGTCGATCACACGGTCTGTGCCTGTGTTCTTAACCAGCTTCATTGCTCACCAACCTGATCCAAGGACTACAGAAAAGTATAGATCGTTCAGCTGCTTAGAGCTTTCAACGGCGAGTTCGTAAGTCTGCATGATCTGGTCTGTGACGGGGAGACACAAATCAACCGCGCGGGCTTCGAATATGGCCTCGGGTATGGACAACAAGAACGAATTCGAATTGGACAATACGAACAGATGGAGCCTATCCCCGACCAAAGAAAAGACCACGGGAAGCCATTCGCTCCCTGAAGCACGGTTTGGTAAAGACGGTTAGCGGGATTCTCCACCCTGACAGAACTGCTCCAACGTGACCGGGATCGGGTAGAGGGCTAGGAGCATAGTGTCTTCAGCCTGGCGTACTGCTCCTCAGTCAGATTCAGGAATACCCCACCTCTGCCAATCTCGATTGCCTGGTCCAGCGCCTGCCGGCTCTCCAGGTTCGACAACCCACCGCCCCGCTCAACCAACTCAACGATCTTGTCCGGTGACGCGAAGTGCAGTTTCCTGGGCAGGGGAGTTTTCAAGTCCTGTTCGAGGAACTGGCAGTGCCAGCCATAGCGACTCTGAAACGACATGTACACACGGTGCCGGACATCCTGGCTGGTCATCGAAACAGTATAGGCGAATAAAGGGCGAATCGTATCCGCAATCAGAATTGCTGCAACGCAATTGGCCTTGAAACCAGCCTCCAACTCCGCCTACCCGTAACGTGGATGCGATACAGCCGTTGATCATTCAGGTCCGCCGGAAATGGAGATGGTCTCTGGCTATCGGTGACTGAGACTCAACTTCCGGTTTACTCGTGATCCGCCCGGAGCAAAGCCAAGCCCTCGGGGTTGGACCCCTTGTTGCGCGGCCAGTAGGGCTCCGGCTTGCGGATTACTTCTCGCTGGAGGAGCTTTGCTCCCGGTTCGTTCAAATCTAATCGGTTCATTGGATGACCTCTGCTTGCATTCCCGTTTACGCAGGGTGATCATTATCTTCATGCAAGAATTGCTTTCAAAAGCCGATGACCCCAAGATCCCGCTCAGTGAGCAGGAGTTTTACGAACTCCGTCTCGATGACTCAACCGACATCTGGCGGCCCGGTTTCATCGTGAAGGAGGCGCATGCCCAGTGGAGCGAGATCGACCGGCAGATCATGTGGGATGAGTTTGAATCGGAGCGACTGCCGACTCTCGAGGAAGCCAAAGAGCGGTATGAGGCTCGGAGGCTTGCGCTGTTTCAGAGGGGATTCATCCACTCGGATATGGACCTCTTTTGATGTTCTGCGAAGAGTATTATGTTCTTGGGTTCCGATCCATCCTAGAGGTGAGAATGAGATTTTCTCTATCGATCATATTCGTGCTTGCATTTTCCCTAACGCCAGCCGGTGCGACTACGATTTCAGCGGCAGAAGCCAAGAACCACGTTGGCGAAAACGCAACTGTATGCGGCAACGTTGCTGGTGAACGGACTGCGACAAGTAGCAAAGGGGAGCCGACATTCATCAACCTGGATGCCGCCTATCCAAATCAGGTTTTCACTATCCTTGTGTGGGGCGAGGACCGGCAAAGGGTCGGCGCATTGCCGCGTGAAGGGTCACGGGTCTGCGCTGCTGGGGTGATTCAGAACTATCGGGGAGTACCAGAGATCGTGGTACGGAGCAGTGGGCAGTTGAGCCATTGATGCGTGAGTCAAGACACCGATCCAGAGCCGAAGCTACGCCTTCCGCCGTGCAAGCAACTTTACCGCAACCGCCCTTTGTTCGGAAGGACCGGCCGGTTGTTCTTCATAAAACGCCAAGTCGAAGGCGGGTTCGAGTACAGTCCTCAATTCGCCCCGTTGTGGCAGCTCAAGGTAGTTCTCTCCATTGTTTTTCTCTTCGTGATAGTCCGTTTCCGTGTTGACAGCCCAGATGTTCGCCTTCGAGGTCACGCCTGCTACGATGTTTTCCACCGCGGTCATCGCAGTGAGCATGGAGTGATCCTGGTTGTTGTATTTGTGCATGCCGTTGCGGCCCACGAGGAAGAGGTTCTCGAAGCCGTCCACATAGTTGCGGATCACGCTGAAACGGTCGTAGCTGCCAAAGTAGGCCGGGTACGTCTTGGGCACATGGACCACATGCGCGTCCTCGACATCCTCGGGGTTGAGAATCCCGATCCTGGCCACTTCCCGGATCGCGAGCTGGGCCATTTCATCATCGCTCAGCTTCCAAAGCGGGTCGGTCTCGTTGCAGAAGTACTCGAGGCCTATCCACACTTTGTTCGGGTCGGCCACCAGCCAGGGACTCCAGTTGTTGAAGACCTGAAGGCGACAAACCTGAACATCCGGCTCCTGGATATAGATCCAATTGTCCTTGAGCGGAGTGCTGTCGTCTTCCCGCACAGTCAGCTTTCGTGCAAGCAGCCCGACGGTGATGAAATCGCGGTAGATCAACCCCTCGCTAACCTCCTTCACCTCGGCCGGCACCTCAGCGGAGAGGGCGCGAATCAGGTCGCGCACCGGCATGGTGGAGAACACGTAGTCGCCGGCGAAGTGGACGCGATCGCCAGCGGCGTCTACTCCCTCAACGGCAACAATCCTGTCGCCCTCTACCTGGAGGCAGTCCACCTGAATGCCTAAATGAATCTCGCCCCCGGCGTCCCGTACACGGTCGGCCACATGCTCCCACAACTGCCCCGGGCCCAGCTTGGGATAGAGAAACTCCTCAATCAGCGAGGTCTCGGTCTCCTTCTGCCTAATGTCTCGAATGCGACTGAAGCCCAACGCCTTCTTGAGAACATGTGTTACGGCGCCTTTCAACGAGAGCCCCTTGATGCGTTGGGCTCCCCACTCCGCGCTGATCTGGTCGCAGGGCACGCCCCAAACCTTCTCCGTGTACGACTTGAAGAAGGTGAGGTAGAGCTGGCGGCCGAAGCGGTTGATGAGAAAGTCCTCCAGCGTCTTTTCCTCGGGTATGGGCAACAGGACGGCGCGCATGTAGCTGATGCCGCAGCGAATGGTTCTGGAGACTCCCATCTTCTTGAGCGCGGCGGCTGTGAGCCGGATGGGGTAGTCGAAGAAGCGCCGGAGAAAATAGATGCGGCTCTTGCGTGGCCGCACCAACATCACCAGATCCGACTGTGCGGGAGCCATAGCGCCAACAGGCACCTCACGCCGCTGGCCGTGATAGCTCACCAGGCCCAGACCGCTAGCGGCGGCTTCGACAGGCATCAGGTCCAGCCACCACTGCATCACGCGGTCCGACTTCGAGAAGAAACGGTGGCCGCCGATGTCCATGCGATTGCCCTTGTAGCGGATGGTACGGCTGATTCCGCCGATCGCGTCCGTCGCCTCGATCACGACAGGCCTGATTCCAGTCCGGCGCTCGAGTTCAAGTGCCGCAGTCAGGCCAGCTGGCCCGGCACCGATAATTACAGCCGTCTGCAGGTTCGTCAAAAGGTCTCCTGTGTCGGTCACCGTCAGGAGCATTTCTGGGCAGCGTCCGGCGGCAGGGACGCAATTGCGTGGATATGTTCGCTATGCTTCTTAACCGCCCACTGGAACAACCCTCCGCAAGCGGGTAGTGCACTGCAGCGTTCGCATTCCGGGAGGTAGAGCATCTTCCAATCGGAGATGGACTTCCGCGCCCAGCTCCACAGAGAGGGCCTGAGCACGCAAAGCTGGTGATTGTAGATCGACACATTCATGTTTCTCACGGCGAGGTACTCCACCGCCTCTTCGAGCTCATCCTGATAATCGTAGGGGTCGATCCACAGTGCATCGATGTTGCGCGGGGTGTATCCGGTGTACTCCAAGCCCATCAATGCAATGTGCTCGGCAAAGGTGAGGTTCCGATAGATGTATTCCACGAGCTTCGTGAGTCGCGGGATGGTGAGCTTGTGTAGTACCACCCTGACTTCTACGCGGATGCCGTTTCGTGCCGCCTGGTGGAATCCGGCGACCGTTTGATCGAATGCGCCCTTCGCCTGTACGACGAAGTCATGGTCACCCGCAAAGTCGGAATAGAGCGGAATGCCAAGGCTGATATTTGGGTGCTCAAGCGCGGCAAACCGCCGCGCATAATCCGGCCATGCGAACGTTCTGCCATTCGTGAGCATGTGGAGTTCGGTGTCCGGCATGGACGCTTTGAGTTGCGCAATCAGCGTGAAAAGATGGTCGCCGAGGAGGGTCGGTTCTCCGCCCGTGATCGTGAGGTACGGAGGAGGAGCTGCGATCAGCCGGATGAGTTCGAGATTGCGCTCCGTGAGTGCTTCGACATCGTCCCTGTCCTTTGGTGGCTGTGAGCACATCAGGCAATTGCTGTTGCACCGCTCGGTGACAAACAGATGGTGATGCTGTTCGTAGGGGCGGTAGAGCGACCGCACGGTTCCGGCATTTCCCTCCAGGACGACGATATCGCCATCTTTCAGATGGTCGGATTCCCGGAGGCGGTGAATATAGGGAAGACTCGGGACACCGTGCAATTCATCGTGGGAGAGGAGCGCCCGATACCCTGATAGGTCCTCAGCAGGGATTGCTTCATGTGCCGCAAGAAAGAGAATTCTTTCCGTGCGTTTCTCGCGCGGAAGGTGCCCGGTCGTGAGGACGCCGACGATGCTTTGCTCGAAATTCCGGGGCACGCCGGTCGTCGTCAGGCGCATGCGACAACCTCCTTGGTCAACGGCTTTCCGGTGACCCATGACCACAAGATACGCATGGTGTTCCGGTCATTCTCTTCAATGAGAGAGAACAGGTGCGTGATGACCTCCATGTTGCGCGCACAGAAGCCGCTCGTGGGTCGATGCCCGTACATGTCGCCCTGGGTGGCGTGGTGGTATACCGGATCGGCGGCACAATACGGCTGGAATGCGCAGTCGGAACAACCCGCGAGTGCCTGATTGCAGGAGGCCTGGAACAGTTGCAGTGCCGGATCGCCGGTGAAGAGGCTCCGACGCGTATCCTTATGGACGTTCCCGAGGCGGAACGTCCAGTCGCGCATCTCAGCGAGCATCCGCGACTCGTCAGACGCATAAACATCACCATCATAGTTATAGACGAGCACGCTCCATGCTTCTCCCGCAGGCGACTGCATATCCACGTACCGCGTGCTATGAGGGGTTAAGATTTTCGTAAGGAGAATCTGCGTGTAGACTTCCGCGATGCGGTACCCGTCATGATTCACCTTGAGGATATGCGCGAGGCCCTCCTTGTAGAACTCAAGGAAGCGGTCCATCTCGTACCCGGTGCGGTGGCGGGTCTTGACCGCGAACCCATAGGGGCTGATCGGTCGCAAGAATATCGAATGGAATTCCCGGCGCACATATTCATCGACGATGGCTGCGGCATGGTCGAGGGAAGCCGCCGTCGTCGTCATGAGCGCAGCGACGTTTTCCATACCGAGGATGGCGCGGCTCCGTTCGATGCCTTCGATGGCCTTCTCATAACTGTTATGTCCTGGCCGGGGCCGGTTCTTGTTGTGCAGGAAAGCCGGACCGTCGAGGGAGGTGGACACCTTCACCCCTTCATCGCGGAAATACAGAAGTATGTCGTCCGTCACGCACGCAAGATTGGTGCAGACAACGATATCAAGATCCTTCCCTCGTTCACGGGCCTGCTGCTTAGCTCTCGGAATGATGTATTGGATCACGTCAAAGGCGAGCAACGGTTCTCCCCCTTGAAACTCAAGCGTCACGGCTGAGGCGGGACTGTCCATCATCATCGCAATGGCCCGATCCGCGGTCGCGGGGCTCATATCGAATTCGCCGCGCGTCGCCGTCTGTCGGGAGACTTGGCAGTATTCGCAGGAATGTTCGCATCGGAGCGTCACGACAAAGATGTGCAGCTTGGTCCCGCCGCACATGTGGTCGAACTTCGTCCGGACTTTGGTTGCCAAAATGTCGAGGAGCGGTGACGATGAGTCGTCATAGACGAATTGCTTCGCCTTGAGGTCCTGGTAGAGTACGCTGCCTGTGTCGAGGCGCTCGTCGGCGAGGCACTGGACAGTTCCCGTGGGAACGAAGAGGAATTCACCGGCCTCGTTCACGAGCAACTCTTTCCCGTTCAGGCGCGTGAACCGGAACGGGAGCAATTGAAACGTCGGCGGTGTGGGGGCGAACCGCTCAAGCGGATAGAACGCACGGGCCATAGATCACATTCCCTCAAGGCCGAGGGTTGCCGAGAATCTTGAACATGCTTTCAGACTTCGCTTCTTCCACGGCATCACCGAACACGCCCTGAGGCTCATCTTCCAAGACGCCGGACTCCGAGAACGCCTTTGCGAGCAGGAGATCACGGATACCGGAGGTCCTGGCTTCGATCTTTTCCCGTAGCGCAAAATCCATGGCGCTTGTCATAAAGGCGTCCTTCGTCGATGCAAGATCGGCGACCGATGCGGCATTGCGGGGCGTAAGCAACACGTCCGCCATTTGGTCATTCCGATTGCGAATTTCACAGACGAATTCCCGAGAGAACCAGTAGCAGGTTTTGAGCAGGGCCTCGTCACTCACGATGCTGCGGTCGATCTCCACCGCCATGCAGTGTGCATCGGGCGTAGTAATACTCCCGGATTGATCCATCGTCAGTAGGCGCTCGACGAGTGCGACGAATGTGAGGAGTGTGACGAATGAGAAGAATGCGATGAGTGCTGTGCAATCATCTTGAAGCTCTCACTCTGCTGTTTCAGGATGAGTTTCGGAGCCAGTGTCTTCTGGGCTGCGGCGCTAGGCGAAGACAGGGTGTTCGCTTCGGGGAGGGGGGCCACTGGAACAAAGGCTGAGGCGTTTCCACTGGTCGCAGCAATCGCACCGCCCATAAGGATGGCCAATTTACCCACGATGCTGCCGAGAAATAGCTTTCTGTCCTTCTTCATACGATCCTCTTGATACAAGAAATGCTGATTATACAATTGTATACCATGAGCGCCCCGCATTCGCGATATTATTTCTGCCTGTAGCCTGTACTCATGGCGCTCCGCATCAATGACGGTGGCGGCACAGCATAGTCGATAATCGTAGCTATCTGATATGCAAAGACTTGCCTCCTTCCAAAGGCGGGGGCAAGCATCGAAAGGCTGGGCTATGCAATCTGCCGCGCTCGGGATCGTGACGATGCTCTTCTGGGGGAGCGTCATTTCATCCCTCGTCTGCTTCTTGACGGACCGGCAGATGCACGCGCTCCTGAAGGCGCACTGGAAGCCGATGCTCGTCTGTCTCGCGCTTGTGCTCCTATGGCGCATTCCGGCGGATGGGGAATTCTTCCACGGCACGGAATATGAGGACTCCTATATCTACACAGTGGCAGGCCGCCAGATGGCCGAACATCGAAGCATCAAGCCTGATGGCGCAGTCCTTCCTTATTCAATTACCGTGTGCGCCGTGGGGAGTCTGACCTCATGCAAACAGTCCGCCAATTACCCGGAACACCTGATCGGATTCCCATACGTCCTCTCGGTGGTTTCTAAGGTGTTTGGTTATCGATCGTCTATCGGGTCGATGGTGAATGTTGCGTCCGCATGCCTCGTTGATGCTCTGACGTTTCTTCTCTGCATGGAGCTGAGCAGCGATGCGATTGTCGCGGCAAGCGCAGCGCTCATCTTCGCCATCACGCCTGCATTTGCGGTATGGGGGCTTGAAACATCCGCCGAGCCGTTCTCATGCGGATGCATAACGCTTGCGCTATGGTGGTGCGTGCGCTTCGCATTCGCGCAACGGGATCACGGTCATGGATGGCATCATTTCATCCGGTGGTGTGCCTTCACAACAATTCTTCTCTTCTCGCTCACGGTGAAGCGGGAGAACATCCTCCTTGTCTTCGCCTTGCCCGTGATCGTCTTTCTCGTGCACAACACGGACAGTCGCCCTTATGACACCTCAATCCGGCGATCCTGGTGGGTTGTGCTGAGTGCGGCACTCGGCCTCATCCTGAGCTTCCACATGAGGACGTTTCAAACGATGAGCAGTGAAACTGCGCTCCTCAACGCATTTCCTATTACAGGCTCTGAAGTAATCCGGCTTCTCGCGACATTCGTGCAATCATTCTTCATTGTTCAGTGGTATGGGGGCGCAGCCCTTCTCGTGCTAATCGGGGGCGTCGCGGCATGGCGTCACAAGGGCTTTCTGCTCCTCCCGCTAGTCCTCTTTGTTGCCTTCGTGCTGCTCTATGCATTTCATATTCGGAGCTACTACGAGATGCGTTCCGGCAGTACTGACCCTCGTGCCGCACTTCGTTTCTCGATGAACCTCATGAGCCAATGGTCCATGCTGGCGGGTCTCGGAGTGGCCTCGCTCTTCGGATGGCTTCGGCGAACGCGAGTGTGGAGGAGCCGCACGGTGGTTAGGGCGTGGGCACTCGGGTGTGCCGTGGTGATTATCGCTGCAATCAGTTACTCGACGACAATGGACCTCAGGGACGACGTTGTGGAGGATGAGTTCCGGATGAGGATTGAACCGTCGATCACCGCAGCACAAATCGCCGCACAGGATAAGACAAGGGAGGAATATATTCTCACATTAGAACCGCTTATTCCGCAGATGTATGCAATACCAAGCGTCGATGTGTTCAGTTTCGATGAACTCAATGCAACCGTAATGAATGAAATTGGGATGGACAAAGGACTCGCAGGCGTCCTCTATGTTGACGAGCAGATACACCGGACTTCCGCAGATGCCGAGAGATACAATAGCCAACTGGCATACCTGAATCAACTGCCACACAAAACACTGGTAAGCAATGCGGTCTTTTCTGTGGTCAGACTACGCTGAAGTTATGACCGCAGATGCGAGAATAACGAACGAGGCTTTGCACAGCGAGGGATTCATCTATTCGGATACTGGGGTCCGTCCGTTTAGCGACGACTCAGAACTCAACCTCTGATTTGCTCGTGATCCGCCCGGAGCAAAGCCAAGCCCTCGGGAAAAACCTTGCCACATGGCGACTTATCGGTACCAAAACTGCGCGTTCGCAGCCGAGTCAACGTGATCGACTCTGATCGTGGCTGGCGCTTGCCGGGAGAGCCGCTGAGGTAAGGACTGGACCTTCTATAACCTCATGCCTTTCAAGAAAGCTTCATCTGGAGTTTCGTTCGGAAACAGAATTCGTGCCGTGCTCTTGAAGCGCTCCACCCACTCAGCTTGCAGCCATTTGTTGTCTTCCCAGCGCACATTTCCAAAATCAACGGACTGCAAGGGCAGGGCGAGGGCTGTGTTGTCCTGATACCAATTTTCGAGCATCTGAGGAAGGCTGATACTCCCAAAAAGCATCGTGATCGCTTCCAAGGCTTCAACCTCGGAACAAAAGAGCGGCCTGATTTCCAACCCCGGATATGCCGTCCGATCGAGGATGGGATCGAGAAAGGTATTCAGGAGCGTGGACATTCCAATCGTCCCACCGATTGAGTCGAGCGTGATGATGTAGAGGTAGACGCGCTTGATTCCCTTGAGGCTTATCTGCGGGAAGGTGGTCTCCCCACCCGGGCCAAAGACGATTGACACTGCCTCCGCGAGCTGCTCCACGCCCTTCTTTTTGCCGGATTGATGATCGTGTACGAGCTTCTTTTCTATCTCGGCAGCGAGCATAGTGGGGTTGCCGCTATATTTCGCATCGGCTCTGAAGATCGCTCCTTTGTATTCCATCAGGACCAGGCAATCATCCCATCGCAGCACGCCGTCGCAAAGCTGTACGCTCGGATCGACGGCTGATCGTGGATCGGGCAGATAGGTGCTTGAGGTTCCTGTGGTTGCCGCCCTCATCAGCTCATGGACGTACCGCTCAAATACGGCACCCCAGAAACGGTGTAGCCGTTGCCCATATTTACTGACGGCATGCCAGTAAGGACCAGACAGCACCTTCTCCAGGAGAAAGCCGTTGTCCATCATCAAGTATCCGAGCCAGGCATTCTTAAGGTGACCGTTATAGAACTGGCCAATCAAGGGATATTTTCGGAAAACCGTCGTGTCGTTCGCTCCGTCGTCTTTGACGTTCAATTCCTTCGCCATGGCCGGCACAGTTCCGGAAACCGCGCTCAAGAACGCCGAGACCTTTGTCCGAGAAACGGCTGTGGTACCGAAGTTTCCTTCCTTCAGGGGCAATACGCCGGGATCTCTGTACAGATCTTTGGAAAGTTGGGCGCCATAGCGGGAATGCACCGCCATAATCATCGCTTCCCGTTCCTCCAGGCTCAGTCCCGTCGTCGTTTCATATTCGCCAGCCAGATTGATCCAGTCGCTATGCCCACGCAATTCTTCGACGAAACGCGTTAGCATCAGATGGCTTCGCGTCATCATCTGCGGAATGTGGATCGATCCGTCCTCGCCTGTTGCCAGCATTTCGACAACGAGCTTCGAAAGATCTTCTCTCGTCGTAGGAAAGCCGCCCTCCTTGGGCAGGGAGCGCTCATCAAGCAGTCCATGGCTAAGCTGATCGTTCGCCTTCAGAAGGGTTTGCCCAATCAGCTGGGCGTTGACTCTCGCGTCTAAACTTCCTTTTGCTCCATGCTTGATCGAGAGCTTGGCAATCAGCAGGATCTGCCGGCGATGAAACAGCACTTTCCTTGGGTTGGCGCCCCAAAACCCGGCGAGCAATCGGGCGTGAAATGGCCTGTCGAAGTACAGCTTGATGAGGGTATCGAAGACCCCCGCTGGCTGGTTGTCTATGCGATCCCAGAGCTGCATGCCGGTAATGATGACCGCGCACACCCAGAGCATCGATTGCTGGCTGAACTGGGCCACGTCTGCGATCAGTTCGTCCATGGTGCTCTTGCGCCCGTGGAATTCCTCGTACGTCTCATACACGCCGAGTTGTGATGCGCTTCTCGTCATTTCATCGAAATATGGCAGTAGCACTCTTTGCCGAGTTTAGGTTTCGCCTGGAAGAAATGTCGAGATGATCGCTCACTAGAATGGCGAAAAGAGGCCAATGCGCTTGTAAAACAGAATCCAGCCGGTCTCAGATTATCACTCCTGATAAACGTTAGGTCCCTATCGGGACTGTCCCGGCGCGACGAGGGTGTCCTGTGGCAGGATCTTCTGCCGGGACAGTTTCGATAGGGTCGTTTGAAGTAAGTCGCTGGCGTCTGCGACGGACGCGGTGATCTACCTATGGGATTTCAATGAGCGCCAGATGGCCGTTGCGGGTGTTGGATCGGGGCTGCGAGACGAATCGTGCGGCGCGGAGTCCGGTTTCGGCGGAAGTGGAGGCTGGAGCGGCGCTTGCAGACGCGCTTGGCGAAGGCCGTGGCCGCACTCAGAGCGCACGCCGGCATTGCGTGCGCGAGCACGACAGCGTGGAAAGTGGATAACGACGCCGGGAGCGGTGAGTCTCTCATGAGCTGTCAACACTGCACCTCCTTGGCTCGGACGGGGTCCGGCTTGGATGGAAGTAAAGCTGGCCGCGGGTGAGCCGTTCGACGACCAGCATAATGCCGGAGCACACGGGACAGCGCAGGGTAGGAGCCTCGAGTGGGACGGCGCATGCCGCTATGCCGAGCAGCATGCGGCAGCGTTCGAGCACGGCACTCCGTCTGCGGTTGGCGAAAAGTCCGAAGTGACGGATGCGCACCAAGCCGCCGGGCAGAACATGCAGTAGGAAGCGGCGCAGGAACTCATGGGCGGAGACTGTCATGACCTTTTTCTTGCCGCCATGAGCATAGTCTCGCCAGCGAAAAGATACGCGTTCGTTCTCGAAGGCCACGAGCCGATGGTTGGAGATGGCGACGCGGTGGGTGTAGCGGGCCAGGTAGTTGAGAACGTGTTCGGCGCCGCCGAACGGTGGCTTGGCGTAGACCACCCAATCCTGCCGGAATAACTGCCGGAGGAAGCTGGGAAAGCAGCCGGGAGCGGCCAGATATTGTTGTGAGCCATGGAACTGAAGCTTGTCTTCCTCGAAGAGTTGCTTGAGTCCAGCGACGAACTTGCCGCGAAAGACTCGGCTCAGTGCGTGGACAGGCAGGAAGAAGCGGCGCGAGGAATCGATCCATCTGGAACCGTCAAGAGCAAGGCCGCCGGCGGGAACGATGTAGTGGACATGGGGATGATGTTCGAGGTTCTGTCCCCAGGTATGGAGCACGCCGAGGAATCCGATGTCCGCTCCCAGGTGCTTGGGATCGCGAGCCAGTTCGAGCATGGTCGCGGCGCTGGTGCGATAGAGCAGATCGTAAAGCAGCCGCTTGTTCTGGAGGACAAGAGCGGATAACTCGTGCGGCAGTGTGAAGACCACGTGGAAGTACGGCACGGGCAACAGTTCGGCCGCGCGCGCGGCCAGCCATTTTGCGCGCGCGTTCCCCTGGCACTTCGGGCAGTGCCGGTTGCGGCATGAGTTGAATGAGATGGCCTGATGGCCGCAGCGGACGCACTGATCGCGATGACCGCCCAATGCCGCGGTGCGGCAGCGGACGATGGCATCGAGCACCTTGCGATGGGGCCATGCAAGATGCGACTGCTGCTGTTCCCAAAAGCTGTTGCCCGTTCTACGGACGATGTCGGCCACCTCGAGGGTGGGCCGGCTCATCGCTTCATCCGTCTTCTGGAGCGTTTTATTTCGTCGGGCCGTGACACTTCGATGGCTTCGAGCGGACTGGGAATCGCCTGCAGATGCCGTCGCGACAGGTGCAGGTAGACTGTGGTGTGCTCAAGCTTGGAATGTCCGAGAAGTACCTGGATGGTGCGCAGATCGGCGCCTGCTTCCAGCATATGCGTGGCGAAACTGTGCCTGAGCGTATGGGGAGATACATGCTTCTTGATGCCGGCATGTTTTGCTGCGTGGGCGACAGCGTCCCAGACGATCTTCTCAGTGATGGGCACATCAGCCCGCCAATTGTTCACCATACCTGGGAACAGGTAGGTCTTGGGCTTCATCCAGCGCCAGTACTCGCGCAGAGTGTCCAGAAGCTTGGGGGTCAACAGAACATCGCGATCGCGGCTGCCCTTGCCTTGATGGACATGAATGACCATGCGTTCACTGTCGATGTCGGCGACCTTCAGGTGACACAACTCGGCTCTTCGCAGCCCAGTTGCATACAGCGTCATCAGCATCGTGCGATGCATCAGGTTCCGCGCCGAATCAATCAGCCGCGCGACTTCTTCCGGACTGAGTACAGTCGGCAGCTTCCTGGGCCGCTTGGGAAAAGGAATCTCATCGAGCAGGTAGGGGCGCCGAAGGGTCTTGACGAAGAGAAACCGCAGAGCCGCACAACGGCTCTGGATCGTGCCAGGCGACAACTTCCGATCGCGGAACAGATGTACCTGGTACTCGCGAATATGGCTTGGGCCGAGGCGCTCAGGCGAACGATGGAAGTACTTCGAAAAATCCTCCACCGCGTGGATGTAGCAACGGACAGTGCTTGGAGAGTAGTTGCGACGCTGGAGTTCATCCAGCATCAACTGCCGAAGATGGGTCACAATAAACCTCCTGTGACCCACACCTTACACCGGCCCAAAATGCTCAGGGATGAGCAACGCCGCAGCGTCCGTCGCGCCAGCGACTTAGTTCAAACGCCGATGTCGCCGGGAGGAACTGTGGATTTACACAAGATTGCCAAACTGTGCTTCGAGGGCGAGTGGTCGTGGAAACGCGATTTGGGCTGGCAACAGTTGATCTAACGGCAACGACAACCTGCTGTGATGCGCGCTTTTGTCCCCGGCGAAGCGCTACGACGCAGCCTTAGGTGGCGATAGGGGAGCCGTCTCCGCCGGGTGAAACTTCACCAGATCCCACAGCGCAGCTTCTACCTTCCCAGTGAGCCGGGAATAGTACGCCTGGTAGAACTCGAAATCCGTTCTGCCCGTCTCCGCGCACTTTGCGGCGATGATGCGAACGATAGCCGCACGATCCTCCGCCGACATGTTCATGCCGAAGATGATGCCCTGCAGGTCCTCGAAGAGATATTTGAACGTGCGTTCTGCGGGACTCGATAAGTCCACGAGGCTGCTCTGCAGCGTGATGCGGTATTCTTGCTCATGCTGCCAGTCAGTCAGCTTGTTCGTGACGCCGGCGTGGAACGTCGCCCAATACTGCTTACGCCACTCCTCTGTCTGCAGTACGAGGTCTTTGCCCGTCGCGCTCATGGTGCCGTCCTCGCCACGAAACCAAAATGCAGCCTGCGCCGGAACCAGAGTGCCCAGAGAACGGAAGAAATCCACTTCGGGATACCGGTTGGCATAGTGCACTTGCTGCAGCGGCTGGGGGCTGTACGCGAAGATGCGTTCGGGAGCATGCCGCGGACCTCCGATACCGATCTGCCGGTTCAGACGGAGTGCGGGCTCTCCTTCGGGCAGGGTTGTGGTCTTGAATTTCAGGCAGGCCCCTCGATGACTGTCGCCGTAGTAGCCCCACATCGACGCGTGGGACGGACTAGCCACAAAACACGCGGTGTACCAATCCCCGAACGACAGGTATTCGAGGCTCAGCAAATACACATCCGGGAAGGTTGAGCCGATCACCCTCCATACCGGACCATGCTGTTGGCTGATGCCCGTGTAGTCCCGAAGAAAGGTTGTCTGTTCGATGGTGCTCATGGATTTTGCCGTCATCGCTTCAACGATGTCGGGATTGCCGGGATTCTTCGTGTCCCACTCATTCAGGGCCGCAAACGACTCCTTCAAGCGCAGCGGTTTTGCCCCTCGTTCGCGAAAGAAGGCATCGATCGGATGGAAGGGGGCGTCCGGCTGGAGCGAGGTGCAGACCAGCGTGAAGAGGCGGAAGTGGACCGGGAAGAGTACCGAAAGCAGCTCGTTCCGGCGAATCGGGGAAACTCTCGCTTCGAACAGACCAGGCAGTTCGCTCAACTCTGGATCGGCGAACATCTTCGCGCAGATGGCATGGTAGATACTTGCAACCTCCGGATGGAGTTCTTCAGGGATCATCCGGATCGGCAGGTTCTCGGGAGTGACGACATATCCCTCTTTGTTCTCCAGCGCCTGAAGGATCGTCTGCATGAGACATAGGACATAGTGACGCAGAAAATTCTTCCAGGCGATCACGTCGCCTTTCCAGAACAGATCCTTGTACCCCTCCACCGGATCGTTCAGCTGCTTCGTAGAGGCGAAGAAGATCTCCTGCTTCTCGAGCTCCGCACGTTCTCCGAGCAGCGCATCCATTGATCGAAAGCGATAAACGTACTCCATGATGGCCTCTTGCTCTTATTGGAGCACAACGGCATGAAGAGGAAACTTATGCACTTTCGCGGGAGAAGGAATCTTCCCGCTCTGCGACCGTCGCGCTCTTCGCTTCCATCTCAGTGGGAATGTTCGAGGAGGTTGCCAAACTCCAGCAGACCTTTACGGCGTCGGCAAAACACGCAAATCTGCCCTGCGCATCTGTCGAACCGTCGTCGTCCGTTCTTGGTTCACGCCAAATCGCCGAGTATCAATTCGAGCAGAGGCACAACGAACGAGAGGCGGCTGTCTGCCTGATCTGAGCCACCCAGGATAGATCCCCCGAAACACCGTTGTCTTCGTGGAACCCGTCGACTCCCGGGAACGTCGGCCACCACGTAGGGTTCCTCGCCCACAGTCGACCACGGCCCTAAGGAGGGTCTCCTCGGGGCCGTATTGCGCTCAACTTGGAATCTTACGCCTTGGCTTGTTGTTGAGCTGCTGATGGTCTGGATTGCAGCAGGCATAGCCGATGCATCGATCCGGGGGCAGGTGGTGCCGAAAGTATATGCCGACCGGGATTGGCCCCTCATAGGCCTCATAGAAGGCCCTGTGGGCTTTCACTTCCTTGTTGCCGGAGTATAGGCGGCCGTATCCGTAGGCATCGAGGGAACCAGTGAACTGCCAGCATTCGGTGTTTTCCGAATCTGGCTGAATAGCTTATGGGCGGATTTCAACCCCACATTGACCCCACAATACGGATTCCTCACCGTTCCAATCAGTGCCTTAGGCTGCCAGCCGTTCCGCGTAAGTCGTTGATATTACGTTGTTAAATGTTCTCTTAACCGACAGGTTGTAGGTTCGATTCCTACCGCGTCCACCATAGCCTCTTCCAAGGACATTCAAGAACTTCCAGAAACCGCAGTAACCCATTCTTATTCAAGCGGTTGAATTCGGTTCAGCTGTCCAGCGACGTCCAGCGGCTTCCCCGGGCAGTCAGCGCTCGGAGGGGGCATCCACTAGGGCCAACTCCAAATTGCGCATTTAGAGTTGCCCCAACTTCGACCTACGCAGGCGAGCGACCCATCCCGTCAGGTGATTAGCGTCAAGTTAGTATCGACGGTCCTGGACGCTGGGCGGCTCTCAAGGAACTTTACCCGTTCTCTGCGGGGATGATATGAGATCCAAGTTGGGCAGCTTTCATACGCAGCCGGTAGACGGATGAATCGGCACCAGTCGAGACTTACCAAACTCCGTTCGCCGGATGGTGAGGATGCCTTCATGCATATCTGCGTCTTCGGTCTTCAGATTGCGCGCTTCACTGATACGCAGGCCCGTAACCGTCAGTAGTCCGGGGAGACAGTAATAGGTTAGCCCCCGGAGACCGTCTGCCGACGGCAGCTGCTTTGCGGCCTGAAGCAGTTTGCGGATCTCATCGTTGCTGTACAAATATGGATTCGCCCGCCCTGGCCGATGAGGTAGCGAGCCACACGGCGGGATCTCGGTCTGTGAATCCTGAGGGCTCCAGTAACGCGCGAAGCCACGTACGAAGGGGAGCCTCCCGGCCCATTCCACCGGGCGCGCGGTCTTGTCTTGTTGCGCCCATTCCATCGCCAGCCGAATCGTAATCCTTTCCGCGCGTTGCTATTCAAGAAAAGATGCGAACTTGATCAGTCCGGCCTTGGCTTCCTGCAGTCTGAATCCCAAACTGCGGCGCATGTCGACATAGTCTTCAACTGCTTTACTCCATGAGGTCACGACTGTCCGGGGAAGTTTCGGCTACCACGCATAAAGCTATGATTTGCTGATGGATAGATGGAATATTATCCGGGAACGATTTGAAATCCATGCGCAAAGGGCATGAGTTTTTGTACAGCACACAG
>Ga0255351_1000503_pt1 | contig 17269 bp, 12 predicted proteins | sample HBST25r2metaG_FD_186024 | JGI IMG/M metagenome (GOLD analysis project Ga0255351, IMG submission 186024) | Peat soil microbial communities from Stordalen Mire, Sweden - H.B.S.T-25.r2 | ecosystem: Environmental > Terrestrial > Soil > Wetlands > Peat | place: Sweden: Norrbotten County, Stordalen... | reverse complement strand
CAACCTGGAGAGCCGGCAGGCGCTGAACCAGACGATCGAGATTGGCAGAGGCGGGGTATTCCTGAGCTTGACTGAGGAGCAGTACACCAATGATGTCCTCCCACTTCAATGCCACCAGTTCACTGATAAGAAACAAGGTCGTAAGTTGAACAAAACAAGACGTCGACATGGGGTTCTACGGACTCCCACCCATCGGACAAAAACAAAGACGTCCGATGGATGGGGCACAGTTTCATCCCCTGTGGGTCGGCGAAGCCGGTGGACGACTGACAGGCAAGCGCAAACGTCCGGCGCTTTCTTTTTGGGTGACGCACCATACGAGCGGGATTGAACGTCACCTTGCCATTGCGGTTCCCGTCGCGGTTGCAGAGCGAGATGAAGGTTTTGTACCTTTTGGCCGTTCCGGCCGTCTTGCAGTGGTCTCGAAGCCAACGCTCAAGCTCCTGGGGCGTTAGCTCCGATGCCGCTCTGTCTCCAAGAGCCTTCCGGACTATCGCGGCCTTTGAAACGTAATTCCTCTTGTCTTTGTGGTGTTCGACGAACTCCAAGGTGTCGTCGATCAGATCACCCGGCAAGAAGAGACTCGGGAAGGCCTGTCTTTACATCCAACTCGCCATCCTCGATCCGGCTGAAGAGAAACTCAATCGGATTGGGGATGGGACGGCCCATTAAATATCCCTGGACTTCGTTAGCTCCAAGGACCCTGATGAGTTCCAATTGGTCGGGCTTCTCGACGCCTTCGACGATCACCCGCATCCCGATATTGTGGGCCAATGCGACCAGTGTGCGAATCATGGATTCGCTCTCCGGCTGAGAGCCGAGGTTCCTCACAAACGACTTGTCTATCTTGAGGGCATGGAAAGGCAACGATGGCAGGTAGTTCAGGTTGGAATACCCGGTGCCGAAATCGTCGATGGCCATGGTGATACCCAATCCCAGAAAACGCTCCATGGTCTGAGCCACGTTCCGCGATCCGTCGGCCATCACTGACTCGGTAAGTTCGACTTGAAGAAGCTCAGGCCGGAGGCCGGTCTGCTCCAGAATTGAAGTGACCTCCTCCAAGAACCCCTCGCTCCGAAATTGAATAGAGGAGACGTTCACGGCTACTTGAACAGGGTAGGGCGCTGCGCTCTGCCAGCGGACCGCTTCTTTGCATGCCTGCTTCATGATGTAAGCACCCAGCGATGCAATCAATCCGCTCTCTTCCGCGATGGGAATGAATTTGATTGGCGGGATCTGTCCAAGGGTTGGATGAAACCATCGGGCCAGCGCTTCGAAACGAACGAGGCGGCCAGTGGCCAGTTCGAATTCCGGCTGATAGTGGACTGAAATCTCATTACGCGCGATGGCTCCTCGCAACTGGTTCTCCAGGTTCAGCCGCTCATTCACGAGGAAACCGATTTGAGAAGTAAAGTGCACGATGCGGTTCTTGCCCTCGCGTTTGGCAGCATACATGGCACTATCTGCCTCTCGTATCAGCTCCTCGGGCTCAACTCCGTTATCGGGAAACATGCTGATGCCAATGCTCGCGCCGATGGAAAGATCGTGTCCCTTCACACGAAATGGAACTGAGATCGCATCGAGCAAGTCTCTGGCCACGATTGACGCCTGTTTGTTGGCCGGCAAATCGTCAAGAATGACAATGAACTCATCCCCGCCCACGCGCGCCAGAACATCAGATTCGCGAACGCGCGATCGTAAGCTGGCGGATATCTGCACCAGAAGTTCGTCTCCGACGGGATGTCCGAGACTGTCGTTGACGAGCTTGAATCCATCCAGATCGATGTAGAGCAGCGCCATGATGCCACAATTTCTTTTTGCCTTGGCTAAGAGGAAGGAGAGCCTGTCCAGCAGGAGTCTGCGATTCGGCAGCCCCGTCAAAGGATCGTTGAGCGACTCGTACACCGCCGCATCCTTTGCTCTCTTCAACTCCGCCTCATTCTCACGCAGCCGGGTCACATCGATGGCGGTCGACTCGTATATTATTTCCTCGCCAACGTGCACCTGCGCGATGTTCTTTAGCAAATGAACTGGGGAGCCGTCAGAGCGGCGCAACTGCGCTTCGCCGTTGCGGAATTCAACCTGTGGAAGAGCACCGCACAATTCCTCACGGTGCATGGGGTCAACCTGGAAATCCCAATAGGAGCGTCCGATCACTTGTTCGCGCGCCTCGAACCCGAGCATCCTGGCAAACGCAAGATTGCAGTCGACGATGGCGCCGTCGGGCCGCCAACTGAAGACCGCCGCCAGGTTGCGCTCAAAAAGCCGCCGGTACTTGGTCTCCAATTTGAGTTCGTTCTCAAGCTGCGATTGAATGATCCCTGTTTGCTTGCGTACGGTTCGCTTCAAACGTGCGATCCAAATGAGCGCCGCGGCCACGCACAGGCCCATGACACCCAAGATACTCAGTACGCGCCATAAATTCAGCCAGCTATTGCCTTCAAGGACGACGATATCTGCCGGCGAAGCAATGAGAACCACCAGGGACTCGGGCAATTCCTGCGTCCCATTGCGAATTACAGCGACACCGGTTACCTCGAGCACGGAGTTGCGCGAGAGGCTCACAATCTCGCGCGTGGAATCGTTGCGCAACAAGGTGGCGCTGAAGCGCTGCTCTCCGTCTTCAAGCTGGTAGACGTAGCCCGTAGCGTTGACGTTCTGATTGATGAGGCGCGCCTTCAATCGCACCCGCCTTCCGTTCAGCGAGCGCTGGAACACCTCGGCTGCGGTCAATTGAAGAGGAACGGCATCTTTTGCACTCGATTGGCCTGAAGCCTCGTGTACCAAGGCATCTGACAGCGAAAGACCGAAATCTCCCCGGCTCGGGAACCCAACGACGTCCACCGTGGTACCAACATCCACGGCAATCGTCTTTCCGGTCGCAGCGAACAGCGCTCCCGTGGCGTCCTGCACAAAGAACTGGCCGGGAGACGCCCAGGTTACTGTGCCGCGGACATGGACCTGGCGGACAAATCGCCGGTCCGCTTCCGAGGCGCGCAGACTGCCGATCGGCAAGGGCGCTGTCGAGAATGAATCCGTGACGGAAGGCTCCTCCACCTTGATATCGTCCAGGCTGTTTACAAAGAGCTGCGCCGCTACCCGCTTGCCCCCTCCATCGAGATGAATGCCGCTCACGCCTCTGACCCGCACCGTAGCGCCTATCAGGCGTTGCGCCGCGGGACTGTCCTTCCGCGGAACAATCAGCCACGCCAGCGTCTTTCCGTCGAAGATGCGGAAACAGACACGGGTCCAGTTCTCGTCGCAGGGGTGAAGAACGCCCTCGGTTACCACCCAACTGCTGTCCGCAACGCCGGCGTCTAATTCCGCAACACTCTTCTGATACGGAGTAGGGGGCGCGCTCCCCCCCAGGACCAGGATCTTTGCCTGGGAGACGATCGGGCCAACATCTCCCGCTCCCGTGACCGCCTTGATGCGAATCCGGGCGCCAAGGGGATATACGGTGCTGGAGCCGTGGACGTTGATGTAGATTGAGCCGGTCCGATCCTGAATAAACAACAGGCCCCACTCCGGATCGGAGTACGTCACGGCGCCTTCCAACTCAACCGGAAATGCCTGCTTGGCCTCGACGTTGCTTAGCCCGTGAATCTCTTGCACGGTGCGCAATGGACGCCTGGACGCAGACGGATAAAGAGCCGGCGAAAAGGCGAGGCAAGGACAAAGTACCAGCATCAGAGTGAAGCGCTGTGAAATGCTATGTAGCATCCTCTTCCCCTGCATATCGGCAATCACTTTCTGGAGTTCAAAGTACCCGTCTGCGCGCGGCACGATTTGCCTGCGAGAGTCAGGTACCCTATATCGGCAATCGGCTCGCTCTGTTCTAGTGGTGTTCCCTCGTTGCGTTTTCTCAACAGGTTGTTCCGGTCCGAAGTGGCTAGGATGACCGGCCAGGCGCCAAACACCCGGCCATTGGCGAATCGGGCGCTTATGGCGTAACTGCGGCGAAAATCGCGAGTCCAATACAGTGTGCAATACTTGGGGCGTTCCGGAGGTTCTACATGCTGCTAGCCAGTTGCAGGCTTGGAAACAGATCGAGCAGCGCCCTTTGCTGCTTCGGGTTGGCCCTCTGCTCGCTTTGCATGACGATGGAAATGCCGGCGCAGCAAAGCACGCCAACGTTACAGGATCGTAGCCAGCAGGCATCGACGCTTTCGATCACCACACGAGAGGTCCTGCTCGATGTTGTAGTGACTGACCGCTCCGGCAACGCTGTCCCCGGACTAACGGCCTCCGACTTCAGTGTGACCGAGGAGGGCGGCCCGCAGCGCCTGACTCACCTTGAGGAACATCATCCAATGAGCGCGGAGGATCTGGCCCGCCTCAAAGCCGCACCTGCCCTGCCGCCCAACACCTTTACAAACTTCACGCCGGTGCAAAACTCGAATGCCTTGACGGTAATCCTGCTCGATGCGCTCGATACCCGGCTTCAGGCGCAAATGGAATTGCGTACCCAGCTCATCGATGCCCTCAAGCACCTGCAGCCGGGGACGCCGGTCGCCATCTTCCAGATCGATACGGAGATGCGCTTGATCCAGGGATTTACCTCCGATCCCCAGGTGCTGGTGGAGGCGGCAAATAGCAAGCGTGACAGACCATCCCTGCGGCGGCCGGCGCCCGGAACGCCGGACGAGTATCGCTACTCCCAATTCGGCATCCTGCGCAGCGGTTTTCAGTTGATGGGGCACTACCTGTCCGGGTTTCCAGGGCGCAAGAACCTCATCTGGTTGACCGGCGCAATTCCCCAGTCGGACTACATCGACCCTCTGGGCGGTTCTTTCGGGGCGGCGTTTCGGGACGACGTCACCATCCTCGGAGACAATCCCGAAGACCTGACCGACGCGCTGACCTTGAGCCGGGTTGCCGTCTATCCGATTGACGCGCGCGGCCTGATGACCCCGCCGCAATTCGAAGCGGGCAATCGTCGAGGGCCGTCGCCCAACGCCAACCTTAACTTTGAGTCAGCGCAGGCCTCGCAGCAAATTCAACTCGACATGATCGCGAAGGCTACCGGCGGCAAGGCCTACTACAATTCCAACGCCTTGAAAAAAGAGATCGCCGGGATCGTCGACAACGGCTCGAACTACTACACGCTGGCCTATGCCACTTCCAACACGACCTGGGATGGCCGCTTCCGGCATATCAAGGTGACGGTTGACCGGCCCGGCCTGCGCGTGCAGTACCGGCAGGGCTACTTCGCCATTGACCGCGCCCTGCTTGAGCAGCGCCTGCTGGCCGCCAAACAGAAGGAGGAGAAGGCGGAAGCCGCTACCAATTCCCTCGCCAAGGAAGGCTCCGCAACCGGCGATTCGACGCCCGAGAATGCTGTCGCGGTCGCGGAGCATTCCTGGACAGGCTTTGAGGCTGCGATGCAGCTTGGCGCAATCGCGCCGGCGGAGGTGGTCCTTACCGCCAGCCTGGCAATGGGAGACAAAGTTGTGAAGCTTGACCGGGGGGCGCGGCTGCCGGCCGACAACTACCTGGAAGCGGATTACAAGGAGAAGCCCTTCCGCATCCTCGTCGTGCAGATTCATGCCGATGCCCAGGCCCTCCATTTGAGTCGAACACCGGACGGCGCGCGCCAGGGGACAGTTGAGACGATCACCATCGTCTATGACGAGACCGGCGATAGGGTCAACTCGCTCACCACTTCGGCGGCCCTGAACCTGAGCGATGCGCAATACCGCGAGCTGCTGGCGGACGGCATGCGCGTGCGTCAGGAGATCGCGGTGCCGGTAAAAGGCAATTACTTTCTCCGCGTTGGGGTTCACGATCTGGAGAGTGACCGCATCGGCGCGCTTGAAATTCCGGTCGATCAGGTCCGAGCCGGAGTGTCTGGACAGGGTCTCCTGCAACCTTGAGAAAGAACTGCGCCAACCAGGCGTCGGTGCAGGCTGATGGACGGCGATCCTTCTTGGCTACCGCTCTCGTTCACTATACGGCCGCGGCGGTTACTCAAGCACATCGCCGGCACGCAGGCTGCGCACGGGAACCTGCAGCAGCTTCAGGTCAGAATAGAGAGGCGCCTGCTGGGACACGGGGGCGGGCATTTCCATGCCGTCGGTGGCAGGAGTCTCGGTGGATGTTCCGTCAGGATGATGCGCCACCAGGGACTCGAGTTTTGTGACCTCAGTCGCGGATGTAAAAGGGAAAGAAAGGACACTGAACTGACGTGCGCCTGCTTCGGTCTGCATCCTCACGCGGACGAACGTGTTCCTCTCACCCGTGCCGTCGTGGTTGTACTTGTAAGTGGCTTCGTAGCGCTCAATGATGAGGGCCTCGTTGGCATAGGAGGCTTGCGCGGGGCCCGGGGGTGGAACGGATTGGCCAGCGACAGTTGGGGCGAATGCGCAACAGACTGACACGAAGGCGAGCGCAGAAAGACGGAAAACTCTGGCAAAGCTCAAACAAACGAGGGTTCTCATAGGATCAACGAGATTGGAGGAAGCATATCACGGGGATTGAACCGGAGCGATTACTCCCTTGGAACTGTGCTTTGGAGTGCATGTGAGCTGATCGGGTGCGTCCAGACTTGAAACTTGGAATGCCCGCAAGAAGGCGCAGATGGCGCACGGCGCTTGTCCTGCTTGTGCTGCTCGCGGTTTTCAGCGGCGGCGTAGCTGCTTGCGGCGGTCCGGGTGGATCCTCCAATTGCAACGCCATCCTTGCCGGCACAACGGCAGGAACCTACACCGTGACGGTAACCGGGATGTCCGGCGGACTGGCCGAAACAGGCACTGTTACCCTCACAGCGCAGTAGTTCGGTTCGAGAGGCCGTTGCCTAAGTTTTTTCATCGTCGCCGCCATGCCGGCACTACTCCGGTCTCGGTGAGTGACTCGATAACGGTGCTTAAGTGGACACTGTTCCTCGCCAAAGGAGAGGGGGAAGTTCGTTGCTATCCCAGATGCGAGAATCCGGACCTCCGCACCATTGAAATAGATCTGCCAGTGGGGACTCCGGACGCGAGGCGCCCATTTTCGTGCTGAAGGTTACCTGGGATTTCAACCACCCGCGCATTCAGCTCTCAGCGGTTGGTGCGCGTACAATGGCGCCAATGATCTTCCAGAGAGTTGCAATGCTTCGATTTCGCAAGCCTGCCATCATCGTCTTTTGCGCCGGCGTGGTTTGCCTCGGCCTGTCCGCTTGGCTCGTCGCCGCGAAAGTCATCGCCGCGAATTCAATGCGCAACTATGACCATCAATCCGCGCCAGAATTTCTTTTTGAACGGCGGCCATTTCCATTCCAATGTACCGACCGGCCGCAGCCCTTGCCGCCGGGAGAGCACTCCTGGATTGGTTCGCCCAATTTGGCGCCGTACGCCCGGACCAGGGTCGAGACCCTGGACCTTCCGCTCGCACAGGTTCCCGCGCTCACCATAGCGTCCGAGCCGACGAGCTTCCTCCGCATCGCCGGGGCAAGTCAAGATGTTTGGGAGCTGCATTTCTGCGCTATTGGAGAAGGCGACAGCGAGCCGGAAGCTCGCCAATTTCTCGATCAGGTTTCGATGAACCAAACCGGCAGCCTCATCAGCATCAATGCCCCACATCCCGGAAGAACCGGCAACCGCGGCGATCTGCTTGCACAGGTCCCCCAGGACGCGCCGCTGACAATACATGCAATCGGCGCAGTCGAACTCCGGAACATGAGCGGCCCGGTGCGGATCTCAGCTGTCGGTGGACGCGCAACCATTCTAAACACCACAGGCACAGTCGATGCCGAGGGAGAGGTCGTCGATTTCGCCGGTGCGCGTGGGCATGTAATGCTCACCTCTTACTCGGAGATCGATTTGAAGCTAACCGGCCCCAGGTTCCTGGGTAACCTCTCCGCCTATGCACAACGGGAGGTGCGGGTCCTCGTCCCTCACGGATTTGAATCGCCGATCGAGGTCATGGTGGACCGTAAAAAGGATCTTATCTGCCGGGCGGACTTCTGTTCCCAGATGAAGCAGGAGAGTGACAACGGTGCATACCTCTTCAAATATGACGGCAGCGGAGAGGCTGCGTCGGATCATGTTTGGTTCCGATCCGATCATTCGACAGTCGTCATTGACAATTGGCGTCCGGGTCCGTTGATTCGACGGTAATCATTCACAACAGGAGGTGGAGCGGCTCTCCGGGTTCTCTTGGCACATTCCGGATGTATCACCGGCAAACCGGACATTGACCTGAAAACTTGGTTTTGTTCGGATCGGCGACCAAACAACCAGGGCCCGGACTTCCACCTGAAGAGTCCTTCCTATGGCGATGCTGACGGACGCCACCGCTCGTTGCATCGGTGAAGCGCCTATTGTGAGCGGCAATTCCGCAGGCAAAGAACGCGACGCCGAATTTGGAAATGACTACTTCAATGACTCGTCTTCCTCTCACAAGTGTCCCAGGCACGGAACGTCTGAATGATTTTTCACGTAACCATCCTCAGGTGAATTAATAATCGTTCAGTTGAAGCGTCATCTGTATGAACAGTTCAGAAGGTGTTCCAGTGGCCGCATGCACCGCAATACTGCCCTTAACCGCGCTGTCCCAGTTATTCGGAGAGCATCACAGGCGGGTGCTCGCGGCGGTCTATCGCATCACCGGCAGCATGGCCGATGCGGAAGACGTGACGCAGGCCGTGTTTCTGCGGCTGGCAAGCGCGGATGGGCCGGTGACGAATGCCAGCAGCTATCTATACAGAGCGGCCATCAATGGAGCGCTCGACGTGTTGAGGCAGCGGAAGGCCGCCCAGACCGAGCCGCTGGAATATGCCGCGCATGTAGCGGCGGCAGGGCCGGGCAGTTCGCCGGAGACCGCAGCGTCGAGCAGGCAGCTTGGCGCGCTGTTGCGGATTGCAATCGGCGAATTGCCTCCGCGGGCGGCCGAAATGTTCATCCTGCGCTACGTTGAAGAGCACGGGAATCGGGAGATCGCGGCGTTGATGGGCACGTCGCAGGCAGTTGTGGCTGTGACGCTGTTTAACGCGCGGTCGAGATTGAAGAAGCGACTTTCGGAATTTGAGCGGGGAATACGATGAACAGAGATGAAATGCTTTTGAGAAACGCAGTGCAGGCGCTTCAGGCCAACGAGCCGGAAGCTGAGCAGATGGCAGCTTCTGCCCGGCGCGTGGCCGGCAGGCTGGGGATCGACATCGTGAACGAGTCAACAGTCGACGCCATCGCGAGCTGCGACGACGTGCAGCGTCTGTTCGGTCCGTATCGGGCGGGCACGCTGCCGCCTGCGCGCGCGCTTCTGATTCAGGCCCACCTGCGCGACTGCAGCGGCTGCCGGCGCCAATTCAAGGGCGGGTCCGGTACGGTTCTGGATTGGTCCGCTCCCAAGCCGCGTCGCGTAATTGCCTGGCATCCACAGACCGCCGCATGGGCGCTGGCTTCCGCCGCCGCACTTCTGGTCGCATCTCTTTTTGTCTACAAGGCCTATTGGCAGGTTCCGCCCGGAGTACGCGCCGAGGTGCAATCGATCGACGGGACAGCCTATCGAATCTCCGATAAGGGCGATCACCAACTTTCTCCAGGGGAGATGTTAGGCGAGGGCGAAACCCTGAGAACCAGCGGAGGGGGACATGCCGTCCTGCGGCTCACGGATGGATCGACGGTTGAGGTGAACGAGCGGAGTGTTGTGGCCGTGGGTGCGCAGGGGCACAATATGACGGTCGCGCTCGAAAACGGCGCCGTGATTGTGCAGGCCGCTAAGCGCACGTCGGGCCACTTGTATGTGAAGACTCACGATTGCCGGGTAGCGGTCACAGGGACCGTGTTCTCAGTGAACGCCGGCCTGAAGGGCTCGCGTGTGGCAGTGCTTGAGGGCTCGGTGCACGTGTTGCACGCAGGGTTGGACACGCTGACAACGGCGGGAAACCAGTTCACCACCAATGACAAGCTGAGCCCCGAGCCAGTGCAGGAGCAGATTGCATGGAGCCACGATCGCGATAAATACCTCGTGCTCCTCGCCCAGTTCGCGGCACTGCAGAAGCAGATCGAACAGATTTCGTTTCCGCAGCCGCGCTATAGCAGCGATCTGCTGAACCGGGTTCCCGCGAACACCACGCTGTATATCAGCGTGCCCAACCTGGGCGATTTTCTGAGCGAGGCAAATCAGACATTCCACGACCAGTTGAAGAAGAGCCCGGCGCTCGAGGAGTGGTGGAACAGCGGACATGCGAACAACACGGCTGACCTGGATGCGATGGTGGCGAAGGTCCACCAGATGAGCACATATCTCGGCGACGAAATCGTCATCGTGGGGTCCAGGCAGGCGAAGGATTCAGGATTCGCGATCGTTGCGGATGTGAAGCAGGCCGGACTTGACGACTTGCTGAAGCAGCAGTTCCCTGCGTCGAACTCGAAGCCTGGAATCACAGTGCTCGATCAGAATTCGCTGGCCGCCGCAAGTGCATCGCCGGCGGGCAATCACAGTGTCTACGCGGTGGTGAGGGAACAGGAGGCGATCTTCTCCAACAGCGTCGCGACCCTGGCGCTGATCAACGCGCAGTTGAATGCCGGCTCCAGCGGTTTTGCGGCGAGCGGTTTTGGCCAGCAGATATCGGCTGCCTATGGGCGCGGCGCGGGAATGATCCTGGCGGCGGATATCCACCGGATGAAAGCCAATCAAGCCACAAAGATGCATGGCTCAACACAAGCCAGCGAAGCGATGGCAAAGAGCGGCGTCGAGAACGTGACCTACCTGATCGCGGAACATCGCGAGGTGAATGGGCAGCCCGAGAATCGTGTTGACCTGCAATTCTCAGGCGCGCGGCAAGGGGTTGTCTCGTGGCTGGCTGCGCCGGCGCCGATCGGGTCACTCAACTTTGTTTCTCCCAATGCGGCGATTGCCGTCGCGGGACTTTCAAAAGACCCCAAGGCCATTGCCGACGATCTAATCGCCATGGCGGCCGCAAACGGCGCGCAATCAAATGGACTCACCGAAGCTGAAGAGAAGCTTCAGATCAACTTCCGCGATGACATTGCGGCTAACCTGGGCGGAGACTTCCTGCTGTCGCTGGATGGGCCGGTGCTGCCAACGCCCTCGTGGAAGGCCGTGATTGAAGTCAACGACTCCGATCGCCTGGAACAAGCTCTGGAGCGAATGACAGCGGCGATCCGCCAACAGGCCAATGCCAACGCGGCGCATTCCATCACGATTGAACCGAGCGACGCAGATGGCCAGCGTTACTATTCGGTCCACGACACGGTAACGGGCAACATCGTGGCTCAATACACTTATGCGAACGGGTACATGATTGTGGCGCCGAGCCGTGCTCTGCTGATCCAGGCGTTGCAGACGTATTCGACCGGGAATTCGCTGGCGAACTCGGCGGCCTTCAGGGCATTGCTTCCCAAGGATGCGAATGAGAATTACTCCGCGGTTGCTTACCAGAATCTGAGCCCGGTGTTGACGCCGCTGCTGTCTCAACTCAGCGGAGAGACGGCGGATGCCGTCCGCGAGCTGGCGGCGGATGCAAGGCCCACTGTGATTTGTGCGCGGGGAGAAGAAAACCGCATCGAAGCCGCCAGCGACAGCCGTCTTTTTGGCTTTGACTTCCTGACACTCGAAACATTGATTCACTCCGGGAACAAACACGCCAACGCAAGCGTAAAAGAGTGACATGGGCGTCATCGATCTAGATGGAGTAGAGGTCCGGCTAGCGAACCGGGTCGTGCTGAACAACCTCACGGGAGAGCTGCACGGGCAGGCCATTGGCCTGCTTGGCCCCAATGGCGCGGGGAAATCCACGCTGATCAATACACTGCTGGGGTTTCATCTCCCTTCCAAAGGCAAGGCCCGCGTCTTTGGCCTCGACACCCACAAAGACCGGGCGAAGATTCGCGGCGGCATCGGCTTCATGCCTGAGAACGATTCGTTCATTGGGAACATGAGCGGTGTCCGCTTCGTCCGCTACATGGCCGAGCTGGCCGGCCTGCCATCGGGAGTCGCACTGGAACGGGCCCATGAGGCCCTGTTCTACGTGGGACTCGGCGAAGTGCGCTACCGCAAGGTAAATACCTACTCGCTGGGCATGAAGCAGCTGGTGAAGCTGGCCCAGGCGCTGGCGCACGGGCCGAAGCTGCTCATCCTGGATGAGCCCACCAACGGCCTCGATCCCGTCGCCCGCCAGCGCATGATTCAACTCATCAAGGACATTCGCAAAGAGGGCAGCGTGCGGCTGCTGATCTCGTCGCATCTGCTGCGCGACATTGACGAGACCTGCGATGAAGTCCTGATCCTGAAAAACGGCCGCATCGCCTCACTGTGCAACATTGAAGAAGAGCGGCGGTCGAACCGCAGCTTCATGGAACTGGAGACTGTAGGCGCAACCGAGCGCTTTTCCGTGAGCATCCGCGGGCTCGGCTGCGAATGCGCAACATTTCCGGGCGGACGCATCAAGCTTGTGATCCCCGACCATATTGAAGCGCGCGATCTTTATGTCATTGCCTCTGAACAGGGAGTGCAGATCCGGCGCATGAATCAGCGGCGCGATTCCCTTGAAGATATCTTCCTGCGCGCCATGGACAACGACCAGGGAAGGACCGCAAATGGCAGTCTATAAGCGCAACTACTCGGCATATGCAGGCACGGTGACGCCGGTGTGGACGCGCGTCCTGGTGCTGGCCCGCTATGCATTTGAAGAAGCCTGGTCGTCGAAGATTACGGTTGGACTTTTCATTTTTTGCCTGCTCCCGTGCATCATGTCTTTGCTGGTGATCTACCTTGCCGATAATCCGATCGCCAGGGCTCTTATCGGAGGCCGCGGCCCGCAAACGCTTGCCATCGATGCGAAGTTCTTTTTGAAGGTCCAGCAGACTCAATCATGGCTCGCATTGGTCATGGCTGCGTGGATCGCTCCCCGGCTCATCACCTTCGACCTGGCGGACAATGCTTTGCCGATTCTGCTGAGCCATCCCATTTCGCGCTTCGGCTACGTGTTCGGCAAGTTCATTGCGCTGTTTGGATCGCTGTCGCTCATCACATGGGTCCCCTGTCTCCTGCTCTTTGTGGACCAGGCGTACTCTTCTTCTCAACCCTGGGCAATGAGCCATCTTCAAATTGCCATGGGCTTGCTGGCGGGATCGGTGATCTGGATCGCGTTTCTTTCGGTGCTTGGACTAGCGCTGTCTTCCTGGGTGAAATGGCGGGCAGTGGCCACGGGTGTCATCTTTGCGGCGGTCTTTGTGCCAGCCGGCGTAGGAGCCATCGTAAGCGCAGTGCTGCGCACCAAGTGGGGACTGCTGCTGAACGTTCCTGTGATGATGTCGAACCTGTGGCAGAGGCTGCTCGGCGCCCCGGCGCCAATCAACGAGAGGTTGTCGGTGCCAACGCTGGCCATCGCGGCGATGCTGTCGCTGGCCTGTCTGGTCTGTGTGGGCATGCTGAACAAGCGGATCAGGGCGCGCGAGGTGGTCCGCGGATGAACGACAGAATCATTTTCGAAGACGTGTCGAAGTTCTACGGCGAAGTGCTCGGGGTGAACCGGATCTCGCTGTCGATTCCGCCTGGAATTACCACGCTGGTCGGACCCAACGGATCGGGAAAGACCACGATCATGAACCTCATGACCGGATTGGTTCAGCCTTCGAACGGACACATCTCGGTTCTTGGACTCTCTCCGGCCGACCAGACGGAACTGTTCAGCATCCTCGGGTATTGCACGCAGTTCGATTTCTTTCCGCGCGGGCTGACGGGATGGCAGTTTGTATTAGATGGCCTGATGCTCCACGGAATGGAAAAGGACCTGGCCGTCGATCTTACTGCCCAGGCGATCGAGCGCGTACAGCTTGGCGATGCCGCAGGGCGAAAGATCGCCGGCTACAGCAAAGGCATGCGGCAGAAGATCCGGCTGGCCCAGGCCATTGCCCATCACCCGCGGGTGCTGGTGCTTGACGAGCCGTTGAACGGACTGGATCCGATGGCACGGGCTGAATCGATAGCGCTGTTTGAAGAACTGGGCCGCCAGGGAATGCATGTGCTGATCTCCAGCCATATTCTGGACGAGGTCGACCGGATCTCCGATCGAGTGATCCTGTTAACCGGCGGATACCTGATTGCGGAGGGGAATATCCACCAGGTCAGGCAGGAAGTGCATGAGAAGCCGATGCAGGTGCTCATTCGCTGCGACCACCCCGAGGTGCTGGCAGCGAAGATGTTCGCCATCAATCACTGCGTTGAAGCCAGGCTGCATGCGGATGGCAAGGGCGTTTTTCTGCGTACCGCGGATATCGACCAGTTTTATTCCATGCTCAACGGAATCGCGGCGAAGGGGCTGGTCAAAATTGATGCAGTGGCTCCGGCGGACGACGATGCCAACGCGATTTATCAGTATTTGATCGGAACGGATGGGGGCCCATCGTGACGCAAATGAGATTAGCCGATCGTGCGAGAAATCTTGCCCAACTGCCGTGGGACCTGTGGTGGTTGCAGGCACGGCGCCTGACGCGCATTGAATTGAGACGGAATCTCTTCTCGTGGAAGGCGACCTGGATTTACTGCCTTGCTTTCATCCCGACCCTCATCATCTTGATTCACATGCTGTTCGATCCGCATCCGTCCTTCGCGATGAGCGAGGACACAAATGTATTGGCAGGTATCGTCCAGGTCTATTACATCCGGCTCGGGGTTTTCTTCGGGTGTCTGGGGATCTTTTCGCGACTGATTCGCGGAGAGATGATTGAGCGCAGCCTGCACTACTACCTGCTTTCCCCAGTGCGGCGCGAGGTCCTGCTGCTGGCCAAGTTTGCGGCTGGATCCATCAGCGCCGTGTTCCTGTTCGGGAGCGCGGTCGCCGCCGACTTCGCGCTGATGTACGCCGGCTTCGGCGCGGCCGGCGGCGATTACATTTTCAATGGGCCCGGCATGGGACAGTTGGAAGCGTACCTGCTCATCGTCGTGCTCGCCTGTCTTGGATACGGCGCTGTGTTTCTCCTGTTGAGCATGATGTTCAGGAACCCTACGCCGGCCGCGATGCTGGTACTCGGCTGGGAGACAATCAATCCTGTGCTTCCGTCTTTGCTGCAGAAGATCAGCGTGGCTTCGTATCTTCGCCACCTGATGCCGGTCACAGTTGGCGCCGATGGAATCTTTGCGCTGCTGACGGTTGAAACCGAACCGGTATCGGGCTGGGTAGCCACGGCGGGGCTGCTGGCGCTGATCGCCATCGTTCTGAGTTACTCCTGCTATCGCATTCGCACGCTGGAGATCCGGTACTCGACCGAGTAGAGAAGCCCGAGACAGGAATAGCGGATGCGCCGGGATGCCTGGACTCGGAAGGCCATCGGCTACGGCCAATTCCTCAAGCCAAAGCCATTGGAACGGTTAAACGAATTTCGCGTCTCTTCGCACGGACAACTCGTCGTAGTTCGCTTTTGACGGATTGGGAGATTCCGCAATCCCGAGCGATCCCGTTGACTCTCATTTGCACAACTCCTGGATAACCGGCAACTCGGCAGTTGCATTCCAGTACACACCCCACACGACCAAATAGCTGGCGACGATCGCAAGATCGATCGTCACCGGGCGAGAACGAGCCGTAACACCAGGTCCGTGACCGGATGAAGATGTTCTATCCAATGAACGAACGTGGGCCGGGAGGCCCACGCTACAGCCGGCCAGGAGGCCGGCGCTACAATTCCAAAAGGAACATTTTCATACGGCCAAAGAACCAGGTCCGTGACCGGATGAAGATGTTCTATCCAATGAACGAACGTGGGCCAGGAGGCCCACGCTACAGCCGGCCAGGAGGCCGGCGCAGATGATATCAAGCTGTCCTATACCGGCCGATGCTCAGAAAACTACGTTTCCTGATGACCGATGACACGCACCCCAGAGACGTCCCAAAAACCTCCCGGAATTGCACTCACAATGGCGTATTCACTGGTGCCGAGAGTGATTAGATCTGCCCTTCCAAAACCAGGTGATTCTGGTGGGGCAATCATCCGCGGGTGAGTTAGTTTTTGTGCAGGTAGGCCACCTTTGTGCGGCCGAAACTTCCCCATGGCCGGTGTCTCAGGATCAAAGCCGATCGATGAGAAGCGGCAGATCCGCCGCACCCGTATTATCCTGTTGATACTGGGGGACTAGGGCCAATGCGTGCGGCTGTCTACATCTGTCTGCTGTCCTCGATTGCAATCGCGCCTTTGACCGCGCAGTCCCATCCGGCCCAGGCTGATCGGCCATTGACCGTCACTCAGATCGTGCGTCTGACAAGCAATGCAGTGGTTCAGGTTGTCGTATTGGACGAGTCGGGGAAGGAGTTCGCACTGGGCAGCGGGTTCCTCGTTTCCGCTGACGGGAAAATCGTCACAAACCACCACGTGATTGAAGGCGCGCATTCGGCGATTGCAAAATTAGCAAATGGTTCCTTTTTCCCGGTAACCGGCGTCCTTGCGGCAAATGCTGACCGCGATTTGGTTCTTCTCAAGGTGGAAGGAAAGGGGCTTCCGTTCCTGACGCTCGACTCGACAGCCGGACTGCAAGTCGGAGACAACGTTCTGGCGATCGGCAGCCCGCTCGGGCTGGAGGGGACGGTTTCGCCGGGAATTGTGAGCGCATTTCGCGATGAAACGCCTAACGGAAGGATGATCCAAACTAACGCACCAGTCTCACACGGGAACAGCGGCGGTCCGCTCCTCGACATGCGCGGCAAAGTTGTTGGCGTCATCTCGTCGGGCGTGAGTCCAGAAGAGGGGCAAAATCTAAACTTCGCGATTCCGTCGGATGAAGTGGAACGACTGCTATCGATGCCGCTTAAGCTGACGTCGATTGAATCAATCAAATCCCTTGCAGCAAAACCCGGAGAGCCCTCATCCGCAGCTAACCAGGGAGGGCACGGCCATTCAACCGATCAGCCGATTCCACAGGATCGTTGGCAGGCTGCCGTGGCGGGAGATGAAGCTTCAGAGTTCTACATTGGAACATCCTACTATTACGGCGATCATGGCATAGATCAAAACTATGGGGAGGCGGTCCATTGGTTTGCTAAAGCGGCAAATCAAGGAGATGCTGGCGCACAGTATTACCTGGGCTCAGCATTCGAGTTTGGACAGGGCGAGATACGCGATGACGTGAAAGCCGCCGAATTGTACCGAGCTGCTGCAGACCAGAATATGATCCTCGCGCAGGTTGCACTTGGCACGATGTACCTGCAGGGCAGAGGCGTCCTGCGGTGGTCCCGGTTGTTCGGACAGTTTTCGGCGATTTTTAAGTGGAAGTTCTGTTTTTCGGTTTAGGCTGCCAGAGGTTCTGGCAGGCGGTTGAAGTGTACCGGGTC
>Ga0255351_1000499_pt1 | contig 17323 bp, 14 predicted proteins | sample HBST25r2metaG_FD_186024 | JGI IMG/M metagenome (GOLD analysis project Ga0255351, IMG submission 186024) | Peat soil microbial communities from Stordalen Mire, Sweden - H.B.S.T-25.r2 | ecosystem: Environmental > Terrestrial > Soil > Wetlands > Peat | place: Sweden: Norrbotten County, Stordalen... | reverse complement strand
GTCAGTGGTCAGTGGTCAGTGGGCAGTGGTCAGTGGTCAGTGGTCAGTGGTCAGTGGTCAGTGGTCAGTGGTCAGTGGTCAGTGGTCAGTGGTCAGACAGAATTGTTACCTATGCACGTCGATTGTCAAGCACTTTTTCAAGGTTAAAGCTGCTCGCGTAACGAGAAAAAACTGTTCACTGACCACTGTTCACTGACCACTGGAGGAAACCATGCTCAAAGACATACTCGCCCAGGCTTGGGAAGCGATGCTCTACAATCGCCGGCGCACGGCCATCACCATGATCGGCATGGCCTGGGGCATCGCCACGGTTGTGCTGCTGCTCGCCTATGGCGCAGGCTTCAGCCGCGCTATTGAGACCATCTTCGCCCAGTGGGGAACCAGCACCATCGGCGTCTGGCCCGGACGCACCAGCGAGCAGGCCGGCGGCGATAAGGCCGGCGCCTGGATACGCTTCACCCTCGACGATGTGGACCGCGTAGCCAACGGCGTTCCCGGCATTACCTACATCTCGCCGGTCAACTACAAGGACGTGACTGTGCAAAACGATTTGCACACCTACACCTGGTCTGTGAATGGAGTGCGCACCCCTTACCAGAATATCCTGAAGCTCGATGCGGCTCAGGGCCGATTCTTCAATGATGCCGAGGACCAACAGCGCGCCCACGTCTGCGTGATCGCCTCCGAGGCCAAGACCAAGCTTTTCAGCAACGGCTGGGCGCTGGGCGAGACCATTCGCCTGAACGGCGAAATGTTTACCATTGTCGGCGTGCTCACCCCCAAGATGCAGGAGGGCGACGATAACGACATCAACCGGCAGATTTACATTCCATTCAACACCATGAGCGATCTGGCCGACACCAAATACTTGGGAGGCATTTGGTTCGCCTATCAAGGCGACAACGAACAGGCGGAAAAAAGCCTGCGCGAGACGATGGCTGCGGCGCACCACTTCCGCCCCAGCGACAAACGGGCGATCAATGTGGCCAACCTGATGACCCAATTGCACCAGTTCAAGATGCTCTCCATCGCCTTGCAAGTGCTGCTCTCGCTGGTGGGCGCGCTCACGCTGGGCATTGCTGGTATCGGCTTGATGAACATCATGCTGGTGGCCGTGCAGCAGCGCACCCGCGAGATCGGCATCGAAAAGGCTCTCGGCGCACAGCGCCATCACATTCTCACGCAGTTTCTGGCCGAGGCGCTGGCCATCACTACCGTCGGCGGCGCGTCGGGCATCGCACTGGCTTACGCGGTTTCCCTGGCCGTCGGCCGCATCACCTTTTACAGCGCGGTTGCCAAAAACGCCGAGAGCGCCGATATTCAACTGCTGATCTCGCCATCTTCGGTCATCGTGGCCACCGTGATTCTGGCCGTCACCGGCCTCGTCAGCGGCATGATCCCAGCCATCCGCGCCGCCAATCTCGACCCCATCGAAGCGCTACGTTACGAGTGAACGGTGGTCAGTGAACAGTGGTCAGTGGTCAGTGAACAGTGAAGAGTTGTCAGTCCCATATCAGCTTTCCCGCTGCGTTGCGCAGGTATCTGTAGCGCCGACCTCCCGGTCGGCTGTTGCGTGGACCTCCTGGTCCACGCTGGTTTCTTGCCCTGACTGAAACACAAGAAGCCATCGCGCAAGTAAGATAGAAAAGATGCGATTCGAGCTTTACATAGCGGCGCGATACCTGCGGGCCAAGCGGCGGCAGGCCGTGGTGGGCGTAGTGACGGCCATCTCCATCGCCGGGGTCGCGGCGGGCGTGGCGGCGCTGATCATCGCGCTGGCCATCACCAACGGCATGAGGCGCGACCTGCAAGATCGTCTGCTCGGAGCATCAGCGCATATTGACCTGATGCGCGTGCAGTCGGACGGTATCCACGACTGGCGACCTCTCGTTGAGCGGCTTCGCGGCGTTCCGCATGTCACCGCCGCCGCGCCTGGAATCTACGGCCAGGTGCTGGTCTCGCGTGGCCCACGCGCTGGCTTCGCGCTCATCAAAGGCATCCTTCCCGCCGAAGAGCGCACCGTCAGCAGCCTGCTCTCCACCATCACTTCCGGCTCGGCCAGCGAGCTGGACGAAGCCGTCAGTCCGATCTCCGACCAGCCCGGAATCAACACTTCCTATCCGCCGCTGGTTCTGGGCAATGACATTGCCGAAACCATTGGCGCACAGGTGGGCGATACGATCCTCGTTACCAGCCCGCAGGGCGAACTGACGCCGCTCGGCCTTGCGCCCAAGTATCAGCGCTTCCGCGTCGCGGCCATCTTTCACTCCGGCTTCTATCAGTACGATGCGGCGATGGCCTTCATGCGCCTCAGTGACGCGCAGCAACTCTTCAGCGAGCCGGATCTGCTGTCAGTCATCAGCTTCAAGGTGGACGACCTCTACCGCGCGCCGCAGATCGGCAAGGCCATCGAACAGGCCGCGGGCAAGGGCTACATGACCACCAACTGGATGGAAGTGAACCGCGAACTCTTCCGCGCCCTCAAGCTGGAGCAGGTGGTCACCTTCATCGTCATCGCGCTGATCGTCATCGTCGCCGCGCTGAATATTCTGATCGCGCTCACCATGATGGTGATGGAGAAAACGCGCGACATTGCCGTCATGATGAGCTTCGGCGTGCAGCCCTCTCAGATCCGGCGCATCTTCCTGCTGCAAGGCTTTCTGATCAGCGTCGTCGGCACCGCGCTGGGCCTTATGCTTGGCTACATCGCCGCGTGGGCGGGCGGGCATTATCACTTCATTCACTTATCCGCCGAGGTCTACTCTATCGACACGCTGCCCTTTGCCCCGCGCCTGATCGACGGCCTCATTGTTTCCATCGTCTCCATCGGAATTTCGCTGCTGGCCACGCTCTATCCGTCGTCCGCCGCCGCCCGCATCCTGCCCGCCGAGGCGCTGCGGTATGAGTAATGCGGTTGAGCATAAAGGTGACGGGTAGTTTTCGCATTGCCGGTCACTCGCCCAAAACGCAAATTTCGGTGCGGTGAGCGCATTGGCGATTTTGCGCCATTCTAGAACCAAATCTGGCGACATCGGCGTTTCTATTACTAATCAGCCTTTCATACGGTAGGCCATTTTAGGCAAGGGCTTTGGGCTGATCGCGAGTCGTAGCCCCCCCTTGTGGTTCGTCGGGTCCGGGCAAGAAGATGCAAGGAAGTCAAGGTGAGTAGCAAAAGCAGCATCGACATTCAGAGAAAGGCGCCAAGCTGAATTGTACCCATAAGATGCACGCACCATTTGGGACATAGCCTTGCTCAACAATGGCGCTGCCGGTTTCTATCCTTTCTGCAACAATCGATTCAATGCGTCAGTCGCGCGTACTCGGCGCGGGCTTGCTTCAGAAGGGGAAGGTCAGAGTCGGCATCCTTCCACAGGCCGAGAAACGAATTGTAGCGCGCGCGCGCTGTCGCGCTGTCTCCGATTTGCCCATAGGCGCGGGCGCTTTCAAGCACCGCCAGTGAGCCGATGGGATAGTAGAACCCTAGACCGGGATGCTGAATCAGTTCATCGAACTGCTTGGCGGCATCGGCTGCGTCGCCGGCGGCAAGCAGAGCTTGCCCGCGCTGGAAGACGGGCAACATGAGGTCGATGGTGGTGGCATCGGGTTCTGCCAGATCGAACGGTTCGGCGGCGTGCAGGGTTGCGACGGCCTGAGCCGGCCGGTGGTTCCTTATTTCCACCTCCGCACGGATCAACGGTATCCAATAATGCTGTGCCATGGTTCCAGCGGGGTATTCCTTATCGAGCTGAGTGGCGAAGGCCAGCGCCGCCCCGGTGTCGCCGGATTCGGCATCGATCATCGCAGCACGAATGCGGATATTCTCTTTGTCGTCGAGGGCCAGCGCCTGACGGATCTCTTTGTGGGCTGCATCTGGATTGCCTGCCAGCGAATCGGCCAAGGCCTGCTGCGCCAGGCGAAACGCCTCATCCTCGCGGTTCTGTCCGCGATCGGCCTTCATGGCCGCCTGAAGCAACTGGTCCGATTCCCGGTAGCGGCCGAAGTAGGCTTCGGCAAGTGCCTGGTCGCACTGCATATCGAAGGAGCCGGAACTGGTCTTGAGCGCATCCGCCACGAGCGATTGCATCTTCTGCCGGTCGCCGTGCAAAAAGGCAAGCTGGTATTCGAGTTCCAGCAGAAACCCGGAGGATTCACCGGCACCGGTTGCTTCCTTCAGCACTCGGTCGGCCTCGTCTGTTTCTCCCATCGACATCAGCGCCTGAGCGATATTGCCCTTGATCACCCCTGCGGACTCAAGCCGGTCCGCCTGACGAAGGTATCCCAAGGCTTTCTGCATGTGACCAAGATTGATTTCGATCGATCCCAGGTCGTTCAGTATCCTCGGTGAGCGGGGATAGATGCGCAGGGCTTCCTGATCGATTTCAACAGCGCGCTCCAGATTGCCGGTCACGAAAACCTCGTACCAGGACTCGATGACAAGCCGCTCCAACTCACTCACGCGGCCGCGAAGCTGGTAGGCTTTCGTCGCATGCGCGACCGCCTCTTTTGTCTTGCCCAGGTTCCACTCCGCGGTGGCCAGATTTCCGTAGGCCAGCGCGAAGTTTTCATCCAGATCGATGGCGCGCTGAAAGAGCGGAATCGCGGCTGCTTCGCCGCTGCGATACCACACTGCAAAGGCCTGCGAATATACATCCAGCGCAGCCAACGACGAGGTTGAAGCCTCTTCCAGCTGTGTTTGATGGCTCTGGATGGATTTCGCAGATTCGCCCAGCCGGGAGCGCAACTGCGCCGAGACCCGGTCCAGCGCGGGGATCACGGCTTCTTCTTTTTCCGCGATCTCTTGCTCGTGCAGGATAGGGGCACCCGTATCACAGCGGACCGCCGTCAGACCGATTGCGTAGCTTGAACCGATCTGAGAGATCGATCCGGTGACTGCAATCTTGGCGTGGGAACGCAGGCAGGCTTCGACGGCGACCGGACCCAGCAGCTTCTCGTCCGCGGGACGGCCCATCTGCTCAAGAATCTCGGCTGCTTTGTTGTCGGAGACAATCTCGAAGTAAGGGCTCTGCTCCAACGCTACGTAGAGGCCCTGACGCAACGCGCTGGTGAATGCCGGCTCGCCGGTGCTGTTGTCGAAGTCGCCCAGCAGAAGGGTATCCGTATTGGTCGGGCTCCGGTGGTGCTCATAGGCCCAGAAGAAACCAGCTCCTCCGGCCACCAACAGGGTTGCGAAGGACGCCAGTAGCCATTTCCGACGTCCGATTTGGAGTGAACCTTCGATTTGAGGCGAAACCGGCGCAATCGGTTCGGACTCGGCGGCATTTCGCGGCCGCCGCATCTCCAGCCATTGGTCCAACTCTTCCGGATATGCATAAACGCTGGCCCGAGCCTGATGCTCATGGCGATGGATGGGAAGTCCTTCCTGCTTTTCCCACAGTTGAGCCGTGCGCGTATCGCGATCGAGATACGCCGCGATCTCCTTCCAACTAGTGAGCCGTGCGGCTGGAGATGGAGGGACGATGAGACGGATTTTCGGACTTGCCGTCATGGAAGCAGTTCTTGGGCCTTTGGAGGAGGCGGTTGTCTGAGGAAAAATGAATGCACAATCATGATACAGCATCTTCTCGGCATGGAAACGCCCTGTCCATCGATGGAAAAACAGCCGGAAGTTAGACGAAATAAGACGAAATCAGCCGCAAATTCCCAATTTTCACTTGATTTCTATTGCATCGCGTCTCCCGCAGATTTACAAGGGACGGGATGGCCTGAGGAGGAAATTGTGCTCTGGAAAAACTTTGTTCTCTCTAGCGTTGCGATGATTGCGGTTCTGTCGCCATCCAGGTGGCTAACACTGTTGGGATGCGCAAATGGCTGCCCTGCAAGGCAGGAATCTTCCGCGTCAATGCCGGCCAGCAGAGCGGACGGGCTTCTAACTGGCAACCAGGTTGTTGTTCCGAGCTGGTGCCTGACTCATACGGGGGTGAAACCATGAAGTTCAAAATCGCTGTTTCCAATGGCGTCGTTCGCCTGTTCGCTGTTCTTTTCGTAGCGGCAGGGCTTATCTTTACCGGAAACTCTCCCAGGGCCTTTGGTCAGAGCAAATCCGGATTCACTTACAACGGCGTTGTGTATTCCTCATATTGGTATGACGAGTACGGAAATTCAGAAGATCCGCCGGTCGCCACTGGCGTCGCCACGGACTCATTGAAACGGCTTGCTGCAACGGGCGCTAATTACGCCGAGGTGATTGTAACCCAGTATATGCAGACTTACACCTCAACCACGATTGCGCCCCTGGTTGACAAGACACCCTTGGATGACCAGCTTGCATTCGCTATTCAAAATGTTCATAGCCAAGGGATGAATGTCGTCTTCAAGCCGCATGTGGACTCGCTCGACGGCGTCTGGCGGGGCCAGCTTGCGCCTACAAATATATCTGACTGGTTCACCAGCTATCAGACTTTCATAGTCCACTACGCAACCATGGCGCAGGCGAACTACGTACAGGGCGATGTCTTCGTGATCGGCACCGAATTTGCGAGTCTCAGCGGGTCGGCTTATCAGTCGAACTGGGAGACGATCATCAGCGCGGTCCGGGCAGTTTATTCCGGGCCGATTGCTTATGCCTCGAATGCGACCGGCGCTGGGGATGAATTTACTACCGTGTCGTTTTGGGATAAGGTCGATATCATCGGCGTAGACGGCTATTTTCCATTAACCAACCACGCCGATCCGACGATCGCCGAGTTGGTGGCCGCCTGGACCAATAATGAGTTCGGCTTCAATCCAGTAGCGGCGCTTCAAAGCCTTCAAAGCACCTACAACAAGCCTCTGATCTTCACGGAACTTGGCTATGAAAGCACTCCGGGCACGAATGAACAGCCTTACAACTATAGCCTTTCTGACGGCTACGATCCAACCGAGCAGGAGAATTGCTACGAAGCCTTCTTCGAGGTTTTCAGCCAGCAGAACTCATGGATGAAGGGTGTCTTCTGGTGGAGTTGGCCAGCGGGGAGCAGCAGCACCCTTTATGACCCGAATACCGACACAACTTTAGACCCCGACGGCAAGCCGGCTGGCACTGTCACGCTTCCCAAGTGGTACAAATCAGCAGCATCGCAGAGCTTTGAGCTTTCCGCTTCGCCGTCCAGTTTGACGGTTATCCAGGGCGGCAGCGGAACCTCCACGATCTCCGTGACGAACCCGGTTGAATTCAGCGGAGTTGTCACCCTGGCAGCATCCGACCTGCCGAGCGGAGTGACTGCGGCCTTCGCCACCAACCCAACCACCGGCTCAAGCCTGCTGACGTTGACGGCCAGCAGCACAGCCGCGGCTGGCGCGGCTACGGTCACCATCACCGGAACAGTCGGCAGTCTGACCGCATCCACCACCATCAGCCTCACCGTTAATTCTGCGATCCCTCAGGGCTTCGCGATTTCGGCTGCGCCAACCAGCCTGACAGTCACTGCGGGTGTCGGCGGAACAAGCACCATTACCGTGACGCCCTCCGGCAGCTTTACCGGTGCCGTAACGCTGACGGTCGCGGTCACCGGCCCAAGTGGCGCCGTGAACCAGCCCACCGCTACCTTCGGCTCGACCAGCCCTGTGAGCATCACCGGCACGTCCGCTGGAACGGCCACACTCACCATCACCACTACGGCAGCTACCAGCAGCGCCCTGGTCTATCCCAAACGCCCCGGAGTTCCCTGGTATGCGGTTGGCGGTGCAACACTCGCCTGCTTGCTGCTCTTCGGCATCCCGGCGCGGCGGCGTAGATGGCAGACCATGCTCGGCGTGGTGGTCCTCCTCGTGCTCCTCGCTGGCGGTGCTGCTGCGTGTGGCGGAGGAGGCGGGGGTAATGGCGGAGGTGGAGGTACAAGCAACCCCGGCACTACGGCCGGCAACTACACCATTACCGTAACCGGTACTTCAGGATCGACCACGGCTACGGGCACCGTCGCCCTCACCGTGCAGTAGGGTCTTATCGCAAGAGAAAGAAATGCGGCTACGGAAACTGGAGTTGTTGAGCAACGGAACGAACGTGATCGAGAGATAGCCCTCACGTTCCGTTGCTCAGGCTTCGACAGGAGATATGAGCGCTACACAGTGAAATGTGACTTTCCGCAGTTGAAAGTTTCGAAATCGCGCTGATTGTTTCCGCACAGGACTTACCGGAATGTCGGCACCCGAATCTCATCTGGCAATATCAGGTTCTCCTGTTGTCAGAAGTCTTGCGTATATTAAGCGGTCCGAATCGGTCATTGACTGGCTCCTCCAGATTCTGCTTGGAACCGAGATAACGCTCCGTAGTCAAAACAGATGCATGGCCCAGGAGAAACTGAATTTGTTCAAGCTCTCCACCGTTGGAGTGGCACAGCTTAGCGCAAGTGCGGCGCAGATCGTGCGGCGCAATGTGCTCAAGGCACAGACGCTTGGCGCATTCGCGAACGACATACCAGACAACGTTCTCGGAAATTCCTCGCCCCCAGCACGAGCCGTGTCGGCTCACCGCGCGGAATATACGGCCATGCTTCAGTTCCGCAGCGGCTAGCCATTGGTCCACTGAATCCTTCACCCATGCTGGCATCGGGACCGTTCGGACATGGCCGCCCTTTCCAATCAGATCGACGATTGCCCAATGTCCTTGACGAATCTGAATGTCGTCGATGTTTAAGGCTGCGAGTTCCGCTCGTCTCAAACCACAGCCAAGTAGGATGGAAATCATCGCAAAGTCTCGCTTGCTTCTAAGCCCGTCACCGTCAGATTTGTCGACGAGTAATTGGGCCTGATCGATCGTCAACCAGTTTCCAGATCGCTGGCCCAGATGCTTGACTCCCTTCACACGTCGGATGCCTGCCGCCAATTCAGGGCTCAGCAGACCAGAATCAGCTGCTTCATAGGCAAGGTGCCGTACTGCAGCGAGCCTCTGGTTGATAGTTGCGGCTGCCAATCCGAGGCTCTCCAAATAGAGTCGGAATCTGAGCACGACAGTGCGATTGAGTGCAAGACGTGGCTCTGAACAGTACCAGGAGATGAATTGGTCCATCGCAAAGCGATAGTTGCGTCGTGATTGTGGAGAGCTCAGACTGTTGAGTACGGATGCTTTTGCTTGGTCGAGATCCGGCAGGCGAAGGACGATCTTCCGATAGTTTGGCTTTGACTTTTTTCTGCGCATACAAGCAGCCTCCTTGCCGCAAGTATGGCAACCTTTTCAAAGTTGATTCCGCGCTGTAATCGGCTCATATAGATGACTGATTCCAGAGAATATAAAGTCGGTTGCTTAACGAGATCAGGCTTTCCGTTGTTGGTAACAGCCCGATGCGCTCATGGACAGGATTCCGGACGGCTGGTCGGCAACCCGGAAGCTATATCATAGCCACAATCCAAAGCTTGCTTGACAATGTGTCACAAGATGTGTCACATTGAATCCATGCCAAGCGTAAACCTCCGCCAACTCCGCGACACCCGTCAGATCAAAGCCTGGCTCAAGGCAGGCGTTCAGATCGAGGTGCGCGAGCGCAATCAGGTGCTGGGCGATCTGGTGCCGCGAACGCCGCCCAGAATCCAGCCCATCGAGCGACCGGACTTCGCCGCGCGCCGCCGCGCCATCTTCGGCGACTACGTATTCCCCGAGAACATCGTCGTTGAGGCACGCAAGGACAGCCGATATTGATCGTCTACGCCGATTCCAGCTTTCTGGTCTCCAGCTATGCGGGAGACGCGCACTCCACCGAGGCCGACAACAGGAGGGCTCTGTTGCCAAGCATCCTGATTACCCCGTTCGTGCGGGCAGAGGTATGCACCGCTCTGCACCAACAGGTATTTCAAAGGCGCGTCTCACTCGCTCAGGCGAACAGCGCATGGCAAAATTTCGAGCAGGACTGCAACAACGGCAACCTCACGCGAATCGACTTCCCCCTTGCCGCCCTGCCCCGTACGGCTGATCTCGCAAAGCTCTTCGGCCCCACCCTCGGCGTGCGTACGCTGGATTCGCTGCACGTGGCCTGCGCGCTGGAGTTGAAGGCGGAGCGATTTTGGACCTTCGACGGCCGCCAGGCTCGGCTGGCCGAGGCCGTTGGGCTGGATACGAAATGATCTCCCGCAAGCATACAGAAAAATTCCTCTGGGAAAACGAAGCCAGCGCAATGCACGATCCCGGCGGCAAGGTGCGGCTGGCGCTCTCGGCTGACGTGAAAAGCTGGGCCGAGTTTGGCGGCGACAGCAAAGAATATCGTTACACTCTCAAGCGCGTCTGGGATGCCTCGCTCGGCTCGGTTCTCTTCGTCATGATGAACCCCAGCACGGCTGATCCCTATGTAGATGATCCGACGGTGGCCAAGTGCCAGCGCTATGCGCGGGCTTGGGGTTACGGCACGCTCTGGGTCGGCAACACCTTTGCCTATCGCGCAACCAACCAAAAGCATTTGCTCCAGGTTGTTGACCCTGTAGGGCCGGAGAACGACAAGTGGCTCCTAGACATGGCTGCGCAGGCGGGGATGATTGTGCTGGCCTACGGCAAGCCGCACAAAAACCTCTGCCAGCGCGGACGCGATGTGGCCACACTGCTGCGCCGCGCGGGGTACAAACTTCACGCCTTGCAACTCTGCAACGACGGCACGCCCTCGCACCCGCTTTATTTGAAGGGTACGCTCACACCTTGCTTGTTTGAAGATGCCGGTACGTAGGCGTTGAATCTGTCCCAGGATTCGGGGCTATTTTCAACTCGTATGCGCTTCATTTTGCAGGATTGTAACCTTCTATTCATCTAGACCCGGTAGCCTGAGAATGGTGATAGCCCAAGTGCCCGATATCCGCATTCGTCAGTCTGAGCTTCTGAACGACCCCCCGTTGCCCGAAGAGCACCCCTCGGCGCAACCGGCTTCGCGCGAGGCGTCGGCGATCCGTGCCTTCCTGCTTAGCCGCGGCAACTCGGCGCTGGCCGACCGCGGCTTCCAGTGGCTGATGGTGCTGTGCGCGCTGAGCATCTTCGGTATTGTGGTGCTGATTGCCACCGAGCTAGTGGTGCGTTCGCGCATCGCTTGGCACGCCTTCGGGCTGGACTTTTTTTACAAGGCGTTCATCGACACCTACACCGGCAGGCCGATGTACTGGGACCCGGTCAACGGCCACTTCAGCGCACTTCCCTTCCTCTACGGCACGCTGGTTTCGTCCTTCCTGGCGCTGCTGCTGGCCGTTCCACTGGCCATTGGCGTGGCGGTCTTTCTCACCGAGATGTGCCCCAATTGGCTGCGCGCGCCGCTGGCTTTTATCACCGAGCTTTTGGCCGCGATTCCCAGCGTGATTTATGGCTTGTGGGCGGTTTTTGTGCTCGTTCCGCTGCTGCGCGAATATGTGAACCCGTTTCTCATCAAGGGCTTCGGCTGGACAGGCCTCTTTGCCGACGACAATCCTACAGGCTTGGGCTTTCTGACCGCCGGGGTGATTCTCGCGATCATGATTCTGCCTGTCATCTCCTCGCTGACCCGTGAGGTGATGAGCGCCGTGCCTCACTCGCAGCGCGAGGCGGTGCTGGCGCTGGGTGCCACGCGCTGGGAGATGATTCGGACCGGCGTTCTGAGGAATGCGCGCATCGGCATCGTCGGTGCAATCATTCTGGGCCTCGGCCGCGCGCTGGGCGAGACGATGGCCGTGGCCATGGTGATCGGCAACAGCCCTGAGATTCAGCGCTCACTGCTGGCCAACGGAAGCACCATGTCGGCGGTGATCGCCAATGAGTTTGCCGAGGCCTCCAGCGACCTGCACCTGAGCGCGCTGATGGAACTGGGGCTGGCGCTCTTTATCGTAACCATTATCGTGAATGCCTTTGCGCGGATGCTGGTATGGATGGTGACGCGCGGCACGCCTTCGTCGGCGCACTAACAGTTCTCAGTTTTTAGTTCTCAGTTCTCAGCCAGCAGCATGAAGCTGCAAAGTGGATGCAAGAGTGGATTCAAAGTTGAAGGTTTTGAAAGTGGAAGACTTTACAGGCTGCGGAAAACTCGATACCCCGTAGGTTTTGTAACAAGGGCACGACTTTAGTCGGGCCGCAACTGACGCAAAATGTTTCCGGGCTTTAGCCCTTGAGGGAAATTTCGGTTTGCTGTCAACTGAGAGCTGTGAACTGTGAACTCCGGGAGAACGACACTGAGAGACGAACACAAGCTGCGGGCGAAGATACGGACGCTGACTGATGGCCTGGCCACTGGTTTGGCGGTGCTGGCCACCGTGCTGGTGGTTGCGCCCTTGGTTGCGATCTTTATTTATCTGGTTTACAAGGGCGCGGTTTCGCTCAATTGGGCCTTTTTTACGCATAATCCGGTTCCGGTCGGCGAAAAGGGTGGCGGCATGGCCAACGCCATCGTCGGCTCGGCGATTCTGCTGGCCGTGGGCAGCGTGATCGGCATTCCGATGGGCATTGCCGGCGGCATCTTCCTGGCCGAGTTTGGCCGTGGCACCAAGCTGGCCAATGCGATCCGCTTTACCGCCGACGTGCTGAACGGCGTTCCTTCTATCGTGATGGGCATTGCGGTTTACTCGCTGGTGGTGGTTCCGCAGGGGCATTTTTCGGCCTTCAGCGGCGGCGTGGCGCTGGGCATCATGATGATTCCCACGGTCTGCCGCACCACTGAAGAGATGCTTTTGATGGTTCCCAATGCGGTGCGCGAGGCGGCGCTGGCCCTGGGCGTGCCCAACTGGCGCTCGGTGCTTTCAATTACGGTGCGCACGGCTTCCCCCGGCATCATCACCGGCTGTATGCTGGCCTTTGCGCGCGTGGCGGGCGAGACAGCGCCGTTGATCTTCACCGCCTTTGGCAATGTAGGATGGAGCGAGAAACTCAGCGAACCCATCGCCGCGCTGCCGTTGCAGATTTACGTCTACGCGCTCTCGCCGTATGACGAATGGCATCGCCTGGCGTGGGCCGGGGCGCTGGTCTTGATTGTGCTGATTGTGCTGGCCGTTTCGTTGGTCCGTTACGTGACCAGCCGCGGCGTTCTGAAAGGGGCAAGCTAAGTGGGCGTTGGCATTGAAGTGACCAACCTGAATGCGTGGTACGGCACCAATCACACGCTGCAGGAGATCAATCTGAATATCCCGGCCAACCATGCGACGGCGCTGATTGGCCCCTCTGGCTGCGGCAAAAGCACCTTTGTCCGCTGCCTGAATCGTATGCATGAGACCAACCCCATTGCGCGCGTCACCGGCACAGTGCTGATCGGCGGGCTGGACATTTATGCCGACGCCAAGCCGGTCGAGATTCGCCGCCGCGTGGGCATGGTCTTTCAGCGGCCCAATCCTTTTCCGACCATGTCCATCTACGACAACGTGGCCGCTGGACTCAAGCTGAACGGCTATACCAACCACCATGTACTGGACGAGATTGTCGAGCGCTCGCTGAAGAACTCCGCGCTGTGGGATGAGGTCAAGGACGACCTGAAGAAGAAGTCCGGCGCCTCGCTCAGCGGCGGTCAGCAGCAGCGCTTGTGCATTGCGCGCGCGCTGGCTGTCGATCCGGAAGTCCTGCTGATGGACGAGCCGGCTTCAGCCCTCGATCCGGTCTCCACTTCCAAGATTGAAGACCTGATCTTTCAGCTCAAATCGCAGTACACCATCGTGATTGTGACGCACAATATGCAGCAGGCGGCGCGCGTGGCGGAGAAGACGGGATTCTTTCTGAACGGCCGCATGGTAGAGTTTGATTCGACCCACAAAATCTTTACCAATCCCACGGACAAACGCACCGAAGATTACATCACAGGCAGGTTCGGATGACGCGCATACGCTTTCAACAAAGTCTGGAAGAACTTAAGGAGCAACTGCTGCGGATGGCCGGACTTGCCGAGCAGTCGATTCAGCGTGCCATTGAGGCATATCGTGTGCGCGATCTGTCGATCTGCGATCTGGTCAACCGCTCGGAGATGGCCATCAACCGGCTGGAGCGGGAGATCGATCAGGCAGCGCTGGACTTGCTGGCGATGGAGCAGCCCATGGCCGTCGATCTGCGCTTCATCCTCAGCGTCATCAAGATCAACGCCGATCTGGAGCGCGTGGGCGATGCCGCCAAAGCCATCAGCGACCGCGTGCGCAACATGGAGCAGATGGCCCAGGCCGATCTTCCGGTGGACATTCCGCGCATGGCCGAGCTGGCTGCCGAGATGGTGCGCAAGAGCCTGCAATCCTTCATCGAGGGCGACGCCGATCTGGCCCGCGCGATTCTCACCCTGGACGACGCCGTGGACGCGATGAACCGCGCCGCATACAAGGCGCTGACCAAGGTGATGGAAGAGGAGAGCCACTTGGCCCCACAGGCGCTGAATGCGCTGATGATTTCCAGGGCACTGGAGCGCATCGCCGACCACGCGACAAACATTGCGGAAGACGTGATCTTCTGGGTGCAAGGCGCGGATGTGCGCCACCACAAAAGCCTGAAAACCGCCCCCGATCCACACGCGATGGGATAGCGCCTGCGGTGCGGCCAAATTGATCGTTCTCGACATAATTCCGAAAAGAAGATTCCCCATAGCCGCGCCCGCAGTGTTACTCTGCTTGCATGGATTGCGACACTGTGCGGAATTCATGGCGGCATCTGCGCCTTGCGGCGTGGCTTTCGAGCGGGGGAACTTTGCGCTGCCCCTTTAGTTGCCGCCTCAGCGACTTAAAGCCTTGGATCGAAAAATGGACATTGAGATCGTAATCGTTGGCGAATCGAACAAGTGGGCGTTGAATCAGCCCCGCATCCGGATCGGCCAGGATTCCCGGTGCGAAGTTAGCCTACCGGCCGCAAAATATCCGGCGGTCTTAGGCGAGCACGCGACGCTGGACGTGGCCGACGGCACGATCAAGCTGGTGAAAGGTCTGCGCCCGGGCGGCGACGTTTTCTTGAACGGCCATCCTGCTGGCATCGGCGCGGCGGTTCGCTCCGGCGACGTGTTGCGCCTGGGGGCGGGCGGACCGGAGCTGCGCATTCACATCCAGGAGCAGGAGTCCTCGCCCCGCTCCGGCGATTACGAGCCCACCCGCGTTCTCTACCAGCCCTCCTCGACCGTACACGACTCCGGCTCCTCATGGCCGTCGCATGAAGCCACGCGCATCATCTCCTCAGGCCCCACGCCGACCACTTTTTCCCCCGCGCCCACTCAAGTTCCCGGCAGGCAGGGTTTTTCAACCCAGGGCGTGCATTCCGTTCCCTCCAGCCCCTATGCGCCCTCTGTTTCCAGCATCAATACACGGCGGCTGGACACCGGAGCCAACGGCGGCGCAACGCAGGTGATTGGCGCTCCGGGCGGATTCGGACCTACCCGCGTCCAGGAAATCTCAACAGGCCAAACCGCCGCATCCCGCGCGGTAGAAGGTAAAATCGTGGAATCTCTCGAAGCCAAGCTCAAGACGTTGCAACTCATTCTGCTGGGAAATCTGGCAGTCCTCGTGCTCCTCTTCGGATGGATTTATATGCAGAGCCGGGAGCTTTCCCAGACGCACCGGGAGCTGGGAGAGTTGCGCTCGCAGGCGCAGAACGCCGTCGGCGCGTTCACCCCCTCGCTGGATCAAAGGCTGGGCGTCTTCGAAAAGCGCATGGATGTGATGGATCAGAGAGTCAGCGTGGCGCAAGACCGCATGATTAAAGGCATGGATGACCAGGCAAAACTGGCCGAAGATCGTCTGGCCAATCGCATGAACGCCGAGATTCCGGCGATGCTGGATAAGTATGTCAACAAGAAGATGGCCGAGTTGGCAGCCAAGAAGCCGCAGATGTAGGTAGTTCTCAGTTGCCAGTTCTCTGTTCTCAGTAAAAACCCGTGGTGGGCTTTGCCAATTGAAATCTGAGAACTGTGAACTGCACTAACTGCGGAAGCGTGAAATCAAGCTGGTCTGTGAGGCTTTTCTCTGCGTGGTGTTCCACTCCGCTTTGACCTCTGCGCTGGCGAAATCAATCAAGCCGGTGACCGTTTGGAGCGCCTGTCCGGCACCTTCGCGGTTGTGATCGCGGATCAGGTTTTTTGCACTCTCGACGGCGTTCGTGACCACCTGGTCGGCAATGGCCTGTCCGCGCGCGCGGAAGGCTTGTCCCATTTGCACAAAGAGAGTGGTTTGAACTGACGCCGCCACGGCACGGCGCATCACGGCCTCACCCGCCGGCAGATCGCTTCCCAGCCCCGCGTATGCCCGGCCCAGTGTGCGGAAGAGAGCCTGCACGCGCTCTTCCTCCAGCGCCTCCAGCGAACTCTGCACGCGCGGTGAACGCAGAACGGGTGTCGCCTGGCTCCTCAGCAATTCCAAAGCCTCGTCTTGCTTGCCAGCCTGCGCCAGGCTCAACGCCGAAGCCAAGGCGGTATCAATCTGCTGGCGCAGGGAATCGCGTCCCGCAGCCGCCTGATCCAGAAGCAGGTGCAGCGCCGTGTCGTCGGTCTGCTGCAGAGCACCTTCCAGAAAGTTGATCGCGTCCTCGTATGCCGCGTTGTTCATCAACGACTGCGCCTGGTCGAGTTGAGCGCGGAGATGTTCCTGCTTGCGATGCTCCTGCTCTTCGGCGCGGGCAAAGTCCAACAGAGAGAGAATCTCGCCGGTGGCGATGCCCTCGGCCTGACAGAGTTCCAGAACCCGTACGGCTTCGGAGTGCTGCTTCTTTTCCAGAGACTCGCGCGCCCGTGCAATGTAATCCGCGCGACGCTCTTCCACGCTCTGCTGCCGGAAGCGTTCAGCCAGAAGAGCCTCCAGGTTCAGCAGCCGCTCCTCGCCGGGCAGCTTCAGCCGCGCCTTGCGCACCAGTTCTAGCGCCTCGCGGGGACGAAGATTGCGGCAGGCCTGCACGGTTTCATCCACCAGGAAGCGGTTCTCGTGCTCTTTGATCTGCCGCTCGACCTGCGTATTCAGCCGGTAGAGCGTCGGCTCGGTGGGCATGGCGGCCATCGCCGCCCGCACCGATTTGGCAGCCTCCTGAAGCTGCTCATAGCTGACCGCCTGAGCAACTTCCTCCTCCAGCTTGGTGACCGCTTCCTTGCGCTTGACCTGCTCCAGCCCGGAGTTGGCGTCGCCCATCAGCATGGGCAGCTCAGGATTGGTCGGATCGACCTCCTCCACCTGCTTGAGCAACTCCAGCGCCTCGTCATAACGGCGGAAGCTGATCTCGCCGCGCGCCGAATCCAGCATGGACTTGGCCTTGGCGTGGCGCTCGGCCTGTTCTGCCTCTTTGGTCAGCGTGTTGCTCAGCGCGACGATGCGCGGATTGGTTTTATCCACTGAGCCTCTTGCAAAATTAAGGCAGCAGAAGCATTTTGAGGTGGGGATTGCCAACTTTAGAATAGGGTTATCACGACCAACTCCCAAAGAAGGTGTCCCCACTCTATGCAGCTTATCGTTTCCGGACTCC
>Ga0255351_1000497_pt1 | contig 17361 bp, 13 predicted proteins | sample HBST25r2metaG_FD_186024 | JGI IMG/M metagenome (GOLD analysis project Ga0255351, IMG submission 186024) | Peat soil microbial communities from Stordalen Mire, Sweden - H.B.S.T-25.r2 | ecosystem: Environmental > Terrestrial > Soil > Wetlands > Peat | place: Sweden: Norrbotten County, Stordalen... | reverse complement strand
CCCCGCCACCGGCGCAACCGCCAACCCAAAGAAGCTGACCACCATCTCCACCGAAGCCGACAACGCCCTCTGGTCCCCCGACGGCAAATCCATCGTCTTTACCTCCGCCGTCTATCCCGACTGCCCCGCCATCACGCCAACCGACCCTGCGGGCAATAAATGTAACGCGGATCGCGACGCCGCTCTCGCATCCAGCAAAGTCAAAGCGCAGATCTTCACCCATCTCCTCTATCGCCACTGGAACCACTACACCGGAGACAAGCGCAGCCATCTATTCCTGGCTTCAGTCGAAACCGCCGCGATCCGCGACCTCACGCCCAACGATCCCCACGACGTTCCCCCGTTTTCGCTCGAAGGCGGCGGCTGTGGCTGCGCCTTCGCGCCCGATTCAAAGGAGTTGGCCTTCACTGAAAACCTCGACCCCGAGCCGGCAATCAGCACCAACGCCGACATCTTTACTCTCGACCTCACCAACCCCCAAGCCAAGCCGATGAAGGTAAGCACGTCCCTCGGCGGCGACTTCAACCCCGCCTACTCGCCCGACGGCAAATATCTCGCCTGGCGTTCGCAGGCGCGGGCGGGCTATGAAGGCGACAAATTCCGCCTCGTCCTCTACGACCGCGCGGCAAAGACGATCAAGGACGTATTGCGGGATTTTGATGGCTGGGTGGACGAGTTTGTTTGGGTCCCCGATGCGTTCCCGCCGCAGATCTACTTTACGTCCGCCCGTCATGGCGAGGAGAACATTTACTCAACGAAGCCGCTGAACGGCGGCGTAGAAAAGCAAATCGCCGGTGGCGCGGAGTTCAGCGATCTCCATGTAATAACACGCACACCGCCTTCCGGGACCGTTTACATCGAGGGTATTCCAATTTCGGTTTTTGCCACAGGGATGAAGGTTGGCCGTCCTTCTGAAGCAGTCATCATCACCGTAGCCGGGTACTGGGGCCTTCATCCGTGCGATCAGGAAGATACGTTGTCCTGCCTGCCCGCAAATGGCAACCAGCCGCACCTCATCACTCACCTCAACGACGCCCTTCTCGTCCAACTCGACCTGCCCAAGATGGAGGACTTCTGGTTCACCGCCGCCGACAAAACCAAGCTCCAGGGCTTCCTCATCAAGCCCCCAACCTTCGATCCCGCCAAGAAATATCCCGTCAAATTCCTGATCCACGGCGGTCCGCAAGGCAACTGGGGCGACTCCTGGTCCTATCGCTGGAACGCCGAACTTTTTGCCGCCAACGGCTACGTGGTCGTCATGATCAATCCCCGCGGCTCGACCGGCTACGGCCAGGCCATCGTCGACGGCGTGAACGGCGACTGGGGCGGCAAGCCTTTCACTGACCTGATGACCGGCCTCGACTACGCCGAGCAGCATTATCCCTTCATCGACAAACACCGCGAGTGCGCCCTCGGCGCCAGCTATGGCGGATACATGGCCAACTGGGTCCTCGGCCACACCGACCGCTTCAAGTGCATCGTCACCCACGACGGCATGTTCAACGCCGAATCCGCCTACGGGACGACAGAAGAGCTATGGTTCAACGAGTGGGAGTTCAAAGGCAAGCCCTGGGACTACTACGGCAAGCCTGACTCTGAAAACCCGTACCGCAAGTGGTCGCCCGCGCTCTCCGCCAAAAACTTCAAGACGCCCACACTCGTCATCCATGGCCAGCTCGACTACCGCCTCGACGTGAGCGAAGGCTTCCAGCTCTTCACCACGTTGCAGCGTCTCAAGGTTCCCAGCAAGATGCTCTACTTCCCCGACGAAGGCCACTGGGTCCTCAAGCCGCAGAACGCGCAACTCTGGTGGAAGACGGTGAATGACTGGGTAGACCAGTGGACCAGGACGAAAGAATAACGGATGTCCGCGACTGGGATCGGAGTGAGCAGGGGCATTGATGCCCCTGAATCCTGGCAAGGAGACTGCGGGCTTTAGCCTCGGGCCTTTTCGCCGCGATCAATCGCCGTACTACACTTTCTCGGTTTGTAGTACACTCGCAACATGGCAACCACCGTTCAGGCCCGCCTCGACAAAGAAACCCAGGCTATCCTTGACCGCCTGCGGCGCAGCGGCCGCACCACCTCCGACATCGTTCGCGAGGCCATTCGGCTGGTCGATCGGGAGTACCGCAACGGAGCCGCTGGAAAAATGATTGGCATTGGCATGTTCCGCTCCGGCGTTCCCGACATGGGTTCGAACAAGAAATATCTTGAGGGTCTGGGAAGCAACTCCGGCGTTGGAAAGCGACGCAAAGCAAGGGCCGAGGGCGCTTTGAAGCGCAGGGCCAGCTAGCGATGGAGCCCATCCTCATCGACACCGGGGTCATCTTCGCGCTGCTCGACCAGGACGAATGGGCACACGAAAGATGTGTTCGGGCGCTTGAGATCGTCACACGTCCTCTGGTGACTTGCGAGGCTGTCATTACGGAGAGCTGCTACCTGCTGCGCCGGCGGCGAGATGCCGTGGATGCAGTTCTGGCAAATGTGGAAACCGGCTTCTTCGGCATTCCATTCAAGATTTCGAGTTCTGCCCCACAGATACGAGGGATCCTGGAAAAATATCGCGACACACCGGCCGATTTTGCCGACGCCTGCCTGATCGCCATGGCGGACGCGTTGGACACAGGCGATATACTCACGCTGGACAGCGATTTCAAACACTATCGTTGGCGTCGCACGCGCACTTTTCACTTGCTGATTCCGCTGGACTGAACACATGCCTTTTGGCCGCAAATCCGCCAAGCCGCGCCTCTTCCTCAACGAAGCCGGCCTCTACGACTACGCCGTCAAAGCCCTTGGCCGCCACATGCGCACCGAGGCCGAGTTGCGCCGTCTGATGAAGACCCGCGTCGAGCCGGGTGAACACGGTGAAGCCACGATCACCGCCGTCCTGACCCGCCTGCGTGAGCATGGCTACCTGAACGACGCCGCCTTTGCCGAGACCTACGCCCGCCTGCGCCACGAGAACGAGAAGCTGGGCCAGCGCCGCGTCCGTCAAGACCTGCAGCAAAAGGGCCTTCACTCCGATCTGATCGACGAGACCCTGGAAGCCCGCTACGGCCAGACCAATGAAGAAGCCCTGGCCCGCGAACACCTCGAGCGCAAGCGAATCCGCAAGCCGGAGAACGAAAAGGAGACCGCCCGCGTGATGCGCCGCCTGGTCACGGCGGGATTCTCGACCGGCGTAATCTACAAGATCCTCCGCCAGTGGGACGTGCCAGACGAGGCCCTGGCCGCCCTGGAAAACCTGGATGAAGAAGCGCATGAAGAATGAGCGGCTACGGCAGCGGGAAGAGCGCCAGCCCCGGAATCTGAAAGTCTTTGCGGTTGTCCGTAGCGACAGGAAACCCATTCTCAAGCGCCGTCGCGGCCACAATCATATCCGTGATGCTGCGCGTTTCTCCCTGACGGCGAAACTCTGCCTTCAACTGCCCGGCCCGCTCTGCAATCGAGGCGTAAACCGGAAACCAGTCGATAGCCGCGAGCAGTGCGCGCGTAGCCTGTTCCTCACCAGGACGAAGCCCGCCGTAAACCTCGGCAATGCAGACGGTTGAAGTGGCAAGCTCCTGCCCGGAAGCAACGAGGCCGGCAAGCAATCCCCGCCTCCGATTCCGATTCCTGAGCGCGTCGATCAGCACCGTCGTATCCAAAAGAAGAGCAGGCGTCTGGCTCATAACGGATCGAGGTTTTCATCCCGCCCAGCAAGGCGGACACTGGGCTCATTTCGCAAAGAGCGGACCCACTCCGCCGTACCCATCTCGACGAGTTCAGGGTGATTCTCGTCGCGCCAAGCAGGCTCATCGCTGTTGAGAAAGGCAAGCAGCTTCCGCCGCTTGATCTCTTTCGCAGCGGTCTCCACAAGAAACGCACTGCGTCCGCGAGGTCCGACGAGTTCGTCGATCTCGTTTGCCAGTTCTGCGGGCAGCACAATGTGGGTTCTCAGTGTAGCCATAGCAATGGCCCACTCCATATGGGCCTAAAGCGAGTATACCGCTGTTTTCGAGTTCCCGGCGCAAGATGCCACAATGCCCAGCCTCCAATTACACTGGTTACGCCATGCAATTCCGCTCTGGGAACGAAATCCGCGAAACTTTTCTGCGCTTTTTTGAGTCGAAGGGGCACCGCCGCGTGCACTCTTCCTCGCTGGTGCCTGCCAACGACCCGACGCTGCTCTTCACCAATGCCGGCATGAACCAGTTCAAGGACCTCTTTCTGGGCGCCGAGCGCCGCGACTACTCCCGCGCCACCACGTCACAAAAATGCGTCCGCGCCGGCGGCAAGCACAACGACCTTGAAAACGTTGGCTTCACCCGCCGCCACCACACGTTCTTTGAGATGCTGGGCAACTTCAGCTTTGGCGACTACTTCAAGCGCGACGCCATCGCCTTCGCCTGGGAGCTGATCACCAGCGAGGAGTGGTTCGGCATCCCCAAGGACCGCCTCTACGTGACCATCTTTGAAGGCGCGGATGGCGTGCCGCGCGACACCGAGGCCGAAGGCTACTGGATCGAAGCCGGCGTCCCCAAAGAGCGCATCCATCAATACGGCCTCAAGGACAACTTCTGGCAGATGGGCGAAACCGGCCCCTGCGGCCCCTGCTCCGAAATCTTCTACGATATGGGCCTCGAAGCAGCCGAGACCCCAGGAGTCGACAAACCCTTCGGTCACGACGACGCCCGCTATGTCGAAATCTGGAACCTGGTCTTCATGCAGTTCGACCGCGCCGCCATCGTCGACCCCGCCACCAAGACGACAACCTACAAGCTCACCCCGCTTCCCAAGCCCTCCATCGACACCGGCATGGGCCTAGAGCGCGTAGCCGCCGTCCTGCAAGGCAAAATCAGCAACTTCGAGACCGACCTCTTCACACCGCTGATTGAAAAGGCGGCACATCTCACAAATTCAATTCAGGGATCAGACCCCAAAAGCGATGCGAGTCTTCGAATCATTGCTGACCACTCGAGGGCTGCGACATTTCTCATCAGCGATGGTGTTGTCCCGTCAAACGAGGGGCGCGGTTACGTGCTCCGGAAGATCCTGCGCCGTGGAATTCGGCACGGGAAATTGCTGGGGCAGGCTGAGCCGTTCATGTTTGAAATGGTGTATGCAGTACGAGATTTGATGAAGGAAGCGTACCCAGAACTGATTGATTCAGCGGTGCGTGTTGCAAAGGTCATCGAAGCCGAAGAACGACAATTTGAGCGAGTGCTGTCGAACGGTTGGAGAGAGTTGGAGTCCGATCTCGCCTTGATGGTTGCAGCAAAGACTCCTCGGTTAAAAGCGCTCGAAGCGAATCCTCCTAACACGGAGGTTGCGAGGCTGTTTTCTCAACCACACACGGGGATAGGTTCGGGGGTCAGGAGGTCTTCTGAAATCTTGAGAGCCGCGTGTGAGCCGCTGACCTACGACGGTTACGCGGCCTTTCGCATCTACGAAACTTTCGGTCTGTCGAAAGACTTCATCTTTGACAACGTCCGTGATATGTATTTCGATTTCGACGACGCCGGCTTCGAGGCCGCCCGCGCGGAAGAGCAAGCCCGCGCCCGCGCAAGTTGGAAAGGCGGCAGCCAGAAATCCGCCAGCCCAGCGTATCGCGAACTGCCCAAGACCGACTTCCTCGGCTATCGTCAGCTCACAGCGAACAGCGCCGAAATCCTCGCCATCGTCAAAGACGGCGTAGGCGTCCCCGCCGCTGCGGCAGGCGATCAAGTCGATGTAGTGCTCGATCAAACCAGCTTCTACGGCGACTCCGGCGGCCAGGTCGGCGATACCGGCTGGTTCACTTCGACGGACGGCAATTCGACTATCGCCGAAATCCAAGGCTGCGTCCTTCCGGTCCAAGGCGTCCGCGCCCACAAAGCCCTGCTCAAGCAGCCGCTCGCAGTCGGCGACCACGTCAACACGCTAGTCGATGGCGACCGCCGCAATTCTATCCGCCGCAACCACACCGGAACCCACTTGCTCCACGCAGCGCTCCGCCAAGTCCTTGGGCTCCACGTGAAGCAGGCCGGCTCGCTGGTCGATCCCACGCGCCTGCGCTTCGACTTCTCCCACTTTGCCCAGGTCGCCGATGAGGAGCTTGAAGAGATCGAGCGAATCACCAATCGTGAAGTGCTGGCCAATGCCCGCGTCGAAACCCTCGAAGACGTGCCCATCGACGTAGCCGTCAACGAGTACCACGCCATGGCCTTGTTCGGCGAAAAGTACGGTGACAAAGTCCGTGTAGTCAAACTCTCCGACGGCTTTTCGACCGAACTTTGTGGAGGCACGCACACCGCGGCCACCGGCGAAATCGGCCTCATCAAAATTGTCAGTGAAGGGTCGGTCTCTTCCGGCGTTCGCCGCCTCGAAGCGATCAGCGGCTTCGGTGCACTCGACGCCTTCCGGCAGGACTTTGCCGTGGCGCAAGTGGTGGCGCAGGTTGCACCAGCGCCCGCAGGCAGCACTCCATCCGACGCTTTCCGCGCCAAGCTGAGTGCGCAAGAGGACGAGCTGAAGCGACTTCGCCGCGAACTCGAAGAAGCCCGCATGAAGTCCGCCGCCGGCGCGCTCGACGAAGCTCTCAGCCGCGCCGTGGACGTGAAGGGCGTGCGCCTCGTGACCCTCCGCGCCGACTCTCTGGAACGCGGCCAGCTTCGCACTCTGGTTGATAACTTGAAACAGAAACTCGGTGAGGGCGTCGTGGTGCTGGCCTCCGCACAACCTGAAGGAAAAGTCGCGCTCATCGCCGGCGTAACGCCTGCCCTGATCAAGCGCATTCAGGCCGGCAAGCTGGTGGGCGCGGTGGCCAAGCTGGTAGGAGGATCCGGCGGCGGCAAACCCGAAATCGCCGAAGCCGGCGGCAAAGATCTGGGCCAAATCGATGCCGCGTTACAAGCGGCCCCAGGGTTGCTTGGAGATTTGCTGGGTTAAGCCTGTAGGACAGACACGGCAACACTGAGAGCCGCTTCGATCTGGAAGCGGCCATTGCCGTTCGATAGCCGGATTCTACCGGATGCGGAAGTTATAGGCGATACCGCCGGAAATAATCGGATACGTCTTCAACGGGTTCAGATCGGTGGTCCACTTGGCCACCTGGGCAGTCAAGTTGCTTTGGACCGCGATCGCAATCGGGTCCGTGGGGTTTGCAATGTTGGTGCACTCTGTTTGCGCCTGGTCATAGCAGGCCCAACCGCCAAGGTTCACGTTCAGAGTGGGCGCTCCAATGATTGCGACGCCAATCTCGAATGGGAACGACAAGTGTCCGCCCTTGCGCGGGATCATATTCCCCCACCCGGTGGTGATGGTGAAAGCCGGTTTCGTGGTGTTCAGACCCAGAGTTCCGTTTCCATACACGGGCGTGGCGCCGGTGGACGCATTGGTATTGGCCGAATAGAAGGTTTGACCATTCAGCGTAAAGCTGGTTCCACCGGGTACCGCGGTGGAGGCCGTGAGCTGGTTCTGGTTATAAAACAAAGCGCCGGGGCTGATGCGGAAACCGGACCGGAAAGGATAAATATCCAAAGCGGCTCCGGCGGAAGCGAGATTCAGCTTGGCGATGGAGTTGATTCCGTCGGTAGTGAAGTTGGTGGAGTAATTGAAGAAGTTGCCTGTCCCGCGCAGGTTGAAGTGGCGGCTAAGGTTTGTAGCCAGTTGCAGTTGGATGCCCAACGGGGAAACGCCGGCGCCCAAAGCAATTCGCGAAAGCGGCCTGGGAGAGTCAACCGGGAATTTGACGGAAGGCGCCGTCTGGCCTATCAGCGCCGAGGGCGCGACCATCATGCTTACACAAACAAAGAGAACGATTCGTTTCATGAAAAGGCCTCCAGGCAGACTGAAGCGCGTTCCGCGTCAATTAAAGAACTATGGCAGGCAGTTCTGGATATCCGGAAACGGCGACACACTTACTTGAGCACCCGATTCGATGCAGCATTGAGCAGAATCGTTACCTTAATGCTTCGGCGGTTAGGCTGTCTGCACCCGTTAAATCTCTCGCGCAACCGCGTCGCACCGACCAATTCAGGAAGCGCCCATTCCAGAATGGATTTTGCCGCCTTCTTCATGAGAATTCTGTTCAAGTTTGCTCTTACCATGCCATACCACGGTTGTGGTAGATGCCGTAAGCTGAGCCCATGGCCAAGCAGAACCCGGAACCCGCAAAGATCGCAAGACTGCGACGTCAATTACTGGAGTGGTACTCGCGCAATCGGCGCGACCTGCCCTGGCGGCGCAACCCCGATCCCTATTCCATCTGGGTCTCGGAGATCATGCTGCAACAAACCCGTGTGGCCGTGGTCGTCGATCGCTACCAAATCTTCCTGGCACGGTTTCCCACGCTGGTTTCGCTGGCCCAGGCGCCGGAGCAGGACGTGCTGGCGCTGTGGAGCGGGCTGGGCTACTATCGCCGTGCGCGTATGTTGCACAAGGCCGCGAACTTTGTGGCCAACCAGCTAGGGGGAAATCTGCCGGCCAGCTCCGAGGCGCTGCGCATGTTGCCCGGCATCGGCGCCTATACGGCCGCGGCCATCGCCAGCATTGCCCACGGCGAAGTGATTGCGGTGGTGGACGGCAATGTGGAGCGAGTGCTGTGCCGGCTGGAAGGCTGGTCGGCCGGAAGTCGAGCCAACGGAACTGCTCTCAAGCACAAGATCGAGGACCTGGCCGCGCAGCTTGTGGACTCCGTGCACCCAGGTGACTTCAACCAGGCGCTCATGGAGTTGGGCGCTACGGTCTGCCTGCCCCGCAATCCGCAGTGCCTGATGTGCCCGGTGGCCGGGGACTGCAAGACCAAAGGCGAGCACAAAACGGCGCTTCGGCCCCGGATGCAGAGTTGCGAAGTGGCCCACGCGCTCTCCGTGCGCACCGGCAGGCAGCCCAATCGGTCTGGCCGCGAAGTCCTGCTGGAACAGCGGCCCGCCTCGCTCACCGTGATGCCTGGTCTGTGGGAGTTGCCCGTTTTGAAGAGCGCGGCGGTCCCCGCGAAAAAGCTGCGCATGACCGTGCGCCACGCCATCATGCAGGTGAATTATTACGTGCGCATCCGAACCGTCTCCGAGGACGACGCGGAGGCGATGACCGTTGCCGCAGGCGAGCGGCGCTGGGTATCGATCACTGAAGCTGGCGGCATGGCGCTGACTGGCCTGGCCCGCAAGGTGCTTACGCGTGCTCACCTGCTGGCAGGCGCTCCGCGTGACGCCATTGCCCCTGAGCCAGCGGGCGACGTACTCTGAAAGGTCTCTGTTTTACCCCTTCAGGCGTCTCTGCAACGAGTGCCCCAACCCCGAGGAGCTCCAATGCGCCGCAAGCTAGTCTTAGTCGCCGTAGCCGCAGGCATCCTGGCCGCAACCGCCGCTCACGCCCAGCAGTCCGCCGGCCATCTTGTTCCTGAAATCCCGGGCCTGCCGCAGGCCGCTCGCACCGCCGCAGCTTCTATCGATCCAGAGAAGATTCGCGCCCATGTGCGTTTCCTCTCTCTCGACCTGCTGGAGGGCCGCGGTCCCGGCAAGCGCGGCGGCGAGCTGGCAGCCGAGTACTTCGCCACCCAGTTTGCTCTGGCTGGCGTTGAGCCAGCGGGTGACAACGGCACTTATTTCCAACCCGTTCCGCTCGTCGCAGTTCACACCATCGAGGACAAGACCGCATTCTCCTTTGTGCCCTCCCAGGGCGAGCCGATCAAGCTGGCCTATGGCTCTGAGATCGTCTCCAAAGACCAGACCGGCCAGCCGACGGCGGATCTCGATGCGCCCATTGTCTTTGTCGGTTATGGCATCCACGCGCCCGAGTACCATTGGGACGACTATGCCGGCCCTAACGGCAAGGAGATCGACCTGAAGGGCAAGGTCGCCCTGGTCATCGTCAACGAGCCGCCCTCCAACGATGAGAAGTTCTTCAAGGGCAAAGCCCTCACCTACTATGGCCGCTGGACCTACAAATATGAAGAAGCAGCGCGGCGCGGAGCCGTGGGGGTGCTGATCGTTCACCGCACCGATCTGGCGAGTTACGGCTGGGACGTGGTGCGCAACTCGCAGGCCGTCGAAAAGAGTTATCTCCAGGCCGATCCCGACGCCACGCTCCGCGCCGCCGCATGGATTCAGCACGACGTGGCCCAGCGGCTGTTTACTTTGGCCGGGCTCGGCGACCTCGATCAGGCCATTGACAACGCCGGCAGGCCAGGCGCGTTCCATGCAGTTGAACTTCCGGTACGGCTTCATGCGCATATTGAGAGCCGCGTCCGCCGCTACGTCAGCTCGAACGTGGTAGGCCGCGTGCCCGGAGCGAGCGCGGCCAATCAAGCTGTTCTCTACACCGCCCACTACGACCATCTCGGCATCGACCCAGACGCCAAAGGCGACAACATCTACAACGGCGCCGCCGACAACGGCACCGGCTGCGGAATCCTGCTTGAGCTGGCCCGCGCCTTTGCAAAGTCTCCCGTCCGCCCGCCCCACGCGGTCTACTTTGCTGCCGTCACTGCCGAGGAGCAGGGCCTGCTGGGCTCGCAATTCCTCGGGATGCATCCGCCCATCCCCGCCGGACAAATTGCGCTGGACCTCAACTACGACATGCTGTTGCCAATCGGCGTTCCCCGCTCTGTGAATCTGGACGGAGCCGAACGCATCGACTTCTGGCCCACCATCCAGACCGTTGCCAAGGCCTTTGATTTGGCGCTTTTGCCCGATCCAGCCCCCGGTGCCGGCCACTATTACCGCTCCGACCACTTCTCGCTGGCCAGGGTGGGCATTCCCGCCTTTTCGGTCGATCAGGGCGAGCTCTTCGAGGGCCACACCCCGGAGTGGGGCCGCCAACAGGCCGAGGACTATGTGGTCCACCACTACCACCAGCCCTCTGACGAGTACCGGGCAGACTGGGACTTCCGTGGCAATGCCAAGCTGGCTCGCTTTGGTTTTGTGCTCGGCTGGCTGGCCAGTGAAAAACTGAAAACCGTGGAATGGCTCCCCGGCGACGAGTTTGAGGCCGCGCGCAAAGCCAGCCGTGCGCAATAAACAGGGCGAAGTAGCCTGAGCGGCTCGGAATTGTATAGCGGAACCAGGCTCAGGCGCCGCTCAGTAGTAGTCCGCGCAGCTCAGATAATACCCGCACTGCGTGCAGACCAGCTTACAGTGGTGGCCGGCGAGCTGGTACCCGCAATTGGGACAAATCTGGCAGTGGTGATCGACGGGCGGCGTGTGCGGGCCAGTAGCTTCACCATGTGAAACTTCCAGAGCAAAATCGGGGTCGAATGCTTGCGGACGCTCCGGCAACATGCCCGACAGATTAGCATGGTAGGGAGGGCAGCCTGCGACGCAGCATCCCGGCAGGCGCCTGATGCATCAATTTCCTGATGGCGTCTGGACTTCCCTTGGCGACGTATCAGGCAATGGAAAACCTAGTCTGCAATCTCCAACATCCGGAATCCGGAACCCCCAAGGAGGGACAATGGCAAGCAAGGCAAGTGCGGTTTGGACAGGTTCACTGAAGGAAGGTAAGGGCACAATCTCGACGGCGACGGGTGTGCTGAGCAACGCGAACTACTCATTCGCCACGCGGTTTGAAGGCGCCGACTCGGGCACCACCCCCGAGGAACTGATTGCGGCAGCTCACGCGAGTTGCTTTTCCATGGCCTTGGGCGCGCAGTTGGGCGGCGCAGGCCTCACCCCGGAAAAGATTGAAACCCACGCCGCCGTCACACTGGGCAAGGTCGAAGGCGGCTTCGCCATCACCAAGATCGCGCTGACCACCACGGCAAGCGTCCCCGGCGCCACCCAGGAGGTCTTCGACAAAGCCGCGGCCGATGCCAAAGGCGGCTGCCCGATCTCCAAGCTCTTCGCCAACAACACGGAAATCCTGCTCGACGCCAAGCTGGTGTAAAGCAAACCCAAGCTGGAGAGGCCGGAGCACGCCGTTCCGGCCTCTATGGCTTGGTTCAATGGGCGAGATTTGACACCGGGTCCTGCATTTGCGAGACTCAGAGTTGCTGCCGGTCCAGTGGAAACTGCTGGACTTGTATACCGTGCCGAAGTGGCGGAATTGGCAGACGCGCGTGGTTCAGGTCCACGTACTCGCAAGGGTGTGGGGGTTCGAGTCCCTTCTTCGGCACCAATCATTTAGAATCAGTAACTTAGATGGATTATACGGGACCATGAACCAAGGCTGTAATTCACCTCGCCTGAGGCGCCCCATTTAATATATGTCAGCGAGACGCAATGACTGGATGGAATAACCGCGCCACAAAGCGGTAAGGAGTGAAATGACTTTCCCTACACTTAGTTATACCGACGCAGACGGGCAGCACGACGTCCTTCTTGACCGTCATACCACATCGATCGGACGTTTGCCCGATCAGGATGTTGTACTGCGCGATCAAAGCGTCTCGCGGCAACACGCGATGATCGTCCGGGAGAACGATTCGTATTCGGTTGTGGATCGGAACAGCAGCCACGGCACCTTTCTCAACGGCGTGCGCGTTCAGCGGGCTCCTCTGAATGCCGGCGATGTGCTGCAACTGGGTTCGCTGGAGGGGCCGCAACTCCAGTTCCATTTCGAGACCGTAAGCGAGGGAGAGCCCACGTCTCAGGTCAGCATGGTTTCCAGCCTGCGTTTCCAGGTCAACGACTTTCCGCTTATCGACGAGAAACAACCGCCGGCAGCTCGCGAGATGGAGCAGTTGAATTGGCTGCTGAGCGCGGCCCGGCAACTGAACGCCGGCGGAGCGATCGAGGAAATCCTCACCACCCTGCTCCAACTGACGCTGCAGCTCACCGGCGTTGAACGCGGGTTCGTCTTCCTGCGCGAGGGCGGAGAGATGAAGCTTGCGCGCGGACTGAATGCGGAAGGCAAGATTGTTGAACAGGACTCGACCATCTCGCGCCGGGCCATTCAGAAGGCGATCGAGAGCGATGCGAAGTTTTCGATCAGCGACACCCTGACCGATGACAAGGCTTCGGCCTGGGCGAGCGTGATGGCGAATAGGATTCGCAGCATTTATTGCATTCCGTTGCGCAAACGCGACGCAAACGGCCAGCATACTGAACTGCTTGGGCTTCTCTATCTCGATAGTCAACTGGGCGCCGGAAACCTGAGCGAAGTGGATCATCAGTTGCTCGACACCATCGCCACTGAAGCGGCGGCACTGCTACAAAATGCTCTGCTCGCCGAGGCGGAATACAAATCGCGCAGGGCGCGCGAGGAGCTGGAAGTTGCCGCCCGGATTCACAGCGGACTTATGTCGATCACCATGCCCGTGATTCCTTTTGCCGTGGTCAAGGCCAAGAGCATTCCCTGCTACGAAATTGGCGGCGATTTCTTCGACGCGGTGGCGCTCGACGACTGTGTCTGCGTGGCCATCGCGGATGTGTCGGGCAAGGGCATTCCGGCCGCCATTGTGGCCGCAACCATGCAGGGAATCATCCACGCGCAATTGCTCTCCGGGCAAAGCCTGCCGGAGATCGCGGCGCTGCTGAACCAATTCCTTTGCACGCGCAACGTGGGCAAATACGCCACCTTGGTGTTGCTCAAGCTCTTTCCCGACGGCAGCGTTGAATACATGAATTGCGGCCACATTCACCCGCTTCTCATCCAGGACGCGGGGGTGAAATGGCTTGAAGAAAGCAGCCTGATTGTGGGTCTGCTTCCCGAGGCAAGTTATTCCTCCGCGCGCTGCACATTACAACCGGGCGAACGGATTCTGCTGGCAACGGACGGACTGGTGGAAGCGGAGAACAGCGCCGGCGATCCGTTTGGCGACGACAGATTGAGTGAGATCGCTCTCCATCAGGATATGAACCAGATCCTCGACCTTGTGGCCAAGTTCCAGGCCAACAATGAGGCACAGGATGACTGCACCCTGGTAGAGGTCCGGTACAACGGCGGACATGCACCTTCCGCCGGCGAAGCCACTTGATGGCCGCTCTGCTCGATATTCGTGACTTGCAAATTCGCTTTGGAGCGGCGGAGGCAGTGCGCGGCATCAGCCTTCAGCTCGACGAGGGCGAGGTGTTGGGGCTGGTGGGCGAGTCGGGGTCGGGCAAGAGCGTCACGGCTCTGGCGATCCTGGGTCTGCTGGGGCCGGCGGCGCAAGTGACTGGCCAGGTCTTGTGGCGGAGTGTTGGGGCAGCCAGCTTCAACGAAGCGTCAGAAGACAAGAGCGCCCAAGGCGCCAACCTGCTGCGGCTACGCCAGAGGGCACTGCGACAATTGCGCGGCCGGGAGATCGCCATGATCTTCCAGGAGCCGATGACGGCGCTGAATCCGGCGATGACGATTGGCCGCCAGGTGGCCGAGGCCGCTGAAGCGCATTTTCCCTCGTGGACGGGCCAGGACGCGAAGCGCAAGGCCATTGCCGCTCTGGAGGCGGTCGCGATTCCCGAAGCCGCACGCCGCTACGGCGACTATCCGCACCAGTTTTCCGGCGGCCAGCGGCAACGCATTCTCATCGCCATGGCGCTCATCAACCGGCCACGGCTGCTGATTGCCGACGAGCCAACCACTGCCCTCGATGTCACTGTGCAGGCGCAGGTTCTCGAGCTGCTCAAAGAGCTGCAACGAAAGCATGGGCTGGCTATGTTATTCATCTCGCACGACCTTGCCGTAGTGGGCCAGGTGGCCAGGCGCGTCGCCGTGATGCGCGCCGGCCAAATCGTGGAGACGGGCCCCGCTGCCCACCTGCTCACCGCGCCGGAGCATCCGTATACGCGCAGCCTGCTTGCCGCCGTGCCCACCCTGTGCACGGATCGTAACCAGCCCCTCGCGAAAGTGGGATAGACGCCGCCGGAGACGTGGCTATACTCACCCCATGCGGATTGTGCTTTTGCCGGTTCTCGTTGGGAAGATTGTGCGGGTTGCCGCCGCGCCGCGACCCATTCCCGTCGTCAGCCGGCAGGCTGGAGTCGGGGAAGACCGGGCAAGTGCAAGAAGAACTGAACCTATGACGCAATTCATGAGCGCCTGCGCCGCCGCGCTCTTCTTGTGTCTGACTGGGTGTTCCGTTCAGACCCTGGTTCACGTATTGACTTCACAGACTTCGCAATCCACGGAGCCCACGAAGCCCAAACTGGTCGCACAGACGCCCAAGCCCGCGCAGCACGCAATAAAGCCCGGCTCCAAGCCTGAGCCAACCAGCCAGGAACTCTTTGAGTACCTTCACGGCCAGCTTCTTTCTCTCAGTCCGAGCGACGGGGTCAACGACAATCTGGAGGTCGCATTCGATCCGGCCTCGTCGATCCTGTCGATTACTCAGCCTGACGGCCGCTGCGACATCTTTCTCAGTGCAATCGACAGCAACAGCGCGATCTGGGAGATGATCGATCCAAGCGACGCCAACCATCAACGAGGACAGGTTTTGCGGCTCACAATGAATTCGATGAGCGGGAAAGCGGCGAGGGCCTGCTACGACACCCAGAATCGGATCGATGCAAGCATTGCCACAAATCGGGCTCGCTTGTTTTTCTCCCTTTCCAAGGCAAACGCGACCCCCGGCTTCACGAACAAGATGGATAAGGCGATCAAGAAGCTGATCGTGCAATCCGGCGGCGCCGCTGAGAAAGAAGTCCTTTAGAGCCGCGTCGCCGTTCCTACGCTGCGCCCGGATCGGAGCCTGCCGCTGGCGATAGTGAATGGCTCGAGGGCGAATCCAGTTACAACATGTTCAGTGGAAACGGGGCCTTGGCAGTCAAGGGCAGGCAAGTCCAAACCCGGCGATTTTACGGTACTAAAGTCCACTGTGGCCCTAATACCACCAGGTAGGGGGGTAGGGGGCGGGGTGGTACGGACTGCGCGGATCGCTGAGGAACCTCTGATTAAGTCTCATTGTTAGCCGTCCGTTCCCTCAGGGGCTAAACAGGCTGCGGAAAATGGCCGGTTTTCGAGCGACATGCCCGAAAGGCATACCTCAGGGGCTAAAGCCCGACGTTTATTTTGTTGCATTTGCGGCACGACTAAAGTCGTGCCCTTTCAAATCATCGACTTATTCAGAGGTTCCCTGACATTTTGAACCGGGAACAAATCTGACCCAGCGACGCAAGCCGCCGGGGAGCAGCTTCTCCACTCGTCTGCTCAATTCCATTGTGCCTTAGCGGAGGGTAATTCTACGCAAAGAGCGGGTCTAACCCTCAAACGCAGCCTCAGTAGGGCAACGGCTCAATGTACTTGGGAGGGGTGGTCCGACATAGGAAACGGGTCTATACTTTCTCCATGCGGAATGAATTCACGGCTGTGATCGAACAGGAAGGGGACTGGTTTGCAGCTTGGTCCCCCAGGATTCCTGGCGCCAACGGGCAGGGCAGTTCGGTCGAAGAGTGCCGCGCCAGCCTTGGAGCAGCCATCCGACTGATTCTGGAGGACCGCCGCGAAGATGGTCTGCGTGGAATTCCTCCTGATGCGATACAAGAGACCTTGACCGTGCAATGAAGCTTCGAGAACTTTTTGGCAGTCACGGGCCTGAGGGCTGGTACATTATCAGCGCAATTCAAGCCCCAAAAGGAGAATCGCCAAATGACGTCAAGTAAGTTAACGCAGAGTACCCTTGTTGTTATTGCATTGCTGCTCGCGTGGCTGGCGATTCGTCCGAACGTGCCGGTGCCTGTTGTGCATGCGGCTGGCCCCGTGCAATACAAGGTAGTAAATTTCCAGCCAAAACCAGGCTGGGGGATGGAAGACGCCCTTTTCGAACAGCAGCTCAATACACTTGGGAAGGACGGGTGGACATTAACCGAGTGCCTCGGCCTAGATCCCTGTATTTTCAAGAGATAACTAAAGGCGCGCCTCAGAGCGAAAAGGTACACGTTGGCTTGACTTCGCTGAACCCACGCCCGCCCCTCGGCGAGCCGAGAGGCGGGCGTGGGTGAGTTGAAGCTACTCGGAGGCGACTGCTTCTTCAGCAGGCTCGGCGGTCGCGGCCTCCGGAGCGGCTTCCGAATTGGCTTCAGTCGCGGCTTCCGCGGTGGCTTCGGCCAGAACCTGGACCTTCACATGCGCGGTGACTTCGCGATGCAGCTTGATGGCCACAGAGAAATCGCCGAGGCTCTTGAGCGGCTCATCCAACTGGATCTTGCGGCGGTCGACTTCGAAACCTTTGGTTTCCAATGCAGCGGCAATATCTGACGAGGTGACAGAGCCAAACAGGTGGCCGGCCTCGCCCGACTTGCGGGTAAAGCTGAGCACGATCGGCTCGAGTTTGGCGACCAACTCCTCGGCCTGAGTCTTTTCAGTAGCCGAGCGGCGCGCAGCAGCATTCTTCATCTGCTCGATGACGACCTTGTTGGCGACGGTTGCCTGCAGCGCCAACTTGCGGGGCAGCAGAAAGTTGCGGCCGTAGCCGTCTGCGACCTTCACCACGTCTCCGCGATGGCCCAGATTGGCTACGTCTTCTTTCAGAATGACTTC
>Ga0255351_1000487_pt1 | contig 17550 bp, 15 predicted proteins | sample HBST25r2metaG_FD_186024 | JGI IMG/M metagenome (GOLD analysis project Ga0255351, IMG submission 186024) | Peat soil microbial communities from Stordalen Mire, Sweden - H.B.S.T-25.r2 | ecosystem: Environmental > Terrestrial > Soil > Wetlands > Peat | place: Sweden: Norrbotten County, Stordalen... | reverse complement strand
GATCACGCAGCAGGTACGCCGGGTGATAGGTGACGACCAGGCTGGTGGTGAACTCCGCGTCGCGCTCCGGCGCCGAGTGCGGCAGCACGGGATGAAACTCGTAGACACGGCCGCGCAGGTTGGCCATGGAATCCGACGTGCCCAGCAGATACTTGGCCGCCGTGGCGCCGAGCGCTACCACAACCTGCGGACGAACCACGCTCAACTGGCGCAGCAGGAAACCTCCGCAGGTGTCGCACTCATCGCGCTCCGGGGTGCGGTTCTGCGGGGGACGGCACTTGACCACGTTGGCGATGTACACCTGCTCGCGACTGATTCCCATGGCGTTGATCATGTTGTTCAGCAGTTGCCCGGCGCGGCCCACAAAGGGTTCACCCTGCGCGTCTTCATCTGCGCCTGGACCTTCGCCGACAAACATGATGCGTGCCTGCGGATCGCCGACGCCGAAGACCAGGTTGGTACGCGTTGCACCCAAGCGGCAGCGCTGACAGTCGCCGAGGTCGGCGCGGATCACCTTTAGCGCCGCGGGCTTATCGGCCAGCACGGCGGCCAGAATGGCGGGATCGCCCGGCGATACGGCGGCGGCAGGCTCCGGCTGCGCGCTTACAACTTCATCCACCGGCACGGCCAGCTCCTCGCGGGCAATGGCCTGCAGCCAGGCTGCGTCGGACGGCACATCGCGCCGATACAGATCGTAGATGCCTAGCTCGCGGTAATAACGCACGGCCTCGGCCACGGCGCGGCTGCTGGCCTCGTCCAGAACCTTGGCCGCCACTAGCGCATCACCTTCGTCGCCTTCTGCTGCGCGCGCAAGGCGGCGATGGCGCCGAGGATGCGCCCAGCCATCTCCAACTTGCTCATCTCGGGAATCTCGATATCATCCGTCGCGGTGAGGATGCGGCCGGCGTTGCGGTCACTGCTGAAGCCGATGCCGGGGCGCGATACGTCGTTGCAGACAATGGCGTCGAGGTGCTTGCGCTCCAGCTTGCCGCGCGCGTGGGAGACAACATTTTCGGTCTCGGCGGCAAAGCCCACCAACAACTGCCCCGGGGCGCGCCGTGAACCCAACTCGGCCAGAATGTCCGTGGTCGGCACCAGTTCCAGAGTCAGCGCGCCCTCGCGCTTGATCTTCTGCGCGGAAGCCACTGCCGGAGTAAAGTCGGCGACGGCGGCGGTCATGATGGTGATGCTGGATTGCGCAAAGTGCGCGAGCATCGCTGCGCGCATCTCGGCCGTGGTCTCCACCGATACAAACTCGTCCACCGCGGGAGGCGTCAGCGCCACCGGTCCGCTGATGAGCGTCACGTGGGCACCGCGGCGGCGGGCGGCCTCGGCCAGCGCGTAACCCATCTTGCCGCTGGAGCGGTTGCCTACAAAGCGAACCGGATCAATCGGCTCAAGCGTTGGTCCGGCGGAGATGAGCACGTGCTCACCCTTCAAATCCTGCGAATGGGCCACGCGTGCCAGCACGGCCTCGACAATCTCTTCCACCTCAGCCAGGCGGCCCTCGCCGGTCATGCCGCAGGCCAGGTAGCCGGAGCCGGGCTCGACGATGGTGACCCCACGCGCGCGCAGAGTGGCTAGGTTCGCCTGTGTCGCCGGATGCCTCCACATGTTCACGTTCATCGCGGGAGCCACAATCACGGGCGCGGTGGTGGCCAGGTACAACGTGCTGAGGAAGTCTTCGGCGAGCCCGTATGCAAAGCGCGCAAGCGTTGCCGCCGTGGCCGGAGCCACCAGCAACAAATCCGCCGACTGCGCCACGGAGATGTGCTCGACGGAGCTATCGAGCGTGGCGTTGGAATCCGAATAGCCAGAGTCAGATGAGTCGCGCTGCGCGAACATCTGGGTGATGACCTTCTCGCCGGTGAGCGCGGCAAAGGTCAGGGGGCGCACAAACTCCTGCGCCGCCGCGGTCATCACCACCTGCACGCGGAAGCCGCGGTCCTGCAGGCGGCGCGCCAGTTCGCCGGCCTTATAGGCGGCAATGCCTCCCGTGACTCCCAGTGCGATTTTCATGCGTTTGTCTTCCCTGCGGATTGGATGCGCGCGGGGGCTCCGTGGATGGACGCGACCATCCTTTTGGAGCCCGCGGTGCGGGCTAGGCCGCGCCGGACTCCGTTACCGGTGCGATCACCGGGATGGGCTTGAGTTCCCACTTCACTTTATCGGCCTGCACTTCCTGCTCGGCGATGCGGCAGGGTTTGGTGGAGCTGGTGACGATCATCGGGGTGGCCCCGGACTGCAATTGCCGCGCCCGCTGTGCGGCCACCAGGATGTAACGATAGTTGCTGTCAAATCCGCTGTAGAGTTCCACGTTGCTCCCCCTGTAAAAGTCACGCAGTTTTGTTGCGAAAGCTCTCGAGGATCGGCCCCAATGTAGGCCGGACATTTTCCAGCAGCCGGCTCTGGGCCAGCTTTGCCATCTGCACGTCCTCGCTGCGCTCCGGCGTCCGCCCCTCGGCCTTCAGGCGTTCGGACTGGATGATCGCCTTCAGTGCGTCCACCGAATCGTTCAGCTGGTCGTTTACCAGAATGTAGTCGTATTCCGTGTATTTTTCAATCTCGCGGCTGGCCGTCTCCAGGCGCCGCTGGATGACCGTTTCGTCGGTCATGCGCTCGGCCGAGCTGCGCCGCCGCAGACGCCGCTCGAGTTCCTGACGCGTAGGCGGCAGGATGAAGATGCTGATGGCCTCCGGCAGCTTCTTCTGGATCTGCTCTGCGCCCTGCACGTCAATGTCCAGAAGAAGGTCGTGGCCGCGGCCCTTGGCGTCCTCCAGAAAGCGCCAGGCGGTGCCATAGTAGTTGCCGAAGACGTCGGCATACTCCAGGAACTCGCCGCGCTCAATCATGCGCTCGAAGACCTCCCGGCTGGTGTAGTAATACTCGCGGCCATTCTCCTCGCTGCCGCGCGGCATGCGCGTGGTGTAGCTGACGGAGAACTCCAGCCGCTCGACATTCGTGCGAATCTCATTGACCAGCGTGGATTTGCCACTGCCCGACGGCGCGGAGATGATGAATACGGGTGTCATTCGACGTTTTGCACCTGTTCGCGTGATTTTTCAATATCGCTCTTGAGCGCCAGTCCCAGTTCAGTGATGCGCGTCGCGTCGCCGGCCAGGCCCGTGGTCTTGCTGAGCATGGTGTTGGCCTCGCGGTTCATCTCCTGCAGCAGGAAGTCCATCTTCTTACCTACGTCCGTGCCCTCTGCCAGCAAGGCCCGGAAGTGCTTGATGTGCGTCTGCAGGCGCACGATTTCCTCCTGCACGTCACTGCGCTCGGCCAGCAGAGCCGCCTCCTGCAGAAGGCGATCCGGCTCGGCCTTGCCCTCCAGCAGTTCGTTCATGCGCTGGCGGATGCGCTCGAGGTGTGCAGCCAGCACGGTGCCGCGCAGCTTTTCCACCTCAGCCGTATTGCGCTCCAACTGCTCCATGCGGGACTCCAGTTCGGCGCAAGTGTGGTCGCCCTCCAGGCGGCGGTTGGCGTTCAGAGCCTCGATCAGCTCTCCGCTGGCAGCCAGCAGCGCCGCGCGCAGAGACTCTTCCTCCGGCATTTCACTTGAGGCCGAGAACACTCCATTCAGCCGGAAGATGCCATTCAGGTCCGGCTCGCCCTTCAGCCCCAGTTCGTCGGCAATATCACGGAAGGCGTTCACGTAGCCCGCCACCAGCTCGCGGTTTACGCTGATGCCACTGGCGCCGGCGTATTCCAGAGAGAGCGACAGCTCGACGTGGCCGCGATGCATCTTCTCCTTCACCAGCTTGCGCAATTGCTGCTCAAACAGCTCGCTGCGCGCGGGCAGCCGCAGGTGCAGATCGAGAAAGCGATGGTTCACGCTCTTGGCGGTGAAGGTGTAGGCCGTCTTGCCGTGCTCGCCCTTCACCTGGGCAAAGCCGGTCATCGAAAGAATCGTCATGGTCAGTTGCCGCCTTCTTCCTGGACGGCGGCGCGGGGAGCGTCAGCGTCCACAAATTGCAAGTCGTGCAGGCGGCGGTAGGTTCCCAGCCGCGACATCAACTCCTCGTGCGTGCCGATGTCGGCAATCGAGCCGTCTTCCAGCACGATGATGCGGTCGGCACGGCGCACGGTGGAAAGCCGGTGCGCGATGACGAAGACCGTGCGATCGGCCATCAGGTTCTGCAATGCCGCCTGCACCAGGGCCTCACTCTCACTGTCCAGGGCGCTTGTCGCCTCATCCAGAATCAACACGGGAGCGTTCTTCAGCAGCGCGCGGGCGATGCTCAGCCGCTGACGCTCGCCGCCACTCAGGCGGTAACCACGCTCGCCGATCACGGTGTCATAACCATTCGGCATGCGCAGGATGAACTCATGTGCCAGCGCCGCGTTGGCCGCGCGCTCCACCTCATCCTGCGAAACGTGCGGCTGGCCGTAAGCGATGTTGTTGCGCACCGTGTCGTTGAAGAGCATCGTCTCCTGCGCCACAATGCCGATCTGCCCACGCAAGGAGGCCAGGGAGACCTCTCGAATGTCATTGCCATCCACCAGGATGCGGCCACCCGTCACGTCAAAAAAACGCGGGATCAGGTGGACCAGTGTGCTTTTGCCCGCGCCGCTGCCGCCGACGATGGCCAGTAGCTCGCCGGCCTTGACCTCCAGGTTGATGCCGCTCAGCACCTCGCGGCATTCCACGTCGTCACTGTAGTGGAAGCGCACATCCTCAAAGCGGATGGAGTCGTGGAAGGTGGGCAGCTTGCGCGCCAGGGCCTTCTCGCGCACCTCGTCCTTGGCGTCCATAAAGGTAAAGACCGACTCCGAGGCGCCCATGGCCTGCTGGAAGCTGTTGTAGAACGTCGAGAACTTTCGCACCGGCTGGTAGAGGAGGATGGTCGCCGTAATGAAGGTCATGAACTGGCCCACCTTCATCGTCCCATGGCTGATGCTGTCACTGCCCAGCTTGAGCAGCAGCGCCACGGCCACCGCGCCCAGCAGGTCCATAAGAGGAGAGCTGACGGCCATGGCCACCACGTAGCGCATGTTGGCCGAAAACAGACGCTTGGCCGCCGCCTTGAAGCGCATGGTCTCCCAGAGTTCCATGCTGAAGGCCTTGACGATGCGGTTGCCGGTGATCGTCTCGTGCAGGATGTTCTGGATCTCGGCCAGCTTGTCCTGCCCCTTGCGCGTGGTGCTGCGCACCTGGTGGCCGATCTTGCGGGAGCTCATGATGATGACCGGCACAAAGAGCAGAAGGATCCATGCCCGCTTGCCGCCCACGGCAATCACCAGCACCACGTTGAAGAGCAGGATGAAGAACTGCTGGAGGAACTCGGCCAGCACGCTCGACATGGCAAACTGCACCTTGTCAATGTCATTGATGATGGCCGACACAAGCTTGCCCGTGGGATTGCGCTGGAAGAAGGCCGCCGAGCGGCGCAGCACGCTCTCGTAAATGTCATTGCGCAGGTCGGTGACCAGGCCGAAGCCGGCGTAGTTCACCAGGTAGGTGCCGAGGTAGTCGAAGACTCCCTTTGTGAAGACTGAGACCACCAGCGCGAACGCCACCATCGTCCACGGATCGTGGAGACGCCCCGGGACGAACTGATCCAGGTAAACGATGTGATGGGTGCGGGGAATCTTGAAGAGAGTCAGTCGGCCACCGGCATCGCCGCTGGCGCTGAAAACGTGGTCGAAGATCGGGCTCAACAGGGCTACGCGGAAGGCCTCCAGCAGCCCCACCATGGCAAACAGCGCCACGCTGGCCGACAGTTGCAGCCAGTAGGGGCGCACATACCACAGCAGGCGGATCAGTCTTCGCATATGGCACTCGCGCGGCAGGCCGCCATCGGGATGGAATTCGGTGGAGTCAAGCTTTGATTTTACTGGAAGCCGCGGCTCGAGGACAGTTCACCCGTCACAGCCACCGGCTCGCCAGTATCACCCGGGAGGGACTTCCCGGCCGTAGATTCTGCCCTAGCGGGGACTGTCGCGGTGTTCGACCTTGACGCGGTAGCCCTGCTTGGCGAGCAACTTCTTGAACTCCTCGGCCAAAAACACCGAGCGGTGCTGACCGCCGGTGCAGCCAAAGGCAATCGTCAGGTAGCTTTTGCCCTCCGCCACATAATGCGGCAGCAGGAACTTCAGCAGGTCCATCGTCCGTGTGATGAACTCCTGCGTCTGCGGGAACGACCGGATGTACTTGGCCACCTTCGGATTGCGCCCGGTATAGGGACGAAACTCCGGGATGAAGTGCGGATTGGGCAAAAAGCGCACGTCGAAGACCAGGTCCGCGCTCTCCGGAACGCCGTTCTTGAAGCCGAAGCTCAGGGTCGAGATCAGCAGGGGCTGCCGCGCCTCGCTCGTCGTCTTGAACAGCTCCACAAGGTGGGCGCGCAGTTCGTGGACGTTGAACTGCGAAGTGTCAATCTCCAGGTCGGCGATGTTGCGGATCGGCTCCAGGCGCCGGCGCTCGTTGCGCAGCGAACTGACCACACTGGATGCTCCGCCCAAGGGGTGCGGACGGCGGGTCTCACTGAAGCGACGGACCAGCACCTTGTCGCTGGTGTCCAGGTAGATCAGCGTCACGTCCAGCCGCTTCTTGATGCCGGAGATGATGGCCGGCAGTTGCTCCAGGCGGCTGCCTTCGCGGATGTCCACCACGATGGCCGCGTTGCGGTTGTCGCGCGCGTCCTCCACCAGTTGCGCAAAGCTCGGGATGAGCTCAGCCGGAAGGTTGTCCACGCAGTAATAGCCCATGTCCTCAAAGACCTTGAGGGCGGTGATCTTGCCGCTGCCGCTGAGGCCGGTGATCATCACCAGCCGGGCGCGCGGCATATCCTCATGCGCCGCCGGGGGATGCAACGGCTCAGGCACGGGCTTAGGAACCGCTTTGCGCTTCTTTCCTGCCATGGACGTAACTTTACCAGTACAGGCCTTGGCCTACAAACCACCTTCGAGCCATCAGCGTCTTCCGTCCGCTTCGCTCCGCCCCACGGGACAAGAAACGCGCAAAACAAAACGGGCGGCCTGGTTGGCCGCCCGCCCTTCCGCTCCAATCATCACAATACCATTAAGGCACTTCAATCAGCTCCAGCTTGCCGTCCTTGCGGCGATGCAGCACGCGGAGGTCACCCTTCTTGTCGCGGAAGACCAGCACGCCGCGGTCACGGAATTCACACTCCTTGACCGCCTCCTCGATCGTCATCGGCTGCACGGCCACCGCGTCCTGGCTCTTCACCAGGTGCGCCTCGCTCATTTTGGCCCGGGCCGGAAAACGATGCACCACCACAGGCACCTCGGTCACGTTGGGGGTGCGCTGCACCTTGACGGGCGCCTCCACCTCGTCGGGCACGGCCTTCCAGGCGGGCTTCACGCCACGCTTGGTGTCACGCTTGCGGGTGTTCAGCTTCAGCGCCTGCTTCTCAATGTGTTCGAGCGCCTCGTCAATGGCCGAGTACATGTCAGCGGCCTCGCCCCGTCCCACCAGTTTCTTTGTCCGGCGGGTCAGCGTGACCTCGGCAATGCGCCTCTGCTTTTCTGCGATGAGGATGACCTTGCTGGCGCAGTTGTCGCCCACAATTTTGGCGAGCTTGGCCAGTCCGGCCTCCACTTCCTTGCGTATCTTGGGAGTAATGTCGAATTGCCTTCCGGTGTAATCCACAATCATTCGATTCCCCCTCCTGGGACCCTCCGGCGGATAGCCGCCGAATGTGGCCCGCGGGCCCGGCCGTCCCATTACGGATGGCTGAAATCGCCGGCCCCGGACCCGGACGTCTGCCCTTGGGCTGGCGTCCGCGCCACGAAAAAAACTCCGTGGGCGTTTGGTTATATCAGAAGTGGGAGGAGGCTACCAGTACCGGATGGATGAAAACGTGGAAATTACTTTTTGACTCTCCGCTGATGGGTACTGGGAATCCGCATGTCTTCACGGTACTTGGCCACCGTGCGCCGGGTCACCTGGATGCCCTGCGATTGCAAAACATGCGTAATCTGCTCGTCGGTCAGCGGACGGGCGGGGTCTTCCTCTTCAATCAGCTTCTTCACCCGGCGCTTCAGGATCAGCAGCGAGGTGCCCTCGCCCTCCGGCCCATTCACGCTCTCACTGAAGAAGTAGCGCAGCTCGAATACGCCCTGCGGCGTATGGGCGTACTTGTTGGCCACGGCGCGGCTCACCGTGGAAGGATGCACGCCGATCTCCTCGGCCACGTCCTTGATCATCATCGGCTTCAACTGGTCAATGCCGCGGTCCAGGAAGTCCCTTTGCCGGCCAATGATGGCATAGCAGACTTTGAGGATCGTCTGCTTGCGCTGCTCGATGTTCTTGATCAACTGGATGGCCGACTTGTAACGCTCCTTGACGTAGGTGCGCACTTCCTTCTCGTTGCCTTCCCGGTTCAGCATCTTGCGGTAGGTGGGATTCAGCCGCAGTTGCGGGAGGTCGTCATCGTTCATCACCGCCAGGTACTCGTCGCCCTGCTTGACGATGGCAACATCCGGCTCGATCAGCCGCGTCTCCGGCACGTTGTAGCGCAGTCCCGGCTTGGGGTCCAGGGTGCGGATGAGCACCACGCAGCGCTCCACCCGATCCTGGCTCTTGCCCAGGGCGCGACCGATCTCACGAATCTGCTTGTTCTGCAGCATCGGCAGGTACTTGTCCACAATGTGAATGGCGTCTTCCAACAGTTCCGGCATGTCGGGCTCGCCGCCACGGTCGTCGTGAATGCGCCGCAGGTCTTTGAGCTGGGCCAGCAGGCACTCGCGCAGGTCGCGCGCGGCCACGCCGATCGGATCCATCTGCCGCACCACTTCCAGCGCTTCGGCCAGCGCATGCGCGGCAAACAAGGGGCGCGGCGCGCCACCCTCCTCCAACGGAGGCATGATCGCCTGCTGCAGCAGTTCCTCGTCGCTTACCGGCAGATAGCCATCGTCATTCAGGTTGCCGATGATCAGCTCGGCGGCGGCCAGCACGTCGGCCTTCGCGTGCATGGCGCCCAACTGCCAGCTCAGGTGATCGGTCAGCGTGGTGGGTTTGGAGAGGAAATTCTCAAAGCTTGGCTTCTCGATGGCCTCCAGCTCGGTGTGGCTGCGATAGCCGGGGTCGAGATAATCGTTGAAGAACGAACCGAAGTCCACTTCCTCAAAAGGATCGCGCTCCTCGGGAGTCTTGGCCGGCTCCTCGGCGCTGGTGGCCTGGCTTTCGCGCTCACGCTGCTCCTCGCGCGCGCCAATCTCGTCAATCGTGGGAACCATGTCCATGTACTCGTCGAGTACAGGATTCTCCACCATCTCCTCGTTGATCATGTCCTTCAGCTCAAGCTTGTTGAGCGCAAGCACACTAACCATCTGCACCAGTCCTGGAGTCAGGATCTGGCGCTGCGTCACCTTCAGATTCAGCTTTGTGGAAAGCGAAACCATGCGCACGAATGAGGGGAAGTTTCCCGCTTCGATTCTAAACCAGTTTGAGGGAATTACTAGGCCTGTGTTACTTCGGTGCTAACCGACGACAACAACTTCCGCACGGTTTCGAGAGCGTTCCGTTAAATCAGGGTGAAACCTTCGCCCAGGTACACGCGCTTCACTTCCGGATCATTGCCCAGTTCCTCGGGCGTTCCGGTGCGGAAGATGCGGCCGTCGTTGATGATGTAGGCGCGGTCGGTCACCGAGAGGGTTTCGCGCACGTTGTGGTCAGTAATGAGCACGCCGATGCCGCTTTCCTTGAGGCTGAAGATGATCTTCTGCAGGTCGAGCACGGCGATCGGGTCAATGCCGCTGAAGGGCTCGTCGAGGAGGATGAACGTCGGATTGATGCACAACGCGCGGGCAATCTCTACCCTGCGGCGCTCGCCACCGCTCAGCGCATACCCTTTGTTCTTACGGATATGGCCGAGGCCGAGCTGATCGAGCAGGCCTTCCATCTTGACGCGGCGATCGGCCACCGTGGAGCTCTGCGTCTCCAGCACGGCCATGATGTTCTCTTCCACCGTCAGCTTGCGGAAGACCGAAGCCTCCTGCGGAAGATAGCTGATGCCGTGGTGGCGCGCCCGCAGGTACATGGGCACGTCGGTGATGTCCGTGTCGCCAATCATCACCCGCCCGGTGTCCGGCGGAATCAGACCGACGATCATGTAGAAGCTGGTCGTCTTGCCGGCGCCGTTCGGGCCCAGCAGTCCCACGACCTCGCCGCGGCTTACGCTGAGCGACACGCCGTTCACGACCCTGCGGCCGCGGTAACTCTTGCCGATTTCTTCAGTGGAAAGCGTCTGCATCAGCGCGCTACGTGGGTATTGGTCACGGTCCGCGAAGAACCGTTGCCCTCGACGACCACCCTATCATCGTGGCTATAGAAGGTCAACGAATCGCCATGCGTGCTGCCGTTGACCGGGTCGCTCAAGGTCGGCGAGCCGCCGGTTATCACATAGGTGGAGGTGGCCGCCGTGTACAGCAACCGCTCGCCCTCGGCACGGCGTTCCTGCTGCCGCACCAGCACCTTGCCGGTGGCCACAATGTGATCAAGCTGGCTGGGACCCGGCGTGTGCGAGGTGCTCACCGCATTCAGGAAGACATCGGCGCGCTCGGAGGTCATCACGCCATCCTCGCTATGAGCCGTCACTCCTCCGGAGTAATGCGCCTGGCGCTCGTTGTCGGCATAGTCCAGCCGCGGAGCCGTCACCAGCATGGTCGTCGCCTTGCCCTTCGAATCCACCTGCATAAAGATGCTGCTGACCGTGCGCTTGCGGTCGCCGAGGGCCAGAATCGTCCGCGCCTTTTGGTCGAAATCAATGGTCGGCGCTTCCACAATGTTTGCCCCCTGCCACAGCCTTGCGCCGCCCGTGTAGTGCGCCAGCCCGGTCTTTTGCACGGAGTTCATCGCATGGGCCGTCACATGCACCGGGTCAGCGGTGGCCAGCAGCGCGCCGTTGGGCTGCAACTTCAGCTCGCTGTATGTCGTCTTGACGTTGCCCATGGCAAAGGCCTCGCCGGTGCGCCGCACCAGGCGGATGGTATCGGCCGTGGCCGTCATGCCACCGTCCACGATGCGCGGGTTGCCTGTGAGGGTCAGCGCGTCATCCTGCGGAGAGTAGCTTGCGTGCTCGGCCGTGCTGGTGCGTCCGCCCGGCTCGTTGTTGGAGCTCTGCGCCTCGACGTAGCGGAAGTGTCCCTCCTGCAGTACGCGGCTCACCTCGCCACCCGGCGTAAAGTAGCCCACCAGCCGGTCGCTGGAGCTGAGCTTATCCGGCGCTCCCGGCACCGTGGTGCGCGTGCGCACGGCGCCCGTGCCATGCATGGTCTGCAACTGGTTCTGCGCGCCAAACTCGGCGGAGAACAACTGCGCGTCCACCACAGTCTGTTCGCCGGCGTTGCCGCCGCCCAAGGTCTTCACCACAGCCTCGCCCGGGCCCAGCGTGCGCGCTGAGGTCAACTCCTGGCTCTGCTTGTCGAGCAGGAAGGTCATCGCGTCCGAAGTCATGGTGAGCGACTGCGGGTTGGCCACGCCGGTCAATGGATCGCGCCGGAGCACCACGCCATGCGTCGCGTCAATCGTCTGTGCGCGCGATTGCCGCCTCTCGGTTGCGCCCTTCTTTCCTTCCGGCCGCACCGGCACCATCACGCTGACAAAGTGCACCATCATCTCGCTGGAGTTGCCGTGGGCGTTCTGCGCCTTGGATTCCATCTCCACTCCGCCCAGGAAGTAGGCCCGCTCCAAAGCGTTGGCCTCGCCCATCGTCAGCTCCGCACGCGGCGAGCGCAGTTTGATGCCGGCGCTGTCCTCCATCGCCACTCCATTGCTGGCGTGCACGTTCCGCACTGCGTTTTCCGCCGTCAGGTCGAGGATGGCCAACCCGGCCCGCACCTGGCGATCACTGCCGGTCAGCAGCGCCGCATTCAGTTCCAGCACGCGCGGATCCTTGGTAATGCGGCCGTCGTGGGCGACGATGTGGGTAGGCTCGGCGCCGTCGGTCAGCACGTCCACGTCCTGGTGCAGCAGCAGGATGTTCTGTTTGGTGTCAAAGGTGGCACCGCGCGCCGTGCCGTTTGCCTGCGGCACGCGGAACTCCACTCGACCATCGGTGTGCGCGATGCCGGTCTTCTGGTTGAAGACGAGCCCGTCGGTGCGCAGGTGGATGGGGTTCTTCATCTCCTTCGGCGGGCTCTGGTCGTCCAGCAGCTTGCCCTCGGAGTTGCCTTCCAGGTCAATGTGCACTTCGCCGCGGGCCTCCACCGTGCCGGCTTGCTGGTCGTAGTCAAAGTCGCTGCCGTAAATCTGGTCGAAGCGATCGGAGTTCCGTCCGTAGACGATGATGTTGACGTTCTGCAGGTGGGCGCGGCCGCCCTGCTTGTACTGCACGACCTTGGAGGCGTGAATGGTGAACAGCGTTCGGCCACCCTCGCTCTTGTTGAGCGTGAAGCCCTCGCTGGACTGTTGAATCTCAATGCCGAGTTTTGCGGGAAGGTTCTTAAGCAGCAGGCGCTGCTGGATGCGCGCGTAAAAATAAAAACCGGCTACCACCGCGATGGCCACAATGGCCAGCCCGGCAAACCACATCCGCAGCCGAACGATGGATACCGACATTATGCTACCAGTGTACGCGACCGGCCTTAGGCCACAAAACCATCGTCACCCTGCGGCAATCCGCGCGGCTGCTCGCGGCGGTAATCGCTCAGAATCAGTTGCAGTCCGCCGCCAAAATCCGGATGCGTGTTCTGCTCAATGCGGTAGAGCACATCCAGCCGGTCGCCGCCCGTCACCGGCTCCAGTTCCAGGCGATGCGCCATGCGCCAGCCCAGGGCATCCATTCCGCGCGCCAGCGGACCGTTCTGCGCGCCGTAGCGCTTCAGCTTCAGCTTCAGATGCTTCTCGCGCATGACGCGCGGCGGGCCCATTACGCCCGCGCCGCGCGAAAAAAACACCGGGTCGGGATTCCCCATCCCAAAGGGTTCGAGCGCGCGCAGCGATTCAAAGAAGACGGGCGTCACCTGGTCCAGCTCGATCTCGGCGTCGTACTCCATCACCGGCTCCATGGCGCCTACCTCCATGCGCGCCAGCGCGTACTCGTTCAACCGCCGCCGCAATTCGCCAATGTGCTCACTACGCATGGCAAAGCCCACAGCATGCGCGTGGCCGCCAAAGCGCAGGAAGAGCTCCGGCACGCTCTCCAGGGCATCCAGCAGATGGAATCCAGGCACGGAGCGCCCCGAGCCGTGCGCCTCCAGGCCATCGCGCGCAATCACCACTGCGGGACGGCCAAAGCGGTCCACCACTCGCGAGGCGCAGATGCCGATGACGCCGCGGTGCCAGCCGTCGCCATCCACCACCATCACCGAAGCTTCGCGCAACTCGTCGTTCTGCTGCACCTGCTCCAGCACGGCCTCGCTGATGCGCTGCTCCTCCTGCTGGCGGGCGCCATTCAACTGGTTGAGGCGCTCGGCTAGTTCCTTGGCGCGCGTGGCATCACGCACGGTGAACAGCTCCACCACGTCGCCGGCCACGTCCATGCGCCCGGCGGCATTGATGCGCGGCGCGATGCGGAAGGCCACATCCTGCGCACTCACCACGCGCCCGTGATTCAGCTCGCACACCTCCAGCAGCGCCTTCAATCCCGGATTCGTCACCGTGCGCAGGCCTTCCAGCCCGAGGCGCACAAAGACGCGGTTTTCATCCAGCAGCGGCACTGCGTCGGCCACCGTTGCAATGGCCACCACCTTCAGAAAGGATTCCACCAGCCGCCCACGTCCGGCACGCTCCAGCAGCGCCTGGGCCACCTTGAAGGCTACTCCGGCACCGCTCAGGCCCTTGCACGGATACCCGCATCCCGGCTGATTGGGATTCAGCACGCTCAGTGCATGCGGTACGCCTTCGCCGGTGGCCACCAGGTGATGATCGGTCACGATCAGGTCCACGCCCACGCGCTCGGCCGTCTCGGCAGCGGCAAAGGCCCTTATGCCGGTGTCCACGCTGATGATGAGTTTCACACCCTCGCTGGCCGCGCGCTCGATCACCTCGTCGCGCATGCCGTAGCCTTCCAGCAAGCGGTGCGGAACATGGAAGCTGCACTTACCGCCCAGCAATTCCACGGCGGTCTTCAGGATGACCGTCGCCATCGTGCCGTCCACGTCGTAGTCGCCGTAGATGAGCACGGGCTCGCGCTCGGCAATGGCACGCTCCAGCCGCTCGACGGCCGCAGCCATGCCCAACATCTTCATGGGGTCATGCAGATCTTTCAGAGTGGGATGGAGAAAGCGATGCGCCTCCTCCGGGTTTTGAATGCCGCGTGCCGCCAGCAGGCTGGCCACAGCCTCCGGAATCTCCGTGGCGGCTGCCAGCAGACGGGCGATCTTCTCCGCCCCAGGTGCCCCGCCCCTTTTTTGCCAGCGCACGGTTAGCGCTCGTCCTCGTCGCCGCCATCACCGGGACCTTCCAGCAGAATGCCACCCAGGTCGTCGGCCATCTCCTCCAGCGCCTTGTAGGTCTCATACCAGCCAGTTGTGAGTTCGCAGACGAACATCACACCTTGATGCGGAAAGCCCAGTTGAATGAATCCCATTTGCCCGCAGTGCGCGCGCAGGTGGCGGGCCGTCTCCAGATCATCGGCGCGACTCAGCTTGCTGCGCCGCAATTCGCTGGCCAGCATCTCCACGTCATCCTCATCCAGTTGCGCGGTGTTCACCGTCAGGAAGGCCGCGCCACTCGACCGCGCCAGTTCGACAAAGTCTTTCCAGCTCTCGTTAACGTCCTCGCCATCCCACAAGACGCTGGGCATCTCGTCCGGAATGTATCCCGGAAAATGCTTCATCCCCAGTCCCTGGGTGAAAGCGTAAATATCGTCGTGGATGGTGGTCAGGTCATTAAGCATCGCTTTGCAGTTCTAACAAAAGCCCGCCGCGCCTGCAACCGGAGACTCTGCCAGGCCATCCGCCTTCCCCCGCCGAGGGGGTGGAAATTGTCGCTCCTTCTGGTTCCGGGTCACCTCAGCCATTTCCGGACCTGGCAGCGGTCGGGCAAGCATAAAACTCCAGATCACGCATCCTGACGGTTGCACCAGTAGGTCATCCCCGGGTGGCGTACTGACCTCCAACTCTCGTAACCAGCCGGGCGGTGTGTTCCGTTGACGCCCATCAGAGGCCCACAGCAACATGGAGTTACGTTGATCCAAGGGAAAGGTCAAGTATGTTGCAGCACCCATCCCGGCGCAGAGAACAGAGGGGCTTCACCATTCTGGAGTTGCTCATCGCCGTCGGAATCATCATCATCGTAGCCGCCATCGCCATCCCTAACCTGTTGCGCGCCCGCGTAGCGGCCAATGAGGCCTCTGCCGTGCAGTCGCTGCGTGCCATCAATTCCGCGCAGATCGGCTACCTGCAGGTCTATCCCGACCTGGGAACCTACGCCTGCCAACTCAGCTACCTAGGACCGCCGCTGGGCAACACGCAGGTCAACTCCACGGCCGCGGACCTGGTTGACGTGCAGCTCGCCAGTGGCATCAAGAGCGGTTACGCTTTCACCATGGCATGCACTCCTCCGGCCGCCAATGGCACCACCGGCTATGAAGTAAAGACCGCACCCACCGGCGCCAGCATCACGGACTCTTCCTGCGGCACCAGCAGCGGACGCTGCTTCTACACCAGCTACCAGGGCACGGTGTACATCTTCAACGGAGTAGGCAGCTCGGACGGCTCACCCTACAGCCTCTCGCCCATCTCCTGACCTAGCATTTACAGGCAAGAAAAAGCCCCGCAAAAAGGCGGGGCTGATTCTTCTAAGTACTTTATTTTCATCTAAATGCCGAGCTTCTTAACCTCTTCATTATAGTACTTATGGTACAAAATATTCCATTCCGCGCTGCCTTCGGGAATGATGCGCGTCTGGTTCTCAATCTTCTGGCGCGCGGCCTTGTCCAGCTTCTCCTCGCTCACCAGCAGATCTTCCAGTACGCGCCGCAGCTCCTGGCGAATGTCGTCGTAGCCTTCCAGAAATTCCACGTCGCTCATGCCGGCCAGTTGCTCGGTGCTGGCGGCGGCCAGCTTGTTCAATTTTTCGCGAGACAGTCTCATAGCACCGCCTTGTACTTGCGCACCAGTTCGTTCTTCACCTTCTTGAACATCTCCTGGTAATTGGCGCCGCGGTTACGCATCTCATCGGAGTACGCCTCAAGAATGACCCGCACTTCATCGTTGATGCGGTCCTCGAGGCTCAGCTCCTCAACCATGCAGTTCTGCACCCGCTCCGCCACCTTTTCTGGTGTGGTGGTCTTGATGAAGTGGTTCGCCTGCAGGCGTTTGACGACTTGACGGGCGAGATAGCCCACGTATTCTTTGGAGAAGAGCATGATGTCCGGTCTTCGAGAGTCTTACTGTATTGACAGATTTTATCATATGCCCGCCCGGTGGCACATCCGGGCCCGGTCGCTAAGCCGGAGCGCCTTCCGTTACACTGCCCTTACACTGCCCTGTCGCCGTATTTCGCGATTCTGGGCCGCCTTTCGGCAGCTACGCCAGGAGGTCTGAGGCCATCCATTCGCTCACCGAGTTCGTCCGGCTTGCCGCCCGCGAAGAGGGATTTGACCTCTGTGGCGTTGCTCCGGCCGCGCCACTCGCCGAACTCGAACACTTCCCTGCCTGGATCGCCGCCAAGCGACACGGCGAGATGGAATACCTTGCCGCCCGCAACGAGCAAGGCGAGCTCAAGCGCGCCGCCGTGGCCAATGCAGCCCCCTGGGCACGCTCGGCCATCGTCTGCGCCACCAGCTACCACTCCGCGCGGCCGCTTTCCACCGAGTGCGATGACCCCAGCCGCGGATGGATCTCCCGCTACGCATTCCTCGAGAACGACTACCACGATCTGTTGCTGCCGCGCCTCAGAAGCCTCGAATCGCGCCTACTGGCCGAAGCCGCCGCGCGCAATCTGCCCACGCCGCGCACCTGGTGCTACGTGGACACCGGCCCGGTGGTCGAGCGCGTTCTGGCCGCGCACTCCGGCATCGGCTGGACGGGAAAGAACACCCTGATCCTCAACCAGCAGCTTGGCAGTTTTCTCTTTCTCGGCGTCCTGCTCACCTCGCTGGAGTTGCCAGCCGACGAGCCCGCCGAGGATCGCTGCGGCAGTTGCACCCTCTGCCTGGACGCCTGCCCCACGCAGGCGCTGACCGCCCCGCACCAGATGGATGCCACGCGCTGCATCTCCTACCTCACCATCGAGCAGCGTTCACCCGTCGCAGAGGAGCTCCGGCCCGCCGTGGGACGTCACATCTTCGGGTGCGACATCTGCCAGGACGTCTGCCCCTGGAACCGCCGCGCACCGTTCTCCACCGCCCCCGGGCTCCGCCCGCGTACCGAACTCGTCAATCCCCTCCTGAACTGGATTTCCTGTATGAACGAGGAGGAGTTCCGGCGCACGTTCCGCAACACGCCCGTCAAGCGCGCCAAACTCCGCGGAATTCTTCGTGCGGCCGCCCTGGCCATGGGCAACAGCGGCGACCGCGCACACCTGCCGCGCCTGCGTGAGCTTGCCCGGCACTCCGACCCGGCGGTAGCCGAACACGCCCGCTGGGCCATCGCGCGACTGGAGACCAATGATGACGACGGCACCCATCTTCCTTG
>Ga0255351_1000486_pt1 | contig 17553 bp, 18 predicted proteins | sample HBST25r2metaG_FD_186024 | JGI IMG/M metagenome (GOLD analysis project Ga0255351, IMG submission 186024) | Peat soil microbial communities from Stordalen Mire, Sweden - H.B.S.T-25.r2 | ecosystem: Environmental > Terrestrial > Soil > Wetlands > Peat | place: Sweden: Norrbotten County, Stordalen... | reverse complement strand
AAGCAGCAGTCGCTCACCTTGCAGGTGGACTCCAAGCATCGCCAGGGTTCGCTGCGCATGGACCACATCCCGCCATCCGGCGAAATCTCGCAACTTACCCACGCCGGTACGCGCCTCGACAAATTCGTCTAAGCTCCTTCAGCAACAGTCGAATGTCCGGACCTGGGAACTGGGTGCCCCATTCATCGCAGTCTCATCGCGATGAGTGGGATCGGAATCCTATCGTCTCCGAGACCCGTCAACTCTCCTTGCGATAGAGCATGTCCCGTATTGCCTTCCGCCGCGCCTCATTCATCTCGCTAGCGGATTTGCGATCGCCCGGATCCACACCACCCGCCGCGCTCGACTCCGCCTCTTCCGGCTCGCTGCATGACGGGCAGCGATTCGCAAAGCCGGGCTTATTCGGCCTCAGCTCGAACTCTTCCCCGCACACCACACAAGTTTTGATCGGAAACGCCATTTCACAATTAGAATAACGCCGTCGCTCCCAGCCGATTTCGGAACGCGGTACGCAGCTATTTGAAGAGCTTCAAATCGATTCCGTCGCCCATGGCCTTGTACCCGGCGTCGCTCGGATGCAAGTGGTCGCCCGAGTCGTAGAGCGGATTAAAGCGATCGGGATTCTGCGGATCGCGCGTGATCTGGTCGAAGTCAACCACGCCGTCAAATGTGCCGCTGGTCCGGATCCAATTGTTCACATCCTTCCGCATTTGCTCGCCCTTTTCTGAGCTGTACCCCGCCCCGCCATAAGGAGTGAGCGTAGCGCCGAACGCCTTGATGCCATGTTCGTGCGCTGCGTCGGCAATCTGCTTCAGCCCTTGTTCCAGCATTGGCGCGGTTACTTCGTCTTCAGGCCCTGTCAAACGCGCAAGACGGCCAATATCGTTGATGCTTTCCAGCACGATGAAGTAACGCACGCCATCCTGCGCCAGCACATCGCGGTCCAGCCGCGCCAGCGCGCTGGGCCCCGCTTGATCGTTCAGAACGCGATTGCCGCCGATGCCCTCATTCAGCACGGAGATATTCTCCAGTCCATGCTCCTGCTTCAGCCGCGCGGCCAGCACATCGGGCCAGCGGCTATTGGCATTTTCGGTGGCGAGAGCGCCGTCGGTAATCGAGTCGCCCAGCGTCACAATCGCCCGCGCGCCCTCCGCGGCGTTCACATCGATGCCATCCATGAAGTACCACGACTTCAATTCGGTCGGCGACGGCAAAGTTGCCGCTCCAGACACATCCCCGTCCGCCACAAAGTTCACCTGGTCCGCGAACGCGTGGTAGGTCTCGCCGCGCATCACCTGCGACGGCAGATAAAAGCTGACGGCTACATCGGAGAGCGCCGGAACGGCAAGCGCCACCGGATCGGAATAGATCGCCGCGCCGGGCGGAATGCGCACACTGCTCGCGCCGCCAAAGGTCAGCGCGTGGTCCGTTCCATCCTTGATCGCGGAGCCGCCCCCGCTCAGCGCCACATGCGCATCGCCGATCGTAAGCCCGTCCAGGCCAAACTCATTTGTGAAGCGGACCCGCACCTGCTCCCCGCCGTTTGAAACATGCGCAATCTCGCGCAATGTAACCGCGGCAAACGGACGCATCGCCCTGCCGTCTAACGCGAGCATCGGCGACGCCGCCCACGTGCCCACCCACTGCGGATGTTGTGCGCTCTGGGCATTGCTCATCGCGCTCGTTGAAACCATCAGAACTGCAATTGCAACCAACCCGAACCAGCCTGTATGCCGATACCTTTTCATCAACCGAAAAACCTCCACGCTCTGTCACGCTCAAAATGCACTCGAAGTCTATCATGCGCGACGAACGCTCATCACTCATTTCGTGATATAGTTTGTATATACACTGTGCGCTACGAATGGGGCGAGCGAAAAAACCGGCAAAACCAGCGCAAGCACGACGGAATCTCATTCGAGCTCGCGGCTCTGGTATTCGAGGATCCCGGCTGCCTGGTAGAGCTTGACCGCGTCGATGAAGCAGGAGAGCAACGCTGGCATGCTTTGGGAACCGTATCCGTTTGCCCCGGAACCAGGGCAGTCTTGCTTGTGGTTCACGCTTCCAAGGAGGATAACTATGGCGAAGAGACAATCCGCATCGTCAGCGCGCGCCGGGCTGACAAGAATGAATTCCGAAGATATCAGGAACAGGCAGTGGACTGAATCGGAAATCGAAGCGGTGCGCAAGGCGAGCGATGCGCAAGGCGCAGGCAGCGACTTGCCCGGAGAGAAATACGAAGACATCCCGCGGCTTACAAAGGAACAGCTTGCGCGCATGGTCCGGCTCCGTGACGTGAGGCGGAAGGTGCCGGTAAGCGTGCGCCTCGATCCGCAAGTACTCGATTGGCTGCGCTCCAAGGGCGAAGGCCACCTCACCCGCATTAACGACATCCTGGCCAACCTGATGGAAGCCGAACGGCGGGCAGGGTCGCGGGGGTAGGGCGACCCAGCGGCCTCATCGCGACGAATGGGAAACCAACAATTTCACATGACCGGTCTTCCTGACCTCCCGATCCCCGCCTATAAGTCCCCTCCCACCACGACAAAATCGTCAAGAAAAACACAAAACCTCCTTATTTCGCTCATTTCGTCCGCTTCTATCAGTATTTCGCGGAAGAAACCGCCTGATGTATCAGTGCGATTGGGCAAATTTTCCCTCCAAACAGAGAACTGTCGCCCCACAGGCTGACAAAAGAGGAGCACTTCGTCCCCCTCCACCCCAGCAAACACGCGTCAAACCTCCGTCGGCACCAACTCCCCTCCGGCGCAGTCTTTCTAGAGCGGTTTCGCTTTTACTGTAGACCGGCCTTGAAAGGGCACGGCTTTAGCCCCTGAGGGAAAGCCCATTGGTCTACACCATTTCCGAATCTGCTCTAACCACTGTCTTCAAGTCTTTCTGACCCCTGACCCCTGATCCCTGACCCCTGTCTTTGTGTTTGAATAGTAGAGATGGCAATTCCCCGTAGATCGACGGCGCGCGGACGGTGGCTGGCAGCCACGCGTAAAGTCCGCGAACTGAGGATGGTGACGAGCGCCCTGGCCTCTACATCGCACCCCGTGTTGGCGCAGATTGTCCCCGCTCGCTTCTGCAATCTGAGCTGCGCCTACTGCAACGAGTACGACAAGGTTTCTGAGCCCGTCCCGCTCGATGAGATGGTCCGCCGCATCGATCACTTGGGCCGCCTCGGCACAGCCATGATCGGCATCTCCGGCGGGGAGCCGCTCACCCACCCGCAACTCGATGAAATCATTGTCCGAATGCGCCACACTGGCGCCATCGCCGGCATGATCACCAACGGCTATCTGCTCAACGTCGAGCGCATCGAGCGCCTTAACCGCGCCGGCCTCGACCATATGCAGATCTCCATTGACAACCTGGTGCCCGACGACGTTTCACTGAAGAGCCTGAAGGTCCTCGACAAAAAACTCGAAATGCTGTCCCAGTGCGCCGAGTTCCACATCAACATCAACTCCGTCGTCGGCGGCGGCTTCCGCGACCCCAACGACGCGCTGGTCATCGGCAAGCGCGCCATCGAGCTAGGCTTTACTTCCACCATCGGCATCATTCACGACGGCGACGGACAGCTCAAGCCCCTCAAACCCGACGAAGCCAAAGTCTACGAAGAGATGAGCGGATGGAAGAAGATCAACTACTCGCGCTTCGACGATTTCCAGGCAGCGATTGCCAAGGGCAAGCCGAATGACTGGCGCTGCCGTGCAGGCTCGCGCTACCTCTACATCTGCGAAGACGGCCTGGTGCACTACTGCTCGCAGCAGCGCGGCTATCCCGGCGTGCCGCTGGCCCAGTACACCACCGCCGACGTCAAACGCGAATTCCTGACCGCGAAAAGCTGCTCGCCCAACTGCACCATCGGCTGTGTCCACAAGATCAGCTACATCGACCACTGGCGCGCCCCGCAGACCTCGACCGTCTCTCCCGGCAGCCAAGGCGCCGAGGTCCTCGTAAACATCCATACCGGCGACTGAAATTCTTTCTCGCGGCCCTGCGGAGAAATAGCCACAACCTCTTGTAAATGCTGGGTAGTGGGTCAGTTTGAAGGGTACGGGCTTTAGCCCGTACATAAACGCAGCAAAATTATCGCGGGCTTTAGCCCCTGAGGGAAGCTCGTTCAAACTGACCCACTACTAAATGCTGTCGTAGCTACCTCGGTCCCGTAAAATGATTGTGCACCGATACTTGAATTCAGGATTCCCCGCACATGACTGCTGATTTGAAATCGTCTCTTGTCCCATCTGTTCAAGCCGCTGCCGCTCAGGCCGGCCTCGTGCTCGTATCCGCTACCCAGGGTACCGATTTTCACGGCAAGCCTACCGCGCTCTTTGAATTGGGACCTTCCGGCGGCGCAGCCGGCGCTCGCACGTTGAAACTGGAACTCAGCGAAGCTTTCGACTTCGACAAGCCCGGCCTGCTGCCGACCATGACGGCGCATCTGGCGGCCGAGGCCAAGCGCCTGCGCAATCCGCGCCCCGAGTGCTACGTCACTTTGGCCGGCCTGCCCATCGCCTTCGGCAAGTTCCAGTGGCCGTTCCACAAGTCGACGTCGGGCGCCGACACCTATATCGTGCACGGCGAAATGTACCTCGCCGACGGCAGCTCGAACAATCTCTTCGCCAAGCTTGCGGCATCGGTCACGCTGACTTTTGCGGAAATCGTGCCGGCCATGGAGCAGCCCTACGCAGAAACCTTTGTTTACAACGCAGTGCGCAAGACGGTGGATCTTGGACAACTGGAGTTCCTGAAATCGGGCAACCGCCAGCCGGTGCCGGTAACGACGCGCTTCTACAGCCGTTGGCAAAAGAAGTTTGTGTTCACCGATACGGACGACACCGAGCGGCTGAACTACCTGCTAAGCAAGGTGTATTGGCTCTCCGGAGTGCTGGGGGAAAGCAAGCCCGTGTGGATTGCCGACCCGCGCGACGCGCAATATCTCAACACGACAGAACAGGATCTGCTCCGCACGGCCGGCGATGAGGCCGGTGCAGGCCTCATCGTGCTCGATGGTGAGTTCGCCACGGCCACGCCCGCGCTGCTGGCGCGCGCGCCTGAGTATCAGGCAGCTCTCGAAGCGGCGCTCGACTTCACGAAGCCAAAGTTCAATGAGTCGATGCGCTCCGGTCAAGCGAACATGTAAGCGTGGCGTAGGCTGAATCTAGCGGGTTATACACAGCATCAACAAGGGTGTCCAGTTCGCCCGGCATGGAGATTTTGGATGCGCTATGATGTGTTAACCGAGTGGGCAACTTCGTTGGGGGGTATGTGATGGCAGATAGAAAACAGTTTCTTGGTGTCGCTCAAGTGAGTGCGGACTTGTTGTTGCTTCTGACGAATTCGGGCAGTCAAACGGTGACAGATCAGGAGTTACGCGAACAGAGAATCAGCTTCGCGTTTGGCAACTCTCTTAATTCAGATCGGATAACGAAGGATAGTGTCCGGCGTGCATCGCAGAGCATCCGCCTGTTTTCGTCGCCGTGTGAGCGCGACTAGCCATTGCGTACCTTGAGTTTATGAGCGTAAGGGAAAGTGACAACCCGGAACTGTATGCCAAAGTCCAGGAACAAAACCTCCTGCGACAGTATGACTTGCTGTTGAATTGCATTGAGATTGGTTTAGCAAAGGGCATCGAGTCTTTCGACAAGTACACGTTGTGGTCGCTCAACGCCGCAGCTGTAGCCAACATCGCGCAGTTTGGAGGACGCTATCGGGAAGAGCCAATTTATGTTGGCAACCATCTGCCACCGCACTTCAAAGATGTTGGCAATGAAATGGATAGATTTTTCTCGATCATACATGAGAACTGGGGCATACTAGATCACCCTACGATTCTCCCCGCATATGCCCTTTGGCGTCTCAATTGGATACACCCTTTTGTTGAGGGTAACGGAAGAACTGCAAGAGCGGCTTGCTACTACCTGCTTTGCATGAGGCAAGGGCGATTGTTACCCGGCAAAAAAATTGTGCCTGAGCGGATCCGCGAAAACAGGGAGCCATATTACGCAGCACTGCGGGATGCGGACCAGCACTGGAATGATGGTCATTTCGATGTTTCCACGCTGGCACAATACCTTGCAGATCTCCTGACTGGCCAGCTCACAGATGCTGACTAGATAGCGTGCAGCGCCCTTTCGTGTCGGAATTCTGAATTTACAGCGCCCCACCGCAGCCGGAGCAGAAATGCGCGCTGGGCGGATTGGTCTGGTGGCAATGGGGGCACGCATGCATCGCCTCGATCTGCGCCACAGGCGTCATACTGACCGGCTGGCCCCAGATAGGTGCTGGAATGCCAAGTGCGGCGGCGATCCCTGCGGCTTGGATAGCATTGAATTCGCGCACCCTGCCAGGCATGAAGAAGCACTCAATAAACCCCAAAATCCCTGGAATGGCGGTCCAGCAAAAGCAGAGATAGAGAATCCCGAGGCCGGTGCGGCGCAGATAGAAGTGGTGAATGCCAAAGCTGCCCAGAAACAGCGCCAGCAGGATGCCGACAACCTCGTCGCGGCGGACAGCCTCATACTGCTGATAGAAGATGGCTTGCGGATTGGGATAGGCGTAGCTGCTCATGGGGGCTTTTCCTTGCTCGTGCCATTGAAGATACGCAGCCGGATGGGGCTGGGTTCCCGGCCGTTCGTGTTATGGATTGTGCCATGCGGCAGGGATGATACGACACCTTTCTTGTGAAGATAAAATTGAGAGCATCATGAATGCAAAGAATTCCTTGGCGGCTGCCAGCGGCACGTTTCTCATCGGGGGCGATGTACCTGTTCATCGCCTGGGCTACGGAACCATGCGCCTGGTGGGCGAGGGAGCATGGGGCGAGCCTGCCGACCCAGCGGAGGCAAAGCGCGTGTTGCGCCGCGCGGTCGAGCTGGGCGTAACGCTGATCGATACGGCCGACGCGTACGGGCCGGAGGTTGCCGAACGGCTGATCGGCGAGGCACTGGCTCCCTATTCGCCGGGCGTGGTCATCGCCACCAAGGGCGGCATTACCCGGCAGGGACCAGCCAGGACCGAGTACGTGGGCCGCGCCGGCTATTTGATTCAATGTGTAGAAATGAGCCTAAGGCGGCTCAAGCTGGAGCGCATCGATCTCTACCAATTGCATCGCATCGACCCCCGCCTGCCGCTCGAAGAGTCGCTGGGCGCGCTCAAGCGAATGCAGGAGCAGGGCAAGATTCGCCACATCGGGTTGAGCGAGGTCAACTCCATCGAAATTGAGGAAGCGGAAAGGATCGTCCCGATCGTGACTGTCCAGAATCGATACAGTCTGGGCGACCGACGGCATGAGGAAACGCTTAACTGGTGCCAGGTGAAGGGCATCGGGTTCCTGCCCTGGTATCCCAATGCAGGCGGAAAACTGCTGAAACCGGACCACCCTGCGGCGGAGAAGCTGGAGCGAATTGCCCGCCGGAACGAGGCAACGGTTTCGCAACTCGCGCTGGCGTGGCTACTGCAGCGCTCGCCGGTTCTGATGCCGATTCCCGGCACATCGAAGGTCACGCACCTTGAAGAGAACGTGGCCGCCGCGAAGCTCAAGCTGAGCGCTGAGGAGTGGGCAGAAGTAGAGGCGGCCGCGAAAAGCTGACCCTGCCGCAAGTCGGTCGGCGCCCTGCCGGTTTATCCTTTGCTCAATGACGACGACGCTCTCTGTAGTCCTGATTACGCTGAATGAGGCGGCCAACCTGCAGCGCACACTAGCAAGCGTGAGCTGGGCGCAGGAGATTGTGGTCGTGGACTCGGGATCGACGGACGCGACCGTGGAGATTGCGCGGAAGGCTGCTGCGCGAGTCTTCGAGGAGCCCTGGAAGGGCTTTGCCTCACAGAAGAACTCCGCCATAGCACATGCAACGGGTGAATGGATTCTGTCGCTCGATGCGGATGAAGAGGTGAGCCCCGAACTAGCGAGGGAGGTGCAGGCGTTGCTGGCAGGCGAGCCGGCGTTCAACGCATTCCGCATTCCAAGGCTCAATCATTTTCTGGGCAAGCCGCTGTGGCACGGCGGTTATTGGCCCGACCCCAAGTTAAGGCTTTTTTGCAGCGGCGCTGCGCGGTTCGCCGAGCGGCCTGTACACGAAACCATGGAGACCGCGGGGCCGGTGGGCACATTGAAAAGTCCGCTGATTCACCATTGCTACCCGACGCTTGAAGATTACATCGAGCATATGAACCGCTATAGCTCCGCCGGGGCGCGGATGCTGGTCGACTCGGGCCGCGCGCCAAGCTCACTGCCCTCTCTTGTCTGGAACGCCCTGCTGAATCCGGCTGCGACCTTTGTTTATAACTACATTTTTAGGCTCGGCTTTCTCGATGGCCGCGAAGGCCTGCTCCAGCACCTGAACCACTCCGTCTACGTCCACTGGAAGTTCGTCAAGGCGTGGCAGGCGACGAGAAACGCCAAGTTATAGCCTGTGGTGCCCGTGGCCGGCAACGAAGTTGATCATCCGCAGCAAAAGCAGCAGCAGCGCGATTGCAACAATCACCGCCAGAACCAGATTTGGTTTGCGCGCCTTTGATCTTTGCTGCTTTGCTTTTCGAGGCATGCGGAAACTCTATCTTGGTTTCGGATGGTTGGATTACTTGCCATGGCATCCCAGATCTCGAAAGAGACCTGGGACACCCGCAGTCCAAACAACTACAAGCCGCAAGAAAACCACATCCTGTTAGCTAAAGGCCAAAAGCCGTTTTATGCTGCCGTCCGCGCGGACTTTGATCCCCACATGCCGTAGTAGGCAATATAGAGATAACAAATAACTGGAATGACAAACGCGTGCTGGATGCCAACCCTGTCGGCAAGCGCGCCCAGCAGGTAAGGAACCACGGCTCCGCCCACACATGCGCTCATGATCAGGCCCGAGCCTTTGCTGGTCATTGGTCCCAGGCCGGCGATGCCCAACGTAAAGATGTTGGGAAACATGATCGAATTCAGAAGGCCGCAGAGCACCAACGTCCAGATGGCCACCGAGCCCGAGGTGAACATGGAGATGGCGATCAGCATCGCGGCCGCAAAGCCGAAGATACTCACCAGCTTGCCTGACTTGACCTTGGTAAGAATCCACGAGCCGAGCAGACGCCCGACCAGGGCGCCAAACCAGTAGAGCGAAACCAGGAAGGACGCGGTCTTGAGCGAACTCATGCCCTGGGTCTTGAAGTAGTTGACCGCAATGGACGCCAGGCCCACTTCGACGCCCACGTACAAGAAGATGCCGAGCGCCGCCAGAACTGTATGCTTGAAGCTCCAGATGCTGCGGCTCAGCAAATCATCGCCGTCCTTGCCGGGGCGGAACGACTGCGTTTCGGTGATTGCGGGCAAGTGCGAAAACGCGACGGCCAGCCCCAGAACCAAAAGTGCCGCGGCAATGGCGATATAAGGACCGCGCACGGTGTCGGCGATGCTGGCTTTGCTGGCAATCTTGTCGGGATCGGTCAGGATGAACGCACCGGCCACCAGTGGGGCAAGGCTGCCGCCGAGCGAATTGAGAGCCTGCGCCAGGGTAAGACGGATAGGTGCGCTATGCTCGGGACCGAGAATCGAAACATAAGGATTCGCGGAGGTCTGCAGCGCGGTAATGCCCGCTCCCACAACGAACACCGCGGTCAGAAACAGCGGAAAGCTCACCATCTTTGCGGCCGGAACGAACAGAAGGCAGCCGGCGACCTGAACAAACAGAGACACCACCATCGTCCGCTTGTAGCCGATCGTTTCGATCAGCTTCGAGGTCGGCGAGGAGAAGACAAAGTAGGCCAGGAAAAATGCCGACTCGGCCAACATCGCCAGGCCATAGGGCAGATCGAAGATGGACCGCAGATGGGGCACCAGCGCCATATTCAGGTTGGTGATGAACCCGAATACGAAAAACAACGCGGTGACGGTGATGAACGGAATCAGGTAGCCTTGCGACGTGAGCGCGGCCGATGGTTTCGATTGTGCTGCCATAAAAAACAGATCCCCGCTTCCTTAATACGAGATGGTTCCGTACCGAACTTTCGATTGATGCTGCACACAACACTATACGGCAAGAGGTGTCGCTGGAAAGTGACTGTCGCCGCTGGCCGCGCATGCCTCTACCGGAACGGCGGCAATTTCCGCTATCCTCATGAGAAGGCAAGGAGAAAGAGATGGCGATGGCAACGATGAGCCCGGCCAAGCTGAAGAAGGTCCTGGCTGCCCTGGAGGGTAACTGGCAGGCTGAAGTCGAGGCGTTCCACACCTATCAAACGCTGGCCGACCGCGACACCGATCCGGTGCGGGCGCAAGTGCTGCGGCACCTGGCAGGCGCCGAGTGGGAGCACGCATCGCTATGGCACGGCCGCATTGTGGAACTGGGCGGCGCTGAGCCTGTCTATCACGGCAGCCCGGGCGGCGAGGCCAACTCGCTGGCCAACCGCGCCGGGGGCGTCCGCATGGCGCTGCGCCGGCTTGAGATTGAAGAGAGCCGCCACATTGCCAGCTACGGCGAGCAGCTCAAGGCGCTGGGCGACGAGGGCTCCATCGCCATCCTCGACCACGTGATCGAGGACGAAAAGGACCACTACCGCGAGCTGGGTTCGCTCTTGCGCGGCCACTATACAGCACCGGCCGGCGTACCCAAAATCGAAGCCAAAGCGGTGCTGGAAGAGATGCTGGCCAAGCGAAGCCAGGGCCGCAAGCAGCCAGGCGCGTGGATCGGCGATGCCATCTACGGAGTCAACGACGGCCTGGGCGCTATCTTCGGCATCGTTTCGGGCGTCTCCGGCGCCACCGCCGGCGACAGCAAGTACGTGCTCTTGGCCGGCCTCTCCGGCATGATCGCCTCCGCCCTTTCCATGGGCTCCGGTGCTTACCTCGCCGCCAAAAGTGAGCGCGAAATCTATCAAGCCGAGGTCGCCCGCGAGCGCGAAGCCATCGCCATGAACGGCCCCGAAGCCCGCGAGTTGCTTTCGCTCTATTACCAGGTGAAAGGCCTGCCTGAGGCTGACGCTCTCAACATGGTCAGCCACATCGCCAACGACCCCGATCAACTCCTCCGTGCCCTCACCACAGAGCGCCTCGGATCTTCTGAAGAGTCGCTTTCCAATCCGCTGGTTTCGGCCAGCTCCGGCGCGCTCTCCACAGCCATCGGCGCTACCATCCCCATCATTCCCTTCTTCTTCATGACCGGTCTTGAAGCAGTTATCGCCGCCGCCGTCATTTCGCTCGCCGCGCACTTCGCCGTCGGCGCTGCCAAGTCGCTCATCACTGTGCGCTCGTGGTGGTCTTCGGGGCTTGAGATGACCGTAGTCGGCGCCGTGGAAGGCGCAGTGACTTACGGAATCGGCATTCTGCTGGGCAAGGGCGGAATGTAATGGGCGGCCTGATCCCGCTGGGGAACGCATCGCGCCGCCCGCGCGGATTCACCGCTGTCACCACACTCCTCATTTTGGTCAACGTTTACGTCTTTCTTCTGGAACTTTCCGGCGGCGACCGTTTTGTGCGCACCTGGTCCGCGATCCCCTTTCGCATCACCCGCGGCCATCACTCCATCACCCTGCTCAGCTCCATGTTCATGCACGCCAGTTGGATGCACATCATCGGCAACATGGTCTTCCTGTGGGCATTCGGGCCGGCCATTGAAGACGCGATGGGCCACGCCCGTTTCCTCTTTTTCTATCTAACTGGCGGAGTAGTCGCCATGATGGCGCAGGTCTTCGCAGACCCGAGTTCAATGATCCCCTGCCTGGGTGCGAGCGGCGCAATCGCCGCAGTGATGGGCGCATTCATCGTGACCTTTCCCCACGACCGCATCCGCACTCTGCTCTTTTTCCTGATCTTCTTCCGCATCACCTACATCCCGGCTGTTTTTCTAATCGGCTTTTGGTTCCTCATGCAGGTTTTCAACTTCGGTGTCGTCGCCGACGTGCGCACGGGCGGGGTCGCCTACATCGCCCACATCGCCGGGTTCATCTTTGGCGCCATCGCCGCTCGCGTCTTCGAGAACCAGCGCCGCGTCGCGTTTCGTAGCAATCCGTATAATTAGTCCACTCCGCCGCAAGTACCGTGACTGCATGATTTGGTAGTTCCGATAAGAACAGAATGGGTGCCCCAGGTCCCGATTTTGGGACCTGGGAGATTACAGATTTATTTGGTCGTCGTACTAATGCAGCTACGAGGATTGAGACAACGCCTCCGCCGCACGCAGGGCCAGACCGTGAGCAACGGAAGTAAACTCATTTCCGCTGCGAATGCGGTCCCCACCGAATCGGGTCTCGAATATGCGGCGCACCGCCGGGACAAATGAGCTCCCACCGGTAAGGAAGACACGGTCGACTGCGCGCGGATGAATGCCGGAGTTCGTGAGCAGCTTGTCAATCGAATCTTCAATGGCATGCAGATCGTTTTCGATCCACGACTCAAATTCACGGCGCGTCACCGGGATGCGCAGGTCAATGCTGGGATCCGCTGGGCTTCCTTCGCGAAAGTGGAACTCGGCACTCTCGTTCCGCGAAAGCTCGAACTTGACCTTCTGCACTGCCTGATGAAGCTGGTAGCCGAGGTCTTCTTCAATCAGCGTAATCAAGGCCTGAATCTTTTCCGGTTCCAGCGCTCGAATGCGCGCACTCTTCAGGATTTCGCGCACATTGTTAGTCCGCAGAAAGGAGAGATAGTGCCAGCGCTCGAGGTTGGCGTAGATCCAGGCCGGGACAGCAGGCAGCAGTTTATTCAGCGAGCGCGCCTCAGAGTTCGATCCCAGTGCTGGTGAAACGAGTTTGCGAACGATGCGGGCGTCGAAGGCGTCTCCCGCAAGCCCCACACCACTATTCCCGAGCAGGTCCTGGGGAGTGCGTCCGCGGCGGCGCACACCCGGACCGACATGCAGCAGCGAAAAGTCGCTGGTGCCTCCGCCAAAGTCGCCGATCAGAATCAGTTCGTCGTGGTCTAGCGTAGCTTCGTAAGCACACGCGGCGGCCACCGGTTCCAATTCAAAATCCACACGCTCAAAACCCGCAGCCGTAAATGCCTCTCGCAGCCGTGAGACTGCGAAGTCGTCATCCTCTGGCGTCTCTGAACCAACGAAGCGAACGGGCCGGCCCACCATCGCATAGTGAATGGGCTTCTCGAATTGCTTGGCCGCATGTTTGCGCAAATCGCCAAGCATGCGGGCGATCAAGTCTTCCAACTTGTACCGGCGGCCGAAGACTTCCGTCCCTGTGAGGGAGCGGCTGGAAAGGTGAGACTTGAGCGACTGGATTAGGCGGCCCTTTTCCTCGGCCTGAAGGTAACGCTCGATGGCGGTGGGGCCTGTGAGAGCGTGTGTTCTCCGCGCACCGTCTCCTGTTCTGTATTGTTCAAGATAAAGAACCGAGCGAAAGGACTGTACCTCAGTTCCAAATGAGGGGAACGAAGCAAGCTGCACTTCAGAACCTTCATTCAAAAGCGCGACAGAACTGTTCGTTGTGCCAAAGTCGAACCCAACAGCTTCCAGCTTATTTTTCGTCTGCATCGGCTCCATTGTTTCGCAGCCTGTCAAATCGTGGCCGGGAGGACAGTTCGAGAAGGAAAGAGTGGTCGAATCCTCGAAGTGAGCTTTGATTATTTACTCATCAATGCTGAAATTTTTAATTCCAAGGTCCGAGGAACGAGACCTCGAAAATCAATGACTCAACTTTACGCCCCGCGCCCGGCCCGCGCTTCCGCTAGATACCCGAGCCACTGCTCCATCCCCGCTCCGGTCTTGGCTGAAGTCTCGAAGATCCGAATCCCCGGCCGAATTTCATTGATATTTTTAAGCGCCAGTTCTCGATCGAAGCCGCAGGGCTCGGCGATATCCATCTTCGTAATCACTGCGGCATCCGCGGAATTGAAGAGGGTGGGATATTTGAGCGGCTTGTCTTCGCCTTCGGTCACGCTCAGCAGGGCCACGCGGATCTTTTCGCCCAGGTCGTAGCTCGATGGGCAGACCAGGTTGCCCACGTTCTCAATAAACAGGTAATCGAGCCCTGCGAGCGCGAAGCCCTCCCATCCGGTCAGGTGCTTGTCGATCATCTCCGCGTCAAGGTGGCAAATTCCATGCGTATTGATCTGGCGGACAGGGGCGCCGCTGGCAGCCAGACGGCGCGCGTCGTTGTCTGTTTCGAGGTCGCCCACCAGCGCGGCCACCTTCGCTCCGCGTACCCGCAGTTCGCGCAGGGTGAATTCGAGAAATGCCGTCTTGCCGGTACCGGGGCTTGAGACCAGATTGAGCACAAGAACGCCGGCATCGACAAAGCGGCTGCGCAAACCCGCTGCCAATTCATCGTTCTTCTTCAGGATGCCGCGCCGCAGCTCGACGATTCGGGTCGTCATAATGCCTCCACTCTGGTCGTCATACTGCTTCCTCGACTTCATCGATCTCGTCAATCTCAATTGCCTCAATCTCCAGTTCGCGCCCCTGCCGCAGGTCGCTGCAGGGCTCGCCGCAGTGCGGACACCGGAAGCTTTGCAAGCTCGCAAGTTCCCCGTCCTGTCTGCATGACGCACAGTGCACGATCACCGGCAGGATCTTCACAACAAGTCTCGCGCCTTCCAGAGGAGTTCCTTCGACTGTGATGCCCCAGCAGAACTGCAGCGAATCTTCGACGACTGAAGCCAGCGAACCCAGGCGAAGCCGCACTTCTTTCACGCGCGCGCCGGGATAAGCGGCTGCCGATTCGGTAACCGCATCCACAATGCTCGCCGCGATAGAAAGTTCATGCATGAAAGGTCGATTTTACGCTTCTGCGCTCTTCGCCGCCGCTCTCTGTAAATCCTGAGCTCCCACAGGGGTTCTCTCAGGGGCGTGCCTTCTTTCTTGCGAAAGGGTTGAATTCCACACATCTCAATGGCCGCGCCTCTTGCCGAAAATTACCCCATCCGGGCGCAAAATAGCAGTATCTGGAGCCTCGCTAAAACCCGCCTGAAAGGCTCCCGTTTCACACTAGGGGGCATACCCCTACCTTGCCGGGTATGTTTTTAGCCCCCTTCCCATACCTAACGATATGAAAATAAATGCGATATTAAAACACGACCATTATCGAATCAGTAAACAGCGATGCCCATTTTTACCCTGTTTTTGCCTTTTTTTGCGCGAAAATCGCATGGAAAAGGGCTTCCTTGGGGGCAAAAACACAGGGACTTTTCACCATGGATTCAGAAGCCTGCTCGCTGCCAGCGCATCCGCCTTGACTGGCCGCCGCATTTACAATCGAAGCGTGGAATCTGAAGCGTCTTCGCAAATCATTCTCGCCGAGAATCTGGTCAAGGTATACGAAGCGGGCAAGCTCTGGGTGACCGCTGTGCGCGGAGTCTCGCTTTCTGTTCATAAGGGTGAGTTTGTAGCCGTCGTTGGCCCCTCGGGTTCTGGCAAGTCCACGCTCTTCTATCTCCTCGGCGGCCTGACGCGGGCAACCGAGGGACGAGTCGTGATTGACGGCATCGACTTTGCCACCCTCGATGACGGCCAGCGCACACGGCTGCGCAAGCATCGCATCGGCTTCGTGTTTCAGAAGTTCAACCTGCTTCCCACGCTCTCGGCTATGGGAAACATCGAAATTTCCTACACCATCAGCGGGCGCAAGGAGCCGATGGATCTGAAATACCTGGATCAGCTGTGCGACATGCTTTCGATTCGAGGGCGGTTGAAGCATCGGCCAGCGGAGCTGAGCGGAGGCGAGCAGCAGCGTGTGGCCATTGCGCGGGCGTTGGTGGCCAGGCCGGCGATCGTTCTGGCTGACGAGCCTACCGGGAACCTGGACACGAAGAACTCCGACGCAGTGCTGCAAATGCTGATGCGTTCGAACCGCGAGTTGGGTCAGACTACATTGATGATCACCCACAACCCCGAAGCGGCGTCGGTGGCCAGCCGAATCCTCTATATGCGCGACGGCCAGATTGTTCGCGAGGAGAAGGGTTCGCACTCCGGCGATGTGCTGTCCGCTTCAACCGCGTCCCTGCCGTCCTGAGGTGCATTGCGGTTTTAGGGTAAATGTGGCTCCCGACTCGGTTTGACCCAGTTTCGGCGGCCCGGTATACTCGAAGTTGCATCAAGCGGGAGTAGCTCAGTGGTAGAGCATCGCCTTGCCAAGGCGAGGGTCGCGAGTTCAAATCTCGTCTCCCGCTCCAAACCGCCCTCCGGTGACAACCGGGTTGGCTACGGCGGTTCGGAGCGATATACATCAACTAATAGGCTGCCCTGCCAAGGCGCGGTACCCAAGTGGTAAGGGAGAGGTCTGCAAAACCTTTATGCGCCGGTTCGATCCCGGCCCGCGCCTCCAATTTTTCCTTGTAAAATTAATGATTTGATAGGCTTGGAGCGATTTTCACATCGAGCCATGGGTGTGTCTTTTGCGCACTCAATCGTGGTCAATCGGTGAAAATCGGGCTCAATTGGGGAGGGGGTCGGACCAAAACCGGACCGTACTTGCACCAAATAAAGTGCAAGCATCAATCAGATGTCGCGCTGCCAGCGCGATAATGTGCATTATCCTTCGGACGCGAACACGCCGCAGCGAGCACAGCGTGCAGGCCCTCGGGCTTCCGAAGAAACCCAGAAATGATGTTGCCGCTCGGCATCGACGACGCAATACTATAACTCTCGAATCTTTCTTCGACGGCTCCAGATAAAGCGCACCTAGCCGCACACCCAGGCATCGAAACTCACAGCCCAAAGCTAGTAATGACTAATGCAGGACCAGTACCGTCAAAGTTGTTCCAGGAAGTGTAACCGTGCCGGCAAGCGCATGAATATCGTTCACCATGTCTGCGCCGTTGTTGGCTACGTTTCCGTAAAGCACACCCATCAACGACGCGATGAGACGTATTTCCCATTGCCTGTCCCAATAGGCTTGAACACGACTCTGGACTCGCACCAGAGCATCGCTGCCGCTCAGTTCGGAGGCAAGCGTGATCCATCTTTGAATTTGACGCCGTAGAAAGCTTTGCCAGTCTTGTTGGTGCCAATACTGATAATTTCGCCTGTTTCGTTTCGGTGTGCCAAACTGGTGGTCAATACTTGGCCGCGAACATCGAAGTATGGCCCGCGCAGAGGCAGAAGAGAGCCGGGATCGACCCGCTCAAGCGGTCCGCTAGTGTACTGAGTCATTAATTCGATAAACAAATAACAGCGGGAGACGTCTAACATGACAGGAGCGAGGTCATGAGACGAGGACGGCGATTGCCGGAGTTGAAACTGAGCGAGAAGGTGCGCTCGACGTTGCAGGGCTGGACGCGGAGAAGGAAGACCGCTCAGGCTCTGTCGATGCGTGTGCGGATCGTATTACGCGCTTCCGATGGACTGACCGCTACCGCCATTGCCGCAGAAGTGCATGCGTGTATTCAGACGGTCAGTAAATGGTGGCGCAGGTTTGATGAACAGGGTTTGGATGGACTGCTCGATGAGCCGCGCCCCGGGCAGCCACGCAAGTTGAGCGATGCGCAGATCGAAGAAGTAATCGTGCGCACGCTGGAGAGCAAGCCGCCCGCCGCTACCCATTGGTCGACCCGTACGATGGCAGCGGCCACGAGCATCAACCAGACCGCGATCAGCCGCATCTGGCGCGCATTTT
>Ga0255351_1000485_pt1 | contig 17602 bp, 13 predicted proteins | sample HBST25r2metaG_FD_186024 | JGI IMG/M metagenome (GOLD analysis project Ga0255351, IMG submission 186024) | Peat soil microbial communities from Stordalen Mire, Sweden - H.B.S.T-25.r2 | ecosystem: Environmental > Terrestrial > Soil > Wetlands > Peat | place: Sweden: Norrbotten County, Stordalen... | reverse complement strand
GTGCTACATCCTTATCCTGAGCAACGCTTTGCCGCCAATCATCCGAGATAGGAGCCGTATGCGCTAACGAGCGCCCGTACGGATCTGTGCGGGGGGTGCCGGGCAACTGGTATCCCTACCGCGACAGTCAGGAGACCTGCCTTGGGATAGGTGCGCTCCACTTCGAGTGAAAGTGGACGGCGAAAAAGACTGCTCTCCTGAGCCTTCCCAATAGTTGGTCGCCGCCTCTCCCCTCTTCTTGGTCTCCGCACCTGCTAAAGCGTACGGAGGACCGATGAGCACCTTGAATGTTTTCTTCCGGGGCCGGGGTGAAGTTCTGTCACCTTTTAGTTCATACGCACGGAAACGTATGAAGCGTCCATTTTCCCCTTGGTTTTCTTCTCAGCGTCTGTTCGTTCAAAATACATTTTTCTCAGCCCTGAAAACTATGACGCAGGCGCGCCGGGCGGCACTCACCTGTGTGCTTTGTCTGGTGGCGTGGGGCACACTGTGTCCTGCTGCGCGTGCCCAGGCAGGCGAATGGGCCTGGATGAGCGGCGTCGAAACAGGTAGCAACTCCGTGTATGGCACGAAGGGTGTCGCCGCTGCCGCCAATGTTCCCGGAAACCGGGAGGGTGCGGCCACCTGGATCGATGCCAGCGGCAATCTCTGGCTTTTTGGGGGCGAGGACAGCAACGGAAATGAGTACAACGACCTCTGGAAATTCAATCCTTCCACCGGGTACTGGACATGGATGAGCGGAAGCAGTACCAGCGCTGGTCCCGGAACTTACGGCACGGAAGGCACTGCCACTGCCACCAATGTTCCCGGAGGCCGGGAGGGTGCGATCAGTTGGATCGACAGCAGCGGAAATCTCTGGCTCCTCGGGGGGTATGGCTGGGACTCGGCCCACGGATTTGGCGATCTCAATGACCTTTGGGAATTTAATCCTTCAACCGGATACTGGACATGGATAAACGGGAGCAGCAAGAGTAGACAACCCGGCGTGTACGGCACGCTGGGTGTCACCAATGGTAGCAATGTTCCCGGAGGGCGAGACAGTGGGGCCGCCTGGGTTGACAGTAGCGGCATTTTTTGGCTTTTTGGGGGCGCTGGTTTCGATGCGAGCGGCAAGAATGACGAACTCAACGACCTTTGGAAGTTCGATTCCACCGCCAACAAATGGACATGGATGGGGGGAAGCAGCATCGGCGGCCAGTCCGGAACCTATGGTACGGAAGGCACTGCCTCCTCGACCAATATTCCCGGGGGACGGGAAGGTGCAACAGTCTGGACTGATAGCAGCCGCAATGTCTGTCTTTTTGGCGGCAAGGGCTACGACGCGAGCGGCAATGATGACATGCTCAACGACCTTTGGAAGTTCAATCCTTCCGCTGGGTACTGGACGTGGGTAAGCGGGAGCAACGCCGCAACCCAGTCTGGAACGTATGGTGCGCAGGTGGGTACCGTCGGCACACCCGGAGGCCGGTCCAATGCGAGCGGTTGGATCGACAGCAGCGACAATCTTTGGCTCTTTGGGGGCATGGGCTACGACTCGCAAGGCAATGAGGGAGCGGGACTCAACGACTTCTGGGAATTCAATCCTTCCAGTAGCGAGTGGACCTGGATTGGTGGAGACAGTACGATACTTGACGGTTGGAATGGGCAGCCCGGAGTTTACGGCACGGAGGGTGTCGCCAGCAGTAGCAACATTCCCGGAAGCCGGTATCACGCGGGCAGTTGGACCGACACGAGCGGCAATTTCTGGCTCTTTGGGGGAAATGGCTACGACATTAACGACAATGAGGGCGATCTCAACGATCTCTGGAAATATAAGTTTGCCGTGTCCACTGCGGCCCTGCCTGTCTTCAGCCCGGCGGCAGGAACTTACACTTCCGATCAATCCGTGAAGATCACCGATTCGACTGCGGGCGCGACGATCTACTACACCACCGACGGATCGACGCCAACCACCAATTCAACCCAATATACGGGTGCCATCACAGTCAGTTCGTCGGAGACCATCAAGGCCATCGCCGCCGCCTCTGGCTACAGTAACAGCTACGTCGCTAGCGCGGCTTACGGCATCAATATTCCGCCCACGGTCGCCACGCCGACTTTCGACCCGACTCCGGGGACCTACGCTGACGCTCAAATCGTGACGATCACCGATTCAACCCCGAACGCGACGATCTACTACACCACCAACGGATCGACACCCACCACCAGTTCGAATATGTACACGGGCGGGATCACGGTTAGTGTGCCAACAACCATCGAAGCCATCGCCGTGGCCAGCGGATACCTCAACAGCGCCTCTGCTAGCGCCAGCTACTCCATCACGCAGCCGACACCAGTTCTCAGCAGTATCTCGCCGCGCTATATCAGCTCAGGCACGGCTTTCACGCTGACGGTCACCGGATCTGATTTCACGCCGGGTTCAGTCGCCTATTGGGGCTCCGTCGCCCTGACGACGTATGTAAGCTCGACGCAACTCACGGCGCAGGTAACGACAGCAAATGCATCCGTTTCCGGCACTGGCACCTATGCAGACGTTGCAATCAGCGTGAAAACGCCGGGAGCAGTCGGCACTTCCAGTAGCATCAAATTCGCTTTGGTTAGCCCCAACAGTTCATCCTTCCCGATGACGATTACCCCGGCCACAGCCACCGTAACCACCGGCGAATCGGCCACATTTGCTGTGACGTTCACTAACGCGACGTCGGGGAATATATTCTCCTGTCTGAATCTTCCGACTGGTGCCAGTTGTAACTGGGTACTAAACCCTAACTCATATACGGTCGGCACGCTGACGATCGCAACATCCTCGGCGACTCCCACGGGAACGTATACGATCACGCTCCTCGGTAACGGAACTATCCCGGTGACAACGACCTCTAGCACTGGCAAATTCTCTAACGCGGGCATTGTGCTGTCCGCGCTTTTCTTTCCGCTCCTGTTTCTGCGAAGAAGGATGAAAGCACGGGGCGTCTGGCCGACGGTTTGCATCGGGCTGGTGCTGTTGGCGTCCACGTCATTTTTCGTGGGCTGTGCATCAGGAGGCCCAAAAGTTGGGCTAGGCCCCGTCTCCGAAACAACTTCAGCGTCGAACGCGAGCACGATTACCCTGATCGTTCAGTGAAGTTCCGGCTCGCAGCCGGGTCTCACCTGAAGTGGAGAGCGATGGCTGCTCTCCACTAGGTGAACCGGCTGCGGGAACAGTCTCTATGCGCTTGAATGACGGCTCGGTACAACCGGACGCAATAAGTGAGGCTTTATAACTTCGCCGCAAAATGACGGCAAGTGAGGCAGGCAATGATAAGTTTCCGTAAGTTCTCATTTTATTTGGGATTGGTCTTCTTTCTGGCAGTGGGAGTCGCCAGCGGGCAGGATGTGGGGACTCTGCGCGGCACGGTCAAGGACCCCAGCGGTGCGCTGATTTCCAGAGCATCCGTCACCTTGAAGGCTGTGGCATCCGAGAGGACGCTAAAAACTCAGACGGACCCAAATGGAGCGTTCCTCCTCAAGAACGTCCCGTTAGGGCAATACTCGCTCCAGGTGGAGCACACCAGTTTTGCTCTCCTGATCCGGAGCATCCAGATACTCAGTAGTGATACCCCCCATGTGGAACTGACCATGGCGCTGAGTTCGGCGACCATCTCTGTGGAAGTCAGGGCTGGTCGGGAGGAACTGCTGGAAACCCTCTCGCCCGGCACGGTCTCCGTCGTTTTCCCGGATGACACCAAAGGGGAATTCAAGTCTCTGCCTGACCTCCTCGATGAAGTTCCCGGGGTTTATGTGCGACGCGTCTCGGGCACCGGGCAATATACGACGACCAGCGTCCGAGGAAGCTCGCCCACTGAAGTCAACATCTACGTCGATGGCGTGCCGTTCAATCTGGCCAGCGAAGTCGCCGCTGACCTCTCCACCATTCCGGTCAACAATGTCGAGCGAGTCGAGGTCTATCGCGGCACCGTGCCGGCGCGCTTCTCAGGAGCGCCAATAGGCGGGGCCATCAACATCGTCACCAAGAAGCCGACATCCTTCAGCGGCACCGGCTCGGCGGGCGCCAGAACCTTAGGCGGACGGCAGTTCAGCCTAAGCGTGAATGGTCCGGTGGCAGGCGGAAAATTCCTCTTCAGCGCCGACGAGGAGCGCAGCCTGGGAGATTTCAAATACACGAACTACTATCTCCAAAGCTTCGATGAGATCATCCTCCCTGTCGATAGCCCGTATGGCGCTGTCCCGCTGTGCTCGGTCGGGACTAATACGTGTGCAGAGTCAACCGAACGGACGCGGATGAACAACAGCTTCAGCAAGGACAACCTGCTGGCAAAGTGGCAAAATGACAAATTTCCCGCTAAGTGGTCCTACCTCTATATGAATCGACTCATGCCGTACTCGGTTGGGGAGAGTACAGATGTGGACCTTCCCACGGCATCACTGGCTTACACGGCGCGTCACAACCAGGTGTTGAAGCAAACCGAGGCGGTGGTGGGATGGAATGACAACTTCGGCAAACTGACCACCAGCGTCCTCGTGAACCTGATGGATCAGGACAAGCAGTACACCAATCCCGACGCCGTCTATCCCTATAGTTGGTATCTGGGCGGGACGTGGTCCCACTATCACACTCGCCGCTACGCAGCGGAGGTGGACGGGACCTATCAATTGGGTGATCAATGGCCGGTCAACCAGCACTTCGAGTTTCATGGTGACTGGAGCCAGGAAAGCTTGCACGCCAACGAAAACGGCATGTACGATAATCCCGGCGGCGTTACGTACTTTCTTCCCTTCTTCCGCCGCTACAAGACCAACTTCCAGCTCCAAGACACCATCACCGTTCGCTTCCTTCACAATCTGGAGATCACCCCTGTGGGGCGGGTGGAAAGACTGACCGGCCCCACCATCGGCACCGTTAAAACACCCTTCGCCGACCCCAGTGGAAACTACGGCTGGAAGCCCACCGGCGGCATCGCCGTGAAGGAACGGTTCGCCCCTGGCTGGCAGGCTTACGCTAGCTACGGCAAATACATCCGTTATCCCAATTTCTACGAGATCTATGGTGACGGCATCAATGTCGTACCCCAGATGAACAGCGATGGAACATTCGCTCCCCTGCAGGCGGAAACCGGACGTAATATCGATGCCGGAGTCGGTTGGGACGGCGGCCTGACGGAGAATCTGAGCGGTCATAGCCGTCTGACCTATTTCCGGCGCTACACCGACAACAGCATCACCCTGATGAGTACGCCGATCGCTTCCACCTACCACAATACGGGAGACACGATCAATCACGGCGTCGAATTTGAGAGCAGTCTTCACTACGGCAACTTCGCCGGCCTGCAGGCCGCCTTCACTGTACAGGACGGCTGGTACCGGGATAGGGGCATGTATATCTGGGGCCAAACCACCGCCATGGTGCCCGCCCCCGGTAGAACGATTCCTACCCTCAACTCTCCCTACGTAACCGGCGATGCCCGTCTCGACTTGCATTTCCTCAAAAACAGCCTCACCACCTTTTTCGAGACCAAGTACACCGGCCAGAATGTCATCGGGGTGACAGGCGTCCTTATTTCGGATACCCAGGAGCAGTATCAAGGGAGCACCGTCTATGAACGACCCCTCCCCACCTTCGACCTGGGAGCCCACTGGAAGATCCCGCACGGCGGCGACCGTTGGAAGATCCTGGGCAGCGGCACCCTGTCGGCAGGGGTGACAGACCTGTTCAATCAGGGTCCGAAACAAACGATAGGGGGATCGGCATCTGGAGATACCCACCCATTCTCGTGGCAAACGTGTTCCACAGGTGGATCGGTTGACACTTGCCCTCCTTACGATCTAGTCGCGCACACCGCCACCGAGTCGATCAAAAACAACGTCTATTATCCGCAGCAGGGCCGCACGGTGTACGTCATCCTGGCCTGGGAGATCAAAGGCTGGCATCGCCGCCAGGGAGGCACTCTTGGCGGCAAATAACAAATCTGCACACCCGGCGGGTGAAGGCCGGTGGACGGCCTCCCGAAAGACGCGTCTTTCGCGGCTGAATGCCCGTTCCCTTGTCGGTGCTTCAGAGCCTTCCGCGCGAGCACCTCCGCCGGTGCGGAAAAAGCACGGTTTGCCTTTTCTTGTTTGTGTGGAACTTCCATCACAACCAACGCCGGTTTAGCCGACGTACAAGGAGAACCTCATGCAATCTCGCATACTTACATCTCTTGCTCTTGCCATGCTGACCGCCAGCACGGCGTATGCGCAATCCGCCGAAGCCGCCAGCAGCGCCGCATCTACGAATACCTCTTACGCCGCCTACAGCGTCTACACCTATAGCACCAGCCCAGCAACCGGCATGGCCGGACGCATAGTCGATACCGGCGGCGACAGTAGCACCGCCATCACCCCTCATCCCGATATGTCTCCTACGCTGACGGACACGTTCACGTGGAACGGCGATCCCACCGTGCAAGGTTTTGACCTATCCAGCAGCGCACTGCGCATCGCCGTCACCGACTACACGGGTACTGCTGGTCAACCCATCCGCATTTACAATGCGACCAACGGCAATCTGTTAACAACCGTCTCTAGCGGTTGGTCGAACGTAGCCAACCTCTACGGCTTGGTCAAGGTTGGTAGCTATCTCTACGCCATTGATTACGATAACGGGCGAGTGGTGGAGATCAACCCCAGTACCTATGCCCAGACCGGGATCTCCTACACACTGCCCTCCAAAACCGTTTCCGGTACCACCTACTCCCCCCATGGCCAAGCGTTGCTCGCCATCGGCAACACTCTCTACGGCCTGTTCTCCTACGCCAACACTGGCTTCACAGCCTATACCAACAGTGAGTTGGTGAAGTTCAGCATCACCGGCGACTTTTCAATCAGCGTCAGTGACTCCAACAGCAGTTTCGCCCAAAACGCATACGCCCTAACGGCCAACGGCTCGAACATCTACGTTGCATCCATCGGCGGAGAGCAGACCGCTGGTAGCTATAACACCGGTTCCGCCATTCAGAGCATCAGCTACAGCGGCACCCTCAGTGGCGTTACGCCCACGACCGTGATGAGCCCGTCGAGCACCTATCCCTACAACTTCCTCGACATCAGCTTCAACACAAACACTTCGCCCGCGACCGCCTATATCCTCATGGGTGCCTACAACAGCGACTACAGCGGCACAAACGGCGTGCTGCTCAGTACCACCGATTTCACCAACTTCACCACCATCGACACCATCAGCAACGCAGGCGGTTATTATTGGGCTGCCCAATATACCTCGGAAAACAAACGCCTCTGGTATGCGCGTGGCAACCCGATCTGGGTTTACGACGCCTCGGGCACCGGTACGCCGGTGAACGTGGCGGAACTTACCCTCACTGCCGGAAGCCTGCTTTCGTCGGGCGACCCAGCTTACACCAATCTCAGCAACTTCAGTTTTGTTGACCCTCCCGACCACCAACGAGTCCTGCGCGGCTACCGTTCGCCGATCCAGGCCTCGAATACAGCATGGGCTGCGAAGGCCCGCGCCATCGCCCAGGGTCGGCCATCGCTTACCAAAGAAGAAGTTGAACAACTCAACAGCGAATCCAACAAGGAGTAAGACTCTTCTACAAACAGGAATGGAAGGGGCCGGCAATCGTGTCTGACTGCGGCCCCTTTCATGAACGCTCCTGCTATATTTCACGCAGACGCCTTCGGCCTCCGCATGACCGTGTACATGAAATCGCCGCGCGGTCTGGCGCTTGATGCTTTGTGACGAGTCGGCAGAATTTGATAACTTCTGTCTTCGCGATTAAAGAGCATGTCGCAACGGTTGAAAAGAGAGGCGCAGTGAATTGAATTACTTGTTTGAATTGCTTTCTTGGAAGGATTCCGATGAAAGTATGGCCAATTCCACTCCTGCTTCCTGGAACATTGTCAGCGAAAGTTGGGGTTGCCCCCATCGTCCGTTATCGCTCGGCGTATAAATGATCCGCGTAATGCCAGATTGCACGATCACTGCGGCGCATTGCGGACAAGGCATGTAGGGGGTGACGTACAGCGTACAGCCACTAATATCCTGGTGCGCAGAAAGGATTGCATTGACCTCAGCATGAAGAATCGTCGGGTACTTGATCTCTCGGTTTTCGAGCCGCTCTGGAGAGTCGGCGATGCCCTGCGGAAATCCATTGAAGCCGACAGAGACAACGAACTTTCCTCTTGTAATAACAGCTCCCACTTTAGAACTCGGATCTTTGCTCCAGCTTGCCACAAGCCGAGCCATCTCCATGAATCTTTGATCCCATTTATTCGTGATCGTCATTTTCGTGCTTCCGTAGGCGTGCGTTGATGCCTGTTTGGTAGCGTATTTAACAATACAGCGCACTGGAAAGGGTGAAATGAGCCATTGGCATCGGATACCACGCGCCATCTCTGTTCGCAGTTTAGTGCAGCGTTGTGCAAAGTGCATCCTCCTTGATCGGAGCGTGGAATTTTCCGTCGGAAATCTAAAGGCGCTATCGAAAGACATTCTGACGATATATGCGATGGGCCCGACAGAAAAGCTATCTCGCGCACAAATCGTTCGGTTGTGCCAGGAAATGCACGGTCTTCTGCTGACCGCAGATATAGGAGTGCTTCCGGCACTTATTACCGAGGGCGGAGCACCTTGGGGCGTGCTGCTGCTGCCGCATGGGGACGCTGTTCAAGCAGACACGCTGCAAAGATTGACCGCCAACCAACTTGTGGTCAAGCCTTCAATCGACCTGGATCTTATGACGGAACACATTAGGCAAAATCGGCTGTTGATCGATTTACGCCAAAACAGTCCGTCCATCGGTGTGTTCTGCAATTGCCGTTGGAGCCTCACAAAATGATGAATATAAATAGCTTTGCACTTTATCGGCCTATCGTGAGCCTCGTGGGAGCCTCCGAGGCATCATGGTCGTGGTACGATAAAAATGCTTCGAGGTTTTGCTGAAATCAACAGCAGATAAAAGGGAAGCGGGTGCAAATCCCGCACGGTCCCGCCACTGTAAGCAGCGAGTCTTTCGTAATCGACGCCACTGTTCCGTCAGGAATGGGAAGGCTGCGAAAGGCAATGACCTGCAAGTCAGGATACCTACCTCGTAGTGAAATGCGCCCCGCTTCGATGAAAAGCGGAAGGCGAATAGAGAACGGTTTCTGCTTTCAGTTTCTCCTCTCTTTTCGACTCTCCTTCTTTCCATTTCATCGAGGTTGTTGCGCTCACTTGTAGTTTTGAGGCGTGGACTCCTCGACGATGCTTACTTTTCTGATTGGCGGCGCTCGTAGCGGCAAAAGCAGGCATGCGGAGTCTCTTTGTGTTGGTGCACCTCGGGTTGCTTACATTGCAACCGCACGGGCCAATGACGAAGAGATGCGCGCACGCATTGCGCGACACCGTCATGATCGACCGGCGCATTGGGATACGTTCGAAGAGCCTCTGGCAATTGCCCCTCTCCTCGGGAAACTACGGCAAGAGTATAACGTCCTGCTCTTGGACTGCCTCACCGTGTGGTTGAGCAATTCGCTCTTTCACCTTCGCCGTCAACCATCCAATGAAATCGAGAACAGAGTGCTTGCGCAACTCGATGAAATCGTCAATGCTGCCGTTGGCACTCATCTTATTGTTGTCGCCAATGAGGTCGGTGGGGGAATTGTTCCCTCCACAAAGGTGGGGCGCATCTTCCGCGACCTGCAAGGACTGGCGAATCAGCGCGTGGCTGCTGCTGCCGACCGCGTTCTCATGGTGGTTGCCGGTATTCCCTTACAAATCAAGCCGTCGAACGGCGGTATCCCTATGCTCCCGGAGAAATCAGAATGAAATGGATGTGGGTTGTTTCAAAAAGTGTGTGCTTTTTTGTGCTGGCCAGCGTAATTGCCTGGGCACAAGGGAATAGCAGCATCAGTGGGGTGGTGAAAGACCCCCACGGAGCAATTGTTCCAGGTGCGACAGTGACGCTGGTCTCGCGTGACAATACGACAAGCCTGCGGGCTGTCAGTGACCAGTCTGGACACTACCGATTCGCGCACCTATCTCCGGGCTTGTATCTACTTTCGGCAACGGCAAAGTCGCTGGAGTCTTCCGCCGTTCAGACCATCGATACAACCGCAGGCGCACAAACTGGTGCCGATTTGCAACTGCGCCTAGTTGCGATTACAACGTCCGTAACCGTCACTGGATCGGGCACAGCGCAGACCACCGACGAAACAGCGAAGTCGGTTTCAGTCGTCGATTCAGAGACGATCCAAAGCCTGGACATGAACACTGTTGCCGATGCACTGAGCTACGTTCCTGGCCTGCGCATCGAGCAGCAAGGTGGTCCCGGTGGATTAGTTTCGATCAAGACCCGCGGACTGCGCAATCAAGACACCGCGGTACTGGTGGATGGATTCCGTTTGCGCGATGCGTCCGGCACACAGGCGGACGCGTCGTCCCTCTTGCAGGATCTGCTCATCACGAACATAGACCGCATCGAGGTACTGCGCGGTACGGGGTCCTCAATTTACGGCACGGATGCAACCGGCGGCGTCATCAACATCATCACAGGTGCGGGCGGCGGAAAAAAACGCGGCACAGTTCTTCTCGAAGGCGGTTCTATGACCACGTTCCGTGGCCGTGCGGGAGTTTCTGGCTCTACACTCAATGGAAAACTCGGTTACAGTGCAGGCATCGCGCACCTGAATGTTGTTAATGGCCTAGATGGCAATTTACCGGATCGCACCAGCGGTGCGCAGACTCGCCTCGACTATGCATTGTCCAACCATGCCCTCATCACCGCTCGTTTTTTTGCGCTAGATTCATTTTCGCGTATGACACAGAGCCCGGAGGCGCTTTCCAGCGCTTCCAGCACAGGTGTGACGAAGGCTGTAGCGCTGTCAGCTTCGCAGTTGCGTCTTTACGAGAATGGCACACCACTTTCCAAGTTGGATCTGGGGAATGCCACGTTCATTTCGGACTACGACGACCCAGACGACAGCCGTGCCGCGCGCACCTACTCGGGCGTATTGACTGCCAGCACACACCCTACAGATTCCCTGTCGTTGATCGCAAGCTACCAGGGATTGTCGACACATCGAAATTATACGAACGGGCCGCTCGGAATAGGAGACTATCAGCCTTACGGTGGCACCGAGGTTGACCTGTACGATGGATTGATCCATACAGTATCAGGGCGAATGAACTGGAGGTTGGGAAAATATCAGTCGATCAATGCCGGTTACGAGTTCGAGAACGAGAACTATCAAGAGCGAACAACAGAACCGACTGCGCCCAAATTCTACAGCACAGACGTGACTCAGCATTACCATGCCATTTTTCTGCAAGACCAACTGCAGTTGGCAAGCGGACGCCTGCAACTAGCAGGTTCCTACCGCGGTCAGTTCTTCGATCTGGAAAATCCAGCTTTGGTTCCTGCAAGTAGCAACCCTTACACAGGAGTGAAATTGAGCAATCCGCCTACCTCGAACACATGGGACGCATCTTCCGCCTATCTGTTCCGCGAATCGGGAACAAAACTTCGCGCTCACGTGGGAACCGGTTATCGTGCCCCTTCGCTCTATGAACGGTTCGGCACCTACTTCAGCAGCTACGGCAACACGTATGAGGGCGATCCTATCATCAATCCAGAGCGCTCCACGGCTGTCGATGGTGGAGTCGATCAAAGCCTCTGGAATCGCCGTGCCGAGGTTTCCGCAACATATTTTTATACTCGTCTTCACGATGTGATTGCATTTGGCTCCGTGCATGCAGCGACCGATCCATTTGGGCGGAGCTACGGCTACTACAACACAAAAGGTGGAATTGCCCGCGGTGTTGAGGCGAGCTTCGCGGTAACACCTGTCCGGAGGTTGAATCTGCGCACGGCCTACACCTTTACCAATGCGCGCGAAACAAAGCCGACGATCACTGGCATCTACCAAACGTTCATAACGCCAGATCATCAGTTTTCTGTGCTTGCAACCGGGCAACTAACGCCGTCCCTGTCAATGGTTTTCGGAACGGTTCTATCGAGCACCTATCTGGCTCCAATCTATAACTCCACAACCTATGCCAGTCAGGCCTTTCGGTTCGATGGATTCCGCAAAGGACAGCTTGGCACAAACTACCGGCGGCCACTTGGCGAGCAACGCTCTGTGCGACTGTTCGTCAACGTGAACAACGCTTTCAACCAGTCGTACTACGAGAGCGGCTACCGCACGCCGGATGCTACAGCGATGAGCGGCGTGCAATTTGACTTTTAAGAATGGTTAGAAAAACTTATCTATGTTTTCTGCTGATCGTTCTATGGGCGGCGGCCGCTTGCGCGGCGCCGCCTCAGCGGATTGTGTCTGTTTCTCCAAATCTGACTGAAATTCTTTACGGACTCGGCGTCTTCGACCGGGTTGTTGGCGTCACCGATTACTGCACCTATCCTCCCGAAGCAAAATCGCGGGAGCGAGTCGGAGGCTGGTCCACTCCTAATCTCGAACGCATTGTCCGCCTGCATCCGGATCTGGTTGTACTGACGCAGGCGCAAGCTCCCATTCTCGCCTACAACCTGAAGCAACTTGGAATTCACTTTCTGGTGACGCCAAGCCAAAGTGTCCCCGATGTCTTCTCGGCTATCAACGAGGTCGGAGCAGCGATCGGGAAACAGCGCGAGGCTCAGGCTCTTGCCGTCTCAACGCGCGCTACTCTGGATAGAGTGCGCAAGCGCACCTCCGGCAGAGCGCGCCCCACGGTGATCGTAGCAGTTGATCGCTCGCCCGGCAGTCTCCGCGACCTCTACGTTGCTACCCAGGGAAGCTACCTTGCGGACTTGGTCGAAATTGCCGGAGGGCATGTCGTCGCGCCTCCAACGGCAAGCGGATATAGCCAAATCAGCAAGGAAAAGCTAATCATCCTCAACGCGGACTTCGTGCTGGAATTGAAACCGGGAGCCATCGCCGGGGACGCGCAAAGAGCCCGTTCCGACTGGCAGGAGCTTCCGGCGTTGAAAGCGGTCAGGAACTCCAGGGTCTACGAACTGACCGATGACTTCATCCCGCACAACTCGCAATTGATTGCGCGGACTGTTGTGCTGCTGGCGCACATCCTGCATCCGGAGATTCCGCTTCGAGAATTGGAGGCGCAATGATGCCGCCGATTCTAGAAGCATGTCACCTCGGGTTCGAGTATTCTCCTGCACGACCGGTTATCGCCGATCTTTCTCTCTCCCTACACCCAGGCGCTTTGTGCGCATTTATTGGTTCCAACGGAAGTGGCAAGTCCACGCTGATTCGTTTGCTCGCCGGTGTTCTGAAGCCGGCATCTGGCGACGTTCTGCTTCATGGCCGTAGCTTGGCGAAGACACCTCGACAGGAAGCAGCCAGGAGTTTGGCGTATGTTCCCCAATCCTGGACGATGGTGTTTCCATTCACTGCGCTGGAAGTGGTACTTACGGGACGCAGCCCCCATCGGCCGCCCTTTCGTCTGGAGAACGGGAAGGATCGAGCGCTCGCCATGGAGGCGCTTTCTCTTGTCGAAGCGTCACATCTGGCCGAGCGGCCAGTCACGGCGCTTTCGACGGGCGAACAACAACTGGTGTCCGTAGCCCGTGCGCTGGCGCAGCAGCCTGAGTGTCTGCTTCTCGATGAACCATCCGCATCCCTTGATCTTCGCCATCGCATCGCCTTAATGCGTACACTGGTTCGCCTGCGTGACACATTAGGATTGGCAATTTGCGTGGTCACACATGACCTGCATTTGATTGATAGCGCCTTTGACAGGGTTCTGGCGCTTCGCAACGGCCAACTGATCGTAGATGATCGCCCGGATAAAGTGCTCAATGATTCTACTTTGGCGGCGATCTATGAAGACCAGAGTATTCGGACACGAAGCTTCGAGGGAAGGACGCTCGTATGGTGCGATTAGCCGCGGTTCTTCTCGGGCGAACGAGGTCCATTGGTGTTCGACTTTTGCGAGCCATGGCGATTCTTTCGCTCATTCTGGTCGTTGTTACCATCGGTTCCACGTGCATCGGAACGGAATCGATCAACTTTTCGACCGTCTTTTCCGATCCGACGATGCACACTCTGTTTTTCGAGCTTCGTTTGCCACGTGTGATTATGGCTGCAATGGTCGGAGCCTCGCTGGCGATCGTAGGGGCCGCGCTGCAAGCGTTGTTCCGTAATCCTCTGGCCGATCCATTCATCCTCGGCGTTTCCGGAGGCGGCGCGGTTGGTGCCAGCATCGCGATTGCATTAGGAATCGACAAAATTCTTGGGGGAATTCCGTTCCTCTTCCTCTCCGCCTTCTTGGGCTCCCTTCTCGCGGTATTTCTCGTTTATCAGATTGCCCGCACCGGACGCACAATTCTGCCCGGAGCATTGCTCCTGGCCGGCGTCGCAGTGAATCTGATTGCATCATCGGCCGTGATTACGATTCAATTTCTGGCTGATCCGAACCGTGCGCATCAGATATTGCGATGGACAACAGGAAGCCTTGATGTCGTTGGGTTCACGACCATCCGGCACATGACTCTGTTTCTGGTCCCCGCTTGGATCGCCTTGTTAATGATGGCTAATAAGCTCCATTTACTCGCCATCGACGAGGATACAGCGATGACGTTGGGCGTGAACGTGAAACGCTGCGAACTGCTGATTCACTTGCTTTGCTCGTTGCTGGTTGCGGTAACGGTTGCGGTCGGCGGCGCGGTGGGGTTTGTCGGCTTGATTGTGCCGCACGCGATTCGCCTTCTCTTCGGGGAAGACCTTCGTATCGTACTTCCAGGATCGCTGCTGCTCGGAGCATCTTTTCTAGTCGCGGCTGATACCGCAGCGCGCACGGCGCTTGGTTCGACGGAGTTGCCGGTAGGAGCAGTGACGGCGTTGCTGGGCGGTCCTGTATTCCTGTTTCTCTTACGCAGACGGCAGAGGTATTCCGCTCTATGACATGTTGATTGAATAACTAAGGATGGCAATGACTGAGACTTCAAATGAACTGATTTTCCATGAAACGGTACAGCGGATTCAACCCATCGACATTCGTCTGTTGGAACTGGCTATTGAACGGCAACGGCATCTGACCAAGCCAGAGGGAAGCCTCGGACGGTTAGAAGAAGTGGCAAATCGTTGTTTTGCCATCTTCGGCGGACACTCGTATTCAGTATCCAAAGCGCGCATCGTGGTTTTCGCCGGAGATCACGGTGTGTGTGCGGAAGGCGTGAATCCCTATCCCCAAGAGGTTACCGCGCAAATGGTGATGAATTTCGTTCACAACGGTGCGGCCATCAATTGTCTGGCAAAAACCTGTGGTATCGAACTCCGGATTGTCGATGTTGGTGTTATTGGTCCGTTGCCTTCTTGCGCGGAAATTGTGAATAAAAATGTGGCCCATGGGACCAGAAATTTCTGTGACGCTCCTGCAATGACGCGACAGGAGGTGTATGCAGCTCTCCGCGTTGGGATCGACATGGCAAACGAAGCGGTCGCAGACGGTTGCACGCTCCTCGGATTCGGTGAGCTTGGTATTGGAAACACAACCCCGGCAAGTGCAATCGCGGCAGCGCTAACCAAGCGTCCGGTCAGAGACGTTGTTGGTCGGGGAACAGGAGCAAGTGACGACTGCTTGCGACGGAAGATTTCCGCCATCGAGCGAGGCTTGGCTTTACACAGTGAGCATCTGAAGAATCCGCTCGACATTCTGAGAAATGTTGGAGGTCTGGAGATCGCCGCTATGTGCGGATTCTGTCTCGGAGCCGCAGCCAATCGCCGTCCAGTGCTGACGGATGGTTTGATTGCTACTTCTGCCGCGGCGCTTGCGGTTCAGATGCAGCCAGTCGTGAAGGACTACCTCTTTGCCGCCCACACTTCAACGGAGCCTGGACATGTCTCTCTTCTGGAGAGCACTGGGCAACAGCCTCTTCTCAGTCTTGGCTTGCGGCTTGGCGAGGGGACCGGCGTTGCCCTAGCAATGAGTATCGTGCAAGCTGCTGCTGCCGCTTTCAATGAAATGGCTACGTTCGAGTCGGCAGAGGTATCAGCAAAGGACACAGATAACCCACGATGAAATCATTCCTGGCGAGCATCGCGTTTTGCACTCGTATCCCAATCCTCATTGAGTTTGCCGCCGAGGACGTTGGCAAGGCTGCGCGCTGGTTCCCTGTGGTCGGTGCTCTGCTCGGTCTCGTCTCATTGGCTTTGTCACGAGGCCTGACGCCATTTCTGCCCGCCACGGTTGTTGCTGTTCTAATCCTGGCGGTAGAAGCGCTCATCACCGGTGCTCTCCATTATGACGGCTTTGCGGATGCGGCGGATGGACTCGGTGGCGGAAAGTCGCGCGAGGATTGTCTGCGCATCATGCGCGACCATGCCATCGGCAGCTACGGCGCAACGGCGTTGATCCTCCTGCTGGGGTTGAAGGCTGCGTCGATCAGTGCGTTGATTGCCTCCAATAGTTCCTCAGTCTATCTGATTTTGGCTCCCGTAATCGGACGTTGGAACATCGTTTTCCTTTCGCGCTGTTTGCCGTATGCACGTCCGTCGGAAGCGGTGTCACGCCACATCGGAACGGCAGAACTTGTCTGGGCAACGGCATTTTGCGCAGCGATCGTACTGCCAACCGGACAATGGCATGGAGCCATTTGCTGGGGTGCGGCCGCACTATTGGCGGCGGCGTTCGGTTGGTTCTGTCTACGCAAGATCGGCGGCGTAACCGGCGATACCCTGGGAACGTCGGAACAGATTGGGGAGGCGATTGTCCTTCTACTGGGGACAGCCCTGCGATGAATGAAAACCGAGATATGGAAACAATTACGCGCATCTGGTTGATTCGTCATGGAGAACCATGCTCCGAAAGCCGTGGCCGGTGCTACGGACAACTGGATATTGAATTGTCGCCAGAGGGGCGAAGGCAATTGCTGTCTGTCGCAGGCAAGCTAAGCGAGGAGCCAATATGCGCAATCTACTCCAGTCCACGCCGAAGGGCGCTGGAAAGCGCATCGATTCTCGCAGAGCGGCTACACTGTTCGGTTAAGGCAAAAGAGCAGTTCCGCGAAATTGACTTCGGCGATTTTGAAGGTAAGCCCTATGACGACATCGCTCAAGAATATCCGGAGATTTATCGCCAATGGATGGAACATCCGACGGAGACACAATTTCCAAATGGCGAGAGCTTTGTGCAGATGCAAACCCGTGTGGTCGATGCAGCATATCAACTTTACGCCCGTCACCATGGGGAAACAATCGCGATTGTTTCCCACGGTGGCGTGAATCGCATTCTGCTTGCAACCGCATTGGGAGTCTCCGATGCAAACATCTTTCGCATTGCCCAACGATATGCCGCTAGGAACTTGGTCACTCTGATCGGCGATTATCCTTTGGTTGAACTCATGAACGCTTGACCCTTGCTCCATCAGTGCAATTCCTCACCGCTGCCAAGCGAATGCTGGCAGCGGTGCCTCTTGAATCGCTCACTTTATTGCGCCTTGCTTCCGACACCCTCAGTCAGTCTTGACGGCGGAAGGCTTCTGAGAAGAGAATCGAGATGTAGTCAGTGTCCTGCTGGCTACCGTAAGCGTTCCCGTTAACCAACGCACTTTTCTCTTTGTGAACCATGAATCTGGTTCTGAGAAGGTGCGCTTTGGTTGCAAAACTGGTTCGAATG
>Ga0255351_1000471_pt1 | contig 17953 bp, 15 predicted proteins | sample HBST25r2metaG_FD_186024 | JGI IMG/M metagenome (GOLD analysis project Ga0255351, IMG submission 186024) | Peat soil microbial communities from Stordalen Mire, Sweden - H.B.S.T-25.r2 | ecosystem: Environmental > Terrestrial > Soil > Wetlands > Peat | place: Sweden: Norrbotten County, Stordalen... | reverse complement strand
CGGACAAGTCAGTGATCTCCGACCTGCCCGACAAGACCGAAGTGAAGGCTTTTTGCCAGCTCAGCCGCAAGCAGGCAGCGCTCTATCAGCAGGCGGTGGACGACCTTGCCGAGCAGCTTGATACGGCCGAAGGGATTCGCCGCAAGGGGCTGGTTCTGTCGTTCCTGATGCGCTTCAAACAGATCTGCAATCACCCCTCGCAGTGGCTTGGCGACGGCGCCTGGAGCGAACCCGATAGCGGGAAATGGGCCCGTCTGCGCGACATCGCCGAAGTCATTGCGGCCCGGCAAGAGAAGGTGCTGGTCTTCACGCAATTTCGCGAGGTAACGATCCCGCTGGCGTCCTTTTTAGGCTCGATCTTCGGACGCCCTGGGCTGGTGCTTCATGGAGAAACTCCAGTGAAGAGCCGCAAGGATCTGGTGCGCCGCTTTCAGGAAGATGAAGCCGTGGGCTTTTTTGTACTTTCGTTGAAAGCAGGTGGAACGGGACTCAATCTGACCGCAGCTTCGCACGTGGTTCACTTCGATCGGTGGTGGAATCCCGCGGTTGAGAACCAGGCCACGGACCGCGCCTACCGCATTGGTCAGAACAAGAATGTGCTGGTGCACAAGTTCGTCTGCCAGGGAACGGTCGAGGAGAAGATCGATGCAATGATCGAATCGAAACGCCAGATTGCGCAGGATATGCTGGAAGGCGGAGCGGATCTGCTGTTGACCGAGATGAAGGACGACGAACTGCTCAAATTGGTCGCGCTCGACCTGAACGCGGCGCTCAAGGAGATATAGATCATGTGGGGTGGCTTTGGATGGAGACCGTATGTGTCGGTGGCCGAGCGGCGCCGGAAGGCGTTGAAGAAGATGGAAGGCCTGCGCAAGAAGGGCCGGACCATTTCGCCGGTGAGCGTCGATGGCCGCACCATCGCCAGGACCTTCTGGGGGAAGGCCTGGTGCGAGAATCTGGAGTCGTACAGCGACTATGAGAATCGTCTGCCGCGCGGGCGGACCTATGTACGCAACGGATCGGTTGTCGATCTTCAAATTGCCGCAAGCCAGATCACGGCGCTGGTCAGCGGCTCGGAGATCTACGAGGTCAAGGTGGAGATCCTGCCGGTTGCCAAGCCGCGCTGGAAATCGATTTGTGAAGATTGCTCGGGTTCGATAGATTCGCTGGTCGAGCTGCTGCAAGGACGGCTCTCCAAAGGCGTGATGGAGCGTATCAGCCAGCAGCAGACCGGGCTTTTCCCGTCGCCCAAAGAGATCAAGCTATCGTGCAGTTGCCCTGACTGGGCGGAGATGTGCAAGCACGTCGCGGCTGTTCTCTATGGCGTCGGCGCTCGCCTGGACCAGCAGCCCGAGCTGCTCTTTCGGCTTCGCGCAGTGAACGAAAAGGAGCTGATCGCCAGCGCCGGCAAGTCTCTGCCAAGCGCAAAAAAGAGTCCCGCAAAGGTCCTTGGTGGAGAGGATCTCTCCAAACTCTTTGGGTTGGATCTCGCCGATGCCACACCGCCCGCCAAGTCTGCGCATCCAACCAAAACCGCACCAGTTGCCAAGGCCGCTCGGGCTCCGCAGCCGCGTGTAATCAAAGCCAAGCCCGTTGTCCCAAAGACCAAGCCCGCGGAAAAGGCCGTAAAGGCCAAGCCAAAGCCCTCTACGCCAACCAAGCCAGTGGCGAAGAAGAAACCGGTGGCCGCACCCACGAAGCCCAAGCCGGTCCAGAAGTCAGCAAGCAACGGGCCCGCACGCATGAAGAAGGCGCAAATCGCCTCCCCAAAGAGCGGCCTTTCCGCGGCAAAGAAGAAGACCGTCGCTGTCTCCAGCAAGGCCAAGCCAACCCGATCGGTTGCCAAGAAAGATCGCGCCGCGCAAACAAAACCCATCCCAACAAGGGTAGATTCCCGACCAATCCTTCAGCAACGAGAAGCGCGGCGCTGACCGCAAGGTCAAAGATGCGGGGAAACGCCAGGGCTTCTGTAGATGTACGTCATGACATTCCGAGACGGACAGCATTCGCAAAGGTAGATCCCTGCTTGGCGTTCGCCGCCATTATGCGAAATGCACTAATCCCCGTCTGATGGGTTGGTAAAGAGCACGAATCCTGAATGGAAGTTGAGATGGACGGTGCCGGTGGGGCCGTTGCGCTGCTTGGCGAGGATGATCTCGGACTTGGCGCGGTCGGCCTCGCTCATCTCCTCGTCGCGATTGTAATAGGCCTCGCGGTGGATGAAGGCGACCACGTCCGCGTCTTGCTCGATGGAGCCCGAATCGCGCAAATCGCTGAGCATCGGGCGCTTATCATCGCCGCGGCGCTCGCTGGCGCGGGAGAGCTGTGCCGCTGCGAGCACCGGCACATTCAGCTCCTTGGCCAGAGCCTTCAGGCCGCGAGAGATGGCCGAAACCTCCTGGGTGCGGTTTTCGTAGTTCCTCTTGCCGCTGGAGGGCACCGTGGCCGTCATCAGCGTCAGATAGTCGACGATGATCAGGTCCAGTCCGCCGGCGTTCTGCTTCAGCCGCCGGGCTTTGGCGCGCATCTCGGACAGCGAGATGCCGGCCGTGTCGTCGATGAAGAGGCGCGATTCGACCAGTTGCCCGAGCGCATTGGTGAGCTTGGCGTGATCCGCCCCGGCCAGAAAGCCGGTTTGCAGCTTGCGTTGGTCCACCCAGGCCTGCGACGCCAGCATTCTTCTGAGAAGCGACTCCTTGCTCATTTCCAGGCTGAAGACAGCGACGATGGCGTTGTGATTGACGGCTGCATTTTGGGCGATATTGATCGCCAGGGCGGTTTTTCCCATAGAAGGCCGCGCCCCGACAATGATCAATTCTCCCCTCTGTAAGCCGCTGGTCATGCGGTCCAGTTCGGTGAATCCGGTGGCCAGGCCGGTGACCTCGCGGCTCTGCTTGTAGAGGTTGTCGATGGTGCCGAAGGAGTGCTGGACGATCTGGTCCAGCGACTGGAAACCGCCCGTGAGACCCTTTTCGCTCACCTCCATCAGTTGCGCTTCGGCGGCGCCCAGCACATCGAGAGCGGCCTCGCCCTGGTCGGCGGCGCGCGCAATCGCGGTCGAGCAGATGAGCATGAGCTTGCGCAGCAGGCTCTTGTCCTTGACGATGCGGATGTACTCTTCGATGACCGGACGGCGCGGCAAGCCCTCGGTGAGCGAGGCCAGGTAGGCGACTCCGCCGACCGCCTCGATCTCCTTCATGCGCGCCAGTTCGTTGGACAGGGTCACGATGTCCACGGCCCGCGAGGCGTTCATCAGCTCCGTGATGCGCAGGAAGATGCGGCGGTGCGAGTCGAGGGAAAAGTCTTCGGAATCGAGCTTCTCGGCGGCCTCGGAGTGGGCGGAATTGTCCAGCAGAATGGCTCCGAGGATGGTCTTCTCGGCGTCCACATTCGCCGGCAAACCGGCGTCGAAAGCCAAATTGGGGATGGTGGCCATATCAATTTCTGCGGCACTTCTCTAAATCTTCGGTGCCGCTCTCCTTTGGAAGAGTTTGTGGTTGGATCGCGAACTCAGCGTCTCGATGTGGGCGGACTCATCCGGAAATCAACCCCTGTGATCCGCACGCACTGGCACATATCTACCAGACGCGAGACCATACGATCGCCAATTCGATCTCCAAGCGTCTCCCCTCGAGTAGCCCTCTCAATTGCAGAAAGACTGCCTTTGCCGACTAGCTCCACAGGGTAATTTGTTGTGATGATCGTTGTGTAGCGGTTATTGTACCGGCTATTGAGCACCACCGAAACGGTATCCCAAACCCATTCGCTCGGCCGGATTGCTCCGAGGTCGTCGATGACCAGCACTTGGGCATTGATGACCGGATCGAGTATCTGTGTTTCGGTTGCATTTGACTGTTGATTGTAGGAGTTCTGTATGTTCCGGAGCAGATCCCGGTAATCGCAGAAGAGGCCCTGCGCGCCGCGTTCTACGATGACCCCCCGAAGCGCGGCCACGGCCAGGTGAGTTTTGCCGCTGCCAATTGTTCCGCCAAGCAACAAGCCACGCGTTTCCAGCGGATATTCCTCGACGAAACGGTGGGAGGTGAGCAGAGCGTCCTGCAAAGAACGATCTGCTCCAGGGTAGGTCGCATCAAAACTGCGAAAGTCGCAGTGCTCGTAAAGCGGTGGAATATTCGCGCGCCGCACCATAAGGGCTGCGCTATGGTCCCTTTGGCAGTGACAGGGCTTTGAGGCGCTGCTCCCGTCAGGGAGAGTAGATCGGACAAACCCCACCCCGCCGCAGTCGCCGCATTCTAGTTGAACAGATCGAATTGAGCGTGTGTCTTGCACCAGTCCTCGCATGTGGGCAGCGCCAAATCTGCTTCAATCTCTTTTCGCAGAATTTGCAGTGCTACTTTGTCTTGGAACTCTGGAGGTGTTTGAGAAATGATCTCGTGATTCTTTCGGCTTTCATTCCTGAGCGCTTTGAGCTTGTTTTGAAGCGTTGCTCCGGGGAATTCGTGTAAAAGCGCAGAATCAATCTGGTCATTTTTCCACTTTAAGAAGTCCATCTCCTGTTGCCTGCGCAATTGTTCTTCTGCGTGGCGTTGATGTTTTTCCGCTTCTGCCGCGGCGGCCTTGCGAGTACTCACGAAGTCGTCTGGTACTGTGAAGTTCTTGTGCAATAGATGGACAAACAGTCCTCCAGGCGTGTGGCTTTTACCTCGAATGTGGGCCTCGCGAACATATTCGGACAAATCAATTAAATCGTTGGGGTCGTAGATATTCGCATAGTCTCTCGCTGTGCTCTTTGGCCCAACACCGATCGCAAGCATGGCGTCAATCGCCTGTTGCTGCTCATTTGTTATGGGGAAATCCTCCAGGCGCGCCACATCGGTATCAGAAGGAAGTGCTAGGTGGGTGGACGATCCAAGAGGAAATTGGCGGGCCGCTATACGTAAGAAGCTAAGGATGGCCGAGCCAGGAGCCAGTAGAATGTTGTACCCCACCCCGGAAGCCCGTTCCTGAACATCCCACCGAGACAAGTATCCCACCGCCATGAGTTCACGCATGGCCGGCGTAAGAGCTTGCCTGATCTGTGATGGGGTCGACTTCATTTTGAGGTCTAACAGAGAGCACAAGCGCGAGTAGTCCTTGACAATCGGATGACCGTTATTTGAACGAAACCAGCTGAGTAGATGGTGAAAAAGCGCTTTCCCAGTAGGCCGGTTCAGGCGTTTGTATGTCAGGAAATCTTCGAGTAGCACATAGTTTGAGTTGAGGTTCTCTAATACCCAGTCTTCGACGACTATCTCGTAGTTTTCGGAACGTATATTTCCGTTAGTCTCGCCGGTCCGTTTGAAAGACCGGAACACCCCCATGGAACTGTTGGCATACTTCTTAGAAGCTGCCCAATAAATAAGAAAATCCCCGTTGATCTGAGTTGCTTGTAGCCGCTTCGCCCAAATATTGATAGAGTCGTAGTTTTCCCCGGAGTCGCTCATCCCAAGTTCCCGGAGCATCCGCGCGCCTGGGAAAACGATTGGATTCTCGATACGCCCGAAGCTGTTGCGCTGTTCGGATGCTATTTTTGAGAAAGCAATAAACTTGTCTTGATCTGCGGTTGTGGGGAGGCCGTAGATATCAGGTGTAACGAATTCAGCGGTGAGCTCTACTGCCTTGCCATCTCTCGATACAACAAGCTTCACCTGCCTGCGGGCCTCGGCTTTCTTGGTGTAGGAGGTGGCGCCGAAGAAGCCGATATAAAAGAGGTTCTTTTCGACTCGGACGATATCCAAGTCAGAAAGCTCGATAAGTTCCGTTGAAGTTGGCGGATCAATTGGCTTTCGATTTGAACTCAACGCGTCTCTCCTCAATTGTTGTAAATACTATTACACCTATTCCTACAACATGCTCTTCTTCCCATAAAGCGCAAAGGTTTGATAAACAAGAGGTTACATACCAAAAATTTATATGCTACTGCGGAGATCTTCACTGCTACTGCGGAGATATTCACTGCTACTGCGGAGATCTCCCGCCCCGCCCCCGCGAATTTATATGCTACTGCGGAGGTTCCCGCTGCCGCGGCCATAAATTTATATGCTACTGCGGAGGTGTGATGATGTACGGTATGTGGCTCATTATCAAACAGATAGGAGTATCTGAGGTCGATTGTGCGCCATTGCCGCCCTCAAAAACTCTGCGGATCGCAGGCAAACCAGCGATGCACAAAGGTTAGCTAAAGGCAATCATTCCAGGAAATAATTCGCTGCTCTGAACTGGTCTACTCGTCCGGCGAGGATCTACGATAGCGCAAGGTAGAGGAGGTGGTGTCGTTCCGGCCTATAAATCTCATTGCTAACACATTGATTAGCGGTAAGATAGCCGAGATTCTTCACTGCTACTACGGAGATCGAGAAGACTCTTCACCTCACCAGCGGCACCGAGACCCATTATCTGTAAGGTATAGAAAGAAAATGACTTGACCATATCGCTTACATGCTACTGCGGAGAATGCAATCTGCAACGCCCAGCCTTCCGCAGTAGCATATAAGGCCATCGTCCAACATATTGAAAATAAACGCCTTGACCATATCGCTTACATGCTACTGCGGAGAATGCCATCTGCAGCACCCGGTCCTTCCGCAGTAGCATATAAGGCCGTCATCCAACATATTGAAAATAAACGCCTTGACCATATCGCTTACATGCTACTGCGGAGAATGCCATCTGCAGCGCCCAGTCCTTCCGCAGTAGCATATAAGGCCGTCGTCCAACATATTGAAAATAAACGCCTTGACCATATCGCTTACATGCTACTGCGGAGAATGCCGCCCTCGGCGCCAGTTCCCTCCGCAGCAGCAGTGAAATATTTCCTATCAATCGGAAAATCAGAGAGATACGTCTGCACTTCTCTTTTCAGGGTTCACTTGTGCGGCATCACACTATATTCCACATTGAGATATTCCGGCAAGGGGCTGTAATTTTTCGGGCACCTGTCGGACCGCCAGGCCCGCCATATCTTCTTAAACAAGAGCGGTCTCAGGTACGCCGGCGCGCAAATTTCGCCGTGTCTACTCGGGGACAGCGGCAGGTGCAAAGCCGACATTCTCTACTTCCCTTTCGCTCGTTGCACGTACTCGCGAAGGAGCGATTCCAGGAGGTCCGCAAAGGACCGATCTTCAACAACGAGAAGCATGCGCATTTCCCGGTGGAGATCCTTGGGAATGTCTGCGTTGATTTGGATTGTCGGCCCAGTGAGCGTCCTGCGCTTCCTGGAGGGCGTCGATGTGGCAGCCGGGCGCGGGCTGATAGCGATCGGCATCGGGGCAGGCGGCGGAGCTGCCACCGGCCGCGACTGGATCACGGGCGCCGGTTCAGGTAAAGTTGGTTGAACGACCGCAACATCCTTCGATTCATCTTCTTGGGGAGGTTCGGTCATTTGGGCCTTGAGCGATCCAAGGATGCTGAAATTGCTTTTTGCCATGGCTAAGCCAGCGCCTCCTGCTGTGGAATGGGTTGCGATGTTGAGGATTGAATCCCCTGTTCTTTGAGGCCGAGGATCGCTTCGATTTCCTCCCCGACGGCCGCGTAGTCAAGCCATCCAAGGCAGGCCCGCGGGTCATCGCGCACCTGGTCGACCGTGGTGCCAGCAAACGACGCCCGTTTGAACGCCTTGAGCGAACGAATCGCGGTGTTGAAGAGAGGCATTTGCAGATCGAGCAGAAATGCCCGGCACTGGGGCCCGTCCTGCTGAGGCAGAGGGGGAATGCTCGTGAGCAGAATTCGGTATTTGGCCGAATTCAGCTCCCTGAATTTCTGGCGAAGGTGGGTAAGACTGCCGAGTGCCTGGGCCTCAGCGAAACACGGAACGATGACGAGATCGGAGAATTCGACCATTTCGCGCAGGTCGTCCTCTTCTGGGCGGCCTTGGGTGTCGATGATGATGATCTCGTGGTTTCCGCTCTCTCGCGCGAGCTGACGGTCACTGATCACCTTGAAAGGCAGAGACACTCCCCTTTGAGACCACTCAATTACAGAGCGATTCGGATCTCCATCGACGAGGAGTGTTGAGCCACGCTGGCTGAAATATTGTGCCAGGTGGATAGCAGTAGTCGATTTCCCAACTCCGCCTTTGAGGCTGGTAACGGTCAGGATCGTCTTGGACATAAGGTCTCCTCTGGGTGATTTGAAATATAGCGCACTAGCAGTACAGAAGTCAAGCGGACTAGAAAACCGTGTGGCTAGTAAAGAGGTGTGCTATTGCACTAGCAAAACTGAATGCTAGAAATGGTAGAAGGGCACCGGAACTCCGAGGACGCCTTCGCATTACAGTTAAAGGAATGAATAACTTAGGATCCAGCGGAGCCGGAGAGCACAAATAGAGGAAAGCTAGTGCTCTAGTATTACAGAGCACTAGAACACTATTACACTAGAAAAGTAGCGCACTATAGCACTAGAACACGGCTCGGGGCACGGCTCTTTTCCTCGGTGTTTCTCTCCGCCCATCCGGTTTCGCTCGGGCGCGCCAATCACTAGCGCACAAGCGCACTAGCAGATCAGATCGCCATTAATACGCACTCGCACAGCATATTGCGCTAGGGAACTATATCACTAGCGTACTAGCCATGCATCTCTGTCGAGAAGCGGTTCCACCGACACGCGAAACACTAGCGGGCAAGCGCACTAGCGGAAGCGCGGAGACGCAAACGCCCAGATGTCCGGCTCCCAGCGTGTTGAGATAGTGATCGGTACTACTAGCGCACTAGCAGTACATATTTATCGACGGGAAAGCCGCAGAGGTTCTAAGCACTAGCAGGCAAGCGGACTAGCGGAACAAATTGGCACGCTTAACCTAACTTATCCGTTCCTCGTCGAGTTGCGATAACAACCTGTGCCACTAGCGCACTAGCAGTATATATTTCCGCTAGGAATTCGGCACAGAGATCGATTCGTACTCCAACGCGCTAACTTGAATGTTTGCAGGGACTTCCCGAATCAATTTCACGCGAATAGTGGCGAAGTCTTCCTCTTGATGGAGTAGGAGAACGCCTTCCCGAGCAAGTTCCAGCAGAACCAGCAGCAGGCTAGCCCGCGCGCGTATTGAGGGTTGCTCACTGAACCATCTGGCCGTTGAGACCGCGGTGCGAGGCTGGAGAGTGGCGAACTTGGTTCCCAACTCCACCATAATGTCCTGGATCGTGACCTCGTGGCGGAGTGTGCTTTCAAAAGACTGTGCGGCGCGGGCGGCCGCGACGGCTTGCATGGTGGCCGCGAGCACTTCCTGGACAGTGGGTCTGTCATCACTCACTGGCTCGGGCTCGGCCTCGTCTATGCCCGCGGCGGCCGGCGCGTTTCCCTTACGCGGTCCCTTATTTCGGCCCCGCAAGTACGTGGTAGCGGCTTCGAGAGTTGCGTGGTCAAGGACGGCACGGCGCAGTTCTTCTCGTGGGGAGGGCCCTTCCGAACGCCCTGAAGGCAGCAAACTGCGCGACTTGAGCAGGACCAGCCAGGAAGCGACCTCCATGAATTCGCCGCCCAGGTCGGTATCGAGATCGCGGGCCCTTCTCACATAGGCCAGGAACTGGCTTGTGATTTCGAGAACAGGAAGATCGTCAATCGAATATTTGTTGTACCGGATCAACGAGAGGAGCAGGTCGAAGGGACCGCTGTACCGTGGCAGGGAAATGGCAAGTTGAGTGGTTCTTTCGTCGGCCATCGCGGCTCCTTGGGGGCTATTCCGGGTTTGGCTCGGGGGGCGGTTCGACTTCGATTTCGTTGGCAAAGGCGGCGAAATTGCCTGTGGCGGACTGCGCCAGGCCCATGATTCGGCCCAGCAGGTCATCGGCTGAAGTGAAGGAAATGAGCAGTTCTCCCGGGGCGGCAAGTCGAATGCCGGTCGGGAGGACGGAGTTGGGCTTGCGTGGGGGAGGGTGTGTAACGCGCCGCGGGCGCGCCGCCAGGAAGGCGTCGAGTTTGACGACGACTCGCGTCTTGCGCTCACACTCGACGGAGCATTGCTCGGAGCTGGCCATCAGGTCCAGCCAGGCGAGAAGGTCTTCGCGGTTGACGACGGCGGCGCCGCCGATCTGGTAGCTTCCCATCCCGCGCATGATGTTGTTGGCCTGGCGCGCCTTGACGCCGAAGATCCGCTCGACAGCCGGCCGGTCAAAGAACGGCGAGGACAGAGCCTCCACGGTATGCCGGATTCGCTTCATATCAGCGTGCCATCGGGGTTTAGCAGGCATAAAGCGAGAATAGCACATATACACGTGATTGCGCGGTCACGCAAAATAAATCTCTAAAACCGGGCCTGATAATATACAGTTATCAGGCCCGCTCGCGTATACTGCAAAAAACAGGCATTTTCGATTCATTTTTGGAGGTAGAGCCCAAGATGATAATCAGCGACCCCTTACCGCCAGAATCCAAGGCTGAGATCCTGGCGCCGCTGGCCAGCGGCACGGCTCTTGCCCGGCAGGCCCCCAACAGCCTTTCGGGCTCGCGGCTCCCAGACCTTCCCCCGGACGATCCGTTGTACGAAACCGTCCAGGCCGCCGAGGAGTACATCTTGGCGGCGAAGGCTCAGGCCACCCGCCGCGCCTACGCGTCCGACTGGCGGCACTTCATGCTGTGGTGTGCTGTCAATGATCTTGCGGCACTACCGGCCACACCCTCCACGGTCGCTCTCTACCTGACCTCGCTTGCCAAACCTCCGGCGGGCGAGAAGCCACGCAAAGCGGCCACCATCACCCGGCGCTTGACCGCGATCAATGCTGCGCACAAGGAGGAGGGGCTTGATTCTCCGGCGACAATGAATCATCGCGTGGTCGCTGACACCCTGCACGGCATCCGCCGGACGCTTGGGACAGCGCAGACCAGGAAGAAGCCGCTGACCCACGACCGCATCGTCAAGCTCCTGAACTCTCTGGAGGGACCGATCCCTGCGGCGCGCGACAAGGCACTGCTTTTGGTCGGCTTCGCCGGCGGCCTGCGCCGCTCAGAACTGGCGAACATACAAGTCGAGGATCTGCAATGGCATCGCAATGGCGTCACCATCCACCTCCGCAAATCAAAGACCGACCAAGAGGGGAAGGGAAGGGAAGTGTCCATTTCGCTCGGAGTCCACGATCAGACCTGTCCGGTCATGGCACTCGAAAATTGGATGAAGATCGGCTGCATAAAGTCGGGCCCGGTCTTTCGCCAGGTAGGCCAGCACGGCAACGTCGGCAAGGATCTGGACAAAGACGGCATCGGGCGGATTGTGAAGCGGTTGGTCCGGCGCGCGAAGCTGTCTGCCCCTGAATCCTATGGGGGGCACTCCCTGCGGGCCGGCTTCGTCACGGAGGCCAGCGAGAATGGGGCCACCGATAAGCAGATCATGAAACAGACCGGCCACAAGTCGGTTGCTATGGTCCATCGCTATATGCGCGAAGACGAGAAAGATCGTCAGGCGGCCGCAAGCAAGTTGGGGCTCTGAGGAGGAATTTATGGAAGAGATATGGCAACTGAAGCCGAAGATTGAGGCGCTTCTGATCGCCTCAAACCGGCCCGTGAGCATTTCGGCCCTGGCTCAGTGCCTAGGCGTGGAAAAGGAAGATGTGGACGCGGCGCTCCAGGAGTTCGAGGCCGACCTGCTGAGTGCCGACCGGGGAATTCGGCTGCACCGCCGGGCGGAAACCGTTCGCATTGAAATAAAGCCTCAATACACTGACCTGCTCGGGCTGCTGCTGCCGGAACGCAAGGCCAAGCCGATCAGCGCACAGGCACTCGAAACCTTGGCAATCGTGGCGCTGAAGCAGCCTATAACGACCGGCGACATCAATTCGATTCGCGATACCGAGAGCGCGGGAACCATTCAGACGCTGCGCTCTCGGAAGCTGATCGCTCGCGCCGCCCGGCTGGGCCCACGCAGGGAGAGGTTCTGGCACACCACCCCGATTTTCCTCGAAACCTTCGGACTGGCGTCGCTCGACGAGTTGTACAAAGACGGCCGCATGGATGAGGTTTTCCCTTCTGTGTACAGCGCGGAAGTGGACACCGAAGACGGTGAAGAATTGGAGAAACATCGGTAGACGGCCGAAGGCGGCGCCTCGCCAGGGTATTCTGCTGTCACGTCCGCCGTAACAGTTACGCCATACACGTCCGCGTCCTCGGAAACACGGGGGCAGCTCACGAAACGGAGAAAATGCTCGATCCGGAGGGCAATATCACCCCCAAAGACACGACAGCGGCGCGGCATAAAGGCGGTCGCCAAAGGGGACGCTCTTTTCGCCGTCGTAGAGCACGACGCCCAATTTGAAGTCATTGCCACAGGCCTCCGCCAACTTCCGAAGTCCCTTGAAGTCTCCAGTGTTCACGGTTGCGCTTGCTTTGGCCTCGATGCCCACTAAAGCTCCGACTCTATCCTCGACCACTATATCCACCTCGTTCTGATCCTTATCCCGGTAGTGATAAAGGGCGCAGGTGGTTTCCATCCAGGAAGTCTGCTTCAAGACCTCCGAGAAGACGAACGTTTCCAGCAGTCCCCCAAAGATGCCTCGATCCCTTTCAATGCGTTCCGCAGTGGCTCCCACAAGGGTGGCGAGCAGGCCGGAATCCAGGAAGTGTAGTTTTGGCGTCTTCACCATGCGTTTCAACGGATTCCGGTACCACGGTTCCACGCGGCAGACAAGAAACAACTGCTCCAGAATGGCGATGTATTTTCTGGTCGTTTTGTCGTCAAAACCAATCTGGCCGCCCACCTGGCTGAAATTGATAAGCTGCCCGGAGTGTTGAGCAAGCACCTGGAGCAGCCTCGGCATTTGATCCAGTTTTTCGATATCGGCAATATCGCGCACGTCTCTCTGCACAATGGCACGGATGTAGTCTCGCGCCCATGCCCGGCGCCTCTCCGGTTGTTCTCGCCGCAACATCTCGGGATAGCCACCAGTCAATACGGCTTCCACGAGAGCCTCGCCGATCAGAGATTTACCGGATTTGCCGAGCTTCCCCTGAAACGCTGTTTTCAGAAACATGGGCTTGCCGCCGTGTATTTCGGCTTGCGAGAGAGGGAACAGATTGACGATCTCCATGCGACCCGCCAAACTCTCGGAAACCTTCGGCACGGTCAGAATATTGGCTGATCCAGTCAAGAGAAACCGGCCCGCTCGGCGATCCTCATCCACAGACCGCTTGATGGCCCGGAGAAGATCGGGCGCTCGCTGAATTTCGTCAATCGTGGACTTTTCGAGCCCGCGTACCAACCCGGCCGGGTCGCTGCGCGCCGCAGCCAGAACGGTATCGTCGTCCAAGGTGAGAAACTCACGATTGCCTGAGACCAGTTTCTGGACCAGAGTAGTCTTGCCGCACTGGCGGGGACCAGTTACGAGAACAACCGGCGTATCCCCAAGCGCAGTTGCGATGAGTTCAGATGCAAACCGTTGATATAGTGCACTTCGTTTATCGTCCATTTCGGATACAATCCCCGTCCGGTTCGGATTACAAACCCGTCTATTTCGGAGTTTACCACCGTCCAGTTCGGATTAAAAGCCACTTTCTCTTTGATTCTAGGGGGTTGTGGCACTCAAAACCCCACTATATGTCGAAAGAAAATAAGGTTTCATCCTCATGCGCATTTGTTGGCATTTTGGCAACGTCTGGTCCGGCCGTGGCTCCTCCAGGATGATTTCATTTTTCATGTCGTCTAAACCAGCTCTGAAAATAATAGAGTTAGCAGGTATTGAGGATGACACTTTGTAATCCGTCAACAGCCGGCGCGCGGGGAGGGAATTGACGACTTGCGACGATTCAGGAACTACTTGAACCCCGGGCTTTGGGGCGTTTACAGATACTAATCCGACTGAGTCCATAGCTCGCGGCTTGCCGGCGAGCACGAGTGCCTCCTCGGCAAGGTTCGCGCCACTTGCGGCATGCGTGCAAGCGCAGAACTGCAAGTGGCGTAACGCACTATGTTGAATGGGCGAGCCAGACCTCGCCGGCCAGAAGGCCGGCCGAGACGCCGACAAATGCTCCGGCGATTACATCGCTGACGAAATGCCAGTTACCCGCGATCAGCAGTACCGCCGCAATGAGCAGCAGCGCAGAAAGCGGCAAGATACTGGTTCGATAAAGCCGCATGAAAACACCGGCGAAGGAGCCGGCGAGAACCATGTGGCCTGAGGGAAAGCTGCTGTTGGAAGAGCCGCTTAGGAGATTGAAGGCATGTTGGGTTCCGTGCAACACGGCCGCAGGATTTGGTACCCCGAAATAGAGCTTCAGCATGTTGTCGTTGATTGCATAAGCACAGATGGAGGTCAGACACGCGAGCGCGGTAGCCTCACGAAATGGCGATAGATGGCCGCGCGTTATCCGAATGATAACCAGCGCCAGCGCAACTGCCGCTTCGACACCGAGAAGAACGACACTTGCGAATCCCGTTGCCAGGCTTTCAGCCGGCGCCAAAATCCCTTCGAAGCGATGGGCTATCGGTACGTCGAAGTACACGAACGCCACCGCCACGACGAGCGTGCACATCAGAAGTGACAGTAGCCACATGAGGAGAGGAGAGCGTAGAGCTTTTCCTTCCAACGCGCTTCCGCTGGGCTGCTGAGAACTACCGGCACCTTGAAGCAATACAATCTCTCCTTAGAGGCCGCCCTCGGCGGCACCTTACTAACTTTTCTTGGCTCTGTCCTGCTGAATACAAGGCCCGTATACGCGCCGTCGTACAGGTTTAATGATACTTGCGGAGGGTGCCCTTCACCAAAGATCACCATCTGCGGCGCGGGCAGTATTCGGATATCGCCGTACGTGGAGATCGTGCGGGCGAAGATAACTGGGCGAAATCGGTCCTGGACAGCAGCGAGTATCGAACAGGTTCTCCCTGGGATTCGTCCTGATATGTCGCCTTCCCGCAAGTTTTCCTTGGTCACAGCACCGGTCCGGGCGATAGACAGCAACTCGTCCCCGACGCCATTCGGGGGTCGACCGGCTGCCATGGCCGCACTTGTGGCGTTTCCTGTTTTGCTCCATATGCTCTGGCCGAGGGAGTCGCCGCCAAACACAAAGGCCCTGAGGTCGATAGCCTCGGGGCCTTTGTGTGTGTGGGTGAGAGCGGGTTACTCTGCTGCGGGGACGACCAAAGCGGCTTTAGCCGCCTTAGCTGCCTTGTTCTTTTCTCGCTTAACCTTGGCCCAGCGCTTTTGCTGAGCAGCGGCAATCTTGGCTCGGCCCTCATCGCTCATGCTGCCCTTAGCTGCCTTTTTTGCTGGCGCCTTTGTTACCTTGGCTGTCTTAGCTGCGGTTGCCTTAGCCTTCGGTGCAACAGCCTCACCTTTCAAACACAAGGCACGTGCCTTCTGCAAGGCGTTGATGCCGCGATCGATTTCAGCCAGTAGCTGTTTCGTGCTCATTCAAAATCCTCCATGATAAGTCTACACGAGGTGCAAATATGGTTAGGTTCGGCAAGGGGCAGCCGATTTGTTCGTGGCGATAACGTCAACTATCGCCAATCCGTGCTTCCACGCCGCCCGCCCTTGAAGCACGGTTGGGATCTTGCGTATTGCAACAATCCCTCCTGGAGACCCCGGCGACGTCGGCGTCGACCACACTCGACAAAATGGTTTATTTTGTCGAGTGTTGAACTGGACTGCGGTGTCAGGTTCGGCGGCTTTCATGGGCGGGAAGGGAAGCGAACAGGTCCTGCTGGCGGTCAGGGCCAGGATCGGCCGGGTTCCTGCGCCGCTCCGGCATCGGCGCGAATGCGCGCATCAGCTGCAAGGTACGTTGGTTGCTGACAAAAATTGCCTGCAGTTCCTGACAGCGGGAGCAGCCGCCCTTGATGGCGCCGTTCCCATCGGCTTCCGGATCGAACATCGGATGGCGCGGGCACTTTCCGTGCCATTTCACTCTCTCAATCTTCAGCATTTCCAGGCTAGCCTATTTCCCCGACACGGCGGCGCGCTCGTGGTTCAAAGCCAGCAAGCGTTCCAGGAGGTCCGCATCCGTGAGCGTGTCCGGCCATCCATAGGCGGCAAAGACGGCCGAGTCCAGCTTCCGATGCGCCTCCGCCAGCCAGCTAGGGCGGGCGTTGTAGAGATTTGTGAGGGTGCGGCGCTTCAATTCCTCCGCGCTGGCATCGGGCGGATTGAGCCAGGCGTCGCGTTTGGCAACCAACTCACGAGCGGCCTCTGCGATGGCCTCCACCAGCGGTGAGTTCTGCGGCTCACGGCCCGGCGGCCATGGGAAGGGGTAGGTTTCAAAGGTGGAAGTGGGAGTGTAACGAAAGCCGCTCTCCACTTCCCGGAGTTGCGTCCCTTGTGCACGCGCCCAGACCTCATGCAGGCGGGAATGCAACACGCCGAAGAAGAAATCATCATCGCGGGCGAAGGCGAAAACCGCGTGGTCTGGCAGTACCTCCGATGGCAGCCAAACAAAGAGCCTATGCTTCGCTACTCCCGGCGTCGCAATAAAGCGCTTCAGCCCGGTCAATGCCCCCCGCATATCAGGCCTTGGCTCCCCGTGTATCCACCACTTCGTCCGGTAGCCTTCCCGGTTATTCTCGCTGCGGGTGGAGTAGACGTTCTGGCGGAGGTATTCAAACGGTTGCTCATACAGAGCAGCCTCTGTCTCCGGCATTGTCGCTCCAAAATCAATGATGAACATACTTCGAGGTCTACGCGTGAGGTCCATCGCGTTGACCCACGGCTTCACCACATCGGAGTTTGAACGCTCGTTCGGATTCAAAGGCGCGGCCAGCATCTTCACCGCTACGTCCGGCGGAATATCGAATGCGCCAACCTTTGTCGTGCCCATGAAACAAATGCCCGCATTCTCTATGAGGGTCTTTGCCGATGTGGTATTTGCTTCGCTAGTGAGATTGGCATGGACCGCCGAAACCGGGCTTCCATCCAAGTAGCGCTCTGCCTGTGAGCCATCATCGAAGCCCACCATAGAGACGTGAACGTTTGCACCGTCCAAAATCCAGTTGCGGTCACTCCAGGCCATGAAGATTCCGCCGCTTTCAAGAATCCGCTCCAAGACAACACGGTTTGCACCGCCGCGTATGCCCTGTGTCGCGAGTAGACCGGCGCGGCCTGTCTTTCCGGCCTTGATTTGCGCCCGCGCTCTTTCAAACCAGTACGTCACCAAATCGGCCTCTTGGGGCACACGGCCCGCATAGAGTCGGAAGATTTCTTCAACGTAACTGTCGCCTAGTTCCGTGCGCAGCCGCTTTCCCCCCAGAAACGGCGGATTGCCGATGATGAAATCCGCCTCCGGCCAGGCGGGCTCTACCGGTTTGCCCTCCGCGTCGTGGGCAAGAATGGCGTCGCGGTGCTGAATGTTATCGAGCTTGCGGAGAATCGGCTCGGTAGGCCATCCAATGCCGTTGTCATTGAGCCATTGCAGGTAGCCAATCCAGACCACCACGGAGGCAAGCTCGTGCGCATAGACGTTGGTTTCCAGGCCGTAGAGCTGCGAGGGATGAACCTGATGGGGCAAGAGCGTAGGAAGGCCTTGGGCGGCGCTGAAGAGATAGACCTCGCGCCACAGGTCCAGCATCCGGCGAAGAGCCAGGTAAAGGAAGTTGCCGCTCCCACAGGCGGGGTCAAGAATGCGCACGGCGGAGAGTTCCTTGAGCCACACATAGAGCTTGTCTTCAACCTGCGCCCGGAGCTTGTTATAGGCCGCGCCCTTGGGCAGCTTGTCTGCGGCCTCCACCAGCGCCAGGGCCTCCTTCTTCACCGCTTGCCAGCGGGCTTGCAAGGGCGCAATGACCACCGGCTCCACAATGAGCAGAATGTCCTGCTTACTGGTGTAGTGCGCTCCGAGCTGGGAGCGTTTGCCGGGATCCAAGCTGCGCTCGAAGAGGGTTCCGAAAATGGCAGGCTCAACGCTGGACCAATCGAGAGCGGCGGCGGCGCGCAAGGTGCTCATATCGGCTGAGGTCAGATCGAAGACGGCATCATTGGCAAAAAGGCCGCCGTTGAAGTGGTGAATCTCATGCGCGCCAAATATGTTTCCAGGGGTGGCC